>Ga0182017_10002591_pt1 | contig 13671 bp, 8 predicted proteins | sample 712E3DmetaG_FD_120492 | JGI IMG/M metagenome (GOLD analysis project Ga0182017, IMG submission 120492) | Permafrost microbial communities from Stordalen Mire, Sweden - 712E3D metaG | ecosystem: Environmental > Terrestrial > Soil > Wetlands > Permafrost | place: Sweden: Stordalen | collected... | reverse complement strand
GGCGAGCGCTTTGCCAGCCGCCGGTCGGCCTTTGGCGAGCAAGGCGACATCACCGGCGAAGCCGCCGCCCACATCCTACGCGCACGCGCGTGACGGGCGCGCGGATAGGGCACGCCGTTGGCGTTGCAAAGGTAGAAAGCTTCGTACTGGGGATCCATCACAAGCCCCTTTTGCGTAGTCCAACTCGTGGACGCGCATAAGGGACGGCAGCAGTCCTCCATGGTGGTGGTTTCGTACATGTTGTTGGAGCTGCCGGTCTTGAAGCGAAAGTCCGGATCCTTGGCTGCCTGGGCCGCGGGCGTGCGCTCGGTGGACGTGCGCACGCTGTGGCTCATTGAGTCCGGGTGACGGCGGTCGTCCACGGCACGCCGTCTTTGTCGCATGAATAGAACGAGTTGTAGCCGTTGACCGTGGCGCCCTTCACGTTGTTCGACCAGGAGCAGGTAGCCATACAGCAGTCCTGCATTTGAGTCGTGTTGAAGTTGCTGCCACTGCCGGATTTCTGAAGGAAGCCGGCGGCCTTGGCTTGCGCGACGGTGGCGACGCTCGGATCTGGTTTGGGCAGTCCCTGGCTCGCGAGCTTGCAGCCGGTGATATTGGTGAGGCTGGTCGGGCACTCGACGCGCTTGACCCAGATGTACCAGTTGACGTGATAGTCGCCGGGGATCTGCCCGGTGTCATCGGCCTTCACGCCGTTCGACTGCACGCACGAGCGGATCGTCTGGGTTTGGATGCTGGCATTGGGCGAGGTGATCTGATTGCACGCGGTAGTCACGGCATTCGCGCAGGCCGGTGACGTAAGAGTGGCCTGGGTGACCCAATTCGTAACCGAGGTCTTGCACGGATCGGGCCAGGGGTTTTGGAACGTGTTGCCCACGGCTTTGACCATGCCGCCGTCTTGGGTGGGATACCCGCTGTACATGCAGGGGCCGCCTGGGCAAGTTCCGCCGCTCACATAGCAACCGTTGTTGGCGCCGAAGCCGCCCGCGCCCATGTAGATGTCGAAGTCATCGGGTCCATTGGTCGCTGTGTTGAAGCTCTGAACCACCAAGGGCTTCGGGATGTTGATCGCAGATGTTCCAGGCGTATGGTCAGGGTCAACCCAGACTTGGTTTTCCTTCGGATAATCGAACACCAGTTGGTAACACTGGCAGCAGGCGTCCGGGAGGCCGCTGTCAACGCCACCCGAGCCGCCGTCCATGTCGTGCCCAACCACGGCGTAGTTGAGCTTGTCCCCAAAGCCGTCGGCGATCACCGCTTGATTCAGCGCATCGCTATAAAGCATGAATTGCGGGCAGGCGTAGTTCACGGGGACGCCGTTGCTTCCCCCCTGGCACACGTTGGCGGCAGTGCCGCCGTAGTCGTTCGCACAAATGCCGCCGCACGTGCTCGACGCTTGGCCTTTCCTGCACCCCTGGCTCGTGAACTGGTTGGAGCACGGGTTGGGCGGCGGCAGCAAGGGAACGGTGGTGCTGGTCGTGGAGCCGCCCGTGCCGGTCGCGCCGCCGGTACTGGCGTTGCCCCCGCTTGTACCCGTGCCGCCGGCTCCGGTGTTTCCCCCGGTTCCAGTTGTGCCGCCGGTTCGTGTGCTGCCCCCGCTGGCAGTCGTGCCGCCGACTACGGTGTTTCCCCCGCTGGTAGCGGTCGCGCCGCCCGATTGTTGCGTGCCGCCGGTGCTGGTCGACCCGCCGCTGCTGGTGGAGCCGCCACTGCTGATGGAGCCGCCGCTGCTGATGGAGCCGCCGCTGCTGATGGAGCCGCCGCTGCTGATGGAGCCGCCGCTGCTGCTGGTGGAGCCGCCGCCAGCGGGAGCCGAGGAGCTTGCAGAGCCCCCGCCGCCGCCGGCTCCTGAGGAGCCGCCGCTGCTCGTGGTTCCCCCTTTCGGATTGGTCGTGGAGGCGCCAGTTGATCCGCCATTGCTAGACTCAGAGGTGACCGTCTTGGCACATGCCCCGGCTCCTGCCATCAGCGCGCATACCGCCACTATTGCTATGAGTCGAGGGAGTCGTGTGGTTGCAGCCATATCAGTAGAGTAGCTATCTCCGACGGATTTGGAAAGAGACCCATGCGCCGGCAACCGTTCGCGCGGCGGGCTGTGCAGAGCTGCGTAGGTTTGGCGGTGGCTGACGCGGTCAACGTTCTGGCCGTAGAACGCGGCGGCTCACGGCCCCAAAATCGAGCAAAGGCGGGTACGATCAGTGGCGGCGGTGCGTGCTTCGTGGCTTGTTCAGGGCGGGACGGATTCCGCGCATCGTCTGGTGGTCAGGCGGAACCAGGCAGTTTTGGCCGTGGCCGATGAGGTCTGGCCGGCCCAGGTGGAGAAGGGCAGCGCGAAGTAGCGCCCAGTTTTCCGGATCGTGGTAGCGCAGAAATGCCTTGTGTAGCCGGCGCTCTTTCTCACCGCAAGCCACGCAAACCTCTTCGCCGCCGCGGCGGCGCAAGCGACGCAAAGGGTTCTTGCCCGTGTGGTACATGGCGGTCGCTAGGGCCATGGGTGTGGGCAGAAAGGCCTGCACCTGGTCGGGCCGGAAGCGATTGCGTTTGCACCAGAGCGCCAGCTCCAGCATGTCTCGCAGCGTGGCGCCTGGGTGCGCGGCGATGAAATAGGGGATGAGATACTGTTCCTTGCCCGCCTGGCGCGAAAAGCGTTCAAACAGCACGCGGAACTCGTCGAACGCGGCGATGCCGGGCTTGCACATCTTGTCGAGCGGCCCGGACTCACTGTGCTCAGGAGCGACTTTGAGATAGCCACCCACATGGTGCCTGACCAGCTCTTCAACATAGGCGGGCGAGGCCAGGGCCAAGTCGTGGCGCACGCCTGAGCCGATGGTGACCTTCTTCACCCCTTGTGCCTGGCGCGCTTGCCGGTAGAGATCAATGAGCGGGCCGTGGTTGGTGTCGAGGTTGGGGCAAATGCCTGGGAAGACGCACGAAAGCCGCCGGCACGCAGCCTCGATCAAGGGGTTCTTGCAGGCCAGCCGATACATGTTGGCGGTGGGCCCGCCCAGATCGGAAATCACGCCCGTGAACCCCGGTGTCTTCTCGCGTACCGACGCAATCTCACGTAGGACCGACTCGGGCGAGCGGCTTTGGATGATGCGACCTTCGTGTTCGGTGAGCGAGCAGAAGGTGCAGCCGCCGAAGCATCCGCGCATGATCGAGATCGAACACTTGATCATCTCGTACGCCGGAATGCGCGAGCCGCCATAGCTTGGGTGGGGCCGGCGCGAAAAGGGCAGATCGTAGACGGCGTCCAACTCTGCTGTGGTGAGCGGCAGGGCCGGCGGGTTGACCCACAGGTCGCGGTTGTCGTGCCGTTGCAGCAAGGTGCGCGCGTTGCCTGGGTTGGATTCGAGATGGAGAATGCGTGAGGCATGGGCGTAAAGGACTGGATCCTCGGCCACAGCCTCGAAGCTGGGCAGGCGGATCACCTGGCCGTTGTATGCGCGCCTGCCGCTGACGGTGGTGCAGTTGATCTCACCGGGCCGTGGTGTCTTGGCTGACAGCGCAAACGCCGTACCACGCACGTCGGTGATCGCCGCAACCGGTTCGCCCATGGCCAGGCGATGGGCGATCTCGACCACCTGGCGCTCGCCGTTGCCGTAGACGAGTAGGTCAGCCTTGGAATCGAAGAGCACAGAGCGCCGAACCTTGTCCGACCAGTAATCATAATGAGCGACCCGGCGCAGGCTGGCTTCGATGCCGCCGATGACCACCGGCACGTCGGGAAAGGCTTCGCGGCAGCGTTGGGCGTAGACCGTGACCGCGCGTTCCGGCCGCAGGCCAGGCTTTGCGTTTGGCGAATACGCGTCGTCGCTGCGCACCCGCTTCTCCGCGGTGAACAGATTCACCATCGAATCCATGTTCCCGGCGGTCACGCCAAACATGAAGGCCGGGCGGCCCAGGCAGGCGAACCCGGTTGCCGAACGCCAGTCGGGTTGGGCAATGATGCCGACGCGAAAGCCCTGTTCCTCCAGCACGCGGCCGATGAGCGCCGCGCCGAAGCTCGGGTGATCAACGTAGGCGTCGCCGGTCACCAGAATGACGTCACAGCATTCCCAGCCGAGCTGCTCCATCTCGGCGCGCGACATGGGCAGGACCGGCGCTACGCCAAAGCGATGCGCCCAGTACTTTCGCCGCGCGAACAGGGTAGGGCGCAAGCGGCTGGGCGAGACAATCTGCCAGCGGGCGGAAGCAGGGGTTTTGTCAGCGGGGTTCGGCATGAACAGCTGCCGATGACTCTGTCAGATTCGCAGGCCAAGTGCGATGTGACTACTGCTGCTCGCCGTACACTAGCCGGTAGATGGCCTCGGCAGCTTCCAGCATGGCCGGGCCGGGCTCATCGAGCAGTTCAGCGGGAAGCTCGATGATTCGGTCGGGCTCGCGGCAGGCGGCCAGGAAGTCGGCGCCAGGAAAGGCGCACACCGCGGCGGACATTCCCTGCTTGGTCACAATCAGGTCGGGTTCCAGAGCCAGGAGCTGCTCGGCCGAATAGGCAGGCCAGTCGCGATAGAGGGCGGCAGCGATATCGACTAGGCCGCCTGCGGTCAGGACGTCGTGCAACGCCGTGCCGGTGGTGCCGCCTTGTACCTGGTTGCCAATTATCGACAGAAACAGGGCGGTCTTGCGCGGCCGCCCCGCCAGCGCAGCAGCCACGTTGTTCATTCGCTGCGCAAAGCTGTGCGCAAAGTCCTGGCCGCGCTCGGGCTTCCCCAGCAGTTGGGCGAGCGTCTTGGCTGCCTTGAGCAAACTACTGACACCCCGCAACTCGCCCAAGTCAAAGACCTCAATGCCAGCTGAACGCAGCTTGGCCGCGCGTCCGGCGGTGCCGAAGCTGTTGGTGAGCACGAGGTCCGGCCGCAACGCAATCAGCGCCTCAACCGGGCCGAAGCCGTCGACAACCGGCTTGCCGGAATAGCGATAGCCGTCCTGCGGCCGCTCGGCGGCAGCGCGACTGAAGGCCAAGATGCGGTCAGGCTCGGCCAGATCCAAGAGCAGGCGATCGGTGACCAGATTGGTGGACACGATGCGGGTGTAGCGCCGCAAAGGCACGGGGTGGGAGGTAGCATCGGGAAGGCTTGGGTTGGCAGTCGGACCTATTGCAGTCGGTGGGCCGCCTCGGTGGCCGGGCATGGCTCGGCCAGGGCTGCGGCCAAAGTGAATGGTCAACGCGACAGCCGCTGCCAGGGCGCAGGCATTGGCTAGGGTGGCGCGGTTCATGGAGGGGTGTCCTTCTCAGCCGGCGTGCGAAAGCCAAACTGGGCTGCGGGCACGATTTCGACGCCGTAGACCCGGCGCACAGGCTCGACAGAAATGACCTCCGCCGCAGAGCCTGCGGCGACCAGATGGCCGCTGGCGAGCAGCAGCGCCCGATCGCTCACCTGAGCGGCTTCGTTGAGTTGATGAAGCGCCACCATGACCAGAGCCCCGCGGCTCGCCAGGTCCCGTAGCAGGTGGAGCAAGCCAAGTGCGTGGGTCACATCCAGCGCGGCGGTGGGCTCATCGAGCAGGAGCACGCGCGCTTCGGTGGCCAGGGCGCGCGCCAGCAGCACCAGCCGTCGCTCGCCGTAGGACAGGCGACTGAAGGATCGGCCGGCCAGCCGGCGCGTGTCGGTGAGCTGCATGGCCCGATCTATGGCCGCATCGTCGCGCCGGTCAGGCCGACCCCAGACATCCCGATAGGCGAAGCGACCGTGCGCCACCACATCGCGTACTGGCAAGGCCGCATCCAGCGCCGAATGCTGGGGCACATAGGCCACCAGGCGCGCGCGTTCGGGGCGGCCAAGTTGGGATGCCTCGCGGCCGTCGAGCCGCAGCTCACCCGAGAATGGCAACAGGCCGGCCAGGGCCTTGAGCAGCGTGCTCTTGCCCGCGCCGTTTGGCCCGAGCAGCGCAACCACTTGTCCTGCCCCAAGAGAAAAGGAGATCTGGTCGAGCAGTACGTGATTTCCCCGCCGCACAGTCAGCCCCTGTGCCTCGATGAGTGCTTCGTCAGCCATGGCTCACCTCGCGTTGCGAGCGTGCCAGCAAAATCAGAAACACGGGCGCCCCGATGATGCCGGTGATTACCCCGAGAGGCAGCTCGGACCGGCTGGGGAAGACGCGCGCGATGACGTCGCAGGCGACGAGGAATGCGCCGCCCAGAAGGGCGCAGGCCGGAATCAGGCGCCGGTGGCGCACGCCCACCAAGGGCCGCAGGGTGTGCGGAACGATGAGGCCGACAAACCCCACGTTGCCGCCCACCGCGATGGCGGCAGCGGCCAGTACCGCCACCCAGGTCACGGCCCAGCGTCGGGCTCGCCCTACCTCGACGCCCAAGCTGCCGGCCTCGTCTTCGCCGGAAAGCAGCAGGTCGAGGTTGTCGCTCCACAGCCAGCAGGCGAGGATGCCGATGCCGACCAAGGGCAGGACCGCGAAAAGCTGGCGCGTGCTGACCCCGCCCACGCCGCCCAAAGTGAAGGACACCACGGCTCGGCTCATGTCCCAGGAATCTTGTGCCAGGCTGGTGATGAAGCTGGACAGGGCGAGAAACAGCGACGACAGGATGAACCCAGTGAGGATGAGAGTCAGCGTGCCGGTGCGCTCGCGACAGAAAGTGAGCACGATGGCAAGCGACAGGCCGGCGCCCAGCAGGCAGCCGAGCGGCAACACCATTTCGGCGCTGACCGCCAAGTTGGCCAAGGGCGAGCCCGAAACCAAAGCCAGCATGGCCAACTGTCCGCCTAAGCTGGCGCCCGCTGTGGTGCCCAGGATGGATGGGCTGACCAGTGGATCGCGGAACACGCCCTGCACCACGGCCCCGCCAGTGGCCAGGGCCGCGCCTGCCAGCAAGGCTGCCCCTACGCGTGTCGCCCGCAAGCCGAGCAACGTCGAACGCAGCGCTGGGTCGGCCAGACTGCCGTGCCCGACCAGCAACGCCAGCGCCACCGAGCCCACCAGGAGCACGAGCAGGACAGCGTATGTGAGCGCAGTCTTCACTAGTGCTGCCCGCCAGAACTCGTAGAAGGGATGCACAGGGGCTCTTCGGGTAGCACGCGAGCGCAAAGCGCGAGCCGCGAGGCCGCAAGGCCGAGCGGGGGAAGGGGGGACCCGTCGGGCTTCGCCCGATGGGGGGAGGGGCACACCCCTCCGTAAATCGAGACTAGTGCCGCCTCGCCTCGTGTTTCAGTGTCCCTCATTGTTGCGCGCATCGTTTGAAACCCTTTCGTAACTTCGGGCAAGCGGCACTAGTACAATCCAAGATTCCGCGGTAGCATGCCTGCGGCTGGGTCGCTTGAGAACGAGGGCAGCTCAGCCGGCGGCCAGACACTCACGTCAAGCACATGCAGCTTGGGCGTCTGTGCATCGGCATCGCCCAGAAAAACCCGCTGCGTTTCTGGATCAAAGACCAGGCCTCCTAGTACGTAGTCAGTACCGCCGTCGAGCAGCTTCTGCGGCACGCCCCGGGTGAAGTCGAACTGCCACAGTTGATCGGGAGGCGAGCCCGAAAAGTCACCAGGCAAGACAGCAAAGGCGAGGGTGGGGCTCACCACGGCGAGATCGGCGAATGAGAGTGGGCGGCCAAAGGCCGCGGCCATCAGGGGCTGTACCGTGGCGGGCGACACCGATGTGTCGATCAAGACCACGCCCGAGCCCTTGACTCGGTCAGCACCGTCGGCAAAGGCCCCGCCGCACGCCACAGCCAGGGCTCCTTCTTGCCCCGGCACCGGCACGATGGCACTGCAGTCCTTAAGACCTGGCAGATCGATGATCGTGGTGACCGCGTCGGTCGCTGGATCCACCACCAGCACGCGACCGGGCCCGGCCTGGCTGAAATCCGCGCTGAAGTTGTTGAGCGTGATGTAGATCTTGCCGTCGAGAACAAGGCCACGGTCGGGGTTGGGATTGATGCCCGCTCCCGTGGCGTAGGGGGAAAGGTCAATGCGGGCCACCGGCTTGCCAAGATCGAGGTCCAAGATCAGGAGATCCGCGCCCTCGTCGAAGTCAGACAGGTCCGCGCTCGGCTTGAGGTTGGTCGCATAGCGGGTCACGTAGAACTTGTTCTGCGCAACCGCCACCACGTCATGCGGGTCGGCAGCAAATCCTGTGCTGACGCTGATCTCGCGGGTCACGCTGCAGTCCGCGGGGTTCACCCACAGAAGGGCGTTGTTGCCGCGATCGATAAGCACTAGCGGATGGCCGGGCAAGGGCGCGCTGGGTAGGACCACGTCACCAGAAAGCGCTTGCGAGAGTTGCGGAGGTGCGCTGCCCGAGTTGAGGCAGTTGTCGCGCGCCACCGTGGCAGTCGCTGGATCGACGAGCGACAGCAGCGACGAAGTGTAGTCGATGCTGCCGTGGATGACGGCCAAGCCGGTTGGGCCGGCGCTGCCTGACGCCGGCGCAGCACCACTGCCGCAAGCCAGCCCGAGCATTGCAGGAAGCACAAGGGAAAAAACAGAATCGAATCGTCGATGGGTCATTCCAGAATCTCCTTGTTGGTTTCGGGCGTGGACCATTGCAGGGTGAGAAAGACCGAGCGGCCGGGCAGGGGATAGCCGACCAGATCGACGACAGGGGTGTTGGCCAGGTTCTGCGCGCTGGCCACTAGGCGCAGCCCCCAGTGGGGTGCGCTGATCTGCCCACCCGCACCGAAGAGCACACGCGGGTTGACTTCGACCAGGTTGGGCGAGTCGAGGTAGTTACCGCTGGTCACGTCCAGGTCGGCGTACAGCCCCCAGCGCCAGCGACCCGCCAGGGCAAGATTGCGCAGCTCGGGCCGCGCGTAGGCGCGCAGGCGAGGCCGGTGGGGAAGCTGCTTATTGTGGCAACAGGCCACGTCCTCTAGGTCGCGCGCATCCGTGAAGGTGGTTTGCCCGAAGAACCGAAAGCGGCGTCGCCAGTCGGCGGTGGCCGAAAATTCCGCGCCCAGGATGCGCGCACGACCAACGTTGCCCGGCCGCATTTGGGTCCCGACCTGAAGGAATTGGATGAGGTCGTGCGCCCAGGCGGCAAACAGAGCGCCGTCGAGCGAAAGCCGCAGCCGCGCGCCTGCGCGAGTCCAGTTTGCGCCAAGGTCTGCGTTGGTGCCGGTCTCGGGCACCAGGCTGGGATTGCCCAAGACTTGGCCGGTGTCTCCATAGCGCTCGAACGTCGAAGGCAGACGACCGTAGCGCCCCAGGTTTGCGCGCAGAGTGACTTGCTCGCTCGCCCATTGCACGAGGGCCAAGCGCGCGTTGGGCAGCCAGTAGGTGGCGGGTCGGGTGTCAGCGTTTATCAGGCGATAGCGTTTCGGGCTCGTGATCTCGTCCTTGGCCACCTCCAGGCGCAGCGACGGGATTACGGCCAGACGTAGCGCTTGGACGAGAAAACGCGCCTCCATGCCGCCGGCAGCAAAAGTACGCGAGCCAGGTGGAATGGAAACCGCGCCGGACAGAACGTTCGAAGGATCGAAGCGTTCATAGCGGCCTTCGGCAATCGCGGAAAGCCTCAGCCACCCAGCAAGCGGCTTCGAGCCAGCGAGCGTGGCGCCAGAGCTGGTGGAAAGGTCCCGCGTTTGGGTGGGCTGGCCTGACAGATCACCGCAGGGATCGTGGAAGCGTTGCCAGGTGGTTACCGTGTAGAGTTGGGCACGCAACGAACTGCCCAGCCCGAGATCGTCGCGCGACTGGTAGGCCGCGGTGGCAATCAGTCTGTCGGTGCCGAGCGCTGCTCCCCTCGCCAGCAGCGAGCCCACGGGTGGCACGCCCTGATCGCGGTGAAGAAAACTGGCGGTGCCCCAGATCTGTCGCCGCCCAGGCAAAAGCCCCACTACGTGAACCAGGCCGTCGATCTGCCAGAGGGCATTGTTCTGGCGGCGACGTGTGGAATCGTCGCTGGGGTCGGGATCGAGGAGTGTGGCATTGTCGTTGTGATAGGTGAAGTCGCCGGCCGAGCTGAAAGCGTTCACGCTGCCGAGCGCGCGTAGGTTTTTCGCGGCCCACCGTCCTTGCACCCCGGCAAACTCGGTCCCGAAAGAGCCGCCGCCCGCGTAGGCGCGCGCACCTGAATCGGTTGCGGCGGCGCTCGAAAGCGACACAATTCCGCCCATGGCCGAGGTGCCGAACACGATAGGGCTCATTCCCCGATAGACCTCGACCGAATCGAGATCCACGACCGGAATGAGCCCGATGTCTACGCCACCACCGGAGGCTGCCGAGAGCGGCACGCCGTCGAAGTAGACCTCGACCTGGTTGGCCGATGATCCGCGCAGCGACAGGGTGGCCATGGATCCCAGACCGCCCAAACGCGTGACCGAGACGCCGGGCAGCTCGGAAAGGAGTTGGGGCAAGTCCTCAGCGCTACGGGGAGTGCGGTCGGCCGTGACTATGGAAGACGACGCTGCGTCATCCTGGCGCGCCCGGTCTCCGGCCCCTGCCTCGGCCACCACCACGGTCTCATAGAGCGGTTCGGCCGCCCGCGTGGTGCCCGCGGTCATGCACAGAACCGCCGCCGCGGAAGCGGCGCCTGGAAACGAAAGTCTGTGCTTGCAGGCTTGGTCGGCGATCTCCGCGCCGGCCGGCACCCTTTTCGACCCCATGAAAAACCCCCGTTCCGTCGGCGGAAGCGGGGGTCGCAAGCTGCTAGCTCGGCGCCCGCTTCCTCCTCGGGAAAGGCATCGTGGCTGACGCGGGCAGGTTTCCTGGCTCGTGGGTCTTGCGGCAAGGCCGCGTCACCTGCTCCAGCCTTCCCAGAGGTTGTCCTCCAGTGGTCATATCGGAACAGACTTCCCACATACAGTGGCGGGACCGCGCCGGAATGACACCCTTGGGTGCGCACCGGCTTCCCTTTTCAGCGGGGCCGTCGAGGCCCCGCGCTCGCGTCCGTATTCAGTTGTCAGTACGGCGCCAAACTAGTCTTCGCGGCGGGATCTGTCAAGCGCTTGACGGACTCAACCGATTTGTTTGGTCATGGGATCGTTTCTGCTAGTCTGCAAACCATGAGCGCCGAGGGCGAAGGCAAGAAGCCCGGCCTGGGTCACGAGATACCGGATGTCCTGCCGCTTTTGCCGGTTCGGGATCTGGTGGTCTTTCCCTATATGATTGCTCCGCTGCGCGTGTCGCGGCCCATCTCGCTAGACGCGGTGCAGGTGGCGTTGCAGAACGATCAGCGTCTGTGTTTCATCGTCGCCCAGCGCGAATCGGCCGAGGAGGATCCCAAGCCCAGCTCGCTCTATCACACCGGCACAGTCGGAATCATCATGCGCATGCGCAAGCTCTCCGACGGTGGGCTCAAGATTCTCATCCAGGGTCTGTGCCGTGCGCGCATCCAGCGTTTCATCGCGGAGCACCCCAGTTATCGGGTTCGTCTGGACATCATGGAGGAGCCGACCCCGGCATCCACGGTGGAACTGGAAGCGCTGGCCCGCACGGTGAAGCAGAACGTGGAGCGGGTGGCCGAGCTGGGCCGCACCGTGCAGCCCGAACTGGCGCTGGTGTTGCAGAACGTGGATGAGCCCGGCCGCATGGCGGATCTGGTGGCGTCGAATCTCACGCTCAAGCTGGCCGACGCGCAGGCCATCTTGGAAATGGATGATCCGGTGCAACGCCTGGCCAAGGTGAATCAGGCCCTGGAGAACGAAGTCGGAATCCTCGAGGTGCAGAACCGCATCCAGAGCCGCGCCAAAGAGGAGATGTCCAAAACCCAGCGCGACTACTACCTGCGCGAACAGTTGCGCCAGATCCGGCACGAACTGGGCGATGCGGATTCCTTCCGCGACGAGATTGAGGACCTGCGCCAGAGGATCGAAGCAGGTGGACTGCCGGCCGAGGCTCGTGCGGAAGCGGACAAGCTGCTGCGGCGCCTAGAACAGATGAGTCCCGAGAGCGCCGAGGCGGCGGTGGTACGCAGCTATGTGGACGTCTTGGTCGAGCTGCCGTGGAAAGAACCGGGCGAGGATCCGGTGGATCTGCGTGCCGCGCGCGCCGTGCTCGACCAGGACCACTACAACCTGGAGCACGTCAAGGAACGCATTCTCGACTACTTGGCGGTACACAAGCTACGCCGCGGGGCCCATGGACCGTTGCTTTGCTTTCTCGGCCCGCCGGGAGTGGGCAAGACCTCGCTCGGTCGCTCCATCGCCCGGGCCCTGGGCCGCAAGTTTGTGCGCATCTCCTTGGGCGGCGTGCGCGACGAAGCCGAGATCCGCGGCCACCGCCGCACCTACGTCGGTGCCCTCCCCGGGCGCATTTTGCAGGGGATGAAACAGGCGGGCAGCAAGAACCCGGTGTTCATGCTCGACGAGGTCGACAAGCTGGGTTCGGACTACCGTGGCGATCCCTCTGCGGCCTTGCTCGAAGTCCTCGACCCCGAGCAGAACCACGCCTTTCGCGATCACTACCTGGGCGTGCCCTACGACTTGTCCAAGGTCATGTTCATCGCCACCGCCAATCTGGCGGACACTATTCCGCCGCCCTTGCGGGATCGCATGGAAACCCTGCGCCTGTCGGGCTACAGCGAGGAAGAGAAACTGGCCATTGCCGAGAAGTTCTTGGTGCCCAAGCAGATCGCCGAGGCCGGCCTGAGCGAGCGTGATCTTTCCTTGGCGCGGCCGGCGCTGCGCAGGATCATTTCCGAATACACGCGCGAGGCCGGGCTGCGCGAGCTGGAACGGCAGGTGGCGCAGCTCGCGCGCAAGATGGCGCGGCGTCTGGTGGAGAGTGGTCTTGCGCCCGCACAAGGACGCAAGGCTGGCCGCACACTGGTGACCGCGGAGGACCTTGCCAAGTTGCTGGGACCACCCAAGTTCATCCCCGACGAGCGCCAGCGCGTAGACGAGGTCGGGATCGCGAACGGCCTGGCCTGGACCCAGGCCGGCGGCGAAGTACTCCACGTCGAAGCGCAGATGATGCCGGGCAAGGGCAACCTGATCTTGACCGGCCAGCTCGGGGAAGTGATGAAGGAATCGGCGCAGGCAGCGCTATCCTTTGCCCGGGTGCAGGCCACGCGGCTGGGGCTGCGTAGCGATTTCCTTGCTGATCGCGAGATTCACATTCACGTGCCCGCGGGTGGCGTGCCCAAGGACGGCCCGTCGGCCGGGATCACCATGGCCTGCGTGCTGGTGTCACTGGTGTCCGGGATCCCTGTGCGGCGGGACGTAGCCATGACCGGTGAGATCACCCTGCGCGGCCGGGTGCTCCCCATCGGCGGCCTGAAAGAGAAGCTGCTGGCGGCGGTGCGCGCTGGGATGCGCGTGGCCATCGTGCCTGCCAGCAACATGGCGGAGTTGAGCGAGATTCCTGCTCACCTGCGCCAGCGGATCAAGATCCAGCCGGTGCATACCGTGGACGAGGCCCTGGTGGTGGCGTTGACCCGACCGGTGTCCCATACCAAGTCTGCCGCGGTGGCCCCGCGCGGGGCTGCCGCCAAGGTGGTGACGCCACCCCGCCGCGGCGGCGCGGCGTAGGCTGCGAGCTCACCATCGAGCGCGGAGGTCAGGAGAGAGAGATGCGGCTGTCAGGTGACTAGCACTACTGATTGAAATTCTCCCGTCGCCGTCGCTGCTGCGGGCCCTGTCCGCTTTCTCGCTCCTCAGTCAGTCGGGTAGGACGATGGCGCGGACCGGACTTCGAATGATGCCGACGTTTCCATCGTCCCCCCTAAGATTCCGTACGGCGAGTTTTCCCCAGTACGGCTCCAAGGCTGGCCTTTCCGTCG
>Ga0182017_10002589_pt1 | contig 13673 bp, 10 predicted proteins | sample 712E3DmetaG_FD_120492 | JGI IMG/M metagenome (GOLD analysis project Ga0182017, IMG submission 120492) | Permafrost microbial communities from Stordalen Mire, Sweden - 712E3D metaG | ecosystem: Environmental > Terrestrial > Soil > Wetlands > Permafrost | place: Sweden: Stordalen | collected... | reverse complement strand
GCAGTCCTGGCAAACCAGGGTCTTGTCCGATGCGTACAAAGAACGCTCCTTGCTCATGCGGCCTCAGCGACACGTCTGTCTCGCCGAGAACCGTTGAGAGGAGCGATCGTGGCAGCCGCGGGATCCGGGGTCTATTGACCCGTCGGGCGGAGCGTACCACGTATGAGCGCGGATTTGTCTAGTGACTTAGCCCGCGACAATACCTATTTTCACGAGGCGGAATGGACGTTCCGACGGCCGGTCAGGACATCACCAACATGCCACCGCCCGCGGCCTTGGCCCTGTACATGGCTTTGTCGGCTCGGCGAATCAGGACTCTGCGATCGCCGATCGCGTTTCGTTGCCAGCCCACACCAACGCTGGCCCCAATCTGCAGTCTGAACGCCTCTCGATTCGTCAACGCCGCGAGCACTCGCTCGCCCACCATCTGGGCCTCGCCCTCGGAGACATTCGGCAGGACGACCGCAAACTCGTCGCCTCCCATTCGGGCTATGTCGTCGGTGTCGCGAACCACGTCCCGCATCAGATCGGCGACGGCCAGCAGCATCTCGTCGCCGACCTCGTGGCCGAAGATGTCGTTGACTTCCTTGAAGTGGTCGAGGTCGATCCAGAGGACGGCCACGCCACGCTCGCTCACCCTGAAGGCCTGGTCGAGACGTTCGGCGAACATGGTTCGGTTGGCCAGGCCGGTCAGCGGATCGTGAAGGGCCCGGTAGGCGAGCTCGCTCTGCAGCCGCTCCTGCTCGCGCAGCAGGTTCTGCAGCTCGGCGTTGGCAGCGGCTATCTCCGTGTTCGCGGCCTCGAGCTCCGCGTGGGCGGCCTCGAACTCGCGGGTCCGGCGCTCGGCTCGGCTTTCGAGCCGCTCTGCGAACTGGCGCAACCGTTCGTCGGACTGCTGGCGATCGGCGATCTTCCAGACCACGTCCATGATCTGGGTCAGCTGGTCGACGTCGACGTCTGTGTACGGGTCGGCCTTGTTGGCGACGCCGACGACGGCGACTACCTTGTCCCGGCTGATCACCGGGATCGTCATGAACCGCGTCACCGGGACTCCGCCTTCGGATGCCGCCTCATCCGGCGCGGCCGATTCACCCGGATCGTTTACGACGATCGGGGTGCGCTGGCCCGCGATCTCGTTCCAGACGTTGGATCTGGCGAGCTCGAACTTCCATTTCGGGTCGGCGATCTGACTCGCCTCTGTGGACTCCCGCGACCATGAATGGAGCGTGAAGCCGCCGGCGATTTCGTCATAGGCGTATATGTAGCCGAAGGCGCTGTCGCTAAGGCGCACGACCTCGGCCAGGGTGACGTTGATAAGCTCCGGAACGCTGTGGCACTCCACTTCGGAGATGCGAAGCAGCGACCGAAGCCGGCGCTCTTCGGCGAGCTGGGCCTCCTCCGCCCGCTGTCGCGCGGTCACGTCGCGCATGATGAGCTGGCGTTCGCCGTCGCCGAGCCAGGCGACGCTGACGTCGATCGGCGTCGTGGTGCCGTTGCGACGACGAAGCATTCGCTCGAACCGCATCGAGGTCCCCGGCGGCTGGTCGAGCGTTCGACGGCCTATCTCTCGATCCACCGGCTCGTAGGTCTCGAGCAGGTCCAGCCCAACGATCTCCGAGGCCGAGTAGCCGAGCATCGCGCAGGCTCGTGAGTTGGCCAGCGTGACTCGGGCGTCGGAATCGACGACGACTATCCCGTCGGCGGCCTGCTCGATGAGGGTTCGGAAATGGCGCTCGCTGTCGGCCAGGGCCACCAGGATGGGGTCGAGGTGGAGCAGGCTCGAAGCGACGGGCTGATTGGCCTGGTCGGCCAGAACCTGGTGCAGGCGCGGCCCGGCGCCCTCGGGAGTGTCCGACCGACGGCGGCGCGGCGCGTCGACGGCCAGGCGAGCGGAACCGGCGTCTGTCTTCACGGGCTCTTCGGGGCTCTCGGCATCGGTTGGGTCGAGTATCTCCTCGGGGTCCGGGACCGTCACCGGGACAGACGTAACCGGGTCGGGCGCCGATTGGTTGGCAAGCGACCCCAAAAGTCGTGGGGGGCGGCCGGTCTCCGCCGCGAGCGCGAGACCAACGAGGCCCGGGCCACCCCGAGAGTCAGGTGTGTCGGCACGTCGAGGCATGTTCCGGTGGGCCCATCCTGATACGGCTGGCTGCTCTAGTCGTCGGGCCCCGGCAGGGCGGACTTGACCTCGCCCCTAGAGCGGCATCCCCTTCTCGAGGAATGCGAAGGCATGATCGAAGCGATCGAGCATGTCGATCGACGGGTCCTCGAGCAGGTCGATGAGAACGGCCAGCACGGCGCCCATGATGGCTCCGGCGAAGATCCTCAGTTCCAGGTCGTCCGCGGGCCTGCCGAGCCGGACCGCCAGCTCGTCGGTCATGATCCTGGCGGAGCGGATCATCTCGTTGATCCCAACCTGCCGTAGCGCGGGCTCCGAGAACAGTAGCCGGCCCCGGCCCATGATCTCGGCGAGCTGGTCAGGACTCATGGCTCCGAATACCTGGACCATGACATTGCGGAAGGCCGGGATTGGCGCCACCTCGGGCGGTTGAGCCCGCCACAGCGCAATGATGATCGGATCGAACGCGTCATAGGCGACGACGTCTTCCTTCGACCCGAAATATCGGAAGAAGGTGCTGGGCGACACCTCCGCTGCCTCGGCAATTTGCTCGACGGTGGTGGCGTCGTAGCCCTGCTGCCGGAAGAGGCGCAGCGCGTGCTCCTGGATCGCCGCCCGCGTCTTAGCCTTCTTGCGCTCACGTAACCCGGGTCTGTCTGCCACCGGCGATTCGCTCATGGCTGCATTCTGGCGCTTCTCCGCCGGATCATGCCAGTCCAAAAGCTCAGTGTCGAAAGACCGAGCGGCCACCGACCCACCGGCAGGCAGCCGCCCGAATGGCTCGGGATATCAGACTCCTGAGGTAGACGACACGGCGTCCGACGTCGCCTTGGCGTCGGGGTCTGCTGCTACGGCCGCAGGCGACCGTCCCGGGAGCAGGACCAAGGCGCCAACCATGGCCGCCACGGCGATGATCGCGGCCACGCGGGAGGCGTCGTCCATCCCAGCCACGAACGCGCTGCGAACGGAGTCGGCAAGAGCGGACGAGCCCATCTGTCCGGCGACGGCCAGCCCGCCGAATACGCTCTGCTGCACGGCAGCGGAAGCAGCGGCCGGCAGGCCGGCGACGGCAACATGGCTCTGATAGGTCGAGTTCAGGACGCTGCCCAGGATCGTCGCCCCAAAAGCCGGCCCGAGCTTGACGATCGCCTGGATGAGGGCGCCGCCGACTCCGCTGCGCTCCTCGGACAACTCCATTATCGCCGCCGAGGCGGCCGTTGCCAGACCCAGACCCGCGCCGGCACCCACGATGAAGCTGAAGCCGGCGATGTAGCCGTCGCCGGTAGAGACGGTCATCCCGCTCGCCAGAAGCATCCCGGCGGCCATGACGCCGAAACCGAATCCGACGGTGATCTTCGAGCCGAGCCGCAACGCGACCCGATCGGCGAAGACGGCACCGATTACCATGCCGCCGATCATCGGCAGGAAGCGCAGCCCGGCGCCCTGGGCGTCGACGCCCATGATGGCCTGCAGGTACTGCGGCAGCGTGAACAGAACGCCGAACATCCCGAAGATGCCCGCGCCGGCCAGAACCACGCCAACGCTGAAGCTGCGCGACCGGAAGAGCCCCAGGTCGATGAGCGGGTCGACGATCGGCCGCAAAGTCAGGAAAGCCTCCCACAGGACGAAGGCGGCGAGCACTGCCAGGGCGACGATCGACGGAACGATGGCGCTCACCGAGCCCCAGCCGTTGTCTCCCGCCTCGACCAGGCCGTACATGAGCGCCGCCAGGCCCGCGCTCGAGAGCATCACGCCGAGGATGTCGATGCTCGGCCGCCGCTCGCTCCGAGACTGCGGCACGAATAGGATGGCCGCGGCGAGTCCGATGAGAACGACCGGCACGTTCATCAGGAAGACCCAGCCCCACCAGAAGTGGGCCAGCACATACCCGCCGATGATCGGTCCGAGCGGCAGCGCCAGGAAATTGCCGGCGGCCCAGATGCCCATCGCCCGGGGCCGCTCGGTCTCGTTGAAGAGCACTGTAACGAAGGCAAGCGACATGACAATGAGCGCGGCACCGGCGACGCCCAGAACGGCTCGGGCGGCGATGAATACGTTCGCGTCGGGGGCATAGGCGCAGGCGACAGATGTCACGCCAAAGAGGACGATCGCGCCAACCAGCACGGTCTTGCGGCCAATCCGGTCGCCCAGGAGGCCGGCCGGCAGCATCGCGGCGGCAAGTGCGAGCGTGTAGGCGGTGACGAACCATTGGAGTTGCGACTCGGAGGCGCCGAACGACTTCGAGAGCGTCGGGAGGGCCAGACTCAGGACCGTCTGATCGAGCCCGATCGCGACCAGGGAAAGAGACAGGGCCGCGAGCGCCAACCAGCGGGTGGAGATCCCGCCGGAGCGCCGAGTCGTCGGCTGGGACATGGTAGACGCCGCCTTTCCACAGTAAGTTGCGGGTGGTAGTGTCTATGATATGCGAGTCGATGTCAATAGCGTGTGACTAGCGCGCTGCGCCCGACGCACCAATCTCGGCCAGGAGTGCCCGCAGCTCACGAAGCGTGCCGGCAAGTCGGTCCAGCTCGGCCCCATCGAGCTCAGACAGACGCTCGCACAGCCAGGCCCGTGTTCGAGCGTCGCACTCCGCCAGCGTCGCGTCTCCGGCTTCGGTGAGGCGCAGCTCCACGCGACGACGCTCCTGCAAGTGCTGCACCCGCGTCACCAACGCCGCCCGCACGAGTCGCTCGACCATCTGAGAGGCGGCCGGGAGCGTCGCGCCCAGGTGCTCCGCCACCGGGGAGAGGCTCGTCCCCGGATGGCGCCCGACGAACCGCAGGAGCCGGAACTGCGCCACCGTCAGGCTGGCAGCGCGGCCAGACCTCATCTGCTCGCGAATGGCGCGCATCGTCGGCGGGATCGTTTCGAGGATCACCGTCGCCACCTGGTCGGGTGTCGTCTCTGTCACGGGATCATGGTACATTAGTTAACGGTGCTAACTGTTCTCGTACAGCCGGCTGAAGCCATCGAGAGCCGGACGATCCGCAGGAGATCGATGCCACCAGCGATTTCGACCCACGAGTTGACCAGGCGCTTCGACGAGCTGATTGCGGTCGACGCGTTGAGCCTGGATGTGCAGCCGGGCGAGGTCTTCGGCCTGCTGGGTCCAAACGGCGCCGGCAAGACCACGACCATCAAGATGCTGATCACGCTGCTTCCGCCGAGCGGCGGCGAGGCCACCGTCGCCGGCCACGACATCAGACGCGAGCCGCGGCTGGTGCGCCGCTCGATCGGCTACGTGCCGCAGCTGCTCTCATCGGATGGAGCGCTGACGGCGCGTGAGAACCTGATGACCAGCGCTCGCCTCTACCACCTGCCGGGCTCCGAGCGGCGCGCCCGAATCGACGAGGCTCTCGAGTTCATGGGCCTCGAGACCTCGGCCGACAGGCTCGTCCGAACCTTCTCCGGCGGGATGATCCGCCGCCTCGAGATCGCCCAGGCGATGCTCCACCGGCCGGAGGTCCTCTTCCTCGATGAGCCGACGGTCGGGCTGGACCCTACTGCCCGAAAGGCCGTCTGGGAGCACATCCGCGGGCTTCGCCAGGCCGAAGGCACGACGATCCTGCTGACGACGCACTACATGGACGAAGCCGCCGAACTGTGCGGTCGAGTCGGCTTCATGCACCTGGGCAAGCTCGTCGCGCTCGGTACTCCGGCGGAGCTTGCCGCCGAGGCCGGACCGGGCAAGGACCTGGACGACGCATTCACGTACTTCACCGGATCGGGGCTGAGCGAGACCGGCGAGCAAGGAGGTCAATACCGTGACGTCGCTCGAACGCGTCGTACGGCCCGCCGCCTGGGCTGAACCGCCGGCGCCGCTGAGGTTCGTCCTGGATGCCTGGACGATCACCGAAGGCGAGTTGCGCAAGCTCCGCCACGATCCGACGGAGCTGCTCACCCGGGCCGTGCAGCCGTTGCTGTGGCTGCTCGTCTTCGGCCAGGTGATGGCCCAGACTCGAGCCATCCCGACCGGCAACCTCGGCTACATCGACTTCCTGGCGCCGGGGATCCTGGCCCAGAGCGCCCTCTTCTCGGCCATCTTCTTCGGCATCGCCGTCATCTGGGAGCGCGACCTGGGGGTTCTGCACAAGTACCTCGTAAGCCCGGCGTCCCGAAGCGCCCTGGTCACCGGGAAGGCGCTGGCCGGCGGGCTTCGGTCGCTCGTCCAGGCGGCGATGGTTTACGCGCTGGCCCTGGTTATGGGGGTCCACCTGCAGCTGGATCCGCTGTCGCTCGTCGGAGTCTGCCTGGTCGTCGTGCTGGGATCGGCCGCCTTCGCGACCTTCTCGCTCGTGATCGCCTGCCTGGTCCGGACCCGCGAGCGGTTCATGGGCATCGGCCAGATCTTGACGATGCCGCTCTTCTTCGCCAGCAGCGCCATCTACCCGATCGCCATCATGCCCGGCTGGCTCCAGGTGATCGCCCACGTCAACCCGCTGACCTACCAGGTCGACGCGTTGCGCGGTCTGATGATTCAGGGCTCAACCGAGAGCTTCCCGCTCGCCCTCGACTTCGGCGTTCTGGCGTTCACGACGGTCGTCCTGATCGCCATCGCGGCGCGTCTCTACCCGCGCCTGGCGCAGTAGCCTATCTAACCGACTTGGGCCGGGTCAGCTCTCGATCGGCCTGCGAGATGGTCCGCAGCACTTCGGCCTTCTGGGCATCCACGCGATCCAGGGCGGCGTAGACATCCGCCCACGCGGCCCGGAGCATCGCCACTCGCCCACCCGGGCCCGAAACCCCGGCCTCGAGCGCGGCGGCGTGGTCGGTCATGGTGCTGGCGGCGATGCGGGCCGCTTCGAGCTGCTGGAGGGCCATGCGCTGGCTGGCCGCGGCACCGGCGACCATGACGGCCGTCCGCAGGGCCGCCGTGGTTGTCGAGATAGCCGAAGCCACCGCTCTGATGACCTCGGCGTTGTTCGCCTCCACGATCTCGAGTGCCGCGAAGCCCTGCATCACGATGGCCAGCTGCGTCAGGATCTCCTGGCGACGCCGCTTCACGACCGGCAGGACGTCCAACCTCAGCGCCTCGGCCCGATCGCCCTCCACGCCTGACATCGTCTCGATGCGAGACGTCAGGACATCGTCCAGTCGGGCTGCCAGGTGCGCGTACTGGCGCAGCGTCTCCATCTCGGTGGCCAGCGACATCTGCTCCGTGGCGATGGCGGCGTTGTCCTGCTCGAGCGCCAGGCGCCCCTGCGTCAGCGAGGCGAGCAGCTCCTCCAGGCGAGGCTGCGACCTGGCGAACCGTTCGAAGTAGCGGTCGACCGCCTCCAGCTCGTCTCGAGCCGAGTTGCGGTTTCCGAGCTTGATGGTCGAGGGGTCGAGGCCTGAGGCCGTCTTGCGCAGATCGGCCAGGAGCCGGGCCAGCGGAGCCTTTGCCGCCAGCAAACCACGAACAGCCTGGAAGCGGCGGTCCAGGAGCCGGCCGCTCATGGCCGAAGTGGCGATGAAGTCGCGCTCGCCGAGTTGGCCGATGGCCACGATCGACCGGTCGTATTCGGGGCTGCCGACCGCCAGCGAGGAGATAGAGTCCAGATACTGATCGACGAGTCGCTCGATCCGCTCGACGTCGGCCGGGTCGATCTCGACAACCTCGTCGTCCGGGCCGCGGACGCCCGCGGGCCGACCCGGGGCGCCGCTCGCGGAAGCGCCGCTCGTGGCTCCGGAAACGAATCCCGGCGGGGCCTTGGCTGGCTCCGCCGGGTTCGATGACTTGCCTGATTGACTCACCGTGTCGAGCGACCTACCCCTTCGGCGCCTCTGGCGCCTTCGGCGCGTCCGCGGGCTTCGGCGCAGGCGCCGGGGCCGCGGCCGGAGTGCGTCGGACGGCGGGTGCCGCCGCGACCGGCTTGGCCGCCGGAGTGGCTCCGTCGCCCGGCGTCGGCTTGCCCTCCGGCCCGGTGAGCAACGGGGTGATGGTCCGGCGGGCGACCGTCGCAAGAGCCCCGGCCTCCTGGATGATCTCTGCCAGCGCGCTCGTGACGCCCTGGGCGCCGTTGAGGACCGTGAATTGGCCGACGTGGGCGAATGGCTCGGCTGCCGCGCGGACGATATCCGGCATGGTCTGGGCGATCTGCTGGGCGATGACCGCTTCCTGGTTCTTGCTGAGCGCAGCGGCGCGACTCTCGATGCCGGCCGCCTCTGACATGGCGCGGGCCCTGATCGCGTCGGCCTCGGCGAGACCGCGGGCCTTGATGGCGTCCCCGTCGGCCTGGCCGTTGATGCGCGTGGCATTGGCCTGGGCCTCGGCCTGGACCTTGACGGCCGTGGCCTGGGCCTCGGCCGCGAGACGTACTTCCTGGGCCGCGGCTTCGGCCTGCCGGATGCGGACGTCGCGGCCTGCCGCGGCGAGCGTGGTCTGGCGATAGGCCTCGGCGTCGGCCGGCTTGCGGACGTCGACCTGGAGCTGCTGTTCCTTCTGTTGCGCCTGCAGCTCCGCGACGCGGGTTTCCTGCTCGACGACGGCCTGGCGAGCCTGGGCCTCGGCGAGAGGACCCTGCTGGGAGGCCTGACGCTGGGCTCGGTCGATCTCGGCCTGGAAGCCGGCCTTCTTGATCTCGGTGCCCCGGATCGACTCGGCGATCTGCCCCTGAGCGGTCTGCTCCTGGGCAACGGCGGTCTGGTCGGCCTGGGCGCGGGCGATGCGGGCGTTCTGCTCGACTTCCGCCTGGTGCGGGACGGCCAGGTTCTCGATGTAGTTGGAGGGGCTGGTGATCGACTGGATCTGGAACGAGTCGATGACCAGACCGAAGGACTCCATCTCGGAGGTGCAGCGGTCGCGAACCTGCTGGGCGAACTTGTCCTGGTCGCTGATCATCTCCTCGACCGTCATCGAGCCTGCAATGGCGCGAAGGTGGCCGACGAAGACGTTCTGGACCTTGGACTCGAGCTCGGCCGCCGGGCGATCCAGGAAGCGGCGGGCGGCGTTGGCGATGGAGCGGTAATCGTCGCCGACCTTGTAGACGATGACGCCGCGCAGATCGAGCCGGATCTTCTGCTGGCTTACGCACGGGACCTGGATCTCGCTCTCGTGAGCCATCAAGGACAGGGCCCGGACCTTCGACAGGCCCGGCATGACGAGGCTTCCGCCGCCGGTCACGATCTTGAAACGCATGCTTTCGCCGGCAACCTGTCCGGCGGAGTGGCCCGTGCCCCAGCCGGAGATGATCAGGGCCTCGTCCGGCTCAGCGATCCGATAGGTCATCTTCAGCAAGATGATGACCACGAGGAGGAATACGAGGAGGGCGACACCGGCTATGGCCAGGATCGTTTCGAATGGAGTCATCGCGGGAGCCTCACTGTATCGGTCGGTGCCACCTCAACCGTCCGTCCCCCCAGGCTACCGACCACCAGAACCTGGGCGTGCTTCTTGATCGTCGCTGCAGGATCCGCCGCGGACGCCAGGAAGCGCTCCGTTCCGCCTCGGACCTCGATCAGCACCTCGCCGAGGTGCCCCGGGGTGATGTCCGCCGTGACCCGACCCATCTTCCCGATGACGTCGTACGACACTCTCAACTCTCCCGAACGCTGCCTGGAAATGTCTGCCCATGGTAATGCTTCGCCGGTCCGCGGTAGGGCGGATTTGCCGCCTGCCGCGAGGGCGATCGGGTTGGTTGCGGCGTTCTCACCATTCGTATGACCGCGCCCGGAGGCACGGGGTTCGGTTGCCGTCGGGCGATTCGACAGACATGGAGCGACCCGCCCGATGGAGCCGGACGGGTCGCTGTTGCTGTGGAGCGAGGGTCAGTGGGTCGGCAGCTTCCCAACCGGGATGAGTGCCGCCTGACTCGCGCCGTTGGGGTTGTCCAGGCTGACCACCATCCAGCCCAGGGCCGGGGTGGTCTTCTGGAGGTTGACGTCGACGCTGATCGGCAGCGTTGCCGACGCGCCCGACGCCAGCGAAACGAACTGGGCGGTCGAGACGCTCGGAGTGAACGCGTTGTAGACCGCCGTCCCCGGAACCGCGTCGACGGTGCCGGTGATCAGGTCGATGCCGGTGATGGAGTAGCTGAAGCTGGGCGCAGCGCTGGTCAAGCCCAAATCGCTGGCCAGCACGAGCAATTCGACGACCGAGCCGTTCATCGGCGCATCCGCATAGGAGATGTCCGGCTCGAACGCGTTGGTGGCGACGTCGTACACGAACGACGCCTCGATGCCGTTGAACGAACCGGTCGTGTAGTAGCCGAGGTCGGCACCGATCACGAAGTAGTCGGGGTTGCCGTCACCGTTCGTGTCGATCCCGATGTCGTACTCGGCGGCGGCGGCGTTGGACCACTGGTGCCAGCCGTTGATGGCGAAGACCAGGCAGGCGTCACCAGCGGGAGCACAGCCGGCCGTATCCGGCTGCGTCTGGACTCCCACGGCGCGGACGCTGGCGATGCCCGCCGTGTGGTCCTTGTCGTAGAGACCCCAGGCGTACACGTCGGCCGTGCCGTCGTGGACGCCCTTGTTCTTGAGCAACACGTTTGCGTTGGCCACCCCGGCCGTCAGGGTGTAGGGCGACGGCGGACCGGCCGCAACGCCCGAGTCGCCGCGCGGGGCGAGCAGGAACGGAACGCGGAGGGCGTAGATGCCAGCTCCCGAGGCAGTCGGGGTTGCCGTGACGACGCCTTCCACGGTCAACGCGGCGCCTGGGCCGAGCCCATTGAAGGTGTCGACTGTGGGTAGCGCCTTGACCGCCGATGTGGAGAGCGAGAGCGTCACATCGACTTCCCGGTACTGGTGGGCGGGCACCGTGATCTTGGACGGCGAGACCTTGACCTTGGCCCCGGACGCTCCGCCGATGAAGCCGGTGGCCAGGTTATAGGTGATCGACCGGGCGCTCTTGTTGACGAGAACGAACGGCTCGGTGTCGGAGTACCCGCCGGTCAGCGACTGGTATCCGAACGCCAGGCTGTCGAGGTGGTCACGCGTCACGGCCATCGCGGATGTCGTGGTGGCTCGCTGAGCCTGGGCCACTCCGGAGCCGGCCCCGACCGGGTCGTAGCCGACGATCTTGGCCGAGGTCTCATCGGCGGTGCTCATGATCGCGCCCTTGACTTCGTTGACCGTCCAATGGGGATTGGCGGCGAGGACGAGGGCGGCAATGCCGGCGACGTGAGGCGCGGCCATGGAGGTACCGGAGTCGACGAGTACGTCGTTGCCGGTGCCCATGCCCGCGGCCACGATGCTCACGCCGGGGGCGGTGATATCGGGCTTGAGGGCGCTGTCGCCGAAACGAGGCCCGTAGGAGGTGAAGTCGGCGAGGTGCTGATAGGTCGGGTTGGCCATCATGCCCGCCGACGCGATCGTGACGGTCGCGCCGTTGGCGGCGATCAAGGCCGCGCCATCGGAATCGGCAACGCCGATGAACGGAATGGTGACGCCGGGGATGGGCCCTTCGAAGGGTGGCAGGCCGGGGCCGTTGTTGACCATGATCACGGCCGCGGCACCATTGGCCTGACCGAGTTTGGCCCGATCTGTGCGCGGGCAGACGCCGCGTGTGGTGACGACGATGTCGCCGGCCGCGACGTGGCCTTGGTAGTCGGAATTGTCACAGCCGAGGGATATGAGGCCGCCGGACATCAGGACGTTGAGCTTGCCCTGGACCGGCAGCGGTCCGTTGTTGGCATCGAGGGCGGACAGATTGCCCGAGGTGAGCTGGATCGTCGCGCCGGGGAACCTGGCGACGGAGTCGAGCGCGGCCACCGAGATCGTTCGGGAGCTGCTGGCCGGCGTACCGGTCATGTAGGCGCTCGAGCCCTCATTGCCGCTCGAAGCGACGACGACGACGCCGGCTCGAGATGCGTTCTCGGCCGCGACGGCATCCGGGGTATCGGCGGTGCCGAAGTCGGAGCCCAGAGACATGCTGATGACGTCGGCGCCGTCGTGGACGGCCTTGTCGATGGCTTCGGTCACGACGTCGGTGGAGCCGTTGCAGCCGAAGACCCGGTAGATGTACAGCTGCGCGTTGGGGGCTACGCCGGGGCCGATCTTGAAATCGGTCGAGGTGTAGATCGAGGGACTGTACGGCCCGTGATAGGTCGAGCCGTTCGCCAGCTCGCCGAAGCCGGCGGCCGTGCTTGCTGTGTGGGTGCCGTGGCTATTGCAGTCGAGTGGGTTCGGGTCGGGATGGGGTACCGTCGCCGGCGATCCGGCCGTGGCGCTGGCGTCGTAGGTATCGCCCACGAAGTCCCAGCCAACGGGGATCTTGCTGCTCGGGAAGGCCACGGTCACGCCGTCGGCGTTGGTGGCGGGAAGCGTGGTGTCGTGGGCCAGGCCGTACGTGTAATCGGCCGGGTTGCCCGAACCGCCGAAGTCGGCATGGTAGTAGTCGATGCCGGTATCGATGACGGCGATCTTCACGCCCGCGCCGGTCTCACCGGTGGCGCTCCAGGCCTGCGGGACGCCGACGTAGGGCACGCTCTCGGTGAGAGCGGGTTTGTAGGTTGGGACGAGATGGACCCCAACCACGCCGGGCACGGCCGCGATCGTCGATACCGAGCTCGCCGGCAGATGGACGTGGAGGCCGTCGTAAGCGTCCTGCAGCTGGCTGAGGACCGTGCCGCCGTTCGTCCGGACGGCGTCCACGACCGGTGCCTGGTTGGTCTTGATCTGGTCCCGCCAGGTGTCGCGGTCGGTGGTTGTCACGGTTGTGCCGGCATCGGTCGCGTCGCCGACGCGCGCCGAAACCGGCTGATCGGCCAACTCAACCATGAGGTCGAGCTGGCGGCTCTTGTCGATCAAGTACGGCAGCACCTGCGGATCGATCCTGACCGAACTGACCTTCTGGAAGCGCGTGATGGGGCCGCTGGCAACCGCGGCGGTTGGGACAAGGGCCCCAAACGCCAATGCGAATATGGTCAGTCCAGCGAAGACACGACGTCTCATGCGACTCCTCCCGTCGAGCATTTCGCGGGTCTCGGTGGCGGCTCCCGCGCACTCGCCGACCCACGGTTGACGTCCTTCCGAGGCGCCAGACGCGCCCCGTAACACAGGTTCCGACCGTATGCGCCGCCGTACGAGAGGTCAAATAGGCATCCATACCTAGTGTCGCCACGCGCAACAGGAAAGCTCTTGCTTCTCGATCCGGAGCAGGCTCTCTGGCGCTCAGGCCGGGGGGGTTCGATAGTCTCGGATGGACTGGCGTGGTGAGAGTAGGAAACACTAAATCGCTCGCGTGCCGCTGGTCCGCACCGACCACGAGGACTCTTCGCCGGCCGTCGCCTCGAATCTTGTCCAGCCTGCCTTCACGACCCCGCCCGATTTGCCTATCCTGCCCATATGGAGAGGTGGGACGACAACGAGAGGGTCGGCAGCCGAGGGGTGGCCGACGGGGAGCCGGATCCAGACTCGACCGACTGGGACGGCGGGCGATCGTCCGAAACGGTCGGCGGACCCGACCTCGAGATCACTCGCCCGCCCACCAACGCCCGATTGCTGATCCCGCGGCCGGGCTGGGCGATTGCCATTCACTCACCGAAAGAGCTGGCGATGGCCTCGCCGTCGGCCCCACCCGCCGAGTGGGTCTCCAGTCGGGATGGAACTTCCGTCCCGGCCATGGCGCCCG
>Ga0182017_10002588_pt1 | contig 13674 bp, 11 predicted proteins | sample 712E3DmetaG_FD_120492 | JGI IMG/M metagenome (GOLD analysis project Ga0182017, IMG submission 120492) | Permafrost microbial communities from Stordalen Mire, Sweden - 712E3D metaG | ecosystem: Environmental > Terrestrial > Soil > Wetlands > Permafrost | place: Sweden: Stordalen | collected... | reverse complement strand
TGACCAAAGGCGGCATCATCGTTCCCGATACTGCAAAAGAAAAGCCCGTATGGGGCGAAGTTATTGCAGCGGGTCCGGGTCGAATCTCTGATGAAGGAAAGCTTATCGCACCGGCAATAAAGACCGGCGATAAAGTATTGTACGGAAAGTACTCCGGTACAGAAGTCACTGTAGATAACGAAGAGCTCTTGATTATGCGCGAGAGCGACGTGTTTGCAATCATGTCTAAGTAAGGAAAAAAAGGAGAAATTCTATGTCAGCAAAGATTATAAATTACGATGTTGATGCGCGTGCAGCGTTAAAGCGCGGCGTCGATCAACTTGCGAACGCGGTAAAGGTGACGCTCGGTCCCAAGGGACGCAACGTGGTGATCGATAAAAAGTTCGGCGCACCGACCATAACAAAGGACGGCGTGACCGTTGCGAAGGAAGTGGAACTGTCGGATCCGATCGAGAACATGGGAGCACAGATGGTGCGCGAAGTTGCATCGAAGACATCCGATGTTGCCGGTGATGGAACGACCACAGCCACGATTCTTGCGCAGGCGATTGTCCGCGAAGGATTGAAGAATGTGACCGCAGGTGCAAATCCGATGGATTTGAAACGCGGTATCGATCTCGCAGTGAAAAAAGTCGTCGAAGGATTGGTAGAACTTCATCAGGAAGTCGGCTCTGATAAGGAAAAAATCGCTCAGGTCGGCATGATCTCAGCGAACAACGACCGCGCTATCGGCGATCTCATTGCCGATGCGATGGACAAAGTCGGAAAAGACGGAGTCATTACGGTTGAAGAAGCGAAGGGCACTGAGACCACTCTGGAAGTCGTGGAAGGCATGCAGTTCGACCGCGGTTATCTGTCCCCGTATTTTGTCACGGATGCAGAACGTATGGAATCGGTACTGGAAACTCCGTACATCCTCATTCACGACAAGAAGATCAGCGCTATGAAAGATCTTCTTCCGATTCTCGAGAAAATTGCACAAGCCGGCAAATCGCTTCTCATCATTGCGGAAGAGCTTGAAGGCGAAGCGCTTGCAACGCTTGTGGTTAATAAACTGCGCGGAACACTGCGCGTGTCGGCCGTAAAGGCTCCCGGCTTCGGCGACCGCCGCAAGGCAATGCTTGAAGATATTGCGATCCTCACAGGCGGACAGGTCATCTCCGAAGAAAAAGGATACAAACTGGAAAACGCCACGCTTGCGTATCTCGGCACTGCCGAACGCATTACGATCGATAAAGATAACACCACCATCGTTCAGGGTGCAGGCAAGAAGGAAGATATCAAAAAGCGCATCAATGAAATCAAACAACAGGTCGAAAAAACCACTTCGGACTACGACAAGGAAAAACTGCAGGAACGTCTTGCAAAGCTTTCCGGCGGTGTCGCGGTATTGAAGATCGGCGCTTCGACGGAAGTTGAAATGAAAGAAAAGAAAGCCCGTGTTGAAGATGCATTGCATGCGACCCGTGCAGCCGTGGAAGAAGGAATTATTCCGGGCGGCGGCGTTGCATTCATCCGCATTATCAAGAAACTGGATGAAATCAAAGTCGATCACATCGATCAAAAGACAGGCGTCAATATCATTCGCCGCGCGCTCGAAGAGCCGCTGCGCCAGATTGCGACAAATGCCGGCTTCGACGGAGCGGTGGTTGTGAACGAAGTAAGAAACGGAAAAGACGACTATGGTTTTAATGCGCAGACGGAAAAATACGAGAACCTTTTAAAGGCCGGTGTTGTCGATCCGACCAAAGTAGCTCGCATTGCCATCCAAAACGCAGCAAGTGTCGCCGGTCTTTTACTGACCACGGAAGCCACGATCGTTGAGAAGCCCGAGAAGAAAGATTCGGCTCCTTCAATGCCTCCCGGCGGTATGGGCGGAATGGGCGGAGACATGTATTAAAGAATTCAGAATGAAGAATTAAGAATGCAGAATGAAAAGTTCTGAATGAATAATTCTGATTTCTGAAGAGTCTACACTTGATAAAAAGCCTCAACATCGAAGGATGTTGGGGCTTTTTTTATAAACCGCCGGGAGCGTTTTCATTCGCACGATTGTTCCATTTATAGAGAATAAGAAGAAACGATTATGCCGGTTCTGAATAAATCTGACATTCATCGGGCGCTGAAAAATGTAAGCGGATGGACGGAGAAGAATAAGGAAATCAGAAAGGATTTTGAATTTCCCGACTTTATTCGCGCCATCGCATTCGTGAATTCCATCGCCCTGCTTGCCGAAAAAGTCAATCATCATCCCGATATAGATATCCGGTGGAACAGGGTGACGCTTACTCTTTCGACACACAGCGAGGGCGGGCTTACTGTCAAGGATTTTGATCTTGCCCGGAAGATAGAATCTCTCCTGAAATAACTGCCCGCAGCGTCTTTTTCGGGGTTCAGCGCATTGATTCTCCATTGCTTCTGAATGAGAAAAAGCGTACCTATCCATCGATGTTAAAATATTTCCGTTGATTTTTCGAAAAGGGATACCTTCCGGGCTTATGTTGTATTGTCACAGAACAGGCTGCCGGGCGATATTAAGTCAAAAAAATTATGAAGAGAAAATGTCCATGATTGTTTATAAATCCATGGTTTGTAAAATCAATCCTTTTTCTGCCGTTTTCCTGCTTTTCCTGTTTCAGGCCGGTGCCGTACATACGCTGATTTCTCGCAATGGAGAAGACCGGTCGTTCGATTCCGCGGGCAGTTTTTCTAAGGACACAGCAAAAGATTTACACAGCGGCGAAATTATTCTTTCAGTAAAATGCACACAGAACCCAGAACAGAGTTATGCTCTTTATATTCCTTTACACTATGAACCTGATAAAAAGTGGCCAATCGTGTACGTCTTCGATCCCGCTGCACACGGCAGCATCCCGGTCGAATTGATGAAAGAGGCTGCAGAGCGTTATGGATTTATTATCGCTGCCTCGAACAATTCCCGCAACGGTCCCATAGACTTGCAGCAAAAAGCCGGCCAGGCAATGTGGGACGACACGCATGCAAGATTGGCAGTTGATAACGATTGTGTGTACTTCGCCGGTTTTTCAGGCGGAGCAAGAATGGCGGCGCTGTTAGCGCAGGAATGCGCGTGCGTACAGGGCATACTGCTCAACAGCGCAGGATTTTCACCGTACTCACCTCCATCTGCTAAAGATCGATTCGCGGTTTTTTTAACAGCGGGGATGTCGGATTTCAATTATGACGAAATAATAAAACTTGAAAAGACGCTTGGTAACTTAGGAATTTCGCATTTCCTGAGGCGTTTTAACGGCTCCCATGGATGGGCACCCAAAGATGTTTGGCAGGAAGCTTTCGCATGGATGCGCCTTGCAGCTATGAAGAATGGCCGGCAGCCTCGCGATGAAAAATTTATCACAACGGAAATAGATCTCGCATTGAGGAGGGCACAGACATTGGAGGATTCCGGCAGTGCTTATTATGCGTGGCAGAATTACCGCGAAGTCTCGGACATTTTTCAAGGACTTATAGATACAAAAAAAATCGACGCGCGTACGGCTATTCTCGAGAATGATGTCAAAGTAAGAGAAGGACAGGAACAAGAGGAAAAAGATCTCGATGAGCAGATCAAGTTACAAAATAAAATACTGAGTATGCTGCAGTTCATGCAAAAGCCGAAACCCAAATGGCTGACCGGAGAACAATTGAATAACTACGATGAAGGCGGTTTTACGTTCGGCGATTTACGATCTCAAGCGCGGGATGCAATTCAACAACTGCAAAAAGATATGGAAGCTGAAAACAGGCCGGAGAGGCGCCGGGTTCTTGAACGGGTTCATAGCGTTGTCACCATCTACCTGGCGGAAACGGCTCAATTTGATATGGATTCAAATGATTTTGAAATCGCCAAAATTTTTTACGAGTTTGCCGCCGAAGCACAGCCTGAAATTTACGGGCATCATCTTTCTCTAGCCCGATGTCTCATCCGCATGGGCGACAAAGAAGAATCGATTCACGAGCTCAGGCGGGCACGCGAGACCGGTCTGAGTGCGCAAGCGCTGTCCGATCTGTTAAAGCAGATGACCGAACTGAATTCCCTGACCGGCGATCCGGAATTTCAGAAACTCATCACGGCTGCGCCGTCCGGACATTAAGACTCCGGCCATCGGTTGCGGGATACTTGATGCTCGCGGTGCGGGCATTGGGATATGGCACGGTTTTTATTACCGACGTCATACACGGGAGCATTTTAAAAATATTTGCGGCATTTTGGATACTTATACAAGAGTTTGTATTATTTCCTTAGGAGCACCGGTTGAATGGCCGCAGTCGCCGGACAAGAAAGAATGAGAGGATTCTATTTCTTTTGAAAAACTTTGAATGAAGTTTGATTTCTATGAAAAAATATATTGTCATTGTATCGTGTTTGATGATATGCCGCTCATCTTCGGGCTATGCGCAAATATCCCGTCATGATCTGCAAATCACCAATATCTCTAATGAAGGATTTTTATTAGCATCTTCGACTCAAAAAGTTTTAATCGACGCATTGTATAGCGAAGGGTACGGTCTCTTCTCCGTTCCTCCGAAGGAAGTTACAAACGAAATCATGGATGGCACGGCTCCGTTTGATAATATTAAATTATTCCTTCTTACCCATTACCATAAAGATCATTGTGATCCTGTCCTTATCAATGAATATCTTTCAAAACATAAGTACGTCCTCTTCGTTGCCAGCAAGCCTTCTATCGTTTTTATTGACGGTAATTGTTTCGGCTTCGCTCGATTCAAAAAACAATTTCATAAATTAACTCCGGAGGTTAACCATAGCATCTCAAGGATCATCGATATGATCCCGGTGAAAGCATTCGGACTTAAACACCTGTCCTTTTACATGGACAGCGTCGATGTTGAAGAAAATATGGATAATGTCGGTTTCCTGTTTGCGATGGACGGCATAAGGATATTTCATTCCGGCGATATCAAGATCAATGCTCTGCGGGACTATTGTGCAAAAAACGGCAAATGGACGGATACTATAGATGTAGCCTTTCTCTATTATGAGCTTTTTGAATCCGGGGCATCGGATATAGACTATCTTGTCGAGACACTGCATCCGAAGTATATCATCGTCATGCACATTCCTCAGCGTAATATTGAGGAATGGCCGGCAAAGATAGAACAGTTAAAAGCGCGCTTCCCCAATATTTTGTTCTTCAAAAAAGCTCTGGATTCAAAAACTATTAACATTTCAGGAACAGATCATGACTAAGAAATCGAGCAAATGAAAGAGGAATTACTATGAATCAGGAAATAACGCTTCGAACGCTTTCCAAAATGATCGATCATTCACTGCTTCATCCCACAATGACCGATGCGGACATCTTGAAGGGATGCGAGACAGCAAAGAAATACGATGTTGCAACCGTATGTATAAAACCGTATGCCATTGAGATGTGCGTTCGATATCTTGCAGGAACCGATGTGGGAATTTGTTCCGTTGTGACATTTCCGCACGGCAACAGCACGACAAAAATGAAATTGAAAGAAACAGAAGAAGCTCTTGAACTTGGTGCGACCGAAATCGATATGGTTGTCAATATCGGAAAAGTATTGGGCGGGGATTGGAAGTATGTCTCGGATGAAATACAACAGGTGAATAATGCTGTGACAGCGAAACACGGAATTCTCAAGGTCATTTTCGAGAACGATTATCTAACCCTTGATCAGATAAGCAGGCTTTGTGAAATATGCTCTGCGCACTCGGTGGCATTTGTAAAAACATCCACCGGTTACGGCTTTGTCAAACAGCCGAATGGAATGTATGCATACAAAGGCGCAACCGACGAGCATCTGAAACTCATGCATGAAAAAAGCTCCCGGAATGTTCAAATAAAAGCCGCCGGGGGTGTCCGCACCCTGGATGATTTGCTGCGCGTACGTTCGCTTGGTGTTACGCGAATAGGAGCTACGGCTACGGTCGAAATTCTTGAAGAAGCTAGGTCGCGCGGAATAGTATAAACAATCGCGAAGAAATAGAATGAAAACAATTGTTGCGTTTATATTTCTCTCATTGGCATTGATTCTCAATGCCCAGCAAAAGAATACGCCCGCCGACTATGTCAATGTTTTCATCGGCACATCCAATTCACGCTGGATGCTCTTCCCCGGTGCAACATTGCCTTTTGGAATGGTAAAACTCAGTCCCGATAATCAGAACAATGTATGGAACGGAGGCTACGAATATACCGTCAGCAGTATTTCGGGATTCAGCCACTTGCATGCAATGAGCTTAAGCGGCGTCAGCCTGATGCCCGTAACCGGAAAATTAGATCTCTATCCGGACTTTGTAAAAGTTTTTCCAGGCGAACCCGACGGTCCTTTTGGCGGTATGTGGACGGCCGGCTGCCGGTCGCGTTTTAAGAAGGAAACCGAGAAAGGAAGTCCCGGTTATTACACGGTTAAACTGTTAGACTATGATATACGGGTTGAACTCACTTCTACACTGCGCTGCGGCATGATGCGGCTGACATATCCGGAATCTCATCAAGCGCATCTTATTATGAATAACAATTTTCCCACCGAGGAATACTGCAAAATAATTGAATCATATACAAAAAAAATCGGTCCTAATGAAATTGAAGGTTATGTCAGACAATCCAACCAGTATGCCGGCATCTACACGGTTTATTATGTTATTGAACTCAGCAAGCCGTCCAGTTCGATGGACGCCTGGAGAACAGATGATAAAAAGGTACTGCAAAATATCTACGGTACGGAATGGCAGAAACCGCGGCAATTTATCGCTGATGTCAATGAGTTGAAGGATTCGGGCAGCTGCGGAATTATTCTTAATTTTGAAACGACAAAAGATGAACAAATTTTTGTGAGAACAGGAATCTCATTTGTCAGCATAGAAAATGCAAGGCAAAATCTTGAAACCGAGATAAAACCGTTCGGTTGGAATTTTGATGCCGTTGTAAAAAATGCGCAAAAGATATGGAACGATGTGCTCGGTAAAGTCGAAATTTCGGACAGCAGCGAAACAAACAAAGAAAAATTCTATACCTGTTTATATCGTGCTTTTACCGGCAAAAGTATTTTCAATGACATCAACGGGCAGTACCCGGACATGTGCGGAAGAATTCAAACGCTTACTCAAAATGTCGATGCCGTCTACAGCGCCGACGGATTTTGGGGCGGGCAATGGGATCTGGCGCCTTTGTGGACGCTCCTTACTCCTAAGTTTGCAAGCTCATGGGCGAAGGCATGGCTTGAATTAGCCGATAAGGGCGGCTGGATTCCCGAAGCGCCGACCGGCCTGAAATACGCTCCCATCATGGGATCCCAGCATCATAATTCGCTTATCATCAGCAGTTATCAAAAAGGCATAAGAGATTTTGATGTTGAAAAAGCATTCAAAGCCATAAAGCATGATCTCACGACGCAGGGAATTGCTTATCCATGCGGCGGTTTCGCCGGCAATCGTCAAATGAAAGTTTATATGGATTATGGTTATGTGCCCGATGAGGACGGTCCGGTATCCAATACGATGGAATATGCTTATGATGATTGGTGTGCCGGGCAATTTGCTTTGGCACTGGACAAAACCGCTGATTATAAATATTTTAACGACCGGTCGCAAAACTATCGCAATGTATTCGATTCATCGAGCGGGTTTGTAAGAAGAAAACACAAAGACGGTCATTGGGTCGAACCTTTCGATCTCTTTGCATTCGGCACTCAAGGCGGCTGGAACGGTCCCGGCTTTATGGAAGGCACTGCATGGATTTATTCTTTCTTTGTTCCGCATGATCCGGCAGGAATGATCCATTTGATGGGTCAAGACAAGTTTAATGCACGGCTTGAAGAAGGATTCCAGAAGAAATATTTCGACCTTGGAAATGAGCCGAGTCTTGAGTCGCCGTTTCTCTTTAATTATTCCGGCAAGCCGTGGCTGACTCAAAAATATTCAAGGTACGTGCTGGATAACTTTTATGATACTTCCCCGTATACGGGCTGGGTTGGTGAAGAAGATGAAGGCCAGCTCAGCGCCTATTTTGTTTTGCTTTCGATGGGACTCTTTGAAATGGACGGCGGCTGCTCTGTGGAGCCATTTTATGATTTAAGCAGCCCGTTGTTCAATAAAACGATAATCCATCTTGATCCTGAATATTATAAGGGAAAAACATTCACGATCAGAACGATCAACAATTCCGAAAAGAACATTTACATTCAATCTGCGAAGCTCAACGGGCAATTTTTGAACAGACCTATTTTACTTCACAGCGATTTAGTGAAGGGCGGAGAGCTCGTTTTTGAGATGGGGCCTGAGCCCAACAAGAATTGGGGAGTCGATACCGGGTCTCAGATCAAAATTAAATAGGCGGCTCTCGCAACAAAAATGCCCAATAAGGCGTATCATCGAATATAAGCACAAGTTAAAAATCATGTCTCCGGCCGTTAAATGGTCTTTATGAAATATTAAGTGCATCGGAAGGAATGTGTGCAATAGGCGGAATGAACAGGTCTTTGGAATGGAAATAAGCGACGGCAATCTGCAAGAGTCTCTCCGGCATAGAATTACGATTCCAAACGTTTCAGCGGCTGGTTTTCTTCTGTTGACGCTTGTCACCTCGGGACAATACGGATTTTACGGCGATGAACTTTACTATTTTGCATGCAGCAAGCATCTGGCCTGGGGATATGTGGACCATCCTCCTTTGGTTGCTTTATTGACGTTCGTCGGAACTCAGATTTTCGGTGAGACAGCCTTTGGCCTTAGATTTTTATCCGGACTTGCCGGCGCCATGACTGTCCTGCTCTCGGCAAAAATTGCTCACATACAGGGGGGCGGCAAGTTATCCCAGGCGCTTGCCGCATTGTCGATATGCTTCGCAATAGCTTTCCCTGCCATCAGCAGCTTTTTCTCGATGAATCCGGTCGATATTATGCTCTGCACGATGTTTATTTATCTGTTTGCGAAAACGATCGAGGCACCTTCTCCGCAAAAGTGGATTACGCTGGGTGTTCTTTTCGGAGTCGGACTTTTAAATAAGTATACGTTTCTCGTACTTGGATTTTCGCTACTGCTTTCTCACATCATAACCAAGCGATGGAAGGTCTTGAAATCGTTCTGGATGTATGCCGGCGCTGTCATTGGTCTCATAATATTTTTGCCTCACGTGATGTGGCAGGTCGATCACGGCTGGCCTACACTCGAATTTATGCGTAATGCGGCCGAGTATAAGAATCTTTCTTTGTCGCCTCTTGCATTCTTGTCGCAGTTGATCATCGGCTTGAATCCATTCGCACTCCCGTTGTGGCTGTGCGGATTGACTTACCTGCTTTTCAGCAAGGAAACGAAAGAATACCGTTTTCTCGGCTGGACGGCGGTTATCTTTCTCCTCGTTTATATGTTCCAGAATTCCAAGATGTATTATGTGCTTCCGGTTTTTCCTCTCCTGCTGAGTTCCGGCGCGGTTGCGATTGAACGGTTCTCGCAAAAGCATCTTATTCGATGGCCCAAGCGGGCAATAGCCTCGACAATGATCATTTCCGGCACGCTGCTTATGCCTCTTGCGGTTCCGATATTGCCGGTGAAACAATTTGTTACATACGCTAAAACTCTCGGTCTTTGGAATTTGATTAGAATGGAAAAAGGCGAGGGGGATGTATTGCCGATCCACTTCGTATACAGGATGGGCTGGGAAGAATTGACGGACTCTGTCGCAAGCGCGTATCATGTGCTGCCTCAGAATGAAAAGGAAAAGTGCGCCATCCTTGCTTCATGGTACGGCATAGCAGGCGCAATAGATCACTTCGGGCCAGGTCACGGCTTGCCGGATGCAATCTGTCCGAGGAATAACTATTGGATGTGGGGAACCCGCAATTATTCCGGCGAAGTGGTTCTTGCGGTCGGATATGACGAGCATTTCCTTGGACAATTCTTCGGCAGTGTACGGCATATCTCTCTTTTTAAAAATCCATACGCTTATGATGCAGAGATCTATTTGTGCAAGGAACCGAAGGCGCCGCTTGACCGGATGTGGCCCCAGCTTAAAAGGATCATTTAAGGATAAGGTAACAATTAACTATATTGTAGCCGCGACAGCTTGTTTACCCGCCGTCTTTTTGGCGGGTCCCGATAATATTTTTAAAGATTATCGGGAGGCCGTCGCGGGCGTATCCGACACCACCCCATAGGGGCAACGCCGGTCTCGGCTACACAGGTGAAATGCTGAAAAAGACAAACAATCAAATAATGAAATGTCATAAATACAATGAATATCGAGAATTGTACAATCGAAGACTTTAATGAAATTGTCAGGGACATTTCAGATTTTTGGGGAAGCGACAGAACTTTGCATTTGCATCAGCCGTTTTTAGTTTATGAATTCGGAAACACTGCATATGTTATCAAAGATAAGGGGATCGTTGCCGCTTATCTCTTCGGGTTTTTCTCGCAGACTGAGAATGCGGCGTATGTCCATTTGCTCGGCGTAAGGGAAAAATATCAACGACAGGGACTGGGCAAAATGCTTTATGACCGCTTCACAGAAATCGCAAGATCACGCAATATTCATAAGCTTAAAGCCATTACGACGCCCACCAATCTTAAGTCCATAAATTTCCACACAAAACAGATCGGCATGAGTATGCTCGGCGAGGCGAATGAAAATGGGATTCATGTTGTGAAAAATTATTCCGGTCTGAATAAAGATCGTGTTGTATTTGAAAAACAAATAGATTAAAGGAAGAATCGAAAGGATGTTTTTCCATGATTATCCCGGCAACTGAAAATGATTTCGATACTATTTATGAAATAATAAACGATGCATCGATCGCCTATAAAGGAATTATTCCGGAAGATAGATGGCATGAACCATATATGCCTAAGACTGAATTAAGAGAACAAATCGATGACGGCGTTCTTTTCTATTGCTCGTTTGTCGAAAATAAAATAACAGGAGTGATGGGTATCCAGGATAAGGGGGACGTTCAATTGATTCGTCATGCATATGTAAGAACGAATCAAAGGAACAAAGGCATCGGCGGCGAACTCCTGGAATATTTTATGCGGAAATCAAACAAGCCGATATTGATCGGCACGTGGAAAGCCGCATCATGGGCGGTCTCTTTTTATCAAAAACACGGGTTTTCTTTGGCCACAGAAGAAGAGAAAAACAAGCTTCTTAAAAAGTATTGGAACATACCGGAAAGACAAGTAGAAACCTCCGTCGTATTGGTCGACAACGAATATAGAAAACGAATGGAAACTTTAAAATGAAAACACTCGGAATCATAGGCGGCATAGCGCCGGAATCCACTATTGAGTATTACCGCCTGATCATTGCATCGTACCGTAAGCAGAAACAAGATGGAAGCTATCCCAATATTATCATCAACAGCATCGACATGAAGAAAATGCTGGATTTGATCGGAGCGAACGATTTAACCGGAGTAACCGGGTATTTGCTGAGTGAAGTAAAGAAACTGGCTCTGGCCGGTGCAGACGTGGGATTGCTTGCTTCCAATACACCGCACATTGTTTTTGAAGAAATAAACAGGCAGTCGCCGATTCCGCTTATCAGCATAGTGGAAGCAGCGTGCGAAACCGTAAAAGCCCTTAAACTGCAGCGTATCGGACTGTTCGGTACACGCTTTTCAATGCAGGGAAATTTTTATCCGAAGGTATTTTCCCGGGAAGGGATTATGCTGGTTGTCCCGAACATGGAAGAACAGACTTTTATCCACGACAAATATATGAACGAACTTGTGAACGGCATTTTCCTTCCTGAAACATGCGCGCAAATACTTCACATAGTGGATCGTTTGATTGAAATGGAAAGCATTCAAGGATTGATTCTCGGAGGCACAGAACTGCCTTTGCTACTCCGGGATCAAACATACAAAGGCATCCCGTTTTTCGATACCACAAAGATTCACGCAGAAAGAGCTGTAGCTCAGATCATTGTCGAATAAACGAGAGAATATGGAACGAACCTTCACGATTTTCTCTTATTTGTACATTTGCTTTCACATATTCTCCCCGCTGATAATCCCCCGAATTGCAGAAACGTACAGCAGATCGGATTGTGATTGAAATCCGCAAAAAAAAGATTGGACTGCATGGCAAATGTAACTTTGTGATTGAAAGAAAAACTTTGTATCATTTTCGCCGTAGACCTGAGGCGGCCGAAGTTGGGGAGTGAAGAAGCCGGCGGTCTAAAACCATACAATATTCGTTACTACTCAGCGTGATAATGAAAGATCAAAAATCCCCCTGCAAAAAGGGTTAATAAGCATCATGCTTCCGCATGATTCATTTTTACGTTTCCAACTCCCCTTTGCAAAGAGGGATTTAAAACTGAGCAAAAAAGCATTTATTCCAAAATACACTGAGTAGAACCTATATTGAAAGAGCAACAAAAGTACGAAGAAAACAAAAAGAAATACGTGAGAGAACTAAAGGAAAACCTCCTCGTCGCAAGTTATAATAAAGGAACAGGAGTTCCAAATAACTAATGTGGGCTCGAAGCCCAAAACCGGAATAATCCGGTAAACGCGATCAAGGAGGCTTCCCATGGGAAAGGTAGAAAGTAGCTTTGCAAAAGGCAAGTTAATTTTTGTTGGATTGGACGTTCATAAAGAGATCTGGACGGTGACCATTCTTTGTCAAGGCGAAGAGCTCTATCACGCGGTGGTAGTAGCAGATACAGAAGCTCTTGTTCGACTGCTGAAAAGATTTGAAGCCAGTGAAGTTCATACGGTCTATGAGGCTGGGCCAACGGGATATCGGTTACACGATGCTTTGGTAGACGCGGGATTTGATTCGATGGTAACGCCGCCGTCGTTGGTACCTCAAATTGGAGGGAGAGTAAAAACAGACCGAAGGGACAGCAGGAAGTTAGCGGCGATGCTCTCTAGAGGATTTTTAAAGAGGATTCATGTTCTAACAGCAGAAGAACGATCAGATCGGCAGTTGTTACGAACAAGGAACCAGATCGAGGATCATCGTCGGCAGACACAAGCCCAAATAAAGTCGATGCTGTTGTTTCATGGCAAACAAGCACCGACAACGCTGAAGGAACACTGGAGCGAGGTTTATATACACTGGATAGAGACGCTTGCGTGGGAATATCCGGCACAAAAGACGAGCATGGATGCGCTGCTGAAGATGTATCGTGATTTGACAGAACAGTATAAGATTTTAACGGATGATATCAATAAACTTGCAATGACGCAGAGGTATCAAGAACGAGTTGGTTTGTTGACCCAGATACCGGGAATAGGGATATTTACAGCAATGGCCATATTAATAGAATTACAGAATGTTGAACGTTTTGGACGGGCGGAACAATTGGCGAGTTTTTTGGGATTAACACCATGTCAGCATTCAAGCGGAGAGAGAATACGGATGGGACACATTACACGATGTGGAAACCATCAAGTGCGCACGCGCTTAGTGGAAAGTAGTTGGACGTTGATACGATATGATGCGAATGCGAAAGCAACGTATGAACGAATCAAGCATCAAACCGGCAGCGGAAGAAAAGCCATTACGGCTATTGCCCGGAGACTTGCATTACGAATACGACGTGTTTTAATAGATAAGACACCCTATCGCTTGAGTGGCGATGGACAAATGCCGGGAAACAAGAAGCGTATAGTAAAGCGATTTACATTGAAGAAAGTTTAACACCAAGACCGAAT
>Ga0182017_10002586_pt1 | contig 13680 bp, 10 predicted proteins | sample 712E3DmetaG_FD_120492 | JGI IMG/M metagenome (GOLD analysis project Ga0182017, IMG submission 120492) | Permafrost microbial communities from Stordalen Mire, Sweden - 712E3D metaG | ecosystem: Environmental > Terrestrial > Soil > Wetlands > Permafrost | place: Sweden: Stordalen | collected... | reverse complement strand
GTGCAGGGGGCCACGGTGAGCTTCTGGGAGATCGACATGCTGGAGATCTCCACGGGGATCATGCGAAGTGTCTTCGCCCCACAGCCGTCAGGGATTGATGTTGGCAATCCTGCCTTTGCCAAAACATCCCCGTATCGCTTCGCCTTTGATTACTGGGATGCAAATGCAGGCACCGGGAAAGTCCTCGCAACAAACCTCTTCACTGGAGCAACCGGCGTGGTTGTCGCGGGCCTGCCCACGGTCGGCTTCCCCACCTACTCCGGAAACGATGACACGATTGCTTTCCACTCGTTTGCTAACGTGGGAGGGGTGAATCATGACGCGATCCAGAAGATCGGCCTGGACACGTCACGTATCGTTGGCCAGGGATCTCCGCAGAATTACCTTGTTGATGCGACCTTTCCCGTCTGGTTCGTCATCGGGAGGCGGACCACGGGAGTAGGGGACGCTCCCTCTGCAGGCGTTCCTCAGGAGGCGGAGTTGGAGCAGAACTACCCCAACCCGTTTAATCCTTCGACCACTATCCGATACGCTCTGCCTCACAAGTCACAGGTGCTCCTCACGGTCTTCAACACTCTCGGGCAGCAGGTTGCTACCTTGGTTGACGGACATGAGGAAGCCGGGTCTTACGAGGTGAAGTTCGACGGCTCAGGTCTCGCGAGTGGAGTGTATTTCTACAGGTTGCAGGCAGGAACGTATATAAACACTAAGAAACTCCTGTACTTAAAATAGCAGTATCAGGTGATACTGGTTTGTGTTCTTAACGACCTTCGATGTACACCTTGAGAGTCGCCGAACCGGCAGACCGTCCGCCAGCGTCGGCCGACCAGGTTATCTCCTGCCATACCGGTTTGCTGACTTGCGGCGCAACAAGCCGTATCCGTACCGGGAAATAGTCGTGCGCTGCGACGAGGAAAGCATTCTGTGGCATAGGATGGTGCGCATACTGAGCTGAGTTGCTGTCCACCGACCATCCCGACGGCAATTGGGCCCGCAAGGCAAAGGTCACGGCTTTGTTTGTGTTATTGCGGAGAAGTAGCGGTACTGGGAAGTTCTGTCCGCTTCCCACTCCAAGTTCCGGTGCGAGAAGCCGAGGCAGAGAGTCGAGATTGTGTGAGGTCCAGAACTGTTTGTAGAATGCCCAACCGCCGCCGAGTTCAATTGAAACCTCTGCAGTTCGCCCTTGACTCAGAGTGGATGATTGTTGATATCCACGCACCGGCCGGAAAGGGATGGGGTCAGAAACTACTCCCTGCAAAATGTCTCCGGCGATTGACCCTCCCACGAGGGACTTCCCAAGAATGAACGTCAGCGGCTGTTCGTAATAGCGCATATCACCTGCGGCAAGAGCCGCCGCTGGATCGCCATCATACTGCGTTTGGTGAAAAGAGGTCTCCTTCGCCGCAAGCCGCCCGTATGAGAGGTGCTGTGACGGTGAAATCGCTGTCATCGAATATTCAGGACCCTGGCCTTTGACGAAATCGAGATGCGACGCATCGGTGAAATAATAGAGCTTTTCCGGCTGCCAGATGTGCAAGCCTTCCATGAGATTAGAGTACCATAATCGGTCTTCGGGTGCTGCCACCTGTTCCGGAAACCACGTCGGATCGCCGGCAATGTCAAACGCCTCGGTTGCAATGACGCCGGATGCCTGATGGTCTTCATGGTTTTCGCCAACCACGATGTCCGGGAGCATCGTAATGACGACTTCCGGTCGGGTCAACCTGATAAACCGTACCATCTCCCCAAGCACGTTGCCATGGTTCCATGATTCGAGCGATCGGAGCACATCGGGGACATCAGGGTAGGGGGTGTCCGGCGCCCGGAGAAACCACGCATGATAAATTCCGATCGAACCCAGCGCTTCCCGTGCCTCCGTCTCACGGGCCTCCGCTAATGCGCGAGCCTGCTCATACCCGACGAGATTCTGGCCTGCATCGCCGCGTGTCGCAAAAAGTACCGCGACGCGTTTGTGCTCGTCGAGCACGGCTCTGGCTAAATAGCCTGCGATCAAAGACTCATCATCAGGATGTCCCACGATAACGAGTATGTCGGCCTTAAACCGTTCATCCGGCGGCGGGCTTATGGCGGGATGTTGCGCCATGACGACATGTGCAAAAGCGGCTATCATAAAGCACACGAAACCAACGGAGCGAAAAGAGAGTCTGCCAGGGAACGCCAGCAAGATATTCTTGACATTTGGTGAACACATGCGATTATCCTCCCATTGAGCAGTGTGCGGCCTGTGCCTCGCCAGTGGCGACCTGCCGCCTCGGACCTCCTCTTTTTCTTATGATGTCGAATTCCGGAGAAACACGGATATACGGGAGGTTGGGGTCATGTACCTCGCGCTCTTTGGCGTCAGGGTCTCTCGTGAGTTCCGGAGGAAGGAACTTCAGGGCCACGGTGCGTTTGAGGCGGGTGTCCTCGGCTTTGTAGACGACACCCATCCCCCCGCCGCCGAGGTGCTCGAGGATATTATAGTGTGAAACCGTCTGACCAATGAGAGTAGCCATCACAATCCATTTACTGCTCGGCCATTGTTAGGCGTTTCAGCCTTGCCTTCGCATCCGCCATCTCCTGCCATTGCTTCTCGGCATCCTTCCACGTCTCAAGGAACGATTCGTACTCCTTGATTGCTTTCCCGTTCTCGCCCTGTTGCTCATATGCAACGCCGAGCCAATAGTGTGCCTTGACGGCACCGATGGGCCAATACATATACGTTGTGAGACCGCGAAGACTGATCGGAGGATATGAGATTGGACTCAGCCAGGTCATCCGTTGAAATTCCTGTATCGCATCAGCGGTCCGGCCGGTCTTCAGAAGGTCCACGGCATAGAAGTATTGTGGCATGTGGTTAGGGAATTCCCGCTGCAGTACCTCTGCAATACGGGTGCGGGATTCCTCGAACTTCCCCTGTTCATATGCAAGGAGGCCGGCGAGATACTCGGTTGTGCGGTGAGCGCGAGGGAAATCTCCCTCTTTTATCTCTGCAATTTCATTGAAGAGCTGCAATGAGCGCTCAGTTTGTCCTCCTTTCATAAGCGCCCACGCTACGAAATCGCGTCCGTAGAGAGGACTGAAGGGACTCTTGTGCAACTGCCGCGAATAGTCAGTTGCGTATTTCATCATCGCGGCATAGTCACCCATCTCATATGAGATTATTATGACGGCCTCGTAAATCACGCCAATCTCTTCGGCACTGAATCTCTTAGCTTCCTTCGATGAAAGTTGACCGACGAGACCCTCCCGTGCCTCGGTAAATCTGCCGCGATGATCCGGGATCAGGCTGCGAGCTGCCGCCGCCTCGACCTTTTGCAGTTGGTCGGAAGTCGATCCAAGTCTCTCGAAATAGTCGGCGGCCATTGCGTAGTCCCGGCGAAGGAGAGCAATCTGACCCACAGTCGCGCAGGATGTGAAGTCAGCCCTCTGAGCGATCGCCCGCTTGAACCAATAAACTGCAGAGTCGGGCTCGCCGGACATAAGGAAGATCTCCCCCTTGCTGTCGCAGGGGTTTGGCTCAGCTGGCGCCAGTTTGATATAGCGATCGACGGTGCGCATTGCCTCATTTGTCTGTCCAAGTCCCGTCTGCAGGTACGCCTGGAAGTTCAGAAGAAATTTGTCAAACGGGTTTGCCGCCAGAGCACGATCCAGAACGCCTCTTGCATGATCATAGTCTCTCAAGTTGAGATAGATCTCGTGAAGATCCGCAGCAGCGAGCGCTTCGTGGGGATACTGTTGCAGGAACTGTTCCAGGATCCCAGCGGCCTTTGGATAGTCGTGCAAGACGGTGGAAACGTATGACGCCTCGATCTGCAGCCGCTCCCGTTCAGCCACCCGATCCTTAAGCCCCCATGCCTTTTCCAGTGCTTCTCTTCCTCCGGTCGCGTCACCCATGTTCATCTTCACCGCGGTGAGCTCGAAGTACGCCATAGCGAAATTCTTGTCCAGCTCGATTGCCCGCTCCAGGGCCGCCTTCGCCTCCGGAAAGTAGTATTTGATTTCAAGCTCGAGTCCTTCCACGTATGAACGGTATGCTTCGGGAGATGAGGTCGTCACTTCAGCAACGGACTTCTCGCCGGTGACCGTCGGACTCCCCACCTTCAATTCATCCTGCACAAGGGCAGAGAGACTATCGACAAGGGCGAAAATTCGCTCGCCCGAATATCCTGTTAGTCGCTGGGATCCGATGATCTTCCCGCTCTGCACATCGATGAGGCGGGCTGTGACCGCAAGCGAAGGGGATCTCTGGAGGACACTCCCGAGCAGCATCGTCTTCACGCCTGCGCGTTGAGCAATCTGCGTCGCGAGCGAGGGCGTGATGGATTTGGCCTCACCATGACCGAGATCTTTCTGAATATCATAGAGACGCTCCCTGCTGATGACATCCAGACCCCTGGCCTGAGAGAGCGATGTGATCAGAAGATTCACGAGCATCTCTCCTGTGTGATCTTTATCCTCCGGATCAGGAATGTTCTCAAAGTACATCACCGCGACCGAGTTCTGCCCGTTTGCCACGCTCCTCTGCTGACCGATCTGTAGATTAAAAGGATTGAATATGAGCATAAGTACGGCCACCGCGATAATCGCAGCGGCGGTCATTCCATACCTGAGCATTCTCGACTTTGCCGTCCGGCGCTTTTCCTGCATGGCAAGAGCTCCCGTCTCCTGCCCTGCCTTGACGTATTCGAGCGCTTTCCTCTCGCGCCGAAGGTCGGCAAGAAAATCATCGGCATGCTGGTAGCGCTCATCGCGGTCTTTGGCAAGCGCTTTCGACACGATCTCCTGAAGTCGTGGAGAAACCTGGTTATTGAATCGCGCGAGCGGCTGGGGGTCCTCGTTGATGATTGAATAGATGATCGCTGACTGGTGTTCGCCACGAAACGGCAGCTGGCCTGTCAGCAGTTCGTACAGGACTATCCCGAACGAGAAAATATCGCTCCGGCGATCGACGTCCTCTCCCTGTGCCTGCTCAGGCGACATATAGGATGCCGTCCCGAGTGTCGACCCCGTCCGCGTCAATTTGCTGGCGCCTTTCAACTTGGCCAGTCCGAAATCCATGATCTTTGCCTGGTTGCGCGGCGTGAGCATGATGTTGTCGGATTTTATATCCCGGTGGACAATCCCCTTCTCGTGCGCCAGCGCGAGGCCTTCGCAGACCTGGATGCCGATTTCGAGCACCTTCTTGATCGAAAGCTGCTCCGATTCAACGATCTGTCGAAGCGTTCTTCCCTCGCAGTACTCCATCGCGATGAACATTGTCCCTTCGACCTCATCAATTTCGTAGATCGTCGTGATGTTGGGATGATTGAGCGCCGACGCGGCTCTCGCCTCGTGGACAAAACGCTCTTTCTCCACAGCGTCCGAAGTCATGTGTTGAGGAAGGAACTTCAGTGCGACAGGGCGGTCGAGCTTGGTGTCCTGTGCCTTGTACACGACACCCATGCCGCCTTCGCCGAGCTTCTCGAGGATCTTATAGTGGGAAATCATCTGGCCGATCATCGGACACCTACACGGGCGTGTGTGATCCCTTCGGCACGAGGAGCCAACTTCGCGTCGGTATAATACGACAGGGCATCGCGAGAATCAAATCGTGTGCCCGCGCGACGTTCTGACCTTCTTGGGATAATGTGAATCCTGTACTGGCGTTATGTTACCATGTCTTCATGACCTCTGAAAAACACTCAAGCCCGCTCGGGATGACGGCACCGTAGCCGGGCCGCGAAAACGCCGTGGCAAAGCCGCCCGGTTTATCGTGCTTCTCGATCACAAGTGCCTTGAATCCCTGCCGGGCGAATGCCGCGGCACAGGAGAGCCCGCCGAGGCCGGAACCGATAATGATCGCATCGTACTCATCAGTGTCTTTGGCCCCGCCGGGGCCGACAGGAAACGCGTCCCAGTCAATGACCGCAGCGGGGAAGGCCGCCGCGAGCATCCTCAGGAACTCTCGACGAGGAAGAGTGTAGTGTTCCATACGATTTCTCCTTTGGAGTCTGCGATTGCGCTGATGAGAACAGTCGTATACCCGACACGAAAACCGGCCGCGACGATCATTGGGGAAGCTGTGCAGGTGAAGATTGTGCAGAACATGACGCAGTTCTTTGCCAAACGGAGGATGACAGAAGGTACTGCTGTGGTTTGGAAGAGTCAAATGCACCTTTCGAATAGCAGAACCTTAACTGAGGCAACTGGATGCCCGAACTTTTCTCAAGCTGATCGCGTCGGAGAAAACTGCCTCAATGATATGACTCAACATGATCCCCTCAACATGATATTGTCTCCGCATGATCGTGCCTCGGCATGATCGGCCTTAACATGATCATGCACAACATATAGAGCCTGCGGGGAGTCTTCAGCCCTGGCTACAGCGTCGTTGACTTTTGGAGACCACATGTGCTTATTGTCTGTGCGGCGTTCAGCGTCAGTTCACTTCTCACCTTAACGCACACAGTTTTTACCCCATGAGCAAGAATAAACGCGGCTATATACTCTTCTTGTCTTTTGTCTCGGCAATGGGCGGGCTCCTGTTCGGGTATGACTGGGTCGTCATTGGCGGAGCGAAACCCTTCTATGAGGAATTCCTTGGCATCGCGGGTTCGACGGTTTTGCAGGGGTGGGCGATGAGCTGCGCACTTGTCGGCTGTCTGGCGGGGGCGGGCGTGTCGGGTGCGCTCAGCGACAGGTACGGCAGAAAGTACTTGTTGATACTATCTGCCATCCTGTTTTTTCTGACATCACTCGGAACCGGCGCGGCCTCTTCGTTCACTGTGTTCGTGATATTCCGCATGCTGGGGGGAACGGCGATCGGTCTGGCCTCGAACCTCTCCCCGATGTATATAGCCGAGGTGTCCCCCGCGAAGGACAGGGGAAAATATGTCTCGATAAACCAGCTGACCGTAGTGATCGGCATACTCGCGGCTCAGTGTGTCAACTGGCTGATTGCCGAACCGGTTCCCATCGGTGCTTCACATGCCGATATACTCTCCTCATGGAATGGTCAGACGGGCTGGCGCTGGATGTTTTGGGCGACATGTGTCCCTGCGGCGCTCTTCTTTCTGCTGATGTGGCTCGTGCCTGAGAGCCCGCGTTGGCTTGCCAGGAAAAAGACAAATCGTGAGCGGGTCCGTTCTCTTCTGGCCCGGATCGGCGGAGCCGATTACGCGGAGACGGAGCTTGCCGCCATCGAAAAGTCGCTATCGCGGGAGACCGGTACCTCGAATATCCGGGCCCTGCTGGCGCCGGACATAAGGAATATGATCATCGTCGGCGTGGTGATTGCGGCGTTTCAGCAGTGGTGCGGCATCAACGTCATATTCAATTATGCGCAGGAAGTCTTTTCCGCGGCCGGCTACGGCGTATCGGCCATACTGCTCAACATCGTGATCACAGGGAGCGTCAATTTGCTGTTCACATTTGCCGGTATGTCGATGGTAGACAGGCTCGGGCGAAGGGCTCTCATGCTGTTCGGTGCGGGGGGACTGGCGGCTATATACGCCGTTATCGGGACTCTCTATGCTCTTCAACTTCACGGACTTCCCCTCCTGATCATGGTGGTGGTGGCAATCGCAATTTACGCGATGTCTCTTGCCCCGGTGACATGGGTGGTTATTTCGGAGATATTCCCGAACCGTGTCCGCGGAGGAGCGATGTCGGTGGCGACATTCTCGCTCTGGAGTGCGAGCTTTCTTCTCATCTACACATTCCCGACACTGAACGAGTACCTTCATGCATCGGGAACATTCTGGCTGTACGGCATCATCTGTCTCCTGGGCTTCTGGTTCATCTACAGGAAACTGCCGGAGACGAAGGGGAAATCGCTGGAGCAGATCGAGATCGAGTTTGCGAGCGATGGCATCCAACTTCATAAACAACGGAGTGCAATATGAATGTTCTATTAACCGGCGGAACTGGGTTTATCGGATCGCATATAGCGGTCGAGTTGGTCAACCGCGGACACAACGTCACCATACTTACGCGTAATCAGAACAAGATCCCCGCGCTGAAGAAGATGCGCCGGATCGAGATCATCGAAGGGGAGATCGAGAACCAGAATCTGCTGACAACACTGGCCAGGGGTAAGGATGCATGCATCCATGTTGCGTTGATCCTGAATGACAGCAGTGCCCGCGAAATGCTTCTGGCCGACACGCTTGTGACAGTGACACTGGCTGATATATGCGCTGCGGCGGGCGTAAAGCATTTCATATACACGTCATCATGCTCGGCTAATGACTTTGTGTACAAGACCGAAACCGCCAGAATAGGAGGGGCAGCACTATATAATGTTTATGAGAATACGAAACAGAACCCGGCATCCTACTACGGGGCTAGCAAGGCCGCGTCTGAGAACTACTTGAATGCGGCTTCGTTTCATACACCGATGAAAGTCAACATTGTGCGTCCGGGTTTTACATTCGGAAATCCTGTGGTGGAAGGAGCGCCAATCTATTCAGACAGGCGCTTCGCCGACATGTTCAGCAACATCAAGCAAGGGAAAGATGTACGAGTGACAAAGAACGACGGCACTCAGTTCATATGGGCCGGGGATCTCGCGGAGATCTACTCCAAAATTCTCGACAAGTGCGTGAACAGGGCGATGTATTTCGCTCTCGCCAGATCCTATGTGTCATGGGAAGAGATCGCCGCTCGAGCCATCAAAATGTGCAATTCGCCCAGTAAGCTGATTGTCGAGGATAAGGGCTGGGGCGAACCCATTATGTTCGATGTCGCTGCGATAAAGCGCGATTTCAATCTTGAGTTCGATACCTGGGAGAAGCTTCCGGAGCACCTCGAGTATTACAAGAACCAGCCCGATCCTCACAATTGATTGCTAAAACAAACAGCACCTGATGGCATCAGAATAGGCAGGTTCTTTTCCGTTTCGTCCCACCATGCCAGAGACAGGCCCTCTGGTTCGCGTCTGAAGGGGTGAGCTGACCCCAGGTTTGAACGATGTTGGCCGGAGGGGTGTCAGCGCCCCTTTCAACTAGAAAGGTTGAAAACATCATATTCTACCAAAACGGTTGACTTTGTCATATTAAACTGTTATAGTTGAATTGATGAAAAGAACCCAAGAAGGAAACCGGCGTGGCCAAAGCTAGCCGAACCAGAAATATCGTCCTGGTGGCCGACCTCGTTGCCTCCAGAAAGATCGTTGAGAGACGAGGTGTGCAGGAGAGGCTCAAGGCCTGCCTGAGGCAGCTCAACTCGAAGAAGAGAGAAGGACTTGTCTCCCCGTACACAATTACGCTCGGCGATGAGTTTCAGGCAGTCTTCAGTACGCCCGACAGGTTGTTTCGGGATGCCCTGACCGTTCTTATAGCCCTCTATCCGGTCGAGGTTCGGTTTTCGTTTGCCATCGGCGAAATCAGCACGGCCATCAACATAAAGGCGGCCCTCGGGATGGATGGGCCGGCATTCCATGAGGCCCGGGCAACGATTGATCGCCTGAAGAAGACAAAGAATCTCTTCGCCATCGCAAGCCCCGATGGCACAGGGCTCACGCTGATAAATCAGAGTCTCGCCCTCGTTTCACACACGATCGGAAAATGGCCACGGAGTCGACTGGAGATATTGTGGGGGCTTTCCGAGAACCGCACCGTCAAACAAATGGCCCGGGATTTCCGGGTCACGGATAAGGCTGTGTACAAATCGATCGATGCGGGGGCGATCAGGACGATTGTGCCCCTGCTCGAGGAGATTACTGCCAGTCTCAGGCAAATACAGGAGCAGCGATGAGTCCTGAATTCTTCTTCATGGTGAACGTGATCCTTGCTTCCCGCCTGGTCTTCCTGTTCCGCGATGGCCCGTTGACCACCGGCGGCCTGATGTTCCTATTTGCAGTTCAGACTGTCGGACTTCTTGCTTACCAGCCGGGGATCGCCTGGGCAATCTTACTTGCAATCCTCTTGCTAAATGGGTCGGCATTTCACCGCCTCGAAAAGCGTCGCACTCCGACCAAAGGGCTGCGACTGTTGTCTCTTGCTGTGCAGATCGTTCTGCTGAGCGTGTTCTTCTCGCCCTGGATCGGCATTTCATTCAACAGCGAACTGTTTTTCTCCATGGCAGGAATCGGTAGATTTTCACTCCTCGTTCCTATTTTTGAAAGAATATGCCGCCCAGGGACGACCGTCGTCCTCATGGGAGGTCTGCTGGTTTCCAATGAAGCAAACCACCTGCTCAGGCTTTTGCTTGCCGGATTGCGGGTTGGACCCGCAGCCGCGGCCGGCGACAACTCAGATATGGCGGCGACTGACCGGCGCGAATACAACACCGGCAGGGTGATCGGGATCCTCGAGCGCATCATCATATACGTCGCGGTCTTGACGGATCAAATCGCCGCGATCGGGTTGGTTCTTGCTGTAAAGGGGCTGGCCCGGTTCAAAGAGATGGACGACCGTCCGTTTGCGGAATACGTGCTCGTGGGGACTCTGCTCTCTCTTCTCCTTGCGGTCTTTGTTGCACTGCTGGTGAAGTCTCTCATTTAGGAGACCGACCAACCCCGGTCGTTTTCAGCGTGAACCATTTAATGTCAGGCGCACAAACCACGTTGATAGAATCCAGTCGACAGCAGAACTTAACCCTATGAAACATTTCTTTTTCTCTCTCATCTTCGTCTTCGGGGCGATCGCTTCTGCTCAGAACCCCGGTGAGCACTGGATGAGATTCAAAACTCCGGAACAAGCGGGTTGGTCATCAGAGCAACTGAATAAAGTCTGTAGGACCTCGAATGCAAATTCTATTGTGCTTCTCCACAAAGGAAAGATTGTGTACACCTATGGCGACTATTGCAGACGCATCAAATGTCATTCGATGAGAAAGAGTTTTCTCGGTGCATTGTACGGCATCTTTATTGACAGGGGAATGATCGACACTGCAGCGTCAATCGGCAGTCTGGCCATTACAGATATAACCCCGCTCACTTCGAGCGAAAAGGAGGCTCAGGTAATAGATCTTCTGAAGTCTAGTTCGGGAATTTATTTGCCATCGGGACAGGAGACCGTCGATATGGTGAAGTCACGTCCGCTGCGCGGCAGCCACCCGCACGGCACGTTCTGGTACTATAACAATTGGGATTTCAATGTCCTTGGAACAATCTTCCGGAGGAAAACGAACAAAGATATCTTTGAAGCATTCAAAGAAAATATTGCAGGTCCTTTGCATATGGAAGATTTCCGCCTTATGGACGGCGTATATGATTTTGACACCCTCAATGCTTCCCATCCCGGCTATGTATTCAAAATGTCGGCGCGGGATGGAGCGAGGTTTGGAGAGCTCTTCCTGCAAAACGGCCGATGGGATGGAGAACAGATTATCCCGCAAAGATGGATTGAACAATCAACCACATCGCATTCCGCGACAACGACGCCCGGTATATCGTACGGGTATCTTTGGTGGATCGCGGAGGACTTCGAAGGATTGAAGATGTACTATGCTTCGGGAGTCAATGGGCAGCGAATCTGCGTAATTCCCTCCAGCGAAATAGTTGTCGTTGTCAATGTCGATACCTATCGCGGCAGGTATATACGTGACGTGGATTCTCTTATTGCTCGTCTGGTTGTTGTTTCACGAAGGGCAATTGCGATCTCGAATCCCGATTTTGTTCCGCTTGAAAAATGCACAACAGTGCAAACGATCGAACTGAACCGGGAAGAGCAGCATCGCTACATAGGAAGATATAGGATCGGAGACACCACATTGACCATTTCAGAAGCGACAGATGGACTCATCGTCGAGGGGGCCCATTACTTCTACAAATTCAGTCTGCTACCGACTGGGAAGAACAGATTTGTCATTGAAGACATAAACCTAGAACTGACGTTTGATATAGATAGGAGTGGAAAGCCCGCAACCCCTAGGATTGAGAAGCCGACAGGAGGTGAGCGGCGTGAACTATAGGACAAATCGTAACCTCCAGAATCACCAAGGAGATTACTGAAAGTCCAATCTGCCTTTTTCAGTGAGAACTATTTAGGGGCGAGGAAGAGCTCGGTCGGGGCGGTGAGTTATTCCAGCTTTTCAAGCATACTCTGGTGTGGAAAGAGAAGGGGGGAGTGCGCCTGCGAACTCAATGCGGTGCGCGTGCATTGCGGTAAAATTCCGGTGCTGCTCCAATGGGACCGGCCCAAATGAGTCTCCCCAATCACCGGTGCCGGAACGCACTGCCCATGCGTACGCCCCCTTCACATGATTGTTCAGGGCATCTTCAAGGAACTGGCAGGCTTTCGAGAAACCCTGAGGGAATCTCTGGTTCACAAACTCTGATGAGCCGTTGGCAGCGTATTCCCCCCACACAATTGGGATTTTCTTCTGGAGGCCCTTCACCGTTTTGAGCGGGTCGGCGCTGACATTCTTGTCGTACAGAGCCGGATAGGGCGGTTCGTCGTTCTGACCGTAGTATCTTCAGGGAATGTTCTCGCAAAATTGGATTCTGGCGCCAAATGACGCCATTCTTTGAGTGAAAATCAACGTCCGGACGCCTCGAACCATGAGACTTTGATGGCACGGACGTAATGTCACTCTTCCATTTGAAACCCTTTCGACGGTTGCGTAAGCATAAGTCCTGCCGTATCTTCTTCCCATTAGGAAATAGCTCCTGGGACAGATTCTCATGTCGAAGCAAGGGTGGGACCGGTTGTTGAGTGATTTGCCCCGGAGGACCGGTCCCATCCTTGCCTACTCCGAGTTCATGCCTCCACCGCGTATCGGCTGGCGGCCGTACGACAAGGACCAGCCGGCACCGCGGGTCTCAGGCAATCCGTTCGGGTGGCTGGTGAGCGAACGTGAACAGGCGCAGGAAATAGAGCCCGGCATGGGATTAATCGCACGGGAGGTTCTGCACCGTCTTCAACGTCTCCATGAGGATCTGTCGGCGAGAGGAATCAGTCGGGCCCTGTTGGAGGGGAATGTGTACTTCCCGCCTGAATTGTCAGACCGTCCCGGGCCCCTTCGCCACGAGCGGTTTGTCACTCTTCTTCCTCTCGCGCTCTCCAGGACGCAGGACGACAAGGGGCGCGTCCGATGGACGCTCTTTGGCGGAAGCGAACAGGGGCCGGACCGCGCGTTCTGGAAAAGCTTCTACACGGCGCCGGGGAAAGAGCGCCCCGGAGAATACTCGGAGGGCTTCATTCGGAGGCTTCTTGCCGGCGCGTATGGTGAAAAACACGGACGACTGGCCGATCTGCGTAACGCCGGGTTCCGCATATTTTCCGGATCGGGTGAGATGGTGTGCAGTCGCTGGCGTCAGGATCCGCTTCCCGGTTGGACGGCCCCTTACATAATGGATGAAGGGGATTCACTCGAGAATGTTAAGTACATACTGACCTTTCGTCCCTTCGGTACACTCCCCGCGCCGGTCCGTAATGCTTACCTCTCCGGCCGCGTTCATCTCCTTCCTTTTCCAGGCAGTCTGATTTTCTGGGGTGCGCCTCCATATCTGGACCTTCAGAAAGAGCTTGCGCTGGCTATGCAGATTCCGTTTCTCAATGTCTGCGAGCGGAGCGAGGGGACTCATGGCCTGCGCATTCCGCAGGCTGGCTGGATGCACGAGCCGCGCGAGGGAGGCTCTCCCCCGGTTCGCAAAGCCCACAAGTGGAGGAACACCTACCGGCGAACACATCGCTGGGAGCACCTGGAGCGGCACAAAGACGAGCTCGGCGTAGCTGCGGAAGAGGACCGGGT
>Ga0182017_10002585_pt1 | contig 13684 bp, 13 predicted proteins | sample 712E3DmetaG_FD_120492 | JGI IMG/M metagenome (GOLD analysis project Ga0182017, IMG submission 120492) | Permafrost microbial communities from Stordalen Mire, Sweden - 712E3D metaG | ecosystem: Environmental > Terrestrial > Soil > Wetlands > Permafrost | place: Sweden: Stordalen | collected... | reverse complement strand
ATCGACCGCCGTCCTGGTGGCGGCATCGGCATCGCCCTCGCGAACCGGCACCACGACCTTGACCAGCGCGGTGTCGCTGCGGTGGTAGCGTATGGAGTCGGCGATCAGCCAGAACTTGGCGGCGAATTCACCGGCGATGATGCGGTTATGGCTCTGATACCAGTACAACGTCACGCTCTTTTCGTCACCGCGGGCGGTAAGATACCGATTGATCCGGATGGCTTCGGCCCGGCCCGGAACCGCCACCGTAATCGGCCCCGACTCGATTGGCTCATAACCGTTTCCCGGCAGGCAATTCTTCGGCGAGTGGGGAGCCTGCCCGTAACGTTGCGTCTTGAAGAATGCGACAAATAAGTAAACGTCGGCGTTGCGCCCGGGACTGAGATAGATCCGGTTCAGCGTGTCGTCGGCCTTCAGAACATCCAGCGTGTCCTGGTCGATCTTGACGTCCTTGTACATCCGCCAGCCGGCGATATCGGCTGGGAAGTCCGCCAATGGCGAAGTCGGCGGAGCGTTTTCGGCGCGCAAAGCGACGGCGTAAAACACAATCCCCTGAAGGATCAGGACGGCGGTCACGATACGGGCGTACTTGCTTTTCAGGAAGTTCACCGGCGCCTCCTGGCTGCCACGAAATTCGACCCGCGCACCAGCACCTGGTGCCAGAGGATCAGGATGACCAGTGCCACCATGAAGATCACCCATCCCTCGGCTTCATGAAAAAACCCTTCGGCAAGGTCGGCTCTTACCTGCGTCATGATGCCCGTCATGGTGACGCGGCTGGCGTTGGCAACGATGGCGATGGGAATGGTGGAGAAGAACAGAACCACGCGCACCCAGGTCTTGCGCTCGAAGAAGTAGCCGTACACCAGGGAAAGAAACGTCAACGAGAGCAGCGAGCGTATGCCGCTGCACGCATCCACCACGGAGAGCCTCTGGTTCGGCAGTTCCAGAACGTTGCCTTCCCTCAGCACCGGGATGGAGAGCACGGTGAGCGCGCCATCGGCAAGTTGGCTGGCCAGAATTTGCAGTTTGAAGGTGGCCGCGCTATAGATCACGGCGGGAATCGGAACCATGAAAAAGAGCAGAAAGAGTGGAAATGCGAGCTTCTTCAGGATCACGTTGCCGCCCAGCGTCCACACGACGCCGATCAGCGTGACGACGAACGACATGCGCGCCGTGAACAGCTCGGCCCCCAGGGTGGCGAGCACGAGTTGGAGCCCGCCCCAGGCCACCACCGCCAGTCCCCACCAGTTGGGCTCCGGCTGGATGGCGGCCAATTCCTCGCGGCGCTGCCAGACGATGAAGCCGGCGATCAGCGGCACGAAAAACGCATGGCCCATGTCGGGATCGTTGTTCCATTGGCGGACCAGCGCTCTCAGCACCGGCGCATAGCAGGCGATCAGCAGCACGCCGAACCAGGCGATACCGGCCCACGGCAACTTGTTTTTCGATGGGATCTCCAGCACCGGCGTCATAGAAGCTTCACGGACGAACTATGGCTATCATACCAACCTGGGGGACAGACAAGACTGACATGAGTTTCCGGCGCACTTTGCCGGAAACTCGCTGTCAGCCCTGTCCCCGGTTTTCCACGGGCGAGGGTTGACAGACCACAAAAGCGATGGTCTGTCCCACAGCAGTTAGACTGGAGTAAGTGGAAGAAGACGTTCTCGGCAAAGCCTACGATGGGCGGCTGATGCGCCGCCTGCTGGGCTACATGCGCCCCTACCGCATGCGGATCGCGATTTCGCTGGTCTTCCTGCTGGCGCAATCCGCGCTGCAGGTGCTGGGGCCGCTGTTGACGCGGACCGCGGTGGACCGGTACATCGCCCCCACGGGGCTGCCGCCCGGATGGCTCGCCCGCTTTCTCCCCGCCGACGCATCCAGCGGCCTGGCGCGCATCGGACTGCTCTACCTGGCCGTGCTGGCCTCTGGCTTCGTCTGCGAGTTCGTGCAGACCTACCTGATGCAGTGCACCGGCCAGCTCGCCATGTTCGACCTGCGCCGCCAGCTCATGCGGCACCTGCAAGACCTCGACCTGGCGTTCTACGACCGCAACCCGGTGGGCCGCATGGTGACCCGCGTGACGAGCGACGTCGACGTGCTGAACGATCTCTTCGCCTCCGGACTGGTGACCATTCTGGGCGACGTGCTGGTGCTGGTCTTCATCCTGGCCATCATGTTCAGCTTCAGCCCGGTGCTGACCGCCATCATGCTCACCGCCATGCCCTTCGTGATTCTGGCCACGGCGATTTTCCGCCGCAGCGTGACCGAGAGTTACCGCCGCATCCGCGTGGCCATCGCCAGGATCAACTCCTACTTGCAGGAGCACATCACGGGGATCGTGGTGCTGCAGCTCTTCAATCGGGAGCGCCTCGCGGGCCGGGAGTTCGCGGAGGTGAACCGCCAGCACATGCTCGCATTCAAGGACGCCATTACGGCGTACGGCTGGTTCTACCCCGTGGTGGAGTCGATTTCCATGCTGGCGCTGGCCGGCATTCTGACCTACGGCGGTTTTCGCGTGCAGGCCGGGGGCCTGTCGCTGGGCGTGGTGGCGGCCTTCCTGCAATACGGCTTGCGCTTCTTTCGTCCCATTCAGGACCTGAGCGAGAAATACAACATTCTGCAAGCGGCCATGGCCTCTTCGGAGCGCATTTTCAAATTGCTGGATACGGTCCCCAGCGTTGTGGCCCCGGCGTCGCCGCATTCCGCTCCCCAGACGATTTCACCCATCGAGTTCGACCACGTGTGGTTCGCGTACCAGGGCGAAGATTGGGTGCTGCGCGACGTGAGTTTCACCATCGCCCCCGGGGAAACCATCGCCGTGGTGGGGCATACCGGAGCCGGCAAGACCACGCTCATCAGCCTGCTGCTGCGCTTTTACGACGTGCAGCGCGGCAGCATACGGGTGGGCGGCGTGGACGTGCGCGCTTTCGACCCGTTGGAATTGCGGCGCATGTTCGCCGTGGTCTTGCAGGATCCCTACCTGTTCACCGGCACGCTGGCGGAGAATATCCGGCTGGGCACGGAGGGCATCCATGACGATGCGGTGGAAGCGGCGGCCGAACAGGTCAATCTGATGGATTTCATCCGTGGCTTGCCGTTGGGCTTCGGCCACGGGATCCGCGAGCGCGGCAGCGGCCTCTCCACCGGGCAGAAGCAGTTGATCTCTTTCGCACGCGCCCTGGCGCACAATCCGCGATACCTGATTCTGGACGAGGCCACTTCGAGCGTCGATACGGAGACCGAATTCCGCGTCCGCGACGCGCTCAACCGGATGGTGGAAGGCCGCACGAGCGTGGTGATTGCGCACCGGCTCTCCACCATCCAACGCGCCGATCGTATTTTGGTGATGCACAAAGGCAAGCTGCGGGAGAGCGGCACGCACCAGGAGTTACTCGCGCAGCGCGGCATTTACTGGAAGCTATATCAATTGCAGTATAAGGACCAAGAGCGGGTGGCGTAGGCCTACGACGGCTGGAAAATCGAAAACGGTGCGCCTGGGGGGCAGCTTGGTAAGCTGCGGCCCATTGTCAATCGGCCCGCGGCCTCGTTCGCAAGTGAACGGCGGCGGTAGCCAACCGCCGCGCAGGTTGGCTACCTGCCCCACATTGATGGCAACCAAACCCGGCGCCCTACTTGGCGTTCTTATACGCCTGATCGAGCACTTCCACCACGTGCATTACGCGCTGGCCGCTGCCATGCAATCTGACCCCCGCCTGAAGTTGCAGCATGCAGCCTGGGTTGGCGGTGGCGACGATGTCGGCGTGGGTGGCATTCACCGATTCCATCTTGTGCTTCAGAATCTGCATGGACATCTCAGTCTGCACCACGTTGTAGATGCCGGCGCTGCCGCAGCAGATATCGGCGCCGGGCATCTCGCGAAACGTCAATCCCGGAACCGCGCCCAACAACTGGCGCGGCGACTGACGGATGTGCTGGCCATGAGCCAGGTGGCAGGAATCCTGATACGTCACCACCGCATCCACCCGTCCCAGCCTGGGGTTCAACTCGAGCCCGCTCAGGAACTCCGTGACATCGCGCATCAAGCTGGAGAACTGGCGCGCCTTTTCCGCGTACTCCGGGAGGTCCGCCAGCAACTCGTCATACTCCTTGAGGGTGGATCCGCAGCCCGCGGCGTTGGTGATGATGGCGTCGAAGCCGCCGCCCAAAATGGCGTCGATGTTGCGCCTGGCCAGTTTGCGCGCCTCGTCGCGCATGCCGGAATGCAGATGCAGCGCGCCGCAGCAGCCTTGCCCCAACGGCACCACCACCTCGCAGCCGTTGCGCTGCAGGACGCGTACGGTAGCCTCATTGAGCCGCGCGAAGCTCACGTTGGCGATGCACCCGGCGACAAACGCCACGCGATGGGTGCGCTCGCCTTCCGGCGGAAACGTGCGGCCGATCTGGCTGAAGAAGAAGGGCGGCTCGGCGGATGGTGTGAGTTGTTGCAGATCGCCCAGGCGGCCCAGCAGCTTCAACTGTCCCAGGCCGCGCGCCAGCGCCTTGAGGCCGCTGACCTCGAAGAGGTAGAGCAGCGTCCCGGCCACCGAGAGGGCAGACCGCGATGGCAGCAGATGCACGAACACAAGGCGCCGCAAGTGGCGCGCGAACCAGCCGCGGCGGGTGTGCGCTTCCAGTTCCGCGCGCGCATCTTCCACCATGCGGCCGTAACGCACGCCTGACGGGCAGGCCGATTCGCAGCCCCGGCAGGCCAGGCAAAGGCCGATGTGTTCGCGGTAGGAATCGCTGATGGGGGCGCCGTTAGCCACCTGCACCATCTGGTAGATGCGGCCGCGCGGCGAATCCATTTCGAGACCCAGTTCGCGATAAGTGGGGCAGGCGTTCAGACACAGGCCGCAATGCACGCAGCGGTCCAGATCGAACTGCCTGGGTCCCAAATCGGTCTTTTCAGATAAGACGGTAAAGTCGGCCACGGTTCAACAGGTTCCGCGGATCAAACAGATGCTTGACCCGTTGCATGATTTCAAAATCGCCGCCGGGGGAAGGCCAGAGATCGAGCTTTCGCCGGCTCCCCTCCGGCGCGAACTCGATGACCGCCTTACATCCCGGCCCATACGCGCCGGCCATCCACTCGGCGGCGGCCTGCGCCCGCTCGAAATAACCATAGCAGACGCCAGAGCCCGCGCGCGCCACCGCCGGACCGGGGAACGACTGCATGACCGCTTCAACGTCTTTCAGGGTACACGAAGCGCGCACCACCGCGCCATCCTCGTGCGCCGCCAGGAACCGCGGCGTGAAGTTTTCCACGTGGCGCCAGAGCGTCTGCTGGCGTTCATCCTCGTATGCCAGGCCATCGGTGAAGTTGGCGAAATCGCCCTCGTAGCGTTGCACGGCGGCCTGGTTGCCGCCGGCGCGCAGCGCCAGCAGCCACGTGGAGATGCCCAGCGTCCGGGCGGCCGCCGGGTTGAGCAGGTCGATCGCGGCCGGCTGCAACTGGCTCTTGAGGACGACATTGCGCGCCGCCATGGCGGCGGCCAGCGAATCGAAGGGCAACAGAAAGCTGCGTTCCACTTCCGGCATCGGCTGCAGCTTGAAATTCACCACCGCGATGGCGGCCAGCGTGCCGAAGGATCCGATCATGAGCTTCGCCATGTCGAGGCCGGCGACATTCTTGACCACCATCCCGCCCGATTTCACCAGCTTGCCTTCCAGGGTGGCGAAGGTCATGCCGATCACCAGATCGCGTGCCGTGCCGTAGAGCCGCCGCCGGGGCCCGCTGCAGTTGGCGGAGATCACGCCGCCCACGGTGGCGCCATCGGCAAAGGGCGGGTCGAGCGGCACCATCTGGCGATTTTCCGCCAGCAGGTGGGTGAACTCCCTCCAGCTCAATCCCGCGGCCACGCTGATGGTGAGATCGCGCGGTTCGTATGCGAGCACGCCGCGCAGCGACATCGTGGTCAGCGCTACATCGGCGGGTTCCACCGGCCCGGCCATGCGCCGTTTGGTGGAATTCCCGGCCAGTGCGATGGTGTGACCGGCCGCCGCGGCATCGCGCAGCGCCGCGGCCAATTCGGCGGGATTGGAGGGGGCCAGCACGCTTATAGAGTCCAGACGACGCGGTGCAGAACGATATCCAGAACGGTCAGCACCAGGGAGCCAAGCAAAGCGTTGAGGAACCCGTCGATCCGGAAACCCGGCGTGAACATCGACGCCAGTTTCAGGAGGAGAGCGTTCAACACCCAGCGGAACAGGCCTAAGGTAAGAAAGGTGATCGGCCACGCGATGAATCGCAGGATCGGCCCGATGGTGATGTTCACCACCGCGATCACGACGGTGGCCAGCAGGGCAGCGCCGAAATCGCGGATCTGAATTCCGGGGATGATCTGCGCTACCAGCCAAATCGCCAGCGCGCCGAGCAGCCAGTTGACAATCCAATGAACCAAAAACATTTGAGGCCTCCAGCCAGAGATAATGATAAGCCATGGCGACACTTTATGCCGGAACATCCGGCTTCGCATATCCAGCCTGGAAGCCGGGCTTCTACCCGGCCGGGACTCCGGCCAACCAATTCCTGAAGTGTTACGCGCAACGGCTGAACTGCGTGGAAATCAACTACACGTTCCGCCGCCTGCCCTCGGCCTCCACCCTGGAAAACTGGGTGGCGCAGACCGCCCCTGGCTTCGTCTTCGCCGTGAAAGCGAACATGCGCATCACCCACATCCTGCGCCTGAAAAACGCGGGAGATGCCACCGAGCTCTTCCTGAAAATGATCGACCCGCTACGCACCGCGCGGCGCCTGGGACCCGTTCTGTTCCAGTTGCCGCCGGCGATGAAATGCGACGTCGCGCTGCTGCGCGGCTACCTGGAACTGCTGCCCGCCGGCCTGCGCTACGCCTTCGAGTTTCGCCATGCAAGCTGGCTGGTGGAGGAAGTGTACGACGCGCTGCGGCAGCGCAACGTGTCGCTGTGCGTGGCGGAATCGGAGAAGCTCGTCGTGCCCGAGGTGATCACGGCGGATTTCGTCTACTACCGCCTTCGCAAGCCCGAGTACACGGCGGACGATGTCGCGGGCATCGTCGCACGCTCCAGGGAAATGCTGGCCACGGGACGCGACCTGTACTTGATGTTCAAGCACGAGGAGAGTCCCGAAGGCGCGCTCCACGCGGAGACGGTGCTGAAGAGGGTGGGGTAAAGCGCCGCCTTGTGCAGTCGGGCGCAACTCGGACCACTCTGCTCTTCGCGGAGTCTCTGCCGCTGGGCTTGGGCACGGCACGTCGACGGGACGGGCGTTACGCGGCCAAGTGATGTCCGTCGGGCGAACCGCGGGGTACAAGACTTTGGGAAGTAGCTCTTTCGAGGGCTTAACCCTTTGAGCTGTTAGGACAGAGATTCGTGCTGTGGTCCTTTATGTGTTTCGCGAGCAGCGGAAAAGCGTGGGCAATAAGTCGCGCGGCGGTCTCGACAATGCTCCGCAGAACCAGACCATGCAACTCGGGTGCTTTGCGGAACTGAATCGAGAGCGATGTCGGATGGACGAATTTTGACATGAACTTATGGACATCGCCGAAGGGCGTCCCTTCGCCAAGATCCTCGGCAATTTCTCTGGCGGAAAGGTACTTGTCGGTTTTCGAGGCCTGGGTGATGTGGCGGCTCCACACGTGGTCCATCACGGCTTGGCCGCTGGCCACGATTTGTGTGTATTGGGGATTCTTGCCGAGACGTCTGAGCAGATCTTGGTAATCGCAGACCATGTCCTCGTGGAATCGTTTGGCATTCTCGGGTGAACCCATCACGAATCGCGTGAAATAGTGAAGTTCCAGGAGGCTCCGGGCTGCCCAAGAACATCGAGCGACGTTGTCGGAGTCTACCCCCTGGATAAGCTCAAGGCAGTTGAAGAGGTTTTCTCCGGCCAGCTCGATAAGCAAGGTGGTGTGCCAGTGTTCCGGGGCGTGCTTTAGAGTGTCTACTGCGTCTTTCAGGAGTTGGCCGTGGGCCAGCACGTGTGCGCGAATGTCTACTGCCGCCGGTGACCCCATTACGCAAGCTTATCAGTGTTTCGTACTTCCGACCTTTCCGTTTGGGTCGTAGGTGTATCCCGCAGGTGCGCTTAACCGCGATTGGCAACCCGCGAAAACCCACCTTGACGGCTAGTCGCCATCCCGCTCTTCTGAAGACGCTTCCGCCGCGGGGCATGGCATGGCGGCCCGTCGAATCCGCTGGTAGAATTGATGCATGTCGACGCTGTTGGAGATGGCGCTGGAAAAAGTGGTCGCGCTGCCCCTGGATGAGCAGGATGCGATTGCGTCCCAGATCCTCGCCTCGCTAGCCGACGAGGACGCCTGGAAGTCGCGCTTTGCAGGGAAACGCGACGTGATCCGTCGAATGGCACAGGAGGCCCTTGAGGAAGACGAGAGGGGCGAGACGCTTCCGTTGGACGATCTGCTTTGATGCAGTCCCGGACCACACGGAAATTCTGGCGTTTGTTTGCAGATCTACCCTTCGAGGCTCAACGAGACGCCAAGCGGGCCTATCGTCTCTTCCAGAACAATCCGGCATACCCGGTTTGCAGTTCAAGAAGCTGGAAGGCGAGGAAAACATCTATTCGGTTCGCATCGGTCTGGAATACCGCGCCCCGGCCGTCATGAAGAAAGATCGAATCGTATGGTACTGGATCGGCAGTCACTCCCAATACGACCGTCTGGTCTGAACTGTAAATGCATTTGTCCGGCGCGAACTTGAGCTGACGTGCCCGGCAGTCTCCTTACTCTTCCCGCAAAGTTCTCATGGGATCTATGCGTGCGGCATACCGTGCCGGCGCGCAACAGGCCACCAGAACGATTGCGGCCAATAAAACCGGAGCCAGACCGAAAGTTGCGGCATCCAGCTCCGTCACGCCGTACAACATGGAACGGACATAGCGAGTGAGTGCCCAGGCACCCCCAAGACCGATGCCAATGGCCGGCAGGACCAGAATCATGGTTTCACCCATCACCATGCCCAGCACGTCGGCCGGGCTGGCACCCATCGCCACGCGGATGCCAATTTCCCGGGTGCGGCACGTGACCAGATACGACATCACTCCGTACACACCAACGGCGGCCAGCAGCATGGCGATGGTGGCGAAGCTGCCGATCACGGCGAGTTGGAACCGCTCGGGAGCCAGGGCCGCCGCACGGCGTTCTTCCATCGTCGCCACGTCGAAGATCGGCTGGTCCCGATCGACCGCGCGGACCTGTTCTTCCACGGCGCGGATGGCCGCTTTGGGATCGCCCGTGGTGCGGATCAGGAACCCCGCGCGAAACAGAGAACTGCCTTCACATGAGCAGCGGTATATTATGGCGGGAGGGTCGGCGCCGGGCACACCGCCGCGTACGTCGCCCACAACACCGGCGATCGTCCATGTTACGGAGTTTCGGTCCGGTCCAAACGCGATACGCTGGCCCAGCGGATTCTCGCCCGGAAAGATTCGCCGGACAAACGCTTCGTTGACTACGACTGGCGCCGCCGAGACCATCCCATAATTGGTCACGAATGTCCCTGCGGGTTGAACTGAATCGTGCACATCGAAAATGCGCCCGCTCTTGAGAGGAATTCCCAAAGCGGGAAAGAATTCCGGGCTAGCCAACGTGTTGTTGATGATTGGCCGTTCGACAAATGGCACCATCGGACGCCCCAAAACGCGAATCCGCCCGCTCAAGAAAAAGTCCTCCTCGCTGAGCGGAATATCCAACGCCAAAGCCGCCGACTGCGCCATGGGCAGATGCTGGAGGCGATCGAGGACTGCATTGTAGAATTTGGAGTAGTCGCCGCCGAAAGGACCGATTGGGCTCACTCTAAAGGTGAGCAGATGGTCGGAGCGAAAACCGAGGTCGGTAGACGCAAGTTTGAGGAAAGTGCGGCCCAGCAGACCGGCCCCAATCAGCAATACCAGCGAAACCCCGAGTTCCACCGCCACTAATACCTTCCGCAGCCGGGCCGCGCCCAGCCCGCCGCTGTGCGTCATGCCGGCGGACTTCAGCGCTTCCTGGATCTGGATTCCGGCGGCGGACACGGCGGGCGCCATGCCAAACAGCATGCTGGCCGCAAGCGTCAAACCCAAAGTGAAGGCGAGCGCGGGCAAGTCGATGGAAATCGGCGGATAGCGCGCAAGGATGGCCGGTTTGACACTATTGAGCAAGTGCACCGCAAGCCAGGAGATGCCAATGCCGGTTATGCCGCCAGGCACCGCGAGTACGAAGCTTTCCATGAGCATCTGGCGGACGATACGGCCGCGGTTGGCGCCGAGAGCCAGTCGAATGGCGAGTTCGCGCCGGCGGCTACCGGCGCGGGCGAGCAGCAAATTGGCGAGATTCACACACGCGATCGCAAGGACCAGTCCGGCGGCGCCGCTTATTACCAAAAGCGCGGACCGCAGTTGACCCGTCAGGTGTTGTTGCAGAGGATTGGCGGCGATGACCAGATCCCATCGGAACCTGGTCGGGAAAACCTTATATTCGGCCCGGATAAGATAAGTCAGGCGATTCAGGTCCGTGTCTACTTCTTTAGTGGACACGCCAACCTTACGGCGGGCAAGGAGGGAGGCGGTGAAGATCGGCCGCGTGGGCACGATCGCCCCATGAAAAGACTCGTCCAGCGGCAAGGGCATCCAGATTTGTGTGCCGCGCGGGAAGTCGAAGCCTTGCGGCATGACGCCGACGATGGTGCGCGGCAGACGATCGACGGCCATGGCCTTTCCGGCGATATTTGTGTCGCCGCCCAAGCGGCTTCGCCAGAAGTCGTAGCTCAAAACGATCGCGGCCGGCGCCTTCGACCCTTCTTCCTCCGGCCCAAGATAACGCCCTATGCCCGGCCGCATGCCCATCACGCGAAAGAACGATGCCGAAACTTGCGCCGCATCCAGTTGCTCCGGTCTCTCCACGCCGGTCCAGTTCACGTTGATCCGGTTGAACGCGGCAACTTCTTCGAAGACCCGGTTACCCTGGCGCAAACGGTAATAATCCGGCACCGTGCCTATGTCTTCGCGATTAGGTCCCGACCGTTCGCTGATCCAGTCGATGCGCTCGGAGCCGGGATAGGGGAGCGGCCGGACAAGGATCGAGTTCCCGATGCTGAAAACGGTAGTGTTCGCTCCGATGCAAACAGCGAGTGTAAGAGTAGCGAAGAGAACCAGCAGGGGCTCGCGGCCCAAGCGGCGAACAGCGCACGATACATTCTGGAAACAACCCGCAATCACTCTGGTACCCGTAGCCTTACGGATGGCTCGCCAACAGACTACACCACGACTTTGCGGATGGTCAAGGGAATTGAGGTAGTTTTGAGACGAGGTTAGCCGCGTGGTCCTTGTGCTACTATGCGCGGTGGTCCATACCATCGCCCTGCCGCCCTTTTCCCTTGGATCGGGTTTGTGCCGCGCCGTGTTGCTTGTTCCTGGACTGGCGTCCCGCTTGGGACGCATCCTCTTCGCCCTGACGATCATTGCCGGAGCCGCGGCCGCAACTTCTCTGGCGGTGATTCGCACGCCCCAGGAAATCGTGATTGCGGCAGACAGCCGCGTCACCAACCTTTCTGCAGAACACAGCCTGCCGGATGTTTGCAAAGTGCGGCAGACCGGCAACGCTGTAGCGGCTTTCGTCGGGCTCGTGTCGTTTTCCAACGGCGGGCGCGCCGCCAATTTCGACGCTATGGGAACCGTTGAGGCGGTTCTGGATGAAAGCGGCACGCTGGCTGCGAAGGCGGAGAAGATCAAGGCAACACTCGGTGGCCAGTTGGATAAGGTGCTTGATTCCGCTCCCCGCGCCATGTTGGACAAGCTGAATGGATTTGTGCTGGGCGTGGTGATTGCCGGAGAAGACGAGGAAGAACCGGTCTTGAAGCTGCACTATGTCCAGTTCACCCTGGGCCGCGGCGGGGCGCTGGTCTCCAGCATTTTCCTTTGTCCGGGAGAGGCCTGCCCGCACGGTGTGGTGAGGATCGTGGCGCCGCCCGCCCACGATCTGGACCTCCGCGCCGACGGCGTCCATTGGGCGCGCGGCTATGTGCAATCGCAGATCGACCGCGGCCTGCCTACCATCGGCGGCCCACTCCAGCTTGTGCGAATCACGCACCAGGGTCTGAATTGGATCGACATGCCGCTGGTTTGCTCGAAGTAGCCTGTCCGTCTACAGACCATGACACAGGACCTGCCATGAGAGAGAATGGAGTCTCGGAACGGTAGGTCTGATATGAAAGTGATCGCTTTTAACGGCAGTGCGAGAAGAGGCGGCAACACTGCGATCCTGCTCCGCTACGTGCTCGGCGAAGTGCAAAAGGAAGGCATCGAAACCGAACTTGTGGAACTCAGTGGATCGCAGATCCATGGGTGCCTGGCGTGCCGCGAATGCTCGTCCAGAAAGGACGGGCGGTGCGCGCAGAGCAACGATGTGGGAAACGCATATATTGAAAAAATGGCGGCGGCCGATGGCATTCTCCTCGGTTCGCCGACCTACGTGGCCGACGTCTCGCCGGAGATCATGGCGCTGATCGACCGCGCCTGCATGGTGGGAAATGCCAATGGCGGCATGTTCCGCCGTAAGGTGGGGGCGGGAGTCGTCGCAGTGCGAAGGGCGGGGGCCATGCACGCGTTCGACGCTCTGAACCACTTCTTCCTGATTAGCGAAATGATCATACCGGGCTCATCCTACTGGAACATCGGCTTCGGGAGGGCGCCCGGCGAGGTGGAAAAAGACGAGGAAGGCATCCGCACCATGAAAGTGTTGGGTCGGAACATGGCCTGGTTGCTGAAGAAGCTCGCCTCGTGAAACTACGGCTTGGGCGCGATGCGTCGAAGCGGTGCGGATTTGCCTCGCGAGCGTGTATCCTGGAGGTAGAGGGAACCGGCAGATGGACGTTAGGCAGGAGATCGCCAGGCAAGTCGAAAGACTGCCTCTGGAGACGCAGGAGCAGGTGCTCCGGTTCGTGGCTTCCCTGGCCACTTCTGCGCCGGTGGGCGAGAAGGGGGCGAACCTTCGCCGATTCGCATCCTCTATCGATTCCGTGTCGGCTGGGCAGATGATCCAGGCGATCGAGGAGGAGTGCGAGCGCATTGATGCCGGCGAGTGGTAGATTTCTCCTCGACACCAACATCATCATTGCTCTTCTGGATGGAGAGGAGTCGGTGCTTTCCAACATCGACCTTGCGCCTGAGGTATTCATTCCCGCGGTTGCGCTGGGCGAGTTATTCTTCGGGGCCGCGAAATCCGGCCGGCCGGCCGAGAACACTGCCAGGGTGGAGCGATTCGCAACCGGCAGGGCCATTGTCTCAGCCGATCTGGAAGTCGCGCGGGAGTACGGGAGACTCAAACACTCCCTGAAGCAGAAAGGGCGGCCCCTTCCCGAGAATGACATCTGGATCGCCGCCGCGGCGAAATGCCACGGGATGGTCCTTGTGACCCGGGACCGCCACTTCCTCGAAGTTGAGGATCTGCGCACCGAGGATTGGGCCGTTCATCCGTGAACCACGCCCCAACGCCGGGTGTTTGCGCTCACACAATTCCGTTTCACGGCAATGTCCGAGTCGCCGACCATCCATCCGAAGGTCGGCTCCCCGTTCCGCCGAACCTAGTTCGGTGGTCAATGTACGATAAGCACACTTTTCTCTCAATGACCTGCTTGGCCAAGCATTCAGATGGCCAATGGTGCATTCAGGATGACCTGCGGCGGACGCGCTCGGGAGCGAACTCCT
>Ga0182017_10002583_pt1 | contig 13688 bp, 9 predicted proteins | sample 712E3DmetaG_FD_120492 | JGI IMG/M metagenome (GOLD analysis project Ga0182017, IMG submission 120492) | Permafrost microbial communities from Stordalen Mire, Sweden - 712E3D metaG | ecosystem: Environmental > Terrestrial > Soil > Wetlands > Permafrost | place: Sweden: Stordalen | collected... | reverse complement strand
GAATAGAAGGCTGGACGAAACTATAATCTCAAAAACAAATATGGGAAATTATTCAAACTGAGAGAATAATTTTTTGCGGGAGGCAAGCGTTTTTACTTGCCTTCATAACATAGAAGGTGGATAGTGCTTGTAAGCTGAATTATATACCCAGGACGGGTATATATTCAGCTTAAGAATCTAATATTTCATAATTCCCCTCCCTATGAGCGGACGGAACTGGGCGGTATTCAACAAGTTACGCCCAATCTAATGCCGGAAAGGGTTCGTTGATTCAATTGTTGAATCAATTTCTTCGGATTTAAATGCCGACCTGCCTCCGATTTTAAATGATGGCAAAGAATGTTGATTTACCTTTATTTTTTTATTTGGATAAATGCTGCCGTTATTACCTCTGTTATTTGCTGTACTCGCATCGAATACATTATTATTGCACATTCCAATATTTTTAGTGCTGATTTAGGCTTTTTTAATTAAATTATTACTATAGTAAAAACGTAGATAATTTTAATATGCAAAGATACTTTTCCATTGAAAAAAAAATAGAAAAAAGGGGTGATCATGTTTAACAAAATATTTATGGCATTCGTGACCGTTCTGGCTTTGTCATCCGGAATTTTCGCTTGGACTGCAGGAAACCTAACAGTTGATGTGGCAAATTCACCCATGGATATAAAGGTATCGGCTGGAGGAAACACTCTTCTTGAAGTATCCGCTATCAATTTTGGAGGCAATAGCTATACTATTTCCTCAGTCGCACCGACAACCGATAGTCTTGTAATTAATATGACAAGTCAGACATTATCTGCAGCATTGCTCATCACGCCTGCCACATCCGGTATCCATATGTATGGTAAGGTCGCTTCCGCCAATAGCGTTGCGCTAACTTTAAAAAATGAAAACGAACATTTTTTCGGCATAACCGAACAAAACCAGCATGGTAACGGGATTGATTTAGCAGGGATAACCATGCAACTTACCGGTCAAGCGATAACGAGCGGAATGCTTGAACCGAACGCAAAAGCGTACGCAGCGGTTTTCATGAGCAGTAACGGCTATTTAAGTTTTTTTAATAGCTTCTCGGATGGAACCTATGCCTTCGGGAAAAACGCTGCAACGACAATTACCCATCAAACAAATACGATCGATTGGTATATTTTTTACGGACCGACCGGCGATATAATGTATCCTGCTTTTTATAAAACCATTGGGATCCTTGAGAACCTTCCTGCCGGCAGATCTCCGGTAAAAAAAGTTCCTATTTGGGGATGCGGGTTGGTTCCTTGGCATGATAACGATAACAATTCAGGCGCCGTAGTATCAACAATCAACAGCTATACTTCAAATAAAATTCCCATTACCGCGTGCTGGATCGATCGCCCCTATAGCAACGGCGGGCAAGGTTGGGGAAACATGGACTGGAGCAGCGCCTTTGCCAATCCAACTACCTGGATACCTCAAATAACGAGTCCTACCGGCAATAATACGAAATTAATGACGTGGATATGCCCCTGTACTTTTGGAAACCCAGCCCCGCCGACGGGAGATTTTTTTAACGGGGGCTATGATTACCTTGACCTGACGAATCCCGTGGCGGTGCAATGGTACCAAACTCAATTGCAAACCAACCTCGAAAAAGTCGGGGTCCAAGGGCATAAATTAGACCGCACCGAAGAAACGTTCAGCGATCCCATGGCCGCAACCTGGGCGGACGGAACTCCTAATGCGGAAAAACAGGAAAAATACATGTATCTGAATGCCAAAGTCACCGATCAGTCCCTCCGCGCCATTTGGGGAGACGATCAATTCGAATTTCCCCGCGGCTCCTATCATCGCGCGCAGCCTTACATAAGCTCTCTTTGGGGCGGCGATACGCGCGGTTGGCAAAGCGGAGGTTTTGAGGGGTGTATTTATAACGGCGTTAAATCCGCTTTTTGCGGCTTTTCAAACTGGGGCTCGGACGTCGGCGGATATGTGGTGGAAAAAACCCAAGCGGCCATTTATCTTAAATGGTTGATCTTCGGCTGTTTTTGCGGATTTATGGAAAATAAAATCGACTCGCGAGAACCATGGACCTATACCGACGTTCTCAACGGGAAAAATTTTGTCGCAATCTATAAAGAAATCGCCGAACTCAGAATGAGCCTTATCCCCTACACCTATTCGATTATAAATTCGGCCACGGACCAGGGCGTCACCATGAGGCCTTTGCCGTATATGTATCCGAGCGACCCCAATACCTACACCATAAATGATGAATGGTTATTCGGCCCGTCGATTCTCGTGGCTCCCTTGGCCACCACCACGACCCGCTCGGTTTATTTGCCCGCGGGAACCTGGTACAACTTTTTTGATCCGTCAATTGCCACGGCGGGCGGAAAAAGCATAACCGTTTCAAACATCCCGGCTGATCAAATTCCGGCGTATATCAAAGGGAATTCCCTCTATTTGACGGGATCGATTTACGACGGTAATTCCCGGAATTGGATCACCGGTTTCGACGCCCAAAAAAATCTTGTCATCAACGCCTTTCCCGGCGCCACCGGAGAGCAGGTTACTTTTGCATACATCGACTATCTTGACAAAGACACAAAAAAGAACATTGTTTTAACCTCTTCGGGAAACGACGCCGTTCACGTGACCTGTCCGGTGATTACCATTAAAGACACGGTCAAGGTCCATTTGAGCGCGGCCCCGAGTAAGGGCGTTACGTTAAACGGCGTTACGCTTTCGGCGTCGCAATACACGTGGGACGCCGCGACATTGTCCTTGTGCGTTCCTTCCGCGCCGGGAGCGGCCATAGACCTTTTTGTCGGCATGCCCACGAGTGTGAGTTCTTCGACGATACCGGCGCTTCTTGGCTCACTTCATTTCGGCGTTAATAAAAACGGCTGTTTTCTCGTTGTTCCCGCCGCAATGGGTTTGAGCAACGCCAGCCGCATAACAGCTTCGATATTGACGATTTCGGGCAGGCGGGTATGGAAGGGTTCAATTGACGCCAGGAATATCGTTAATTCGGAATACAAAATGCTCATAAGCGGCATTGGTTCCGGATCGTATATTTCAAGAATTCAAATTGACGGCAAGATAGCGGCTCAAGGGAAAATACTTGTTCCCTAACGCATTATAATCAATGAACGGGGATATGTCGCAAAGGTGCATAAATCTTTGTGACATATCCCGGTTTTATTCTTTCCAACACGACTTTAAAAAAAATCAATAAAAATAGTTGTATGGTTTCAGAGAGGGGAACTATAAGCGCATGAAGAAGACCATTTTTATGCTTCCGGCCATATTTCTGTGCCTCCGGGCCGCATTTGCCGCGGATCCGGATATTAGCGTAACGCCGAGCGGATCGGTCTATTACCAAGCAGGACAACTTGTAAATACCACGCTTACCAGTCAAGATGCCTGGCCGGATAAAACATGGGACCAACGAGCGGTATTAAAAGCCCAGCTCAATGCCGAAATACGGAAACATGTTCAAATAAACGTGGGCATCGAATTCGGGATGCTGATATTGGTACAGCCGCCGGTTACGGGGGCCGCCCAGGGAACTACCTCAATGACGAACATCGTTGATCCGTTGATCGCCCAGGGAGCGTATAGCTTCGGTGACGATTCTCAGAACTCCCCTCTTAAGATCGCCCTCGGCTATTTTCCCTTTAAATACGACGCATCGGCAAACAACATGGGCGAATATCTTTTTAGGAGCGGCGCCTATCCGCCGTTCATCATCAATACTTTTGACGATTGCCAGGCACGGCTTCTTGGACTCCACGTTTCGAGTTCTCCGATTGAAAATTTAAACCTCGATATGCTTTTTACCAATGAAACGTTTTTCAAGCCTTGGGGCGATTACTCGCTTTCATTTGTAGCGGGGTATAAATTAAAAAACGTTCTCGATTTTGGCGCGGGCATTTCTTTTAAAGACTTGCTTTCCGTGGATCCGGCTCTGAGGACCCCAAAGACATCAAAAAATATCATTTATGACGACAACGGTAACGTCGTAACAAACGGGGCCGACACTTCGTACTACACTTTTCAGGGAACAAAACTTATGGCAAGGGCCTCCTTCGATTTCAAAGGACTTTTAAATTCTTCTGCCCTGTTCGGACTTCCTATGGGGGCAAATGATTGGAAAGTATATTTTGAATCTGCGATATTAGGCACGACGAATTATCCACGATATTTCGAAAATCTCTCCGACCGGTGGCCCGTCATGATCGGCTTTGATGTTCCCACCTTTACGATTTTTGACGTTCTTTCCCTGGAACTTGAGTATTGTCATGTCAAGTACGACCACTATTCTTTCAACGGCACGAACCCCGTCGACGGCTTTAACGCCGATTCTTTGGCGGGGGAAGCTGGGTTTCGGTGGTCAATATTTCTCAATAAAACCTTCGGCAATGGGATCGGAATTTCGGGCATAGTAGGAAAAGACCATTTTCGGCCGACGTTCGCAATTTCGCCATGGCCGGGAATCGATAATCCGCTCTCACAGGGGACCTATGGAAGCGAACTGCTCATGGAAAACAGCGACTGGCATTATGCATTGCGAATGACCTATTCATTTTAAATCAGGATTTACAGGATTAGTAGGATTATCATGATTGTGCTGAAGAAGAATACCTCATATTAATCCGAAAAAGGAAATTTCACATGAAACGGATATTTTATTTTTTCATCTTCGCACTCATCGTCCCTTTACACCTGCTGGGTGATGAAGAAACGACGAAAAAGTTAACCTATGGCGGCTTTGTTTACTATCAATTCGGGCAAATTGTAAAGTCCGAAGATCCGACTGGAGCGATTGGCGGTTCACAGCAATACGACAAAGGATGGGACCAGCACGTTAATTTCAGGCTCACGCTCGACGCCGCGCCAAGCCCGAGCGTACGGATAATCGGCGGCGGCGAATTCGGGATCGCCACGTTTGCAAACGGTCACGCCAACGGGACGTCCGTGCTGACGGCTTTTTCCCTTAAAGAAGCGCAAGGGATTTACACGGTCGGAGATTATAAAATGCCGCTTTTTCAGGCGGCCCTCGGCTATTTCCCGTATAAATACAATGCGCCCGCCAACAACTTCGGCGAATATTTCTTCAGCTACCGTGCAAACGCCTATTCTCCGTATATCATCAACGATTTCGATAACTGCAAAGCGCGACTGCTGGGCCTAAGGCTCTCAAGTTCCGTAGCGATCCCATCGCAATCCTTTAAATTCGACGGCCTCTTGACAAGTGAATTACCGGTCGCATCCGGCGTAGAAACATTTAAAAGCGTCGGCGACTATACGCTTTCGTTTCTCGTGGACGATAAACTTTTCAAATGCATCGATATCGGCGCGGGAATTTCGTGGTATAAGCTGCTTTCCCTCGACCAAACTCAGACAAACCCTTATGACGCGACTCAGGTGGTTGATAAAAATGATTCTCTCGTTTTGCTGAGCAATGGCGATACCCTACGTCTGACGCAGCAATCGACAAAACTCATGTTGCACGTTAGTATCGATTTAAAAAAATTCCTTCCCGACGGCTTCGCGTCGTTGCTCTCGAAAGACGATGGAATTCTCTATACCGAAGAAGCGATTTTAGGGCTTAAAAATTACGGGAAATATTACGACGATATCCTTAAACGAATTCCGGTTATGGTGGGGTTTAATGTTCCATGTTTTAATGCGGTTGATTTTCTCTCCGTTGAAATGGAGTATTTCGGATGGAACGGGAGTTTGCTCATCATTCCTGGCAACCCGACTCCGACGTTTACCGACGACGGGTATTTATCGCAACAAATGTTTCGATGGTCCCTGTTTTCCCAGAAAACGATTGCAAAGGGCTTTGCGGTCAAAGGGATAATCGGAAAAGATCATTTTCGCACGATTGACGCCGGTGGAAGCGTAACCAAGTCGGAGTCGCTGCGTGGAAACGATAACTGGCACTATGTTGTACGGTTCATGTATTCATTTTGACCTTGATTCGCATGATTCATTAATTTTCCTGATTTTAATGAAGAAGATGATTTTCTGTTTTTTAGTCTTGGTAAACAAATATGAAAAAAAATCTTTCCGCAATCGTCACTTGCCTGGTCGCTTTTCTTATGGGAAGCGTCCATGCGCAGACCGCGGCACAGCTTGAAAGCACCTTCGGAAATCCTTCGGCGGATTACCGCCTGATGGTACGCTACTGGTGGTGGGGCAGCAACGTTACCCGCAGTGAACTTACCTGGGAGCTGCAACAAATGAAAAGCCAGGACATCCTGGGTGTGGAGCAGATCGGCGTTTACGCTGCCGCGAGCGGCCCGACGGTGTCCCTCGGCAGCGCGCAATGGGCGACAAGCGTCACGGCCTTGATTGAAGAGGCCTCAAAACTCGGCATGTTCGTCTGGTTTACTCCCGCTACAGGGTGGCCGTGGTGTTATAATGGTACGGGACTGAACGCCAAGGCGGCAAGCGATACGGTTCTGTTCCAAAGCGCCTTGATTACTGGTCCGCAAACCTGGACGGGGCAAGTGCCGCAGCCCTCCGGAATGAACGCCGACGCGCGTTTGTGGCAGGCCACGCTGGCGCGAACGGCGACAACGGGCAGCGTTGATCCGGTTTTCGACAGCGCCACGGTGGTAACGCAAAACGTAAACGCCAATAATTCGGCCACGATTACGGTTCCCGCCGGGCAATGGATACTGACCGGTTTCTGGCTGCAACCCGCGCAGTATGGCGGCGTGACCAACGGCAGGCAGCCCGACAATTTAGGCCCGACGGTTTCATTCGAGGATTCGGGTTCCGTGCATATGCAACTGAACTGGCTTGTGTCCCCGGTGCTTAATAACCTTCAGAATGCCGGTGAGAGCGCACTTATCGGGACCACGTTAAAGGGTTTTAATTGTGATAACCTCGAAGTTTACACACCGGGAATAAGCTGGAGCTTCGACAAACAGTTCCAGACCGAACGTCAATGGAACATCGTCCAATACCTGCCCCTGCGTTTTTACAAATCCAATCAAGGAGACGGGGCGCGGGTGACCGCGGAATATAACGCCACGCGCGCCGTCTGCCATAGCAAGTACGGGTTTGGGGGAGCGCGGCAATGGGCCGCGAAGAACGGACTGACCTTTCGCGGCCAGGGGCATGATTGGTATTATTGGGCCGACAGCTACGGAAATTCCGATATCCCTGAATTTGAACAATATGGGGGCGCTCTCGTAAGCGGCGGGGCCAACGCCGGCCCGTTGGGCAGGGTTTCTTACGGCCAGAAGGCGCGTGCCGGGGCCGATGTCTATGGCCGCCGGATCGTGTCGTGTGAAACGTTCACCCTGCTCGATGGGGACGGCGATACGAACAACCCATCGCTTAAGCTCATGAACCAATCGCTCAATAACGTCCTTGGCGCGGGCGCGAACAAAATCCTTTTTCATGGCTACACTTATTCGCCGCAGGACCAAAGCTGGTCCGAGAATTTCCGCGCTTCCGCCAAGTTCAACCACTGGCACCCGTTTTTTCCGGTCTTTCGCGGCTTCGCCGATTACATCGCCAATTATATGTATGTTTTGCAGCAGGGCAAGCCGGTCGTGGACGTTCTTTCCCTGGGCCCGGACACCTCGATCGGCTATAATAACAGCGAAGTCAAGGAAGACCCGGTAAGCGAGGCCGGGTTCCTTCAAAACGCATTCACCGTGAGCGGCGGGACCATCAACACACCCATGGTAAGCTATAAGCTTCTTATTGTCAAGGACGTGATACAGAACGTCGAGACGCTGCGCAAGCTCGACACCCTGATACGCGCCGGCGCGAGCGTGCTATTTACCAATGGCACGGTGGCCGCGACGACGCCCTATTATTACGGCGGCCGATACGCGGCGATCAACACGGAGATGGCCGCGATAAAGGCCCGCATTTATGACGTAATAACGGGTGCCGGGCCGATAACGGTGGGTTCGGGAAAGGTGTGGAGCGCGAAATACGACACTCCGCAATCGGTATTGACGTATTTGAATATCAAACCCGACGTGATCGGGCCCGCGGGATGGCAAACCGTGGCGGGAGAGCTTCCTTTTCAACATCGGCGCGGCGATGATTTCGACGTATATTTCTTGAATAATAATTCAGGCGCTTCCGGAAACTGGCAGTTCAGGGCAGTGGGCAAAGTCGAGGAGTGGGACGCCGCCACCGGGAGGGTAACGCCGCTTAATTTTACCAGTAGCGGAGAATATTCAACGGTCTACCTCCCCGGCACGCTGTATGATTCGAAACTCATTGTCATCAGGCGCGACAAACCCGCGGTTTCTCCCAACCTTGATTCCCTGTACTATACAAATTTACAAACCGTCTCGGGAACCTGGGAAGTTATTTTTACCAATAACTTCAGAAAAGCCGTTGATACCCTTAATATCGCTACATTGACTGATTGGAGTTCGATAACCGGGCTGTCTGGTTCTTTCGTGGGAACAGGGGACTACAGCATTAATTTCAACCTGGCTTCCCTGCCCGACACGACCAGAGACGTTGTACTTGATTTAGGGACAATATTTGACGTAGCCGAGGTGACCATCAACGGCGTCAGCGCGGGCTATACCTGGAAATCGCCTTACAGGGTATTTGCGACCGGATTGCTTAAAATAGGCAGTAATCTGATTGATATACGCGTCGGCAGCCGTTGGTATAAATCCGGTCTTGGGAGAGGGCTTTTAGGCCCCGTGACCTTGAAAGTCGGTTCACGGCCTATTGCGACTGCCGTTGTTCCTTTTAGTTCTCAAAATATCCGGAAGCCATTCGGCTTTAGCGTGCGATTCGCCAGAGGCGGCATAAAAATTATATTTTCCCAAAAGGATGATTATCGTATAACATTGCAAGATATAAAGGGACGGACGTTGAATGAGTACCTCATAAACAAAGCCTCACTGGTTGACATTCCCCAAACATTTTTACCATCGGCGGTTTATTTTATTTCGGTCAGGCGCGGAGGAGAAGTCCGCCGGGCGAAATGCGTCATGGTCAAGTAAAGTTAAAAACCGACTCTAAAACGGGGGCAGCACTAATAGCCCGACAATAATTGACGCAGTGTTCGCTAACGCGGAAAGCAGGAAGGTTTTTTTTAAAGGCAAATTTAAAAGATATATATATGCAATAGCCTCCAGCAGGTAAACGGCCGCCTCGCCGATAATCACCTCAATCGCATACGAATGAATAAACGCCGGAAGCACGAACCACAGGTAGGGTAGTGTTGCAAAGGACGCGAAAAAACCCGCGAACAGGCAGCGGTGTGTTGAAAGCTTTTCAAGGCCAATCTTGAAGAAAAACCGTATGCAGCAAACAAGGACGGCCGTTTCGGTGATGACTGTGATTACAAGCGAAATCACAAAACGCAGTTCAAAGGGAAAAGTTGCCGGAAGGTGCATGAATGACTTTTATTACCTCATGATTGTCAACTGTTTGGTCGTCTCGACGTTGGGACTTTTCAGCCGCATCCAGTAAAGACCTGATTTCAGTCCGGCAAAATCGCTCACATAGGTACACCCCGGAACGCACAGCTTTTGTTGTTTTACAATCGTCTGTCCTTTACAATCGCAAACTAAAATATCCAATCTCCCGGTAAATTCAGTTTTGAAGGTAAAGATGCCGTTGCGGATAAAAATATTTTCAATCGCGTTGTTACGGACTGTCATGCCCGAAGACGGTTTGACCACTTTTAGATAGTCATAGTGTATCATTGCTATTGAACTATCTGAAAAATGGGAAATTATTTCCGACAGGTTCAACGAAATATTCGATCCGTTTGGATACAAAAGATATTTCAGTTCTTCAAATACCAATTTGGAGGTATCAGGCACGGCGCTGTCATTAAGGGCTATATTCGTGTTGAACAGATGAATCGGCGAATCGGCGGCACGCGCGGTTTTCTTGCTGAGTCCATTGATAAAAGCATCAATCGGCAGGCCATCAAGCCCCAGGGAGTCGAAATAACTTTTGGTGGTCCAGACAACATAGAGCGAGTTGAATTTATATCCCTTGGTAAGACACGAATCCCGGTTGACCACGTATCTCATGTTCGACCCCGTAACCGCCTTGACGTACCCGACCACCACGATATCGGGGAATCCAGCAACATTGCCTATCTTGACGCAGCGCGGAACAACACGGGTATTGGGCCAAATCACGTCCGCCGATACCAAAGCGTTCAATGTGAAGAGAATCGCGATTGTCGTAATGACTTTTATCATAAAGGTCTCCAATTTCTTAAATGTAATGATAAAATGGTTTCAACCATGATAGTCGCACAAGAAAATGAAATGGTTCAAAAAAATGTGCGATGATTATAAACCAATACTGTTATTGTAACATGCCTTCGATATATTTTCTTGCCCTAATTGCATAATCCTGGAAAGGTTTCATGGTCAATATTTCCAATATAACGAAATTTATCGGCGAAACCGCATTATATAAAAATGCCGGGTTTCAGATCTATGAAGGCGAGAAGATCGGGCTGGTAGGTCCAAACGGCGCGGGTAAAACCACATTTTTCAGGTTGATAACCGGTGAAATACTTCCCGACGCGGGCGCGATCAGCATCCAGAACAATGTCCGCATCGCATACTTTTCCCAGGACGTGGGGGAAATGCGGGGCAAAACCGCCCTTGAAGAGGTAATGGACGGGAATAAACGCATCAATGAATTGGCGCTTCGATTAAAATCGTATGAAGAAAAATTAAGCGACCCCACATTGGACCCGGCCGGGATGGAAAGCATCCTTGACAAAATGGGCGACGACCAGACCGAATTTGAGAAACTGGGCGGCTTTGAAATCGAGACCAACGCGCGGGTCATTTTAACGGGCCTGGGCATCGTTCCTTTCGACCACGACAAGCCCGTTGAAGATTTCAGCAGCGGCTGGAAAATGCGCATCGCCCTCGCAAAAGTCCTGGTCATGGCGCCCGACCTTATTCTTATGGACGAACCCACCAACTATCTGGACATGGAAACCATTCTATGGCTCGAAAACTGGCTTAAAAACTTTAAGGGCGCAATTCTCATGACCACGCACGACCGGGATTTCATGAACAGGATCGTGACCAAAATCGTGGAAGTTGCGGGCGGGAGCGTTACCACCTTTTCGGGGGACTATAATTTTTACGAACGGGAAAAGTCCGTGCGGCTCAAGCAAAACGAGGCCGAGTTCAACCGCCAGCAAAGCATGCTTAAAAAAGAGCACGCGTTCATCGCCCGGTTCAAGGCCCGGGCCAGCCACGCGGCCCAGGTGCAGTCCCGGGTGAAAATGATCGATAAAATCGACCGCGTCGAGCTCATCGCCGGTCCCGAGGAAATGCGAATCTCCCTTCCCGAAATTCAGCGCGGCGGCAACGACGTAGCGGTTATCAAATTCCTAGCCAAGTCGTGGAGGAACAGCGACGGAAGCGAAAAGGCGGTCTTCTCGGGTCTGAGCGCCGTGGTGAGGCGTCTTGACAAAATTGCTGTCGTGGGAGTCAATGGCGCGGGAAAATCGACCTTCCTTAAAATCCTCTGCAATCAAACCCCGCCGACCTCAGGCGAGGCGAACATCGGCCCCGGCATTTCCATCGGCTATTTTGGCCAGAGTACGCTCGAAACCCTTGACGCTGACCACACCGTTTTCGAGGAAGTGCAGAGCAAACTTCCTTTGGCAAACGACGGTTTTATCCGCAATTTGCTGGCGGCTTTTCTTTTCAGGGGCGACGAGGTTTTCAAAAAAACCCGAAGTCTTTCAGGCGGGGAAAAAACACGCGTCATCTTGTCATATCTTCTGTCAATACCCTATAATTGCCTGGTGCTCGACGAACCCACCAACCACCTTGACATATTGTCCCGCGGAGTGCTGCTCGACGCGCTCAAACGCTACGAAGGAACGGTCCTGCTCGTCTCGCACGACCGCTATTTCCTGCGCGAGATCACTAATCGGGTTTTTGAGATCGACCGGGGAATGATAAAAATTTATGAGGGCGATTATCAGTATTATCTGGAAGAAAAAGGCATGTTGAAGCAAGAACGAAATTGATGGGCAAAAGAGGGGGTGGCCGAAGGCCGGGGGAGGTTGAAAGAAAATGGCTATATCCGGAATTCCCAACATAAGATTTTGCTAACTTCATAGACGAAAAACCCTGATTATGCCGTATGGAAATCTTCTGAAATTTGCGCAGGGATCTACATCTCCAATTGTTAAAAAAATCATATCGGAAAATGCCGGTAAATTTGCAAAGCCACTGGCCCGGTTTTTGACGATTTTGATCACCCTGTTTATCCCTTCCGACATCTTAGTCAGTTTTATTTTCACGAACGGAAGTATGGTTCTGGTCAGTTCCATCTTCGAACTGTCTCACTTACTTTACTTTAAGGCAATAGAAAAAAACCAGTTCTCCTCCTTTGCTTGGTTTGCAGAGAATTAAAAGGTAAACAAAAAGTCATTATTTGACAATCAAAATTAATTGCACAAACAGTAATAGAATAAAGAACCTCTTGATTATAGGAACAATATAGATATATATTACGAAAACCAGCCAAAAATATCCAGAACAGATTGATTTATGAAAAACATCCTTCTATAATCGTGCGCCTGAAAAATAATTACGGGAGACAAGACCGTGATAAAATTCAGTGAACAAACAAAAAGAAAACAAGAAAGAAGAAGTATTTTCTTTTTAAATGGTCAGCTACGAGAGATGGCTAGATCCCCTCCATAGTCCAACCTTGAATATTTAAGATTTTAAAACATAGAAAAATTGCTTGAATTAAAAAAATCTTTATTGATTTATGGAAGAAACCTTTATATAATAATAAGGAAGGTAAATAATAATGAAAAAGAAAATAAAGATAATCATGCTTGATTGTATTACAATTTTAATATGTGCAGGCCCATTTAATGGCACGGTTTTTGCTGTTTCCGCAGGGGGGGGGGTAATATTAAACCAAGCTTATGTCACGTTCCCATTTTCTTTACCTGGTGATTCAATCATCATCAAAAAAGTATTAAAAAATGGAGTGATGGCTTTAGAATCAAATTCAAACCTTGTAAAGAATGCAAATGATCTTGTAAAACTTGAACGCAATGAGGCGGCTGCAAAAATTGAAAAATATGGTGCAATGAGTGATGATTTAATAAAAAAAATATCATCGATGAAGAGCAATGATTCTATAAATGTGGCAATATCAATAAAGATTCAACCCCAAGAAACACCTCTGGACAAAACGAAATTTACAATTGATGAATTAAAGGCACAATCGCAACGATTTCTTAATAGAACTCCAATAATAGATAAAATATCGTTGATGAGTAATCATGGAATTTCAACAAAAATATTAACCGCGTCGGATTCTAATTCTAAAGATTTCATTGTTGTAAAAGTTGATAGAGCTAAACTGAGTGAGCTGAGCTTTGATAAAAATATAGTCCAAATTTCAGAACATATTGAACCTGTCCTAACCTCATATCCTTTTTGTGCACAATGTTATGACTGGTCGGGTATTCCGCCAGCATGGTATACTGCTGCGTGTTTTAATACGCTAACTAGTTCGGCATATAATCCCGCAAGCGCTATGCCTAATAACCTACATTCCGCAGGTTGAGTTAGTCGAATTTAGTAATTAAAGCATTTACAAAAAACGAAAATGCCACTATTTGTAATTTACCGACCTTTCGCGAATAATCTGCTTAAGTAAAATAAGTTCTT
>Ga0182017_10002580_pt1 | contig 13693 bp, 13 predicted proteins | sample 712E3DmetaG_FD_120492 | JGI IMG/M metagenome (GOLD analysis project Ga0182017, IMG submission 120492) | Permafrost microbial communities from Stordalen Mire, Sweden - 712E3D metaG | ecosystem: Environmental > Terrestrial > Soil > Wetlands > Permafrost | place: Sweden: Stordalen | collected... | reverse complement strand
GCCATCGGCGGTATGATGGCGCGTCTCGACAAGACATTCCCCACTATCGACTGCTCCATCTGTATCCTGGGGCCCAAGATGGTCGATGTGGCCCAGCACGACAAGATAAAGCTCTATGCCTATTCCGAGATCGAAGAGATCAAGGGATACGTGGGCAATTATCAGATAAAGATCAGAAAGAAGGCGGCCTATGTGGACTGGACAAAGTGCACCGGCTGCGGCCTCTGCATGGAAAAATGTCCTACCAAGAACGCTTACGACTATTTCAACTTCGGAGCGGCGCCGACGAGTGCCATCAACATACCCTTCCCGCAGGCCATCCCGAAGAAGGCAAAGATAGATCCGAAATACTGCCGCCAGTTTACGAAGGGCAAATGCGGCGTCTGTGCCAAGGTCTGTCCCCCCGGCGCCATCAATTATGAACAACAGGACGAGATCGTGAGCGAAGACGTGGGCGCCATCGTTGTTGCCACCGGATACGGACTTCTCGAACAGGAGAGACTACCCGAATACGGCGGCGGCCGCTATCCCGACGTCATCACCGGCATCCAGTATGAGCGTATCCTCAACGCATCAGGCCCCACGTCAGGCCATATCATACGGCCATCGGACCACGAAGAGCCGAAGACAGTCGTTTTTGTCTCCTGCGCGGGTTCCCGTGACAAGTCTATCGGTGTGCCCTACTGCTCGAACTTCTGCTGTATGTACATCGCGAAGCAGGCGATCCTTACGAAAGACCATATCCCCGATTCACAATCATACGTATTCTACATGGACATCCGTTCGCCGGGCAAAGGATATGATGAATTCACCCGCCGCGCACAGGAAGAATACGGGGCTAGATATATCCGTGGCCGTGTATCGAGGATCTACCCCAAGGGCAAAAAAATGGTAGTCCAGGGGGCAGACACGCTGCTCGGCACTACGGTTGAAGTCGAAGCAGACCTCGTTGTCCTCGCCACTGCCGCCATCGCAGCCGATGGGGCGCCCCAGATGGCTGAGAAGCTCCACATTTCCTATGATACATTCGGGTTCTATGTTGAGAGTCATCCCAAACTGAGACCCGTTGAAACCAATACATCAGGCGTCTTCCTCGCCGGTGCCTGCCAGGGCCTGAAAGATATCCCGGCATCGGTGACGCAGGGGAGCGCAGCCGCGGCAAAAGTGCTCTCGCTCTTCTCCAAAGATATGCTCGAATCAGACCCCGCCATTGCTCAGGTCAATACCAATGCATGCGTGGGTTGTCTCAAGTGCGTCAAGACCTGTCCCTTTGGCGCTATCGTTGAAGATAAACTGAGAGACGGCAGGACGGTCGCCAAGGTGATTGAAACGGTCTGCGCGGGATGCGGCGTCTGCACGTCGACCTGTCCGTGCGGTGCCATCCAGTTGCAGCATTTTACGGATAATCAGCTCTTAGCGGAGGTTAGCACAATATGTCAGATGTAGCGCCGAAAGAACTTCGCATCGTCGGTTTTCTCTGTAACTGGTGCTCTTACGGCGGCGCCGACACGGCAGGCGTAAGTCGTTTCAAACAGCCCACAGACCTTCGTGTCATCCGTGTTCCCTGTTCAGGCAGGGTAGATCCGCTATTTGTCGTTCGCGCGCTTATCCAAGGGGCCGACGGGGTCCTCGTATCAGGGTGCCATCCGCGAGATTGCCATTATTCGGATGGAAACTTCTACGCTCGGCGGAGGCTTGAAATGCTGAAACAACTGCTCCCCTTTGTCGGCATCGACGAGAGGAGATTTCATTATACCTGGGTATCTGCCTCGGAAGGCCAGAAATGGCAGCAGGTGGTGACCAACTTTACGAAACAGGTCCATGAGCTTGGCCCACTCCATGAGAAGAAGGAGAAAACAGTTTGAGCACGGAAAAACTGAAAGAAACCATTCAGAAAGTCTTTCCCGATGTGGAGTGCGTCATCTGCTGGCAGGAAGGCTTTGATAAACTCCATACGACGCCACTTTTTATCACTACACCCGATCAGACGGAGAAGGTTGTCTGGAACCTGCTCTGCGTTCAGAACCTTGCCGCCTACCTCCCGTCACTCAAGAAGAAAATCGCCGTTGTGGTCAAAGGATGCGACTCGAGGACCATCGTCCAGTTCATGCAGGAAGGGCTTATCGACAGAAGTAACGTCGTTGTCATCGGCATCCCCTGCAGGGGCGTCGTGAGTGTGAAGAAGGTGCTTGCCGCTGTTGGCCAGCAACCTATTGAAGACGTGAAAGTCTCGGATGGCAATATCATCGTCAAGACACCGAAGGGTGAAAAGACGCTTGCCATTGCCGATGTGTCACCAGGCAAATGCAAGACCTGTCAGTATCCGACGCCGGTTATCTATGATTTTCTCGTGGGCGAGCCGATCGAGTCCGATAAGCCGGCTGCAAGCGTCTATGATGATGTGCGTGAATTCGAAAAACTTTCGCTTGCCGAGCGCAAGGCATATTTTGAAAAAGAGTTCGGGAAGTGCATCCGCTGCTACGCCTGCCGCAACGCCTGCCCCATGTGCGTGTGCCAGGATAGCTGCATCGCAGAGACGCGCGATCCCCACTGGATCACGCAGAAGATGACACCGGAAGAGAAGATGATGTTCCACATGATCCACTCCGTCCATCTCGCCGGGCGCTGTGTGGAATGCGGTGAGTGCGAGCGGGTATGCCCCATGGATATCCCTGTGGCCAAGCTCAAGAAAAAGATCAACTCCGCGATGAAGGAACTTTTTGATTACGTGCCGGGCGTCAATCCCGACGACAAGCCACCGATGTATACATTCAATGTCGACGAAGTGAAAATTAAGGAGCATAAACTCTAATGGCGGACACAGGATTTCTTCCAAAAGAGAAGATAAAGGAATTTCTCGAAGCGTTGAGTAAAGACACCGTCGTGTACGTGCCCACGAAGGAAGGGGAGACAGCGGCCTTCAAGGTTTACAGCCCTGACGCCGAGATTTGTCTTGACAGACCTGCCAATATCCCGCCGAAATCGGTCATATACCCGCAGTGTGAAACGCTGCTTTCCTTTGAATACAAAAAGACCGACCCTGATGATCCAAAGAAGATGGCCGTTGAGGTGCGAGCTGAGACGAATTATCCGAAGGCCGTTATTTTCGGATGCCGCCCCTGTGACGCGAAAGGGTTCGCCATCTATGACAGGGTGTTCCTCGATACCGATACGGCAGACCCTTATTATAGGGAGCATCGGGAAAAAACGACGATCATATCGCTCGCCTGTGAAGCGCCCTTCGCGGGATGCTTCTGCGTTGCCGTTGGCGGTGGCCCTGCCGACACGGCAGGCTCCGACGTGCTCATGACGGAAGTCGATAAGGGCTATTATCTTGAGGCCCTGACGGAAAAGGGCAGGGCAGCGCTCTCTGTGCCCGTGATTGAAGACGGTGCTTCCTACAAAGCCGCTGCCGAAAAGATAAAAACCGAGGCTCGCGCGAAGGTAAAAAATCCATTCCCCGCGGATGCGACGGAGAAGGTATCTCCGAAACTCTTCGACACCGACGAGTTCTGGCAGCAGGTGACAAACAAGTGCGTAAGCTGCGGCGCCTGCACCTACCTGTGCCCCACCTGCTACTGCTTCAACATCACCGACGAGCAGGCCCTTTCAAAGGGCGAACGTATACGGACCTGGGACGCCTGTATGTTCCGCCACTTTACCCTTGAGGCGAGCGGCCACAATCCGAGACCGACCAAGTCCCGGCGGTTCAGAAACCGTGTGGGACACAAGTTTTCCTACTATCCCGAAAAATATAACGGCGCTATCGCGTGCTGCGGCTGCGGACGGTGCATCAGATACTGCCCTGTGTCCGTCGACATCAGCGAGGTCGTCGGCTATTTGAAAGACCCGAAGCAGGACCCCGCAACATGGGTAGCAACCAATACCAAGGCCGTAAAGGACGGGAGTTTGTAACATGACAGACAATTGCACATGCAACAACGGCAAGAACCCATATCTGCCTGAAATAGCGACGGTAACACGTATCATTGAAGAAACGCCAAACATCAGATCGTTCCAGGTCGTTTTTAACGATGCGGAAAAGATGAAGAACTTCACGTTCGAGCCCGGCCAGGTTGGGCAACTCTCTGTTTTTGGTGTCGGCGAATCCACATTCGTCATCAATTCGCCGCCCACACGCATGGAATACCTACAGGTCAGCGTCATGAAGGCAGGCGAGGTAACGGCAGCGCTCCACAATATCTACGAGGGCGATCAGATCGGCGTCAGAGCGCCGCTCGGAAACTGGTTCCCTTACAACGACATGAAGGGAAAGAATATCCTCTTCATCGGCGGCGGCATCGGCCTCGCGCCTCTCAGAACGCTCATCCTCTATATGCTCGACAACCGGGCCGATTACAAAGACATCACGATCATCTACGGGGCAAGGACGCCCCCTGATCTGTGTTATAAAGACGACATCAAGGAATGGGAATCGCGTTCAGACGTGAACCTCATCCTCACCGTCGATGTCGAGTTTCCCGGCTGGGAAAAGAGGATCGGTTTTGTGCCGACGGTGCTGAAAGAAGTGGCGCCGAAGCCGGACAATACCATTGCCATTACCTGTGGCCCGCCTATCATGATAAAGTTCGTGCTGGAGGGGCTGGCGGGGCTGAAGTTCCCGGAAGAGAATATTGTGACGACGCTTGAGGCGAGGATGAAGTGCGGCATCGGCATATGCGGCAGGTGCAATATGGGGCATAAGTATATTTGCAAGGATGGGCCGGTGTTTACGCTGGCGCAGTTGAATGAGTTGCCTGAGATTTAGTGTGTTGTAATAATAATGTGCCAATAAACGGCGGGCGAGAAAGCCCGCCTTTTTTATTGGCACATGGCTCATGAGGCCGAAGCTCTTTTCGCGCCTGATCTCGTTGCACTTCGCACCGTGATTCTTCGACGTACCTAAAAGTACGCCTGCGAATCCCGGCACTCGCGCGCCTAATCATCCATCGAAAATAGCTTCGGCCTGGGGAATGGTAATAATAATTTTGTTATAAGCCCAAATCTCAGAACCAACATACAAGTTATCAAAATTAAACTTGATTATTCCCTGTAGCTTGCTACAGGGTAAAGCAAGGTTCTTTTAGAACAGGTCTTTTCCCTCTGATACCCTGCTGCTTGCAGCAGGGAGGTTCATTAAAATTGACAAAAACATCTGATCTTCCATACAATATGAAATAGATCGGAGACAATATAATACTAATATATGGTTTTTATGTTTATTAGAAGGATTATATATCCAGATAAAAAAGGTTATCGTCAATGGCCGATATAAGTTTAGAAGTAACGAAGATTACTGAACTTGCACATAAACATTGGCATACAAAATATGCCCTTCTTCTGGCAGAGATATTAGCGTTTTTGATTTCCACCGCCATCCTGCTTATGTTCAAACCTAATAACTGGTTAAAACTTTTAGTATATTTATTTTGTTGTATCATTACATACGTGTTTTGGTGGTGGACAAATCGTCTTCCTAAAACTAAAAAGAATAAAGTTGGTTTTGTCATCAGTATTAGTGCTGGAGATGAAAATGAACGTAAAAGAGTTATGGAGGACTTTGTATACACCTTACATAAGCTTGTAAAAGAAGGCACATCTGGCAACTCTTTCCAAATAATTAAAATCCCAGAGCATGTTGCTGAAAAAATAATTGACTTAGAAAACGCGCGCGAGCTTCGTTCAAAGTGCCGCGCTCATTTTGTTATTTATGGTAGGGTTCGTCCTAGAATCATTGATGGCAAACAAGAACATCTAATAGAGCTTAATGGGCTGGTTACACATACGCCTTTACCGGCGGCGATTCATCAAGGTTTTTCAAAGGAATTTACTGAGCTGCTGCCGAGCAGGCTGAGAGTTCCTTTTGACAACGATGCTATTTCGTTTGAATTTGCATCACATTGGATCAACTATGTGTCGCGATACATAATAGGAGTTGCCGCAGCGTTTTCTGGTGACCTTGATTATGCCGAGAAACTCTATGGCGACGTTAATCAATTCTTAAACGAGCACGATCAGTCTTTCCCGGTTTTTATTTCTCTGAAACAACGAATTCCGTTAAGACTGGCTGAGATCAACTTCGCCCGCGCTAGGATTGCTTTTAACTTGATTATTCCCTGTAGCTTGCTACAGGGTAAAGCAAGGTTCTTTTAGAACAGGTCTTTTCCCTCTGATACCCTGCTGCTTGCAGCAGGGAGGTTCATTCGTTGGCTAAAATCGCATTCATCCTCGGATATTAGTGAGATGGGCCGTTACGTAAACAATATTCCTCAATCCCAGTCTAACAATTATGACGTGCTTTTACTCAAATCAATATTTCTGTTTATAGGGTGTCGTGATATCAAAGGAGCTATTACAGAACTCAAGAAGTGCAAGGGTGTCCAAGATGGAACGTGGTATTATAATATGGCATTTTTAAACGCATATAGTGGGAATCTTAGGAAAGCTGCACAATTCTACCGCAATGGTATGATGCAACATGTGGATCAACCTGTTGTTCTCCAGATTGAGGAGTTTATCTATTGGATGTTAGACGAAGAGCCGCAGAAGTATCAGCTCCACTACTGTTTGGGATATATTAGCTGGAAGATCAAAGCGGACCACAAACAGGCCATTAAGGAATTTCAGAATTTCTTGTCAAAGGGGAATGATCAAGAATATACTCAGGAACGAGATTTAGTGCGGCAATGGATGAGACAGAACTTGCAAGATTAAGGGCCAATCCTTGAGAAGCAAGGGCGTGGGGGACATGGACGGCCGGAGGGATCAGGCATTGACACGACACAATCCCCACCAAAGAAAAAATAACTCAGAAATCTTCGGGAACGGCCAGGGAATAATAAAAAGATTACGTCGCTTTTGTTATCTTAACCGGTTCACGCTGTTTGGGTTGATCACGTAACAATATGCCACAAAATCTTGTTGCATTCCTTTGGTGATTGTACAATACTTCTTTAAAGAGATGTTATGAGACGAGTTGCGACGATTCTCTTTATTTTCATTATAGTCATTACTGTCCACGGTTGCCACAAAAAGACTGAGGAGGACAGGGTTAGCAAGGTCATTACTGACATTCAGGCGGCGGCTGAAGAGAAGGATGTTAAGAAGATCATGAACAACCTCTCGAAAACCTACAGCGATCCTCAAGGATTCAACTACGAAACTATCAAAAGTCTGCTGCTCGGCTATTTCTTTATACACCCTAAGATATCGTTCTATATCAACAATCTCAAGATATCCATTGAAAATACGTCGGCCAAGGCTGTAATCCGGGCTGTCCTGACAAGCGGAAACAAGACCGGTTCTGTGACTGATATTGTCCCGCAGTCGCTCGGCATGTATGACTTCTATGTATCGCTGAAGAAGGAATCGAATGGCTGGAAAGTCACCTCAGCCGAATGGACACATGTGGAAATGATGAACACGGGAGAGGCCGATGATTCATAGGATGACAGGGGGACGCCGTAACTCGGTACGGGGACGGGGATGCCCAGGGAATAATAAAAAGATTACGTCGCTTTTGTTATCTCAACCGGTTCACCCCGCTTGGGTTGACCACGTAACGCAATATGACAGAGACACTTATCCTCAAATCCCGGTTTGCGTAGTTGGAGAATCGATAGGAAGCGGTCCAGAGGTCCGTCAGGTACGGTAACTTGCGGGGGAGATTAGGGTCGACAAGGGAGGGTACGCTCTTGAAATGCTGCTATCCAGCCCGCCGAAGGCAAAGGCAGGCCCTTTTGTCTTTTATCTTTGGATAGACCAGGTGTCTAAAGCTGGAACATAGCGCAGAAGGAAAACAGTATCTTCAGCAATCCTGACTTTGAAATAGTTCACCTATGGGTCACCTCGGCACTCATAACGCTACCCACCGAACCCTCCAGGTTGAAATGCTGAAAGATACGTATGATATTTATCGATAGGCTCGTGAGAGTCATAGGAGGTTCCCATGAAAAGAGCGGAACAGTTGAAGTCGATTCGTGAGCAATTGATCAGAAAACGTGATGAGATATTTGCGGCTCATAACCGGGCGGAAGAGGATCACCGCGCTTTGATGGAACCGGAAGTAGAATTTGAAGAAACAGCCCAGAAGGAGTCCATAGCAGATACCCTGGCACAACTGGATGAACAGGAGCGCCAGGAGATCGAGGCCATAGACAGAGCACTGGAAAAGATCAAGCTCGGCAAGTACGGCCGCTGTGAGGTCTGCGAGAAGCCGATTGGCTTGAAGCGCCTGGTGGCACTCCCCTGGACACCGTTCTGTGCCCTCCATGCGAAACAACAGACTGTGCCGGTGGCTCCGGCATCGGAGACAAGTGGTTCACTTCCAACGGAATACGAAGGCCTCTCACGGAGCGAGTTGGGAGAGATAATAGCGGAGGAACTCCGCCAGGACGGCGATGTTGAACTGGATGAATTAAAGGTCGCTGTTCGCGGCGGCCAACTTCATTTGGAGGGCTTTCTGCCCAGCGAGGCACAGCACCGGCGTCTACTGGAGATCGTTCAGGATCACATGGAATTCCAGAATATCGTTGACGAAGTCGTTGTCAGTCGAGCGCCCTGGGAGAGTGAAGATCGAAAGGAGATTGAGGATGTCCTGGAAGAGCTTGAAGCGGAGGAAACAGAGGTAGGAAGGGAAAGGGGGTCAAATCTTTATTCTTGACAATGGATATTCTTTTGCAGAGAGGGACGAGGGGGGAAGGGGATGTCCAGAGAATAATAAAAAGATTATGTCGCTTTTGTTATCTTAACCGGTTCATTCCGCTTGGGTTGACCACGTAACAATATGCCACACAATCTTCTTGCATTCCTTTGATGATTGTACAATACTTTTTTAAAGAGAAATTGATGAATTTAACCGCTGTGTCAACGATTATGAGTGCTATAATCAAATCCAGGTATTGAAAAGGTTACCTCAACCGGATCACAATACTTGAGCGGGGGATGTGGTCAAATTATTATTCTTAACAACGGTAGGGCCATAAGATTTGCGACATCCTATATTCTTTCTATCAAGTAAAAATACACATCCAATAATACCAATGCCTAAGAGATAATACCCTGTTTCGTCACAGGCCTACCTTTGTAGATCTCCCGCTTACCTTTTGTTATTAGTTGTTATATTGCCCTTAAGCAAATATGTTCTTGACGATTGTTAACATAATTGTTATCATTATGTATGTGGTCTGTACAGTATGATTCAAGAGTTGAAGGTTGGCTGGAAACGATTCCTTCCGATATCAAGGCCAGGATTCTGCGTATTATAGATATGCTCGTAGAACAGGGACCGTCGAATGTGAGAGAACCATACGTGAAACACCTCAAGAGCCACGGGAAGCTCTATGAGATACGGGCTCAAGGTAAAGATGGCGTAGCGCGGGTTTTCTATTTTACATGGCAGGGTCAGAGAATAGTACTTTTGCATGGATTTATAAAAAAGAGCAAAAATACACCGCAGAAAGAAATTGAGATTGCGGTGAAGAGGATGACGGAGGTTATGCGATGGCTAAGTTAAAAGACTTCGATGTAGTAAGAGAAAAATGGCTCAGTGATTACGAGGTGAAAAAAGAATATGACGCCCTCAGTACAGAGTTTCAAATAGCTGCAGAAATCATTAAAGCACGAACAAAGGCAAGTATGACGCAGGCTGAGCTTGCAGGGAAGATGGGAACAAAGCCAACAGCTATTTCAAGGCTTGAATCACCAAATTACGGGAAGGTCTCTATCTCTACCCTGAAGAAGATTGCCCAGGTTTTAAACTGTGATCTTCAAATACGATTGCGTCCCAGAAAAATACCCAGAGTCAAAGGGCGGTCTTAATCTGACCGATAGGGACATCATAAAATTATGTCAAAGGTCAAGGGCAGAATTGATCCCTAACCGCACATTGCAAGCATAGGTAAAAGGATATGACATGAGACGAGTTGTGACGATTTTCTTTATTTTCGTCATAATTATTACCGCCCTCGGTTGTCACAAAGAGACTGAGCAGGACAGGGTTAAGAAGGTCATCACTGACATCCAGACGGCGGCTGAAGAGAAGGATGCCAAGAAGATCATGAACAACCTCTCAAAAACCTACAGCGATCCTCAAGGATTCAACTACGAAACTATCAAAAAGACGCTACTCGGCTATTTCTTTATACACCCGAAGATATCGGTCTATATCGACAATCTCAAGATATCTATTGAAAATACATCGGCCAAGGTTGTATTTCGGACTGTTCTGACCAGTGGAAACAAGACCGGTTCTGTGACCGACATCGTCCCGCAGTCGCTTGGTATGTACGACTTCGATGTATCGCTGAAGAAAGAATTGAATGACTGGAAGGTCACCTCAGCCGAATGGGCACAGGTACAGGACGATTAGGGGCGTTCAGCGAATAATAAAAAGATTACGTCGCTTTTGTTATCTCAACCGGTTCACTCCGCTTGGGTTGATTACGTGACAATATGCCACACAATCTTCTTGCATTCCTCTGATGATTGTTTAATACTTCCTCACAAAAGGTCGTCAAAAACATGATGGCGTTCAACAAAAATACATAGAGAAAGGAGAAAAGAGTATGTTCAAGAAACAGGGTCTTTCAGTGTATTCAATTGCGGCCATAGTGGTTTTGTCCATACTTCTGGCAGGATGTCAAAAGGCGACCGAAAAGGCAATTGAAAGTGCTTCGGGAGGAAAAGCCAAGCTCGAGGCAACAACTTGGCCTGGTAGCATACCGGCTGATGTTCCCAAGTTTACCTATGGAAAGATCACCGCGGTTTCGGAGAGCACCAGCCCACAAGGGACCAACGTTTTCGTAGAGGTGATGGACGTGAGTGCGGCTGATTTCGACAAATACCAGAGCGCGTTGACCGGTGCGGGTTGGAAAATAGCTTCGGTAACGAAAACGGAAGATAACATGCTTCTTAACGCCACGAAGAAGAAAAACACGCTTGTCGTCAGCCTCAACGGCAGAGGCGACAAATGGCTTGAAGGGAGCATCAGCTATACCGAGGAGAAATAGGGCCAAGTCGATGGGGACGTACACCGGGGGCTGATTCAGAACGAGTTCAATGCGCGAGGTGTTGCATGGAAAAAGAAACATTAGAAGCGCTATTTAAAGATCATGGCTTTGTTGATTTCAAATGGATCAACGCAAAGGACATTGTGGTTGCGCAGTGGGTGAGATTCCGCTGTATGTTCGGTTGTCGGAACTACGGAAAGAAGGGAACATGCCCTCCAAATGTGCCACCTATCGAGGATTGCAAACAGATGATCTCGGAATACAATCAGGCAGCGGTATTCCATTTCGAAAAAAGGGTGGAAAGAATTGAGGAATACAGTCCGTGGAGTAAAGAGGTCGTTTCGAGACTTATGAAGCTTGAAAGAGAAATATTCCTTTCGGGTTACTACAAAACCTTACTGCTCTCTTTCACTGCCTGCATACTCTGCGAGACCTGTACAGGCAGTCTCGCTGAATGCAGGAACCCGATGATCGTCCGCCCGGGTGCTGATGCGCTGGGCATAGATGTGTACGCGACAGTGCGAAGTATAGGCTATCCGATCCAGGTCGTGAAAGACCACAAGGATGTCACAAACAGGTACGCCTTCATGTTGATCGAGTAATATGTATGGACGGGGGGAAGGGGATGTCCAGGGAATAATAAAAAGATTACGTCGCTTTTGTTGCTTCTACCGGTTCATTCCGCTTGGGTTGACCCCACTGCTTCTTCTCGCCTGTTTCTTCTCATTGAAAGACTGACAGACGGTATCAGGGACTATTTCTATACTGCCATGGTGACGGGGATGGTCCCGGGAAAAGGTCCTCGGGACCGTATGGCGTTCCTGATTACCGGGAGGAAATAGTACGGAGCTATCACAGGTGCGGTGGGTCTGGTTTATTTTTTAGGAAGGACTTATATTATTTCAGTTATGCTACCTATTTAAACATTTAAGGGGTGTTTGTTATGAATAAGCTAAGCAGTAAAAACCGAGTCTATCTCGAAGAAAAATTCGGCGCCCGGGTCTCTCTTGACCGAGTAGAACGTAAGTTGTACGGCCACGACATAGCGGTCTTTCCGAGCCTCGTCAAGCCGCTCATCGGGAAAACCATCCCCCAGGCGGTTGTTCAGCCCGAAAATGAGCAGGAACTGATCGATTTGGTCAAATGGGCCCGGGCGAATGGAATTCCACTCACCCCTCGTGGAAAAGCGTCCTCCGGTTACGGAGGGGTCCTGCCGGTAAAGGGCGGCATAGTGGTCGACTTCTACCGTCTAAACAAGATCATTCGGGTAGACCCCACCTTGCTAACCGCCAGGGTCCAGTCGGGCGTTCTCTGGGAGAAGCTTGACCGTCAGCTTGCGAAACAGAAGCTGACCCTGAGACTTTACCCTTCGAGTTATCCCTCGTCTACGGTCGGCGGATGGCTTGCCCAGGGAGGCGCCGGGATAGGCTCCTTTGAGTCCGGCTGGTTCAGAGAAAGTGTGCTGAGCGCCAGGGTGGTTATGCCCAGCGGTGAAGTTCGTGAATTTACCGGCGATGATCTTGATCTAATCGCCGATGCCGGCGGCACTACGGGCCTTATAAGCGAAGTCACGGTCCGAGTGCAACCCCTTGAAGACCTGGAGGTCATTGCTGTTAGTTCCCCGACTGCCCATGAACTGCAGAGATTGGCTGAAATAATCGTCGAACGAAAACTGCCTATCTGGTCGTTGATGTTTATTAATCCGAAAATGGCGGAACTGAAGAACAGAGCACCTGCCCCGCCGGAACATCACGGTCATCCGTCGGAGGAGGGGTTCCATCTGCCCTCGGCCTATATAACTACCCTTACCTTCCGGAAAAAGGACCGGGATGCTGTGGTGGGGCAGGTGACGGAAGTCCTGAGATCATCACACTCCCAACTGTTGGGTGATGCAATTGCCAAACACGAATGGGAAAACCGGTTCAAGATGATGGTAGTCAAGCGTCTTGGTCCGAGCCTTGTTCCCTCTGAAGTTGTTGTTCCCCTTAGCTCATTGGGAGATGCCTTGACGGAAATCGAGCGCAAGGTGAGACAACCGCTTGTCAAGGAAGGCGTGGTCATCCGCGAAGGGGCCGACGGCAGGCCCGAAGTCGTGCTTTTGGGCTTCATTCCCAGTGACCAGCGGAAGTTTAGCTTCAACTTCGTTTTCGGACTTGTCCTGACCATAGTCAGGATTGCCAAGAAACATGGGGGAAGGGCATATTCAACGGGTCTCTATCTCGCCGGAGAGGGCAAGAGAATCCTAGGCAAAGATCGACTCGCCCGCCTCAAAGCCTTCAAGCGCGAATTCGATCCCCAATATCTTATGAACCCCGGTAAGGTCATGAGTCCCATGCTCGCTGCCAGGGCCATCGGGGCTGCAGAAAAGATCGAGCCCCTCATACGCCCCTTTGGGAACTCCGCTTCGGTAGATATAGGCGAGCGCCCGACGAAACCTGTGCGCGGAATCCCTGCCGATGTGGCTTGGTATGCTTACGGGTGTTCTCAATGCGGATACTGTGTCGAAGAGTGCGACCAGTTCTATGGTCGCGGCTGGGAGAGTCAGAGCCCGCGCGGTAAATGGTACTGGCTTAGGGAATACATGGAAGGGCGTGAGGAATGGAGTCAGGCGATGGTCGATACGATGCTTGTCTGCACGACCTGCGAGCTTTGCAATACGCGCTGCTCGGCCTCTCTGCCTATTG
>Ga0182017_10002579_pt1 | contig 13697 bp, 8 predicted proteins | sample 712E3DmetaG_FD_120492 | JGI IMG/M metagenome (GOLD analysis project Ga0182017, IMG submission 120492) | Permafrost microbial communities from Stordalen Mire, Sweden - 712E3D metaG | ecosystem: Environmental > Terrestrial > Soil > Wetlands > Permafrost | place: Sweden: Stordalen | collected... | reverse complement strand
TTACACGTATTACGTCCCCGCCAACATCACCATCGGAATTGCGGGGGATGTGGACCCGAAGGAGGCCAGGCGCCTGGCCGGGAAATACTTCTCGCCGCTGGCTGCGCGCCCGCTGCCTGGCCCACTGGTTACCGTCGAGCCGCGCCAGGAAGGCCAGAAGCGCGTTGAGGTCGAGTCCTCCAGCCAGCCGTTCCTGACCATCGTCTACAAGCGCCCCGGCCAGAACCACCCGGACGACTCCGTGTTCGACGTGCTCTCCGGCATCCTGGGCGACGGGCGCACCGGGTTGCTTTACAGAGACCTGGTCCGCGACAAGCGAATCGCGCTGTCCGCCACCGCCTCCTCGACCTTCCCGGGCGGCAGGTATCCCAACCTGTTCCTGCTCTACGTGGTTCCGAACGCCGGACACTCGGTCGAGGAAAACGAGAGAGCCTGCTACGACATCATCGAGAGTCTCAAGCGGGCGCGCGTGGGCGCCGATGCGTTGGCACGCGTCAAGACCAAACTGCGCGCCGCGCTCATCCGCCAGTTGGACAGCAACGCCGGCATGGCGGGGCAACTGGCCTTCTTCCGCGTCAACTACGGCGATTGGCGGAAGCTCTTGGCCAGCCTCGAGGACATCGGCCGCGTCACCGCCGAGGACCTCCAGCGGGTGGTGCGCCAGTACTTCGTGGAGAGCGCTCGCACCGTGGCGTACACCGTGGCGCCGAAAGGGGAAGGGAAATGAGACCGCTCTGGCTGGCGCTGGTGTTGAGCTTGGTCGCGCTGGGGCAGGAGCCGGACTTGAACTACCCTCCTCTGCGGCCGGTCACCGTTCCCAAGGTGGAGGCCTTCACCTTGAGCAACGGCTTGCGCGTCTACCTGCTCGAGAACCACGAGCTGCCGCTGGTGAGCGGCTGGGCGCTGGTACGCACCGGGAACCTGTTCGATCCCCCGGACAAGATCGGGCTGGCCACGCTCACCGGCTTGGTCATGCGCTCCGGCGGCACGGTGGCGAAGACCGGAGATCAGCTCGACGAAGAACTCGAGAACGTCGCCGCGTCGGTGGAAAGCTCGATCGGCGAGAGTGCCGGCGAAGTCAGCTTCTCCGCGCTGCGGGAAAACGCGGGCGCGGTGCTGGAAGTCTTCAAGGACGTGCTCGCCGGCCCGCAGTTCCGGCAGGACAAAATCGACCTCGCCAAGACCCAGTTGCGCTCCGGGATCGCGCGGCGCAACGACGACGCCGAGGCCATCGGGGCGCGCGAGTTCGCCGATACCGTCTACGGCAAGGACACCCCCTACGGCTGGCGCATGGAATACGATACGCTGGCCCGCATCCGCCGGGACGACCTGGTCGCATTCCACCGCCGCTACTTCTTCCCCGCCAACACCCTGCTCGCGGTTTACGGCGACTTCTCCTTGCCGGAGATGAAGGCGAAGCTGGAGGCCCTGTTCGGCGGTTGGAGCGGTGGCCAGCCGCCCGTGCCCGCCTTTCCGCCGGTGCGGAACAAGCCTCAGCCCGGCGTCTTCCCGGCCGCCAAGGACGACGTGACCCAAACCGTCTTCGCGATCGGTCACCTGGGCGGGCTGTTGCGCGACAAAGACCATCCCGCGCTGGAGATCATGGCCGGCATCCTCGGAGGCGGGTTCTCGAGCCGCCTGTTCCAGCGCGTCCGTACGCAATTGGGCTACGCCTATGGAATTGACGCCGAGTGGGACGCCGGCTACGACCACCCCGGCCTGTTCCAGGTTTCCGGCAGCACCAAGTCCTCTTCCACCGCCGAAACCCTCCAGGTCATCCGCCAGGAACTGGACCGCATCCGTTCCACCGAGGTCTCCGGCAAGGAGCTGGAAACCGCCAAGCACACCGTGCTCAACAGTTTTGTCTTCCATTTCGACACCCCGGCCAAGACCTTGCGTCGCATGCTCCGCTACCAGTACTACGGCTACCCGGCCGACTTCATCTTCCAGTATCAGAAAGCCATCCAGGCGGTGACCCAGGCCGATGTCCTGCGGGTCGCCCGAGAGTACCTCCGGCCCCAGGATTTCACGATCGTCGCCGTGGGCAATCCCGCGGAGTTCGGGAAGCCGCTCTCCACCCTCGGCCTGCCTATCCGTCCGATCGACCTGAGCATCCCCGAACCGGTTGCCAAATAGCGATATCCTACAGGCGTGAAGGTCACTCTGCTCCTCGCTCTCTCCCTGGCCGCCGCGCTGGCCCAGGCCCCTTCGAGCCGCGACCGCAAGGGAGCGGTTGCTTCCCCGCAAGAGCGCGGGAAACGCGCCATCGACGAGACGCTCGCGGCGCTCGGCGGCGACCGTTTCCTGGCGGTGCAGGATCGTACCGAATCGGGCCGCGCCTACTCCTTCTACCGGGAGCAGTTGTCGGGCCTCTCGCTTGCGACCATCTACACCCGCTACGTCAAGCGCCCCGATCCGCCCGTGCCCGGTATGTTGTGGGTACGCGAGCGCCAGTCCTTCGGCAAGAACGAGCGCAACGGCGCGGTCCTGTTTGCCGACGACAAGGGGTACCAGATCACGTTCCGCGGCGCGCGGCCGGTCCCTCAGCAAACCCTCGACCGCTACCAGGACTCCACCCTCCACAACGTCTTCTACATCCTGCGGCAGCGGCTCGGAGAACCGGGTCTGGCCTTCGACCACCGCGGCACGGACAGGATCGACAACCGTCCCGTCGAGATCGTGGATATCAGCGACGCCGATAACCATACCGTTACGGTATATCTCGACCACATCACCAAACTCCCCGTCCGCCAGCTCTATGTGCGCCGCGATCCGAAGACTCGCGAGCGGTTCGAAGAGGTCACCCTGTTCTCCAAGTACCGCGATGTGGGCGGGGGTGTGCAATGGCCCCTGGACATCCAGCGCCTCCGCAACGACGAGAAGATCTTCGAGATGTACTCGGAAACCGTCGAGATCAATCAGGGCCTGTCCCAGAGTCTGTTCGTGCTGCCCGCCGACATGAAGGTGCTGCCGCCCGCCAAGTAACTGGAGCACGGGTGCTCAGCCCTGGAAGCGCATACAGTACTCCCAGTACCACCCCCCGCCTGCGGGTTGTCTGTGTGTTCTCAAGGCGGTGCGAACATGAAACATAATTCATTAAATAGATTCCTCTGGCGATATTCAGATACTCAGGTGTACAATACCAACCAGTCTCGCGCAGCCGAAAGCTTGAAATGTCACTGGCGGCGCAAGTGCGAATTGTATAGCAGTTTGCCAGACCCCCCGGGACGGTTGCCGGGGGCTGTCCCGAGGAGGACAGTGAGGGCCTCAGGCCCTTAAAGACTTCACGAAGAATAGGAGACGTAATGCGAAATCGAAACATCATTTTCGTCTTGCTCCTGCTGCTAGCGGTGGGGGTATGCCAGGCGCAGGAATCGCGCGGCACGATCGTGGGCCGAATCAGCGACTCTCAGGGCGCTGTGATTCCAAACGCTTCGGTACAGGTAACCAACAAGGCCATGGGAACCAAGACTTCGCTGACCACCAATGACGTGGGTCTGTACAGCGCAAGCTACTTGATCCCAGGCGAGTACAAGGTCGAAGTCGAATTCACAGGCTTCAAGAAGTACGTGCGCGACGACGTCATTCTACGCGTCGGCGAGCGCTTGGAACTGAATATCACGCTCGAGGTTGGCGCCGCCGACCAGAGCATCACGGTCACCGGCGAGACCCCGCTGCTGGCCACCGGATCTTCGTCGATCGGTGAAACCATCGACGGTCGCCGGGTTTGGGAACTGCCCATCGGCCACGGCCAGCCGTTCCAGTTGGCTGGGTTGGCGCCGGGCGTTTCCTTCAACGCCGCCAACGCGACCTTGAACCGGCCGTTCGAGCCGACGCACATCGCCGGGTACGCCATCAACGGCGTCACCCAGAACCGCAGCGACATCACCATCGATGGCGTGCCGAGCACGGCGAACTCGGGCCCGAATTCCATCATCTCCAGCTACGTGCCGCCGACCGATGCGGTGGCGGAATTCAAGGTTCAGACCGCCACCTTCGACGCCCAATTCGGCAACACCGAAGGCAGCGTGATCAACATGTCGATCAAGTCGGGGACCAACGCCCTGCACGGCACGCTGCTATATGTCCGGTGGTTTCCCAAGACGACCGCCAACGACTGGTTCAACAACGCCGCCGGCAGGGCACTGCCGGCCTACAACTACAACCGCTGGGGCGGAACAGCCGGCGGACCGGTCTACATTCCGAAGATCTACAACGGCAAGAACAAGACCTTCTTCTTCTACGTGTATGAAGGCATCCACGAGACGCGCCCTCGGAACAACTGCACCAGCAACTGCACAGTTCCGACCAACGCCCAGTGGGGCGGGAACTTTTCGGACCTGCTAGCGGTTGGCGGCCCCTCGTACCAGATCTACAATCCGTTCACCGCAACCCTTTCGGGATCGACCATCGTGCGCCAGCCGTTCTCCGGGAACATCATTCCCCCGAGCATGATCACCGACGTTGCCAAGGGGATTCGCAAGTATTGGCCGACCGATCCGGCTACCCCCGCCTTGGCGAACGCGCTGGGTTCCAATAACCAGTACGATATCGGCCTGCTGGAGCCCGTGAGGTACTACACGCACACCATCCGCGCCGACCACAATGTCAGCGACCGGCAGCGCATCTGGGGGCGTTACAGCTTCTACAAGAGGATCAGCAACTACAACAACTACCTCAACAGCCCCGCCACCGGCGAGTGGTTCCAGTTCCTCTCCAAGCAGTGGGCCATCGACGATGTCTACACCCTGTCGCCCACCATGGTCCTGAATGCCCGCTTCGGCTACAACCGGTTCGTTCGCTACAGCGTGGCCAATCCGGCCAGCTTCGGGATGGACCTGACCACTCTGGGTTTCTCCTCCGCCTATCAGAGCGCGGTAGCCGCGGGACAGCAGACCCGCTTCCCGGGCATCAATATGTCGGGTTACATCGGCACCAACCACGACGACTTCTGGATGCCCTGCGACACCATCTCGCCCATTGCGATTATCACCAAGCAGGCGGGCGCTCACTCGGTCAAGGCCGGTTTCGAGATGCGTGCGTACCGCGAGAACTACAACCAATACGGCAACTCCGGAGTGGGGCGGTTCAACTTCGACGCGACCTGGGTCAGGAATCAGAACACCGGCGGCGTCAACCCCGCTGGCACGCCATTGGGCCTCTCGGTAGCGGCGCTGCTTTTGGGCCTGCCGAGTTCCGCGTCCGTGTCTCGGCTGTCGTCTTACGCCGAGCAGTCGCTCACTTACGGCCTGTTCATTCACGACGACTGGAAGGTTAGTCCGAAGCTGACCTTGAATATCGGGCTGCGCTGGGAGTATGAAGGGCCTCTGACCGAACGGTACGATCGCACGGTCACGCAGTTCGATCCCACCTTTGTGCAACCCATCCAAGGGTCGGCCCAGGCCGCCTATGCCCTTCATCCCCTAGCCTTAGCGCCCGCCAGCGCGTTCCAGCCTCAGGGCGCATCGCTGGCCGCCAGCGCATTCACGGTTATGGGCGGGGACCTGTTCGCCTCCGTGAACGGACAAGGTCGCGGAGCCTACAAAACCAGCATGCATAACTTCATGCCGCGGTTTGGATTCGCCTACCAGCTCAACCAAAAGTCCGTCATTCGCGGCGGCTACGGGATCTTCTACGGGTTCCTCGGCATGCGCCGCTTCAACGTGGTGCAGGACGGGTTCACCAGGCAAACGGACTTCGTGGCCACCAACGACGGAAACCTGACTCCCGCGAATTTCCTCAACAATCCGTTCCCGAGCGGGATTCTCACTCCGGTGGGCGCGGGGCAAGGTGGGGTGACCAACATCACCCAGAATCTCTCTCCCTTCCAGACCCAGCCGCTCGCTCCGTACAACCAGCGGTGGCAAGTCGACATTCAACACGAGTTCCCGGGCGGAATCGTGTGGGACATCGGCTACGTCGGCAATCGCGGGACCCACATCGGGCTCTCCAAGAACATCGACGTGACGCCGCTCCAATACATGAGCACCAGCCTGTTCCGCGACCAGGCCGTGATCAGCCAATTGAGTGGTAACACGACCAGCCCGTTCGCGGGATTGCTGCCCGGAACCACCCTGAACGGTACGACCGTCGCGGTGAACCGGCTGCTGCACCCCTACTCCGAGTTTGGCAACATCACCATGGCCAACAACCAGGGTTATTCCTGGTACCACGCTCTTCAGACCAGTATCCAGAAGAGGTTCGCCAAGGGCTTCACCATGATGGGCACCTACACCTTCTCGAAGTTCATGCAGGCCACCGAGTACCTCAATCAGCAGGACCTCATGCCCATCCAGACCATTTCCGACGTGGATACTCCGCACCGCGTCAGCACCAGCCTGATCTGGGAGCTCCCGTTCGGGAAGGGCAAGCTGATTGGCTCCAACGCCAACAGCGTGGCCTCCAGGATTATCGGCGGCTGGCAGATCGAAGGCATCTTCGTTTTCCAGAGCAGCCGTCCGATCAGCTTCGGCACCGGGAACACGTCGTTCTACGGCGACATCCACTCGATTGTGAACACAGGCACGCGCCGGGTAGGCAGCGATGGACCCTGGTTCAACACCGCCGGCTTCGTCTGCGCGGAAGCGACCTGCTACTCCCCTTCGACCGCCTCCAGCAGGTTCATCGACTCGAACTACCAGCTTCGGACCTTCCCGCTGCGCTTCGACTTCCTGCGCTGGGATTGGCTGAAGAACCTGGATGCCTCTCTGATGAAGAAGACCAAAATCACCGAGGGCAAGGAATTCCAGTTCCGGTTGGAGCTGATCAATGCGACGAACACTCCCAACTTCGCGTCGCCGAACACGGATCCAACCAGCTCGAATTTCGGCCATGTTACGGCCACTCAGAACTATGCGCGGCGCGTTCAGTACACCTTTAAGTTCGTCTTCTAGCTGACGCTATCCGCAAGCTGTATCTTTATGGGGCAGGCCACCGCGGCCTGCCCCTTTTTCAGTGCGGCGGGCAATCTAGCCCGCAGGCCACAACGCCCGCCCCACTCTCCGGACGCAACGACTGGCAGCCCAATTCGCCCGCCAATTCGCCGCCTTTCAATCCATTGACCCGGGGACTACAATCGACCGGTCGAGATGAAACGGAGTGAACGGAACTCCCGGCACGGCCAGTGGGCCGGGTGTCGCGACCCCGTACTATATCGCCAACGCGACCAACTCTGGAATCCTCGGCATGCTCGGCCGCAATACCCAGCGCACGGGCGGAACCAACCAACGTCGTGGGCCGCTCGATGCAATTCGTGACGCGGTACTCGTTCTAAGACCGGCGCGCAAGCCAATCGTCAATGACTCAATCGGCAAGCGTCAATCGCTGAGCGAGATTTCCAGCTTCTTCGACAGCCGGACGATAGCTTCCACCAGCCGGTCGACGTGCGAATCGGTGTGGGCGGCGGTGCACGAGATGCGCAGCAGGTTCTGTGTCGCTGCCGGGCGCAGAACCGGGTTCACGTAGATGCCCTCCTCGAGCAGGGCCTTGCACAGCCGGCACAAATCGTTCTCGTCCGGAACCACTACCGGAACGATGGGCGTCTCGCCCTCCAGCACGTAGCAGCCCCGGGATCGCAGCTCCTGGCGCAGCCGCCGCGCCACCGCCAGCAGCCGCCGCTGCCGGTCCGGCTCCTCCGCGATGATATCGAGCGCCGCCCTCACCGCGGCCACCGCCGCCGGCGCCAGGCTGGCCGAGAACACGAACGGCCGCGCCGTGTGCTTCAGGTAGTCGATCACCGCCCGCTCGGAGGCCACGAACCCGCCCACGGTCGCCAGCGACTTCGAGAAGGTGCCCATGACCATGTCCATGTCGTCCAGCGCCCCCAGGTGTTCGGCAGTGCCGGCGCCCGTCGCGCCCAGCACCCCGATGCCATGCGCCTCATCCACGTACGTCCGCGCCTGATACTTCTTGGCCAGCTTGACGATGCCGCGCAAGTCGGCCAGGTCGCCCTCCATGCTGAACACGCCCTCCGAGACGATCAGCACTTTTTCGTCCGGCGCGCAGTTCTGCAGGCAGCGTTCCAGGTGCTCCATGTCGTTGTGGCGGAAGCGCACCGTGCGCGCCGGGGAACGCAATGCACCCTCCACCAGGCTGGCGTGGAGGTTGTGGTCGCACAGCATCACCTCGCCCTTGTCCGTGATCGCCGAAAGCGCCGCGTAGTTGGCCTGGAAGCCGGTGCCGAAGATCATCGCCGCTTCCTTGTGAACCAGCGCCGCCAGGCGGGCCTCGACCTCGACGTGCAGGTCCAGCGTGCCGTTCAGCAGCCGCGAGCCGCTGCATCCGGCGCCGTACCGTCGGACCGCCTCCACCGCCGCCTCGATCACTTTCGGGTGCGTGGTCAGGCCCAGATAGTCGTTCGAGCCGAACATGAGCACTTTGCGGTTGCCCATGCGGATCTCGCCCGGAGCGCATTCCCGGTGGTCGCCGAACACCTCGAAGTAGAGGTACAGGCCGGACGCTTGCAACTCTCGCGGGCGGGTGAAATCACGGCACTTCTCGAATACGTCGTTGGATCCCTTTGCTTTGCTTGCGATATAAGTGGAGATGGATTCGCTTCGCATGTTCATTCCCATTCGTAGATGCGATAAGTCTTGTACCGCGTGCCGCCGAGCGCTTCGATGGAGCGGCACATCAGCACGTTGTCCTCCAGTACCCAGGACATCTCCCCGCTCTCATAGCCCAGACGGCTGGCCCGCCGGATCAACTCGGCATAGAAGCCGGCCGCCACGCCGGCCGTTCGGTACTCCTCGAGGACGCCCAACACGATAACCCGCACACTTCGGACTGACCGTTTATGATACAAGATTTTGAGGAGCCCGAGGGGAAATAATCGTCCATGGGCGTGTTTTAGGGCTTGGTTGATGTCGGGGAGCGCCAGAGCGAACCCCACCACCCGGCCCTGTACCTCGCCTATGAGTACCAGTTCCGGCTCCAGGATCGACTTCATGTCGCGGGCCATGAAGAGGAATTCATCCCGCGTCGCCGGCACAAAACCCCAGTTGCGGCTCCAGGCAGCGTTGTAGATCCCCCAGATCAGTTCCACTTCCTGCGGGAAGACCGCCATGCGGACGGGGCGGATCTGCACCTGGTTGGTCTTTGCGGCGCGCTGGGCCACGCGCTCGGTCCTCCCCACGTCCATGGTCTTGATGACCACGTGGTAGGCGTACAAGTCCTTTGCCTTGCGCAGTCCCGCCCGCTCCAGCAGTTCGGCGTAGTAGCGCGGATTGTAGGTCATCATCACCTGGGGGCTGGAGTCGAACCCATCCACCAACAAACCGCACTCGTAGTTGGTGGAAGGGTTCATCGGCCCTCGGATCACCCGCGCACCCCGCTCCCGCAACCAATCGCGCGCCGCGCCCAGCAGCGCGTCCGCGACACTCTGCTCGTTCACCGACTCGAAGAAGCCGAAGAAGCCCGCCTCTTCGTTCTGGAACTTGTTGTGGTTGGGATCCAGGATGGCGGCGATCCGCCCGACAACCTTCCCGTCTCGGAGCGCGAGAAAGCACTGGACTTGGCCGTGCCGGTGGAACGGGTGGCGCTGGACGTCGAACAGCTCCTTCTGGGCAATTCGCAGCGGCGGCACCCAAAAGGGGTCCTGCCGGTAGAACGAGTAGGGGAACTCGATGAACCGCTTTAGGTCCCGCGCGTTTTGAACCGGGGCGATCTCAGTCTGCTCAGCCAACGGACAGCCTCTTCAGGCGATAGACATGGGGCGCCACAACCAGCAGCACTGCCGCCAGCGCCGCGCCCGCAAACACGTCAACCGTGTAATGATACCGCAGATAGACGGTCGCAAACAGGATCGACACCGAGTAGACGGAAAAGCCCCAAAACAGGTTCGTCGAGATTTGCCGGCTACTCCACCAGGCCAGCAGCGTCAGCTCGGTGTGACCGCTCGGGAAACAATCGAAATGCGCCGACTCCAGGTGGTCCAGTGTCTGCTGGAGCCAGGGGAACAGCCACAGCCCGCGCAACTCGGTATGCTGGAGCCCGGCCAACAGGAACCGCGGCCCACGCACCGGCACCAGCACATACCCCACGTAGGAAGCCAGGAAGCCCAGCGCAATCAGGAAGGCATAGTATCGGAAGGCCTCCCGACGATGCTTCCACCACAGTACAACGGCCACCATGAGCACTGCGGGCACAAACAGCGAATAAGCGATCTGAAGGAGTTCCGTGAACCAGGGCGCGTACAGCCGCTCGAGCCACACCGTCGGGTTCGCGCCCCACAGCGTCAGGTCCAGCCGCGCCATTTCCGCGTCGTACTGGACGCCGCGAATCGGCGGAATCAGAAGTGCGACGACCTTGTAGCACGATGCCACGTAGGGCAGAGGGTACCAGTGTCGGAAGATCGTCTGGAGCTTGTAGCCCGTCGTTCCCGGATGCGGGCGCGCGCGAACCGCCAGCACGATCAGAGCCGCCCCGGCCGCGTGCGCGCCCAGCAACCAGCCAGCCCCCGGCACCCCCGGGAAGTATGCCCCTAGCAGCAGGCTGGCGACGGCCAGGTAGCCCAGAATCAACCGATCCACGGGCCACCAGTCCGGCCGCATGGGGGTCTGCGCGGTGTTCAGATCTTCAGCCATCCCGAATCCTTATACCATAGCAGCGTCTCGCTCATGCCCTCGCGCAAAGAGCGCCGCGTCGAAAACCCCAGTTCGTCGCGCGCCCTGCGGGTGTCGCAGGTCCAGTACCGGCAGCGCGCCTCCCGCACTTTCTCGCGAGAGACGATTCCGGGCTTCCGGCGCAGTCTCGACGCCACCTCCGCGCACCAACCCAGCGCATACGCCATGCCCGCCGGAATGGCGACCGTCCGGACCTTGCGGCCCATGAGGCTGGCCGCGATGGCGCCGAACTCCGTCCAGGAGACTGGCTCGGGGTTGGCCGCGAAGAACGTCTCCCCCGGCGCCCGGAAGCTCGAGGCCGCGGCGACCAGCGCGTCCGCCAGATCCTTCACGTAGATCAAGCTGACGAGCGATTCCTGGCGTCCGATCCGCAGCATCAGCCCCTTCGAAATGCCGCGAAACACCTGGTAGACGTCGGTGTCCCGCGGGCCGTAAACCACTGGCGGCCGGACGATCACCGCGCTGGAAGCCAGCCGGGAGGCCCGCACCGCGCGCTCCGCCGCCAGTTTCGACTCGCCGTAGTGCGTCAGGGGCCGCGGCTCCGCGTCCTCCGGCAGCAGACCGGCATCCGGGCTCGGCCCGACCGCCGCCAGGCTGCTCACGTGCACGAACCGGCGCAGGGGCTCCGCGCTCTCTTCGCACGCGCGCAGCAGGCACTCGGTGGCGGTGACGTTTCCCCGGTAATACTCCGCGCTCGAGTTGGCCTTGGTGACGCCAGCGACATGGAACACCGTCTCTACGCCCTCCAGCGCTTCCTTAACGCCGCTGCCCGTCGTCAGGTCGCCATGGCACAACTCGACCGCCGCGATGGGCAGGTAGCGTAAAGAGCTGCTCCGGCGCACCAGGCAGCGAACCTGGAAGCCGAGTTCGACCAGTCTCTCCACCAGGTGGCTTCCCACGAAGCCGGTACCGCCGGTGACCAGCACGGGGGTGTTCACGGAGTGTTTCGGAAAGCCACGTCCCCGAAGTAGCTTTCGGCCGTGGCGCCGGTATGCTGAGCGTTGATTTGCAGCCGGATGCCCTTTACGCGCGGTGCCGGACGGCGGCCGTACGCCTTCTGGTAATCATCGGCGACGTTGCGCGCTTCCGACACCCACTGGTTCATCTCCGCCGCGCCGGACCGGCAGACCACCGCGACAATGTGTACCAGCGGGATCGCGCTGGCGCTCTCCATCGTGCCCTGGGGCGCGTTGGAGTCCCAGATGTAGGTGAGGATGCGCCGGTCTTCGAAAACCACCAGGATCTGCGCCGCCTCGTCGTCCGTATTCGCATGCCGAAAGTCACCATTCGGCGGCAACTCGCTCACCTTCCATCTCCAGGTCAGATAGGGATACTCGGCCGGGTTCACGTCCACGCCGCGTTCCAGACCGAAGGAGGAGCTTCGGCTCTTGAGGTGGAGCACGCTGCCCTGCGCGTCGCCGATCACGCTAATTTCCGGCGTCCCTCGCGTGACCTTGACCCGCCAGCCTTCCGGCAGGCGGCCGGGCTCGGCGATCCTGGTGTCAAACACCAGGAACGCCATCACCGCCGGCTTGGCCAGCGCCGCGGCGAGCAGCCCCAACATCACGACCGCGAATCTGCGCAACCTTCCTCCCACCACGGGGCACCCGTGGCGGGCCAGCCCCATATTTCAATATAGCCAAGTTGCACGCCCGAAGGTAGCGCCGGCGCTACCCGAGGCGGTTAGCGCAGGCAGCGGTCGAAGAAGGAGACCAGCAACTGGTTGAAGTGGCTTCGGCCGCGCATCAGGCCGTGGCTCTTGTTCGTATACACCATCAGCTCGAACTGCTTGCCGGCGCGCTCGAGCGCGTCCACCATTTGCACGGTGTTTTGGAACAGTACGTTGTCGTCTTCCAGGTTGTGCACCAGCAACAGTTTCCCCTTCAGCTTGCCTGCTGCCTGCACGGTCGAGCTCTTGTCGTATCCCTCGGCATTCTCCGACGGCAGGCCCATGTAGCGTTCCGTGTAGATGGTGTCGTAATTGCGAAAGTCCGTAACCGGAGCGCCGGCCACGCCGCAGGCGAACACATCCGGGGCCAGCAGCAGCGACCGGAGCGTCATGTAGCCGCCATAACTCCAGCCGTAGACGCCCACCCGCGCCGGGTCCGCGAATCCCAGAGAAAGCAAGTGCCGCACGCCGTCCCGCTGGTCTTCCACCTCCTTGGTCCCCAGGCTGCGGAACACCGCGGTCTCAAACTTGCGCCCACGCCCGGCTTCCCCCCGATTGTCGAGCATCCAGACCACGTAGCCGCGCTGCGCCAGCGCCTGCTCGAGCGCTACCGCTCCATACCAACGGTTCTGCACCGCCGGCCCCACCCCCGGGCCCCCGTACACGCTCACAATCACCGGGTACTTCTTGCCCGCCTGGAATCCCGCCGGCTTGATCATCCGCCCATACAGCAGGGTGCCGTCCGCCGCCTTGACCTCGACAATCTCGCTGGGCAGAACCTCGTACTCCTCGAGCGCTTTCCGGTCGGGCTCGGCGAAGACCGCCCACTCGGCGCCGTCCTTCTTGTGAATCGTCCGCCGCGTGGGAGTAGTAAGGCTCGAGTGGCTGTCCAAATAGAACTCGCAGCCCGGTCCCATCGCTATGTCGTGCGTACCCGGGGCGGGAGTCATTCGCGTCCGCTCACCACCCTCCAGGCTCACCCGGTACAACTGCGACTCGAGTGGGCCCGGCTCGGAGGATGTGTAGTAGACCTGCCCGGCGGCTTCGTCCACGCAGGCCACCTCCTTCACCTCCCAGTCGCCCCGTGTTAACTGCGCGAGCTGCGCGCCGTCCGTCGAGTACCTGTACAGGTGGTTAAAGCCGTCCCGCTCGCTCTCCCACAGGAACTCCTTGCCGCCCTTGAGGAACTTCACATCGCCATGCAGGTTGATCCAGTACGGGTCGCTCTCGTGCAGTACCACGCGCGATTCGCCCGTTTTCGCCTCCGCCACCAGCAGGTCGAGCCGGTTCTGCACGCGGTTCATCCGCACCACGGCAAGGCCCCGCGAATCCGGCAACCAGAAGAACCGCGCCCGCAACGAATCCCGCGTCTCCCCGAGATCCATCCAGCGCGTGGGGCCGCCGCC
>Ga0182017_10002578_pt1 | contig 13698 bp, 11 predicted proteins | sample 712E3DmetaG_FD_120492 | JGI IMG/M metagenome (GOLD analysis project Ga0182017, IMG submission 120492) | Permafrost microbial communities from Stordalen Mire, Sweden - 712E3D metaG | ecosystem: Environmental > Terrestrial > Soil > Wetlands > Permafrost | place: Sweden: Stordalen | collected... | reverse complement strand
GCGCCCGCTGACTCGCGCATGGCTTGAATCTTGAGCGTCTGGCCTGGCTCCTGGTAGATCTCCTGACGCCAGTCCTTGAAGCGTGGATCGCCCTTGATTTCGAGCACGTGGCGCCCCGGCGTTATGCGAGAAGCTCTGAAGTTGGTGGTCGCCTGTTTCCCCGTCTCGTTTACGGCAAAAGCCTGTCCGTCCAGCCACACCAGGCCACCGGGCGGCTGGCTGGTCAATTCGAAGCCCGTATCGGGCGATGCCTCTAGCTCGATCTCCACGCGCTCCACCCGCGCGGTACGAATCTCTACGTCTTGCTCACGGGACAGGTAGCCATCACGCCCAACCGCCAGGTGGTAAATGCCGGGCCGCCGTTCAATCACATAGGGCGGTCCCTCGTGCAGGCCAACCCCGTCGACGGTCACCCGCGCATCCGAGGGCTTGACAGCGATCTGCATCTTTCCCGACCGGGTCAGGTAGAGATAGGCTCCGCCACTGCCCAGCGCCATGAACGCGAGAAAAAGCAGGTAGTACTTGATTCGTGACGACGGCCGCAGGGACAAGGCGGCCGCAGCCGCCGTTGCGGCGTCCATGCCGCCCGACAAGCGTGGCCCCGGCAAGCCATAGGGCTGGCCGGACATGCCAGCAGCGGGATAGCCCTGCGACCCCTGGTCGAACCCTGACGGTGGCGGCGGTGGAAAAAACGACGGCGGCGCAGGCATGGCCGGCAATGCCCCCCCCGGGAGGTGCGCGTTGAGTGCGCCCACGCCCAGCAGCGTCTGGCGTAGCGCCGCCGGACGAGGCGGCACGGGCGGCGCCGCCAGGGGTGCAAACATCGGCCGACCTAGCGGCGCAGGAACCTGCGGCATCGGACGGACGGGCGCCAGGGGTGCCATGCCCGGTCGTGGCGCGCGAGGTGGCCCTGGTAGCGGGCCGGTTTTAGCCGGCGCGGCCGGCCGGGTCGGCGGCGGCAAGGGGACCGGCCGGACCGGTGGCGTCTGGCCCATGCCCATCACCGTCTGACGAAGCGGCTCTGGCTGATTCTCTTTGTGGGTCGGAGCCTTCTCGGAGAAGGTTGAGGGCGCGGGGAACCCCTCATTCATCTCAGCCAACGTGGCCTCAGAGAGCGGAACCGCGACCGTCTTGTCATCGGGGCCGAGAAACCCCCCATTGGCCCGGGCTTCCGGCGTGTCTGCGCCAACCGGCTTGTCGAAGATCGAGGTCTCCAGTTCCTCGTCATCCCAGCCCAGCGCCTGGTCGTCCTTCACCCGAGACGACGCGCCTCGCGCCGGCGCCTCCACGTCCGCCTCGACGGGTTCGATCTCTGCTATCTCGTCGGCCGATGGGCCGATCGGAGGAGCCTCGTCAACGTGTAGGCCAGCGGCAAAGGTCCGCTTCATCCAAACCGACAGGTCTTTGCGCGACGAGAACTGGCCGACGGAATACAGGAAAGCCTGCAAGTCGTCGTGCAAGTCGAGGGCGTTCTGGTAGCGGTCCCCCACGTCCTTGGCCAACGCCTTGAGAACGATACGTTCGAGCGGCTCGGGAATCTTTGCGTTGAGTGAAGACGGCGGGACAATCTCCACATTGCGGACCTTCTCCAAGGTCGAAAAATCGCTCTCGCCCACGAACAGCCGCTGGCCCGTGAGCATTTCGTAAAGAATGATTCCCAGGGCGAAGATGTCGCTGCGCCGGTCGATGGGCAGTCCGCGCACTTGCTCGGGCGACATGTAGCCGAACTTGCCTTTGAGAATTCCGGCCTGGGTCTTGGATGCCTTGCCGGCCGCCTTGGCGATGCCGAAGTCGATGAGCTTGACCTCGCCCTCGTATCCAATCAGCACGTTCTGTGGCGAGATGTCGCGGTGGACGAGATTGAGCGCCCGCCCCTGGGCGTCGCGCTTGTTGTGCGCGTAGTCCAGCCCCTCGCAAACCTGCATGATCACGAAGCACACCTGAGTCTGGGGCATGGTCTGGGCGTGCCGGTGCAGGTCGTCGAAGATGCCCCGCAAGTCGCGCCCGTGGACATACTCGAGGGCGATGAAGTACGCGTCGTCCACCTTACCGAGATCGAAGATCTGGGCGATGTTCGCGTGCTGCAATTGCACCGCGATCTTCGCCTCGTCGATGAACATCGTGATGAACTCTTCGTCCTCGGCGATGTGGGGGAGGATGCGCTTGAGCGCAACGATTCGCTCGAAGCCCTCCACGCCCATGACCTTTGCCTTGAACACCTCGGCCATGCCCCCGACGTTGATACGTTCGAGGAGGTAGTACTTTCCGAAAGGAGTGGGCTGGTTCAAGCGTCGACTCCGAGACGTAAGCAACGGCTGGCGCGAGTCATTCCGTTATCGACCACGGTCAGGCCCGAGTCAAGCAAGCCATCCGACGAGGAAAGCCGGCCGCCACAAGGCAGCACTCTACCGCCCAAACCACGCGTTTCCAGGTCAGCCCCGAGTCGTAGAGAACGCCTCACTCCTCGATCCAAACCTTGTTCATGCGATCACCAGCCTTAATCTTCATAACCACCTCCATACCCGAGACGACCTGCCCGAACACGGTGTGCTTGCGATCGAGGTGTGGCTGGGGTGAATGACAGAGGAAGAACTGCGATCCGCCTGTGTCCTTGCCGGCGTGGGCCATCGAGAGCGAGCCCGCCTTGTGAACCTGGCGCTTTCCCGCGGTCTCGCACTTGATCTTGAAACCAGGGCCCCCTGTTCCGCTGCCAAGAGGACATCCCCCCTGGATCATGAAGTCAGGGATGACGCGATGAAAGCTGAGCCCGTCGTAGAAGGGACGTTTCACCTTCTTCCCGGTCGCTGGGTCCACCCATTCCTTGGTTCCGGACGCCAGACCTGCGAAGTTGGCCACCGTGGCCGGTGCGTCATCTTCAAAAAGCTCGGCCACGATTTCGCCCTTGCTGGTTTCAAAATGGACTTTCTTCATCGGAATACATTAAACCCTTTTGTGTCCCCATTGTAGCAGGAGATGCGACCCTCAGGGATCCACGAATCTGGCCACGCCTTCTGCGTCCGGGGCGCGGTAGCCTGTTTGACCATGGCCTCACGCAACCAAATGCGTCGCCAGCCGATAACGGGACAAGAGGCCAAGCAGTGCGCGAATCCACCACGCCGGTCTGTGCTAAGGTAGGAGCGCATCCATGAAGATTTCCAAGCCGCCGTCGGGATCGCTGGTGGGCCGCCCCGCGGATCTCCCTGCGGTCAAGAACGCCGGGACAAAGGGTTTTGTACAGAAGCTCGCCCGGGCCTCGGGAGCTGACAAGGCGAGGGCTGCCACGGCGATCCAGCCGACCGGCCGCGCCGACAAAGTGGCAGGTGTCGCAGACATCGGCAACGCCCTCAAGGCCGGCCAGATCACCCCCCAGGCCGCTCTCGATCGGGTGGTCGAGCGAATCGTAACCCGCCAGGTGGGTGCCCACGGGCCTGCCGCAATCAAGAAGAATCTTAGCGCAGCGCTCCGCCAGACACTCGAAGACGATCCCATGCTGGCCGCCAAGCTCCGCGCCTTGGGCGACGAGTAGGTTGCCGGCTCCGGCGCCGGAGTCGGATGCGGATCCGGCCACGGCCACGGTCACGGCCACCTTCGGCTGCAGCGGGATTGCGGGTTAGCTCAATGCTTTGTGGGCAGCCGCGCGTTTTTGCGCCAGCATCTCGCGCACCTTGGGCGGCAAATACAGGTGTTCCGTGTCCATGGTCGCCAGCGCTTCACCCAGGATTGACACGCGCTCCGAGGGAGCGGTCTTCCGGTCGATGATGATGAACCATTCACCCTTGACCTTGCACAGGCCGCCCCCTCCTGTCGGCCCGGCAGCGGCGAGCGTCTCGTAGCGCACTTTGACGCCAAGCTGGCTGGCGGCGGTTTCAAGGGACTCGGCAAGCTGTTCCGGCTTCATGGGGTCGACTTCTCTCCCTCAACATCGTGTGACAGGGGATGACTGACAGGCAGGGTTACCATGAAGGTTGTACCGCTGCCGAGCTTGGACTGGAAGGTGATCTGCCCGCCATGGGCGTAGACGATGTTGCGCACCACTGACAGACCCAACCCGGTCCCGCTGCCAGCCGGCTTGGTAGTGAAGAACGGGTCAAAGATGCTGGCCCGGTGCTCGTCGCGGATGCCACTGCCCGTGTCGGTCACGGCCAAGCCAACCGTGACCTCCCCGTCGTGAAATGTTCGAACTCGGATGCTGCCGCCTTTTGTTCCCAAGGCTTGCGCCGCGTTGGTCACCAAGTTGGTCACCACCTGCATCACCTGGTCCCTCACCGCGCGCACCGGCGGCAGATTGGGCGCCAGGTCTCGATCCAGCGTGGCCTTGGCTTCCACAAAAACATGCTCGCAAAATGACAGGGCGTGCTCGACCACCTCGTTGAGATCCAACCGTTCGATCTCGACGCGCGAGGGCCGAGCGTACCCAACCAGGTCGTGCGTGAACCGCCGGATACGTTCGGCCCCGTCTTGGATGCGCTTGAGCCGTTCCACGTCCACGGGCTCGATTTGGTTCGGTACCCGCCCTTGTGTGGCCATACTGGCTTTGTGCAGGACCGCCTCGACGCACGCCTGGATGGACGTGAGGGGGTTGTTGATCTCATGCGCCACCCCGGCGGCGATCTGCCCCACTGTGGCCAGCTTCTCGGCATGAATCACCTGGTTTTGCAGCACACGCAGGGCTGTGACGTCCTGGCCCACCGCCAGGATAGCGGAAGGCCGGCCGCCCTCGGCACGCACGGTGGCCACATTGAAAACCGCACGCGCGACCGTCCCGCTCACCGACGGCAGTCGAACCTCGCAGTTGGACAAGTCTCCGCCCGCTGCCACCTGTTTCATGATCTGAGCCAACTCCGGCATGCCCGCCTCGGAAAGCCACAGCAACAGCTCACGACCCACCACCGTCTCGCGCGGAAAACCCGTCAGTCGGGACATGGCTCGGTTCCACACGACCGCGCGGCCGGCGAGGTCCGTGGCGATGACCAGCACGTTGGCTTGGTCCACGATCTGTTCGAGGTAGTCGCGCAAGCCGGCGGCTGGCTGTGACCGCGCCGGCTCGGTCCGCCGCTGCCCCGGCTTCTTCGCGGCGCGCCTTTTCGGGGAACTAGCCATCAGCCCCGCTTCCGCTTCCGGGATGGCAAGAAACGCGACGCCGCGGCAGCCGCCTCGGCCAGGACCGTGCGCACGGGCACGCCTGCCCGATCGGCAAGGCGCCGGCAGTCGTCGAACTCCGGCGACGCGCCCAGCACATGGCTGCCGTCGGCAGCCAGCTTGACTGACACGGTTCCGAAGCGCGTCTTCACATTGGCCAGCGAGCGCGACAGCACGGCCCGTTCCATGCGAGCCCGCCTCACGCCCAACGTCGTCGAATTGCCAAAAAAAGCCTGCTCGACCGGTCCCACACCCTCCGCTGGCGCCAGGGCCGACACTTGCCACGCCGGCCGCCCCTTCTTCATCAGAATCGAGGTGGTCCACACATCGACCGCCCCTGCCGCGAAGAGAGCCGACATCAGCGGCTCGATCAACTGGGGACTCATGTCGTCCAGGTTGGCCTCCAGCAAGACCACCTCGGGCGCGGAGGCGGGCAGGGCTCGACCCAGCGCCTCACCCAGCAAGACGCGCAAGACATTGGCACGGTCAGAGACCTCACGCGTGCCCGCGCCAAAACCTTGAGCCTGGATGCGCATGGGAGGCGGCGGACCGAAATTGGTCACCAGAGCGGCCAGAATGGCGGCACCCGTGGGTGTGGTCAGCTCGCCCTCGCCTTCAAGCAAGGCCGGAATTCCGCGCAGGATCGCAGCCGTGGCCGGCGCCGGAACCGGCATCAATCCATGCGCGGTGTGCACCTGACCCGAGCCCAGCACGGGAGGCGTCGACGACACCGATGAAGGTTGCAGCCACGCGAGGGCAGCGGCCGCGCCTACGACGTCGGCAATGGAATCCCACGCCCCCACCTCATGGAAGGCCACACGATCGAGCGCAACCCCGTGCAGCGCCGCCTCGGCCTGAGCGATGCGCTCGAAGATGGCTCCAGCCAAACGCTTGGTCTCGGCGTCGAGGCGCGCCCGTTGCAGCAAGCGGCGAATCTCCGCGTAGTCGCGGTGCTCGTGGTGATGCCCGTGATGGTGGCCGTGATGCGAACCGGGCGCGTGCACCACGAATCCCTTGCCAGCAAAGGCCCCGCGCCGCCGCTTCTCGAAGCCCACCTTCAACCCGGTCACGCCCATTTCCGCGATGGCGTCGGCCACGACCCGGGCAGGGACGCCGGCATCCACCAGCGCCGCCACCGCCATGTCGCCAGCGATCCCGGACGACGGGTCGAAATGCACATGCAATCCGCGCAGATTCATGGCTGGCGAACCCGATTGAGCATGGAAGCGAGCCGCCCTCCCCCAAAGCCGTTGTCGATATTGACTACGGCCACGCCCGTGGCGCAGGAGTTGAGCATGGTCAGCAGCGCGGCCACGCCCCCGAAGGACGCCCCATAGCCAACGCTGGTGGGCACCGCAATCACAGGCCGCGAAAACAGACCGCCCACCACTGTGGGCAGCACCCCATCCATACCCGCCACCACCACCAGCACCTCGGCCTCCTCAATGCGCTCGCGATGGGCGAGCAGCCGGTGCAGACCGGCCACGCCCACATCGAAGATGCGCACCACCCGGTTGCCGTCCATTTCCGCGGTGAACGCAGCTTCCTCGGCTACGGGAATGTCGGAGGTTCCCGCCGACAACACCCCCACCACGCCGCGGCCGCGATCCGGGGTCGGCTGCGGCCCGAACACCAGCATGCGCGGCACTTCCAGATAGCGCACAGCCGGCAGCAAGGCTGCCACCTGGGCTGCCAGGTCGGGCGTCACCCGGGTGGCCATCACCGGGACGCCATCGCGGCCCAGCTCGCCCAGCAGGGTGGCGATCTGCGCGGCCGACTTGCCCGAGCCGAATACCACCTCGGGAAACCCGGTCCGCATGTGACGGTGGGTGTCGGCGTGGGCAAAGCCCAAAGAACGGAAAGGCAGGTCGCGTAGCTCGCGTAGGCCATCGTCGGGCGACATCTTGCCGTCCCGAATCTCTTCCAAGAGCGCGCGCAGGCGTGAAGGGTCCACAATGGGAGACTATCATCAGATGCGCGGAAGTCACCACTGCGTCTTGATGAGGGCGGTGACAGGGACATAGGTGCCAGCCACAGTTTCCCGCAGGTTTGCCCCGGATTTCACCACAGAGAGCACAGAGGTCACAGAGACGGATGGGAAGGAAGGAAGGGTTCGGATTCGGATCCGAAACCCTTTCCTTCAGGCCTCTGTGGCCTCTGTGCTCTCTGTGGTGAGACTCCGGATCGCGCCGGCGGCCGTCAAGTCCCGAGAGAATCGTGGTTAGTACCTATGGGTGGCAGGGAGCGTGGCGGTTGCCGGAGCGGTGGGCCCACTGCCACCCGTCACGTGTGGTCCGCAGCTGGCTCGCGTTCGTGGATCTCGTAGATCACGCGGGTGTGGGCCACCCGGTCATGGAGCGCCTGGCGATCGTGATCGAAAAGCGCGAACAGGAATCCGGCCAGCCACGGGATGGCCACGACCAGGTTGGGCACCAACAACATGCGTAGCAGAGCCCCGGTGCTGCGATCCCACAGGGAAACATTGGCGCCGGCCACGGCTGCCCCCCACTGCAGACTGATGATGGCCAGCGCTACCAGAGGACCCCAGAACTCGACCGCGAAGCGCAAGAGCAGGTTGGACACGCGCACCGGGCGTGTGGTGCCCACGATGCGCAGTCCCAGCAGGCGTTTGCCGATGGTCTTGCCCCACAGGCGATGAGAGAGGACATAGTACGCGGCGAAAAGCAGCAATCCGATCTGCGCGGCCGCATGCTGCGACAGTCCCAGCGTTGCGGCCGCTATCTGTCCCAAGGGTGCGATCAACATCGCATCCACGGCCAGGGCAGCCGCACGCGGCACCAGTCCGCCAGCCACGCGCGGCTTGGGCCGCAGCGACTCCAGGCGATCGAGCAGGTCCTCGTAGCCCCCGGGCCGCTTCAGCGGATCGGGGTCCATCATCTCGCGGATGAGATGGCGCAGCCGCCACGGTGCAGCCTCGGCCGGAATCTCGGGGCGCGGGGCCTCGCGATGGAGTTGCAGCATGGCGCCCAGGTTGTCAGCCTGAAACGGCACGCGCCCCGTGAGCAGCTCGTGGAAGGTTATGGCCAGCGCGTACACGTCGCCGCGCATGCTGGGGCCTTCGCCGGCAATCTGTTCGGGCGCCGCATAGTAGGGCGTGCCCACGAAAGCGCCGGCACCGGCATCTGTGGGCGCGGCCACGCCAAAATCCGCGACCTTGATGGCGTGCGACTGCTCGCCGGCCGGAATCGCGACCAACAACAAGTTCGACGGCTTGATGTCCCGGTGGACCATGCCGCGCCCGTGGGCGGCGGCCAGAGCCCGCGTGGCCTGGATGATGTATTCGAGCGCCTCGCCCCAGGGCAGCGGGCCTTCCCGCTGGATGTACTCGGCCAGCGTGCCGCCTGGAACGTGCTCCATCGCGAAGTAGGGCGCGCCTTGGAAATTGCCGATGTAGTAGATGGTCACGACGCTGGGGTGCTGCAGGCAGGCCTGGGCCTGCGCTTCCATCACCAGCCGGCCGACCAGTCTCTCGTCGCTGGCCAGCTCCCGGCGCAACACCTTGATGGCCACCGTGCGCTCCAGTGACATGTCGTGTGCCAGGTACACCGCGCCCATCCCGCCCTCGCCCAGCAACTCGTGGATTTGGAAGTGATCGATGCGCTGGCCGACCAGAGAGTCAGCCACGGCAACCGGATGCTCGATCGCTGGACCTTCTGCGTCCAGTGCCGTGGCCGCAAAGGCGCCTCCCGCACTGGGCGGCTCGTGAAGCGGGATAGTCTGCTGCCTGGCCATGGGCCAAGCCCGATCCTAGTCCCGACTTCCCGATTGCGGAACTTTTTGAATTTCCTCAGCGGCATCTCGCAGCGGCAAGAACGTCGAACCCATGCTGCGCGCTTGCTCCAAGGTGGCGTCAAGCGCAGCTAGCTTGCGCGCCAGCGGGACGCGCAGGTCGGGTTGCTTGGCAACTAGCGCCGCAGGAAACCCATCAGCCTCGGCGTCGGCCAGGTCGATGCCGTGCAGTTCCAGATTGAAGAACGGGCTGCCCAGCGCCGCGGCCGCGAGTCGCCGCCGCAGCCACTCGGGAGCAATGACCAAGGTGGTGCCAATGACGTGCAACCGGAGCCACGGGGTCACGGTGATGGGCAGCTCCAGGATGGGCTGGTCGCCGCGGCGATAGGGCGAGCCCTTCGCGGGCCGGTAGGGCGCGCGCGGCGCCCGCAACACCGCCGGGCTGCCCAGGATGCTGCCCGAGCGCCGACCGGTCAGGCGAATCAGCCCCATCACGGCGGCCTTGGCCAGGTAGTACGGGATAGCTGGAAAAGTCGACGAATCGTAGCGATAGCCGCGCTGGCAGAGCAGATCGATCAGCTCAGCCGAGATCTCGTAGCCGGGCGCACGGAAGCCGACCGGCGGTCGCCCACAAACCGCGGCGATGGCAGCATGGGTCCGATCGATCTCGTCGGCGATGCGCGGGCTTGCCAGCCGGACCAGGTCGTAGGGATGGGTGTACGTGTGGCTGGCCAACTCATGACCAGCGTTGGCCAGGTCAGCCAGGATGCGGCGGCCTTCGTCGTCTTCTTCGAGGTCCCGCCCGACCACGAACAAGGTCGCGCGGATGCCGTGTCGGCTGAACAAGTCGGCCAGTCGGGGCAGACACCGGCGCAGGATCACATGTCGAATCTCGTCCGGCGAGCCGCCGAGCGCGTGAATGCGGAAGTAGCACTCGACGGGATCGAGATCTACGGAGACGGAGACGACAGGGGCGGCCGACACGCAGATATCGTACCAGAGCACAGGTCCCTGGTAATGTTGTCTCGATGCCTGCCTCCATACCCCTGCGCTATCGGGTGACCATGCCCGAGCCGTCGAGCCACGAGTTTCACGTCACCCTGCAAGTCCCGGCCTTGCGCGAGCGCCCGGTGCTGGACTTGGTCTTTCCCGCGTGGACACCAGGCAGCTACATGGTTCGGGACTTTTCCCGCCATGTGTACGACTTAAGAGTTGCGAGCAACAGCCGCGGCATTCCTAGCGAACGGCTGAACAAGTTGCGCTGGCGGGTACGCAGCGACGGTCATCCGGTCGAGGTCAGCTATCGCGTCTTCGCCTTTGAACAGAGCGTGCGCACGTCGTTTCTCGACCAGGATCGTGCCTTCCTGAGCGGCACCAGCCTGTTCTTTCTCGTGCAAGGCGAGGAAACGCGGCCTTGCCTGCTCGACCTCGAACCACCCACCGGCTGGCGCATCAGCACCGCCCTGCCCGCGCTCCGCGGAACGCGCCATCGCTTTCGCGCCGCTGGCTACGACCAGCTGGTGGACGAGCCAGTGGAGATGGGCAGCCATCGCGGGTACACCTTTCGCCAGGGCGGCGCGCGCTTCCAGGTGACCATCGCCGGCCACAGCAATGCCGACCTTGAGCGCCTGCTGGCCGACTTGCGACGGATCGTCGCGGCGACCGGCGCGCTCTTTGGCGGGTTCCCGTTCGAGCGCTACCTGTTCATCATCCACGCCCTGCCCGAAAGAGGCGGCGGACTGGAACACGCCTGTTCGTGCACGCTCGACATCGCCGGCATGGCTTTCGAGGATGAGAAGGCCTACCAGCGCTTCAACGAGCTGGCCGCGCATGAGTTCTTCCACGCCTGGAACGTCAAGCGCATTCGCGACCAGGTTCTCGGACCGTTCGACTACACGGCAGAGAACTACACCCGTCTGCTTTGGTTTCACGAGGGCTTCACCGAGTATATGCAGGCCATCATCTTGCTGCGCGCGGGCCTGGTAGCGCCCGAGCGCTACCTGAAAGACTTGGGCGAGGACTGGGCCAAGTACGCCGGCCGACCCGGCCGCAACATCACGCCTCTTTCTGAGCTGTCCTTGGAGGCGTGGATCAAGCAGTACAAGCCCGCCGACAACCACACCAACCGCGCCGTCAGCTACTACGAAAAGGGCAAGTGGGCCGGCCTGCTGCTGGACCTCGCGCTTCGACAGGCGACGCAGGGCCGGCGCGGACTGCCCCATGTGTTCCGGCGCCTGTGGCAAAGCCATGGCCGGCGCGGCCGGTCCATCACGGTGCGCGACATTCGCGCGGCTGCCGAGTCCGTGGGGCGCGGTTTTCTCGGCTGGTATTTCTCGCGCTTCATCGACGGGACCGCCGAGCTGCCCGTACCAACCTGGCTGCGCCGAGCTGGGATTGCCGCCCAGGCCCGTTCACCAGCGCAGGCGGAACGCGAGGACCGGGTGAAGGCGCGCCGGCAACAGGGCTGGGCCGGACTCAGCTTCGCTGCCGGCGAGGCCGCGGTGGTCAAGAATGTGATTCCGGATTCGCCGGCCTGGAAGGCAGGACTGACCTTCCGCGACGAGATCGTAGCGGTCAACGACTATCAGGTCGATGCCTCGACCGTGGCCAAGCGGCTGGCGGACTGCGGCCCTGGCCAAACCGTGACGGTCGCGTTCTTCCGCCAGGAGATCCTGCGCACGACCCGTCTGCGCTTGGTGCGAACGCCCGAACGCAAGTGGACCTTCGCCATCGATCCCGCTGCGTCACCGACTCGACGGCGGGTGCGCCAAGGTTGGCTGCGCGGATTCTAAAAAAATGGCCGATCCCGAAGGACCGGCCATTTGAACTAGCTGAAAAACGTACCGACTAGTACGGAACCATGCCTAGCAGGCAGAAATTGAACGGCTGAGTAGCGGTGTTGAGCCCCGGCACCTCGACCATGATCTGATTGAGGGGAACGGTGCCGTCGTAGTTGACGCCCGCGCCTCCAGGCCAGCACTGGCTGTTGAAGTCCGTGAACTTGATCTGTCCGCTGCTGCCCGTGAGGACACTGCACCACGCTGCGCTGGGATAACCCGCGGTGCCCTGAATCTGAATGCGCAGCGGAGACGCGCCGGTATTGGTGATCGACCAACTCACGCCGGTGCCAGTCACCGTCCAGGTATTCAACGGAGCGTTGGCAGGGGTCTTGTCTTGTCCGAGACCGAAGCCGAGAAGGGCGACGCCACCGTAGTTGGGATCCATTGCCACGGTTCCAGATACACACAGCGGCGAACCCGCTGTAACGGCGCCAAAACCAGTGCCCGGCTGCCCAGTCGCTAGATCGGTGATAGCACTTGGCGTAGGAGTCATCGTGGTTCCCTTGTTCGGGGTCTCAGTCGCGGGCCAGGCCCAGCCGTGCCATGCACCGGCCGTCACATATCCGCCGTCGTCGACGGTGAAACCCGCCAAAAGTCCGCCGGAGGTTCCGCCGCCGCCGGTGCCGCCGGTGCCGCCCTTGTCGTCGCTGCTTGCGCAGGAGATCGCGAACATCGCGAAGACGCCGCACATGGCGAGTGAAAAACTAGACCTAACGATCGTGCTCTTACTTGCGTTCATGTCACCCTCTCGGTTGGTGTTTACCTATTCAATAGCAGAAGCGATTGAAGTGGGAAAAACATATCTGAACTAATTCCGCAGCTCCAGTCTTTGCTTCCGACGCAACGCGCATGGACTATCCACCCGCGGCGCCGTGCGACTCTGAAGCGGAACTCGCCCTTGCCGCCCAATCTACGGCGTCATGCTCAAGGGCGCGTCGATGACGTGAATGTCGTTGCCTTTCGGCTTCCTGCGTTCGAGCACTCACCTCCCTGCGCTCCGGCTGGTAGACTCCGCCTCCACCATGAAACTATCTGCCAGCCTTCATGACCGAGTGTTGGTGGCCGCGGAAGCGGTTCGCCAGCATCTGGGCGCCACCGGCGCCCAGGTGGCCGTCGTGCTTGGCTCGGGTCTTACCGCCGCGTCCGCATCCTTGACCGACGTCCGCTCCATCGACTACGCGCAGCTTCCCTGTTTCCCCGAAACCACGGTGGCTGGCCATCCCGGCCGACTCCTCTTGGGCAAGATGGCGGGCAAGAGCGCGCTGGTGCTGTGTGGTCGCGTGCACGCGTACGAGGGATATGCGCCGGCGGAAATCGGGTTCGGCGTGCGGGTGGCCGCAGCTCTGGGTGTGGGGACGGTGGTGGTGACCAACGTGGCGGGTGGCATCGAGCCGGGGTTGGCCGTGGGCGAAATCGTGTGCATCCGCGACCACCTGAATCTGACCGGCCTATCACCCTTGGCCGGCGCCAATGACGAGCGTTTGGGGCCTCGCTTCGTGGACATGACCGACACTTACACGCCTGCCCTGCGCGTCCTGGCGGCGCAGGTGGCGCAGGCGCTCGGTGGCAAGCCCTTGCGTGAAGGCGTGTACGCGGGCATGTGCGGGCCGTCCTACGAAACGCCGGCGGAGGTGCGCATGCTGCGCGCGTTGGGCGCGGATCTGGTGGGCATGTCCACGGTTCACGAAGTCATTGCCGCGCGCCACGCGGGCCTCAAGGTTCTCGGCCTGTCGCTGGTGGCCAACCCGGCAGCCGGCATCCTGAGCACGCCGCTGCGACACGAGGACGTGACCAGCGCAGCAGCCGGCGGGGCCGCGCGCATGGGCGAGTTGCTGCAAGGAGTGGTGGCGAGGCTGTAGAGCACCTGACGGACGATAGCTTCGGCCACGGCCTCGTCCACGACGTTTTGCGGCTATCGAGGAATTGGTGTTGCCTATCAGCCTTTGGGCGGTGCTATGGTGGCGGCAAT
>Ga0182017_10002577_pt1 | contig 13699 bp, 12 predicted proteins | sample 712E3DmetaG_FD_120492 | JGI IMG/M metagenome (GOLD analysis project Ga0182017, IMG submission 120492) | Permafrost microbial communities from Stordalen Mire, Sweden - 712E3D metaG | ecosystem: Environmental > Terrestrial > Soil > Wetlands > Permafrost | place: Sweden: Stordalen | collected... | reverse complement strand
GCGTTCGATGAGGTCCCTGGCCCGCTGGAGGCGCGTGGACCGTATCAATTCGTTCGGAGACTGGTTGAGGAGGGCGGTCAGCTTCCGGTGGAGCTGGCTGTAGCTCATCGCAACATCCCGGGCCAGGTTCTCGACGCTGAATGCCTCGTCTCCCATGGATCGTTCGATCGATGCCAGGACCTTTATCAGGAACGCCTCATCCATTGAGGTTACTGCCATCTCGGATGGCTTCAAGAGCGTGGTTCGCGAAAAGCGCTCGCGCAGGTGTTTACGTCCCTCGACGAGATTTTGAACGCGGGTATGAAGCTCCCGCCAATCGAATGGCTTGACGATGTAATCGTCTGCGCCGGTCTCAAGTCCGGCCATCTTTGTGCCCTGGGCGGCCATGGCTGTCAGCAGGACAACGGGAATGTGGCTTGTTCGCTCATCGTCCTTGAGGTTCCGGCAAAGCTGGAGGCCATCCATGACCGGCATGCCGACGTCGCTGATCACGATATCGGGGATGATGTCGCGGGCGATCGAGAGTCCGATTTCGCCGTCGGATGCCTCAAATATCCTATATGACCTCTTCAGGGTGTCACAGAGGTATCGCCGCATTTCCGGGTCGTCTTCCACGATCAACATCAGGGGGAGACCGGGCGTCGCCGGTTCACTCGGATCCGGCGGTGGACCCGGTTCCGGCCGCTCGCCGGTGAATTCCGGTTTGTCCCGTTCGGGAATCAGGTTCCGGGACTCATCCTCCATGTTCTCTCCGGGGGCGAAGCAACTCCGGTCGAACGGTAGCTGTATGGTAAACAGAGATCCCCCTTCCTTATTATTTGTCACGTTGATCGTGCCTCGGTGAAGCTCAACGAGCCCTTTGGTGAGAGCCAGCCCGAGCCCGGTGCCGGTCTGCCGGTCGGCTTCCTCCACCTGATAATACCGGTCGAAGAGATGCGCTAGTTTGTCTGCAGGAATGCCTCGTCCGGTGTCGGCGACGCTGAGTGAAACCCATCGTCCGGCGGCCGGCTCCGCGTCATTCGAGGCGAGCGCCACCGTGACCGTCCCGGCCGGCGGAGTGAACTTGAGCGCATTCGAAAGAAGATTGTAGAGCACCGTCTCGACTTTTTCCCGGTCGAAGAAGCCTGATATTTCGGACTGTGCAGGCGTGAAACGGAGCGTGATGCCGTTTTGTTCTGTCAGGGGATGGAAGGATTCCAGTACCGAGCGGATAAGCGGGACGAGGTCCCCCTCAGCGACGTGGAGCTTCATACTTTTCGCTTCAAGCCGCGAGAGGTCGAGGATGTCAGTGATGAGACGGAGGAGGCGGTGTGCGTTGCGCCGGATACGGCGGTATTCAGCCTGCGGATCCTCTTCCCGGGTGCCCGCGATGAGCTTTTCGATGGGCCCGAGTATCAGCGTGAGGGGTGTCCGGAATTCGTGCGAGATGTTGGCGAAGAAACGGGATTTGAGATCATCGAGCTCACGCCATTTCTCGGTTTCAAGTCGCGCGCCGGCGAGTTCCTCTTTCTTTCGGCCGGTTTCTTCCTGAAGCCGCGCGTTTGCGATCAACTGCCCTGCCTGTGCGCTCAGAATCATCAGGAGGCGCTGGTCGTCCCCCGTGAAAGGGCGCCCCCCCTTCTTGTTCGTCATCATAAGCACGCCGATGAGACGCCCCTGGTTGATGATCGGCACACAGAGAACCGAGCGGATGTCCGCCCGTTCCTCTTCGTTGGTCTCGAACCTCGGATCGGTAGAGAGATCCTCGATGAGCAGGGGCGTCCTGTTGTAGACAACGGAGCCGGTGATATGAGCCCCGACGTGGTAGCTTTGATGGAGTGAGCTCCGGTTGTCCTGGCGGATGAATGTCTTCAGTGAAGCGTCGGCCTCGCCTGTGACAAGAAGTATCGAACCCTGTTCGGCATTGACCACCGTAAGTGACTTGTCGATGATCATCCCCAGCATCGCCTCGGTGGAGCCGGCGCCGCTGGCCTCCATGGCGATCTCATTGAGGAGCTTGAGCTCCGCGATTGCAGCCCGGAGCCGCTGGATCTCTTCCTGAGGGTCTCGCGTGTTCTGTGGGGTTTTCGTTTTCAAGAGCGGACCGCCGCCGGGGAGATGGACTTACACAAGTACGTTCTCTCGCTTCTTTCAGAATGTCAGTTGCCGGGCAGGAATGCCGGGTGATGCTTCAGGGTCGGTCCGTCAGTCCGATCCTCCTGACGAGGTCCCCGTAACGCGGATCGTCCCTCAGATTCTCCATGTTCGGGTCGAACTTCACAAACAGCAGATTCGTGGAACGCTCCTGGTATGCCCGCTGGAGCCACCGAAACGCGTCGTCCGTCCTCTTCAGACGTGCGCATACCGATGCCATATGGAATGAAGAGACATACATCGTGCGCGCAAGGCCTTCAAGCTGGCGAAGCTGCTCGGTCCAGTATCCTTGCCAGCCCGACGACCTGTAGGCAGACCGGAGCCGTGATACAGGGTCTGCGACACCTCCTCCCAGCGTTGCAAAGCTTCCTCCCGTCACGCTCGCGAGGCGCAAATATTCCGCGAGTGCTTCCTCATCCTTCCCTTGCATCTCGTATATTTCTCCAAGACCCGAGTGCGCCGGTGCGCAGAGAGAATCCAGTTCGAGTGCCTTCCGGAACTGCGCAATCGCCTGGTCGTAGGAGCGGGCATGGATGTGGATCCAACCTGCGGAGGCGACGATGATGACGGACAACGGGTCGAGCTCCCGGGCACGGCGTACCTCGCTGATTGCGGAATCGTGGCGGCCGAGAGCCGAAAGGAGAAGGGCATACCAGTGATGCCCGGTAGCATAGCCCGGGTTCAGTATGAGGGCGTGTTTCAGTTCCTGTTCTGAACCGGACCAATCCCAGTCGTACACAATGCGCGTTGCCGCCAGTGACACATGGCCTTCGGCCATCTCGGCATCGAGATCCAGCGCCTTCTGTGCGGCAGGCCTCCAGTACGGTTCGACGGAGTCAAATGGGACCGCGCCATTGTACCAGAGAGTCGCGTAGACGTCCGCGATCCCGGCATAGGCGGGCGCATACGATGGGTCCTTGCTCACGGCAATGCGAAAGTAGTCGAGGCTTCTCTGGAAGCCGGCGCGGGTCCACTTGTTCCAGTAGAACCGCCCGTACACGCATGCCTGGTACGCTTCGGCGTTCACGGGCTTTGTGCGCGCCAGCCGGGCCTGGTCTTCGGCGGTCAGCACGACCTTGATTTCACGCGCGACCGCCTGCGCCACTTTACTCTGAAGGGTGTTGATGTCCTCCATCTCTTCCTTGTAGTTTTCTCCCCAGATCTGCTGCTCCGGATTGACGTTGATGAGGTTGACCGATACGCGAACACTCTTTCCCGTCAATTGGGTCGAACCGTCGATGAGGGCGTCGACGTTCAGATCACGTGCGATCTCCGGCAGCAGTTTGTCCGAGTTCTTGAATCGCATCGCCGACCTGGAGGAGCGTACGACCAGCGCCCTGATCTTGGAGAGCTCCGTGCTCAGAGCTTCGGTCATCCCTTCGGCGAAGACCGTATCATCAAGACTGGCGGACGTGTTTCGGAAGGGGAGAACGGCGAGGGAACGGACGGATGTGCCCCGGTGTGATCGACTGGTGACCACGAGAACGGTGATGGCGACGATGCAGAGCGCTGCCGCCCCCCCCGCATACATGGGCCACCTGCTGCGGCGCCGGGCCGGTGCGCGGCGGCGGGTTGGGATGGGTGTCGAACTCCCGCCGGCGAGAGGCTGCACATCCGCGACCAGTTCCTCAACGCGCTGGTATCGTTGTGTGGGGTCTTTGTTGAGCGCCAGCGCAAGAACGCCGTCGAGTGTCCCCGGGACGTCCGACCGGAGATTTCCGATCGGCTCAGGTTCTACCTCGAGAATGGCATAGAGAACTGCCGGGTCATACTCACCCCTGAACGGTTGCTGCCCCGTGAGCATCTCGTAGAGCACCGTCCCCAGCGCCCAGATGTCTGTCCTCTGGTCCACCGGCAAACCGCGAACCTGTTCCGGCGACATGTAGGCGAGCGTCCCCGGCGTGTTTCCTGCCTTCGTCAGCATCGTCCGACCGGCGAACTTCGCGGTGCCAAAGTCCACTATCTTGGCCACGCCATCGGTCGTGAGCATGACGTTGGCCGGCTTGATGTCGCGGTGCACGATCCCCTGCTCATGCGCCCTGGCGAGCGCCTTCCCGATCTGCAGCGTTATGTCGAGTGCCTCGCCGACCGCAAGCGGTCCCCGCTCGAGCTTCGCTTTGAGCGTTTCCCCCTCGAGGTATTCCATGCTGATGAACATCTGCCCGTCATCGCTCTCGTCGATATCGTAGACAACGCAGATATTGTTGTTGTGCAGGGCGGAGGCAGCCTGCGCTTCGTGGACGAAGCGCTCCTTGGCCTCGGGGTCTCGCGTCAGCTCAGGCGGGAGAAATTTCAAGGCAATGATGCGTCTGAGGCGGGTGTCTTCGGCCTTGTAAACCACCCCCATCCCCCCTTCCCCCAGTTTTTCGAGGATCCGGTAGTGCGAGATGACCTTGCCGATCATGGGGAGCCTGTACGGGGGTGGAAGATCCCGGCGGCACGAGAAGCCCAACTGTTCGCCGGAAAGATAGCGGAGAGGAGGTCGAGAGTCAAATTGACGATCGGGGAGACCAAATGTTCCGCAAATCATATCATTGACTCCCGTCCCCCATTGGCGTAGATTGGCATGAGAAGGGGCAAAGAGGTTCAGGTTAATGTCTCAAACTGCCGGGAGAAAGTATGAAAACATCGGGACTGGTGTTACTTGGGCTGCTTCTGATTGCTTCACGCATGGCGGCAGGAGAGTTGTACGGGACAATCACCGACGGGGGGAAGCCGGTGCCGCCGGGGGTAAAAGTAGAGATCGGTGCGTCGGGGAATGCGTATTCAACCGAAACGGACAAGTTCGGCTCCTACCGTGTATTCATTAAAGAGAAGGGAAAGTGCACGCTCACGCTGCACGTCCGGGATCAATCGCCGTCCGTCGGACTCTTTTCATATGACAAGTCAACGCGCTACGACTGGATCCTGGAAACGAAAGACGGGAAACTCTCTTTGCGAAGGAGATAGGCATGGTTGAGAACGAGAAGAAGGACAGGTGGGAGAGGGTGGGTACACTCCTGCAATCCGGCGGTGGGCTGCTCACGGCGGTCACCGTGGCGATTCTCGGGTTTATCGGGTCAAATTATCTTAAGGACAGGGAGAGCGCAGAGACCGCGTCACGGGAGCGGATGCAGGCAAGTGAGGCGAACATCCGCATATACACTGAATTGATGAGCAAACGCGAGGAGGCGGAAAGCGTCCTGCGGAAGGGGATGTTCGACTCCATGATTCAGTCCTTCACGAAGTCGGCCACCATATCGATGGACGAGAAGGTGCTGAACCTCGAGCTGCTCTCCTACAATTTTCATGAATCAATCAATCTGAAGCCTCTGTTCATCTTCTTCGAGAGACAGATACGAGCCTCGAAGGAAAAATCAAAGGGTGAATACCTTGATCGGGTCCACAAGGTTGCTACAGAGATCACCCGTAAGCAAATGCTCGTACTCGAAGGAGCCGGGCGGAAGTTTGACCGGCATATCGACCTCGACACGCTAGCGGCAAACCCCGGAGGCATCCCCCTGGACGAGGATACTCTCACGATCGAGAGCATCACGCGCCACTTTTCAATCTTCGTTGAGAAAGCCGACATCGACACGCGTGAGCTGAAGGTCCGTCTGGAAATTCGGACGCCGACGGATACTTCCGGGAACTTCGAGATCAACTCCGCGGAATTCTGGGTGGGGTTTTTCGATTTTCCGATGATCGACAATACGCGTCTCGCGAACGATCAACGCTGCTCGGTGGTGCTGAATGCATTCGAAGACAACAGCGCCGATGTCACGCTCGTGTACTTTCCCGGCTCGTACGCAAGCCTGAAGGAAAAGCCCTATTATCAGGAGGTGGTGCAGAAGCTTATGAGAACGAATGCGCAGATTAACCAGCAGCGCTGAACGCGATAACGGTGTCATCATGTTTGAACGTTGATCATCATTCCGGCACAACACACGCGAGGATCAGATGAAACTGGCAGTGATTTCGAGTGTCGTCGTCGCACTCCTCCTTGGTGTGGCGACCTGGTTCTTTTCGCAATCAGCGTCCCGGTTGGAGAAGGAGCGGGATGACCTGAAAAATGCCCGGGACGAGTTGCAGGTGCGTGTGAACAACCTTGATCAGGAAAACGCGGCTGTCGCAAGCCGTCTCGAAGAGCAAATCGCAAGAAGCTCGAAGGCGAAAGAACAGGAGATCGCGCGGGTCAAGGCCACGTATGACACCTTGATGGCCGACATGAAGTCAGAGATCGAGCAAGGACAGGTGACAATCACAAAGCTCGCCGACCGGCTTTCCGTCAGCATGGTGGATCGTATACTCTTTCCTTCGGGTGAAGCTGAAATAACCCCGGCCGGGCTTCAGGTGCTTCAGCGTGTCGGGAATGTACTCAAGAACGCGGAGAAGAAAGTCATCCGCGTAGAGGGGCACACGGACAATGTGCCGATTAGCGACAGGCTGGCGGACAGGTTCCCAACGAACTGGGAGCTCTCGACGGCGCGCGCATCGAACGTGGTTCGTTTCCTGCAGGAGAAAGTGGCGATTGACCCTGCCCGGCTGGAAGCAGTAGGGCTCTCCGAGTTTCATCCTGTTGCGGGCAATGCGACAGCGCAAGGCCGCAGTCGTAATCGCCGCATCGAGATCGCACTGTTGCCGGATCTGCGCGAGGTACCGGCGGCGGGAAAGTGAATGCGCTTCTTCAAGATTTGATCCATCCCGCCACTGCCTGGTGCATCCTGTCGCCAGTCTGAACTTCATCTACCAGAATGCCATCGGGCTGCGCCCATCGAGCGGAGAGCGTTCGCTGAAGAAGAGCTGCCATCCTTCTTCGCCAGCATGTTCGGCTGGAAGGATAGTGTTCCGCCACCGACTGAAAGGAATGCCCTGATGCTCAGGAAGCCCGGATTTCTGATTGCCGTCGTCGCCACACTGATTCTCGCGAACACAGACAGGGTCAGCGCCCAATCTGACAGAGTCGACAGCTGTATTGCCGCTCAGATGTCGATACGGCATATCCCGGGACTAGCGCTCGCCGTCATCCGGGACGGCGTTCCTGTCAAAGTCAAAGGATACGGACTTGCCAACGTCGAGCTCAATGTGCCTGTCAGCCCGCAAACCATCTTCCAGTCAGCCTCAATCGGCAAGCAGTTTACTGCGACGCTTGTAATGTTGCTGGTAGAGCAGGGGAAAATCAACCTGGATGCGCCGATCACCACCTATTTGCCAAACTCCCCGGCCGCATGGGGAACAATCACCGCACGGCACCTGCTTACGCACACTTCAGGAATTGTCGACCACGCCGGCGACTCACTGGCGGTCAACTTCCGCTTGGACTATACCGAAGATCAATTGCTGGAGAAGATCAGGCAGATGCCCCTGGCGTTTCAGCCCGGCGAAAAATGGGCGTACAGTAACTCGGGGTACGTCCTCCTCGGGATTCTTATACACAAGGTGAGCGGGCAATTCCACGGAGATCTGTTGCAGCGATACATATTCGATCCTCTCTCGATGGGCACGGCCCGCATCATCAGTGAAGCCGACATCATACCGAATCGCGCTGCCGGCTATCGTCTTGAGAACGGGGAGTGGAAGAACCAGGATTGGGTCTCACCGACGCTCAACAAGTCCGCCGCCGGGGCTTTGTATCTCACAGTACTTGATCTCATCAAGTGGGATTCGGCCCTTTATTCCGGCCGGATTCTCTCGAAAGCAAGTTATGACCAGATCTGGTCGCCGGTCCGGTTGGCAACCGATTCTCTTCAACCGTACGGATTTGGGTGGTTCCTCTCTCCGGTCAATGGTCGAAAGGCCGTTTACCATCCGGGTGGCTGGCAGGGGTTCAACAATTATATCGCCCGCTATACTGATGATAAGCTCACCGTCATTCTTCTTTCTAACCTCTCACCTGATAATCCCGGAAAGATCGCTCAGGCAGTGGCTGCAATCTATGTTCCTGCACTCGCTGAGAGGGTTCCGCACAACATGCCGGATAGGGACCCGTCATTCAAGCCGGTCGTCGAAAGTCTCTTCGGCAAGCCCGACACTTTCAATCTCGATCTCTTCACAAGAGATTATCGTCAGAAGGGAAATTCCAATTTGAAATCGAATCAGTCGTTGCTCAATATATTCGGGCCCGTTCAGTCGATCGAAATGGTAGGGTATGACTCGGACAAAAACGGGACTACACTCCTGTACCGGGTCCGGTATAAAGCGGGATCCCGTATTGTTACAATCACTCGGACGAAATCCGGCGAAATATCAATTTTTTCTTCATCAACAGAATGAACCACGGGATACACGCCGTGCCGGGCATGTTGGTTGTTTGTCTTTCTGGATTTGGGTAGTATTGACAAATCGAACCGGCATTCGATTCGAATGCACGGTGCCCTGGCCAACCCTAACATATCATTCGAGGTTCAACCATGAAATCGGCACGCTGTCTATTCGTCGTCTTGATCGCCGTGGTTCTTGTGGGAGAGGGAGTGTTTGCGCAGGGGAATCGTCAGATGAAACCCCGCAAGGGGCATGTGACGAGAGTGGTGACTGTTGTGAATCCCAAGGTCTGGAACGGTCGGGCCCCGGCCCATCTGACGTTTACGGGGACCATATTTGTCGCCAATCCCCCGGTCGACGTGGAATACACGTGGATCCGGAGCGACGGTGCGCAGGGGGGAGTGCAGAGGGCTACGATCAGGAGTGCGGGAGAGGGATTTACGGACACCTGGGAGGTCGGTGCGCCAAAGGAGAAGATGAAGGTGTGGGAACGTCTCCAGGTTCTCTCACCGAATAAAGCGTCATCCAATCCGGCGATAGCGACGGTCAATTGCAGGTGAACGGAACAACATGTGCACGTGCGGGCTCGCGAACGGGAGAATGCCGGGCGCCTGCCACGTGCACATGTCCACTCAACCCAGATCCGGGAGTCTCATCATGTATTCTTGCAGGCATTTCTTTTCGTCCGCACTCTGTCCGCTTGTCGCCGGGGCCCTTGTCGTCGGTCTCGCCCCTACGGCAGTCACTGCGCAGGACACATCGAAGCATGTAACTGCTAAAACCGCACAATCTGCCGCCATTGCAGCGATTGATCCGAAGCTGATTGGCATATGGGGGGTCGACGAGCGAGGAGGCTATGATTTTTGGGCGGATGGCACCTTTATCATGGAAGGGAGCGTCACCTATCGGTTTGACGCCTCCAAAGGGGTCTGGCACTACTGGCAGCCGAAGACGCCTGCCATCAAGATGGCCGCTGACTACAAATTATCAGCAGATGGGAAATCCCTTTCCCTCAATCTCAAGGCTGGCAAACCTTTTGTGACTCTGAAAAGGATCAAGTAGAGTGGATTGCGCCTGAATTGATCCCCGACGCTTATCTGTTCGCCATCCCGCTTGCCTCTGTAAATTCCTGGTTTGCCGGGACGCTGTATGCCGTGGTGGCGATCATGTGGCTCGTTCCCGATCGCCGGATCGAAACGACGCTCACAGCATGAAAATGGATGTAACATCCGATACAGATTTGCCGGTGAAGATGTTCAGACGCGGGGAAGGGTGAGACGCGGAAGAAGCCGATCGATCGGTTTGTTAAGATGCTTGCGGGCCCCTATTCAGCCGCTTTCCCCTTCGACAACAGTATCATGTGGTGAACGCCATCGTCTGAGAACGTCAGGCTGCACAACCCGTCCGACTCTCCCTTCTCGAATGACAGGGAAAACTGATTGATACCGTGGGGATCGTTCGATACCGCCTCAAAACCTTCATCCGTTTTCATTATCATCGGAGTTGGATAGACTGATGTTACTCCGCCGTCGTGAATCCGAATAGACTTCCCTGATTCGATTTCGAACCATGCATCGAGAGGGTATGTCTGGTTTGCGGCATCCGCATGTCCCGACCCTTCAGTCTTCATTGTCATTGTATCGATGGGATAGCGGCCATCATAATTCTCTCCGCATCCCGCGAGCAGGCAGGCCGTGACGGCAACCGCAAAGAGGGTCTTCATCTGTGTCCCTTTCGATCCATGACTGCATCGAGGGCGCATTTTCGACGTCTGCCTCGCCGTTGAAAGTAATCGACATTGGCCATTTCAGACGCTTCAAGCCCTTAATTGAGCCTGCGCTACTTCTTAAGCGTCACGAATCATGCCAGCGGCTACTTGAGGAATTCGGGGTACAGGGGGGGGTGGTTTTCCATGGAAGAAGATGTTTTTTCCCTATCTGTGTAGTTTTTCCAAACGATGGCTGAATTGACCTGTATTGATCCTCTCATCCCTGCAACGTTTCCGGCGGAACCATCCACACATTGCATCTGCGTTACACACCGGTCGATTTAGCAATCATCGCGTTATCTCACGAGTAATAGCCGCTTCGTTTGATTGAACTCTCCCGCCTGCATGCGATAGAAATACATCCCGGATGCCAGGCGGGTCCCGTCAAACTTCAAGTCATGTGCGCCCGCAGCCTGATCACCATCGAGCAGTGTCGCTATCTGCTGGCCGAGAGAATTGAACACCGTCAACCTTGTGGCCGTCCGGTGCGGCAGAGCAAAACGAATCGTCGTCGAAGGGTTAAAGGGATTCGGATAATTCTGGTACAGGTCGAAGCCCGCCGGGAGATTGTCTCCCGTCTCCCCGACGCCGGATGTCAGGCCAAGTCGAATCCGGTAGACGCTGTTGCCGGAGGTGATATAGAGCGTCCTCCGGTCAGGATCTCCCCAGTTGCAGTTCGATGTTTGTCCGGGGACCAGTATCGTATCCAGGACAGCCCCGCCGGGGCCGAATACCCAGATGCCAAGAGGTCCAGCGCTGAAAAGATTCCCCAGTGAATCCACCTTCATCCCGTCTGCGTACCCGGCGGGGTTCATCGAGGCGAACTGCCTTCTGTTGGCTATCAGTGAGTCTTGTCCGACGTCCCAGACATAAATCACCCGTTCAGCGGAGTTATTGACGTAGAGTCTCTTCTCGTCGGGCGAGAAACAGATCCCGTTTGGCTGAGCGAGTGAGCTGTCCAGCAGCTGGAGAGCGCCCGAAGTGCTGATCCTGAAAATCCCTGAAAATGTCAGCTCCGCCTTCTGTCCGGCGGGGATATTGAGCGGGGGATCGGTGAACCAGACGGAACCGTCGGATTTCACAACGACATCATTGGGACTATTCAGCTTCTTCCCGCCGTAGGCGGAGGCGAGTGAGGTCTGTAATCCGTTGCTCTCCCTTCTCGCAACCCGTCGCAATCCCGTCTGCGTGAGGATTAACCTTCCCTGTGAATCCAGGGTCAATCCGTTCGAATTGCCGGACGGGCTCACATATGCCTGTGCCCCGGCGGACGCTGTCCATGCATACACCGTATTTGCCGGGATGTCCGAGAACAGAAGACCGGCGCTGTCCTTCCATACAGGTCCCTCAACAAACTGAAAACCGGTCGCGATTCGCTCCAGCTTCGCGCTCGTTGGGACGGGGGATTGGGCCACGGCGTGGGACATGATCAGGAGGAGAAGCAGTGTGATACCACATTGTGACATCGAAAGGTTCGCAGGCATAGGATTCAAATACACTCACCAATCTATGGAAATAGTTCGTGCTGTGCAATGATCCTGAAGGGAGGTATCTTCGTAGTGAGGGCCACGGCTGGACGTCTCGCTACCGTGGACGGCTCGCAACCGGACCGGACGATTGCAGTTTGAATATTTCGGCAGTATCTTGGTGTCGATTCACTGCCTTCCTCCTTCCATCCCGATACAGAATATCACATTTCATGCAAAATCGTGTAGCGCCGTCGCCGGGGTTAACATAAGGATGATACTATGGACACATGGGCCTATGTTTTTGTCAGCACACGACATCCGAAGCGGACGCTCCCCATTGTGCGCAAGATCCGGAGTGTTGTCCATGCTGATGCGCTCTTCGGTAGCCCCGATATCATTGCCATCGTGAAGGGAAAGGACATTCCCACTATGGATGCTGTCATCGACCGGATAGCGGAAATCAGTGATATTACCGCGACGGATTCCAGGGTGGCGCGCTGGCTTGACGGGGTCGGGCCGCCGGAACCTCCGTCAGCATAGGTACGCTGATACAGACAGGATCCTGCGGCGCGGTCCCGACTATCGGTTCGCCGCATATCTGAGAAGTTAATCTCAGACTTCTCTATATTGCGTGATGGGTTCGACAGTGCCGACTCCGGGACGTAGAAATTCTACTGCTGCTGCATCCGAGAGGGGTTGTCGTAGTATGTGAATACGCAGATCAATGCGGGGGAGGGTCATGAAGATATCCGTCCTGGACGCCAGCAACTATTTCAAAGGACTCCTTCTGCTCATCAGAAAAGACCGGAAAGTCTCGCAGTCAGAATCTGACCTGATGAAACGAATAGGCAAGACGCTCGGCTTTGAGAAAGAGTTCTGTGACGACGCCATCCGTGACATACTTGCGAACCGATACATTGACGACACCCCACCGGACTTCTCCACGAGAGAGCTGGCTGTCAAGTTTATCAAAGACGGATTCTCACTTGCATTCGCCGATAACGAGTTCGATCCCTCGGAAGAGGAATGGCTCCGGTCCACGGCGGAACGTAACGGGATCGAACCGGAACTTTTCTCCCGCGAACAGGAAACCGCCGCAGGCAGAAAGACACTCCCGGTTCACCTGGAAGTCGATGACCTCACCGTAATGTAATCCGGAAGCACATAGAGGGAGCATGATGAAGATTAAGGCAATCGTTTTTGGAGCGACAGGAATGGTGGGTGAAGGGGTCCTGCACGTCGCACTCAACCATCCCGACGTGGAGGCGGTCCTGGTTATCGGAAGAAAATCGTGCGGCGTGAGCCATCCGAAACTTCTGGAGATCATCCACGGCGATTTCTTCAACTTCACGCCGATCGAAGCCCAGCTGGCCGGGTGCAATGCCTGCTATTTCTGCCTCGGCGTCTCTTCGATCGGTATGAACGAGAAGGACTACGCCCGAATCACATATGACCTGACGATGGCGGCGGCAAGGTCTCTCTCAAGGCTCAACCCGAACATGACGTTTTGCTACGTGTCGGGGCTGGGGACCGACGGCACGGAAAAAGGGCGGAGCATGTGGGCTCGGGTGAAAGGAAAAACCGAAAACGATCTGCAAAAACTTCCGTTCAAAGGCGTCTATCTTTTCAGGCCCGGGTTCATCAAACCGATCAAAGGCCTGAAGAATGCATTCACGCTTGCCAGAGTTCTGGGCGCGGCATATCCCATCTGGGAAGCGCTTCTCCCGAAATACGTGTGCACGCTTGAAGACCTCGGCCGCGCGATGATTAACGTCACGCAGAAGGGCAATGAGTCGCATGTGCTCGAGTGTACTGATATTACCCGCTTCGGAGCATCCTGATTCACATCTCCGGCTCACGATTGGCTTTGCTGTTCTTTAGTCCGGGACTCGGGACGCGTGACACGCGTCTAAAACAGGCGAGATATCGAGTCGCCGTACTGGATGATGAATCCCCCGCAGACGATCACAGCGAGTCCTATCCAGGTTGACGGCGGGACGTTCTCCTTGAATATGAACAGTCCTGTCAGCACGCTTACCACTGCAAACACCGCCACGTACACCCCCAGCAGTTTCGAAAAATCCCATCG
>Ga0182017_10002576_pt1 | contig 13706 bp, 11 predicted proteins | sample 712E3DmetaG_FD_120492 | JGI IMG/M metagenome (GOLD analysis project Ga0182017, IMG submission 120492) | Permafrost microbial communities from Stordalen Mire, Sweden - 712E3D metaG | ecosystem: Environmental > Terrestrial > Soil > Wetlands > Permafrost | place: Sweden: Stordalen | collected... | reverse complement strand
CCGCCGCCGAGGAGAGGGATTTCTTCCGGATGCTGATCGAGAAAGTGACCGGGGTCGGGCCCAAGGTGGCGCTCAGCATCATGAGCCGGCTTTCGCTACCCTTGCTGCGCAGTGCCATTGCCACCGGCGACGTGGCCACGCTCGCGAAATGTCCGGGCATCGGCAGGAAGACCGCGGAACGCCTGGTGATGGAACTCAAGGGACAATCCTCGTCCGCCTTCGAATCAGCCGCGACGCTGCCGGGCCCCGCAGCCCACCCCGATGCGGCCGCGCCGAATGCCCAGCGGGACGCGGTGATGGCCCTGATGGCCCTTGGCTACAAAGCGGCCGACGCCGATAAGGTGGTTCGCCAGGCGTGGATCGCGCTTGGTTCCGCCGCCACCACCGAGCAGCTGATTAAGAAAGCCCTCGGTTGAGGAGGTCCGCGAACAGCCGCCCGTCCTCCGAGTACTGGGCGCGCCGGCCGTCCACGCGAACCCGCATCAGCGGTGGTATTCCAAAGCAGCCTTGTAGGCTTCTTCGTCGGTCTGCTGGCGATTCCGGAATATCTTGGGCCTATCCGGACTCGCCGACTCCGGCGCAAAGACAAACTGCTCGATCGTCGGGCGCACGCTGCGCGCTGCCGGCGGAACTTGCGGAAGCGACAAAGGAACCGGCGGGCGCTGCGAATTCGCGATGACCACCGGCAGGCCGTCAGCTGGGCTCATCGGCGAGATGACCCGGAGCCGCTCGTCAATGAACAACTCGGTTTGCGCCGGCAGTCGTGCCGCCGTCGCCTCGAAGCGCGCCGGCCCGGTCGCCCGGACCGGATCTGAGCTCACGAGCGAAGCATCGGGCCGGGGTGCCGCCGGAAGCTGGGCCTGGGCGGGGTTCCAGCCCGAATGGAGGAATCCCTGCACGGCGATCAGCGCAATCCCGGCCGCCGCTGCCAGACCGGCTGCATAGTAGCCCCAATGCGGCCGTCGTCCGGCTGACTCAAACCCGACAATTTCGCCCGCTCCGCGGACGTTTCGACCGGCCGGGGCATTGAACTGGTCAAGCACCAGGGTGCAGGCGCGCTGCATCCGGCAGTATTGGTTATAGGTTTGCCGGCGCGACGGATTTCGCAGGATCTCCTCCTCTAGCAGGGCCGCCTCCTCCGGGGAAATCTGGTGGTCGATGTAAAGGTTGAGTAGCTCGATAAACTTGGACTCTTTCATTTGAATTCATCTCCCATTTTTGCCCGCAGACTCTCCCGGGCGCGGGCGATCCGGCTTTTCACGGTGCCCACGCTGATATGGAGGATCTCGGCGATTTCCTCGTAAGACAGATTCTTGACGTTGCGCAGAACCAGGATCTCCCGATGCTTCGGGCTCAATTTGCCCATGCACTCGGCGATCCGGTTCACAAATTCCTGGGTGATGGTGGCGTCTTCCGGAGTCTCCAACTCGGCCGGGATCACCTCAGCCAGCGTGGTTTCATTATCGCCACCGATCGGCTGGTCGAACGAAACGGTCTTATCCCGGCGCCGGCGCCACCAGTACCAGTACCGGTTGCGCGCGAGATTGGTGGCAATCTGATAAAGCCAGGTTGAAAAGGCTGACTCGCCGCGGAAATTGACCAGTCCCCGATGGGCCCGAATGAACGTGTCTTGGGTTACCTCCTCCGCGTCCTCGGGATTGCGCAAAAGCTGGTGCACCATCGCGTAGATGCGGCCCCAGTAGCGCGAGACCATCTGCTCGAAGGCGGATTGGTCGCCTTGCCGAAAGCGATCCACCAGGAGGCGGTCCAATGCCACGTCTTGAGCCTTCATCGACATACGTTCAGCTTCGCTCTGATGGGCGTAACTCCGAATTGTTCCCGGTTTCTTTAACTCTGGCGGCACAGGGTTGGCGATAGGGCAGGATCGGGGTGCGGTCAAGGAGACCCCGAGAAAGGCCTGATGTTCGCTCTGGCGGCACATTGCTCCCCAGATTCAACCTGTTCGCCGCTCGCGTCTTGCGGGTCATCTCAGGCAAAGGCACGTGCGCCTCCTCGCAATGACGGCGCTGTCGGTCTGCCTGAAGGCCCTTTGCGTCAATGAAACGTGATTTCAGACCGCACCCACGACCGGCATTAGTCACCCTTGCGGGAAACCCCTTTCATTGAGCGCGGCTTCAAGTTGCGCGGGCGTTGTCTGGTCGACCAGGCAGCGGATGATCCTCGGGTCGCAAACCCTAAAGTCTACAACAGGACCGCTTGACGAGGCGTAGCGCAAGAGGCGGTGGCAGGCCCGACTTCCCCTCTCCCTGGCGGCGGCGCCTCACTTCCCCAAGTTGGCCGCAAGGAAGGCCTCGAGCCGCTCGAGGAGAACGACGCCCCGCTTGTTCGCGGGCCACCAGTGGCCAACCCGGTCGAGGTAAAGGGTGTCGGCGGGATGGCCGGCCTTTTTCAACGCGGTTACCATCTCGTATGCCTGGCCGATCGGCACCGTGGCGTCGTCCTCGCCATGCATGATCAACAACGGCGCCGTGATGTGCGCGGCAAGCGTAACAGGCGAGGCGGACGCGAGGCGCTGGCGCTGTTTTTCATCGTTCATGTCGCCGAGCACTGCGGCCCAAAAGCGCAAAGCGTCACGCGAGTACATAGTGTCCTCCTTCGCGGATTTAAAGAGGGCGAGCCAATCGCTCACGGCCGCCCACGCGACGCCGCATCGGAATAGCTCGGGAGTATGGGCGAGGGCGAAGAGCGTGCTGTAGCCGCCGTAGCTGCCGCCCATGATGGCCAGCCGATGGGGGTCGGCCACCCCCTGCTGGACAGCCCACCGGGTCATATCCTCGATGTCGTCCTGGATGGCGCCGCCGACCTCCTGTCGGCCCTTGAGGTAGAACTCGTCGCCATAGCCTCCGGATCCGCGGTAGTTGACCTGCAACACGGCGTAGCCTCGGTTGGCCAGAAACTGCACGATGGGGTCGAAGCCCCAGACATCGCGAGGCCCGAACGGGCCGCCGTGCACATAGGTGACCATCGGCAGGTTCTTCTTCCCGCGACCCGGAGGCAGGGTGACATAGCCGTTCAGTTCCAGCCCATCGCGGGCCTTGCACTTGACCGGGTACATCTCGGCCATGGCCTCTGGCTTGAGCCACGGCCGCGTCTTTGCCACGGGGAGCAGCTTGCCCGTCTCGAGGTTGAGCAGGGTATAGTACCCTGGTTCGCGCGCCGAATGCGAGAACAGGAGGACTTTCTTCACGTCCCAGTCCATACCTACGATCTCGTGCACGAGGCTGGGATTGGCCTTGTCGATGTCGCCCTGCAGCTTGGCGAAATCGGGGTCGAACCAGTATTGCCGCGGCATCTCAATGTTGTAGCGCACGCCCAGCAGCCGCCGGTGCTTGGGCGAGAAGACGGCAGCGGCGACATCGTACTTCTTGTGCTGAAAGAGCGTGCCACCGAACTTCCGTTCCCGCAGGTCGAAGGCATAGAGCGCCTTCCGCCCGTCGGGCGACGACTTGAAGACGAAGAGTGTGCGGTTGTCGGCGTCGAGACCGGCGATCTCGGAAGATACCGTGTCGCGGCCAAAGTCGACCGCCGGGCTCCAGGGCTGATCCGGCGCGGCGCGGTAGATCAGCTGGCTGCTCACGCCGTCGCTGATCAATCCGAAGCGGATATTGCCGTCCCAGTCGGCGCCCCAGTTCCGCACATTGCCGGGATTCTTCTCCACGAGGCGAAAGCTCCCATTCTCGGTGTTCAACTGGAACACATCCGGCCTGAACTCGGCGTTGGAGATGTCGGGCGTGTTCGTCACCAGCACGCTCTGGGGGTCCAGCCGGCTGTCCGGCACGATCCCAATCGGGTAGAATTCCGACGAGGAGGCGATGCCCGGGCGCTCCCGCTCCTCGCTCCATCGCCCCCAGCCGGTCAGGTATTTGAAGCAGGAGAAATCGCGGTTGGCCCCGGCCCACCCCAGCGCGGTGTAGGCGACCAAGCGGTTGGGGCTGACCCATTGGTAGCCGAAGACAGCGTTGTATTTGGCCGCGAGGGAGAAACCCTTTTCGCCCCACATCATCACCTCGGCCTTCATCTTATCGAGGGAGAAGAACCCCAGGCCGGAGCTCTCGTTCTGGAACGTCCGGAAGGCGATGCAGGTGCCGTCGGGCGACAGCTGCATATCGAGGTATTGGGGCGCCCGGGCAAAGTCCTCCACCGGAATCAGCGGCGGTGGGGCCGCCGCCTCGGGCGGCCCCACCGCCCCCGCGACCGCTGCGGCCCCGAGCCAAATTGCTGCCGTTCCTGCCAGCCACCGCCGTCCGGCCTTCCCGCGATTCGATCTCATCCTGGAGGCATTATGCGAAAGAGTCCCGTCCGAGCAATCCTGTTACGGGTCCCGTCCACCAAGCTCTTAAGATCCAAAATCGTCCTTTCTTCGGAGGCCTTAAGGGACGGTGCTTTAGAAGATCAAAGGGAAACGATCCGATTCACCCACGTTTCAGAACCAACCCATTTTCGAAGGACCATCTGTAACGCCTTGCCAGCGATCAGCGGTGACACCGCGAGAAATCCGGCATTGGGGGTTCCATATTCTCCCGATGTTCCGATCCGCGTGCTTGCGGATGCCCGACCTCACCAGTCTTCTAGTTTTCCGCGCAACAATTCGTCCGGCGTTAGCAATGGGAAGCCCGGCCACGTCTTGACGATGTAGGAGCAGTGCTCGCCATTCGCTGCCGGGTGTTGGCATTTAGTTCGACGCGCGCCGCTACTCGCTTCCGGTAGACCGCCGGCAGGTCGCCCATCGTGCAAGTACCGCCCGCGATGGCGGACTTCTCACACCGGAGTCGTTGCCGTTTTCTCGCTTCATCAGTGAGTCGTAACTTGGCGACGCTGAAAACATCTGCATCGAGGGAAATCCATTTCTGCTTGCCGGAGATCACGAAGCCGGCGTAATACCGGCCGCTCTGGCTGTTGCGAAGTGGGTTTCCAACGCTGGTTCTTTCCCATGCCTTCCACGTGCTGCCTTTGGAGAGGGTTCACGTCTGAAAGCCGGCATGGGTCGGACCAGGAAAAGAATCCTGAATCGCTACCAGTCATTGGCCTGGGTCGATAGCTCAATGGTAGAGCAGCGTCCTTTTAAGTCGTTGGTTCCGGGTTCGAGTCCCGGTCGACCCACCAGTTCTCGCCAAACCGACGCCTCGTTAGCGAGCTCGCGCCCCGGTTCTTACCTTTTCGGCGGCTCGTCGTCGTAATTGAATGACGCGTAAACCACGCCAAGCAGGTTTCGGCGGGTGACGAGCTCGTCGTCCTCACGATTGTTGTTGAGTCCGATAACCCGCCACCCTCCGTCCGTTTTTTCCACGAGCCGGTGCACCACCCGCACTCCCCGCCGGTTCAGGTAGGCCACGGACATCCCCTCGCGAAGCTGGTCGTAGGCGATGGGGCTGATAACGAGCATCGTATTGTCGCCGTACACCGGTTGCATGGACGAGCCCGCGCCCATGGCTGGTTCGCGCCCCGGCTCGCGCCCCGCCACCATCTTCGCATCATGCCAGGCTTGGTCGACATTCACGTTGGCGGAAGGCGGGACCGGCGCATCCTTTGCGGCCGGCGCCAGGTCAGATGAGGCGCATCCGCCGCTCCAGCCCATCATCAGAAGCGCCGCCAGGGCCGCCCGGCCCCCAGCCACCCTGTCGCGCGTACCCGGTTTGAATCGCGGGCCAATCTGGGCGAAAAGCTTCACTTGTAAAATGCGGGGGAAGTATGCCATGCTTTCGGCACGTGACCTCCAGGCTTGAATAATCGTCGGAATCAACTGACGTTGCTGGTGATTATTCAAGCGGGCGTTCCGGTACAATATGAAACGGCTTGTCATCATCGAAGATCAGACCGCGATTCGCGAGATGCTGGCGGAAATCCTCCGCACGGACCTTACCTTCAAGATCGTGGGCGAAAGCGGTGACGGCCAGAGTGCCTACCAGCTCTGCCTTGAGGTCAAACCCGATGTCATCGTCCTCGATGCGAAGCTGCCGGGGTTGAATGGCGTCGATCTCCTGCGCCGGTTGAACAAGGTGCTCACCAACATGCGCGTGCTGGTTTTCTCGGGTCACGAGAATCCCGTCCTGGTGCGGGAGATGCTCGAAGCCGGGGCGCATGGCTTCGTCGAAAAGACCGCGGGTTTGTTTGAATTCAAGAAGGGACTCGAGACCGTGGCGAATGGCGGCACTTATTTCGGCCCGGCGGTGGCCGCCTTGCTGCGCAATGTCGTCGCGAATCCGAGCGCCAGTGCGAGCTCCGATTTTCTCACCGATCGCGAACGCGAGATTCTTCAACTGGTCGCCGAAAGTTACAGCACCAAGGAAATTGCCACCAAACTTGGCATCAGCGTGAAGACCGTCGACAACCATCGCACTAACCTGATGCGCAAGCTCAACCTGCACGACGTCGCCAGCCTCACCCGCTATGCGCTCGAGATCGGCCTGATCGAGCAGAAGCGCGGGCTCTGATTTCCAGTCCGGGCCCTTGGTCAAGAAGAACCGCGCAGATTCAAGATCGCGTCCGGCTGTAGTGATCCGTCGTCGAACAGCAGCCACAACGGGCCGGACGCCGTGGCTTCCCTGTAGCCGGAGTCGATAAATTCCTTGCGCAACGCAACCCCTTTGGGCAATAACGTCAACTCACTCCTGTCTCGTGCCTTCGATGAACCAAATCTCACGCAAACTGTGCCTCGTAATTGTTAGTGCCGCGGTGATCTTCGCCGGGTGCACCAAGAAACCGCGTCCCACTCCGGCCGACACCTCGGCCATGGGCTCCAACAGCTCCCTCCTGCCGAACTCCATGGGCAATCTCACCGATGCCTCGGCGAACACCCTGCAGCCGCGCACCGATGGGGTCATTGAGGACGCTGACACGATCCGCGGACTTCTCGTATCAGTCTATTTCGACTTCGATCGATCGGCCATCAAGAAGGATGAGCAAGCCAAGATCACCGCGGCGGCCGACTACTTGAAGAAGACGCCGCAATACCGGATGATGCTAGAAGGCCATTGCGACTGGCGCGGCACGTCTGAATATAACATGGGCTTGGGTGACCGCCGGGCACAGGGGGTAAAGAAGTTTTTGCAGACCCTCGGCATTTCGGCCGACAAGCTGCAGATCCTTTCCAAGGGCTCGCTCGGGGCCATCGAAAAAGGCACCGCGGAACAGATGGAAAAGGATCGCCGGGTCGATTTTGTGATCCTCAAGAAATAGGCGGCCTCCGCCTGCGACTTTTGCGAAGCCCCGGATCACCCCGGGGCTTTTTTGTTGGGCGTAGCATGACAATGCAGTGGGATGTAGGGCGTCGCGTCTCCATGAAATAAACCGGCTACTTCCCTGCCAGCGTCGCGAACATCCTCTCCGAGACGGCGATCCCTTTCTGCATGACCCGCAGATTGAAGCTCTCGTTGGGCGCATGGAGATTGTCCTCGGGCAGGAACAAGCCGAGCAGCACCGAGTCGAGCCCGAGCACCCGCTTGATGTCGGCGATGATCGGCACACTCCCGCCTTCCCGCAGGTAAAGCGGAGGTCGTCCAAAAACCTCCGTGACCGCGGCATCGATGGCCCGAAACGCCGTGGCCAGCCGCGCCGGTTGATCCTTCGGCGTGTTGGAACGATCGGGCGGCACGACGATATAGGGGGTGGCCTCGTGCTGATCGATGATGCGAAAGGTCACGTCCTTCGGCAGGCGCTCGCGGATTGCCGCATAAAGCAGCAGCCGGATCTTCGCCGGAGTCTGGTTGGGCACGAGCCGGCAGCTGATCTTCACGAATGCCTTGCTGGGGATGACCGTCTTGCTCCCCTCCCCCTGATAGCCTCCGCTGATGCCGTTGAATTCGAGCGTCGGCAGAAAACGGATGGCTTCGAACGGAGTATAGCCCGGCGGCACGTGAAAGGCCGGGATCCCGAGGAAACTGCGATACTCCGCCTCCGTGGTTCCCAGTTTGGACAGCTCGGCCCGCTCCCACGGCTCCACCTCGAGGACGTCATTGTAAAACCCCGGAATATTCACGCGGCCGTCCGGCGTGTGCAACGAGGCGCACAACTCGGCCAGGGCCTGAATCGGATTGCGCAGGACGCCACCGTGCAGGCCCGAATGCAGGTCCGATTTTGCGCCTGTCACCTCGACGTCGCAGAGCACGAGACCGCGCAGGCCGCAGGTGATCACCACCTGATCCTCGCGCGGAATCCCGGTATCGGAGAGAAACACAAAGTCGGCGTTCAACTGGTGTTGGTACTTCTCGAGAAACGGCAGGAAGCTCGGACTTCCCGTTTCCTCCTCGCCTTCGATGAGAAACGTGATGCGAAGCGGCAGGCGCGGATTCCGCTCCAGCAACCGGCCGACCGCCGCGATGTGCACCATGAGCGGGCCCTTGTTGTCCGCCGCACCCCGCCCCCAGAGGCGCCCGTCCCGTTCCGTTGGCTCGAACGGTGGGGATTTCCAGAGATCCAGCGGGTCCGGCGGCTGCACGTCGTAATGGCCGTAGACGATCACATGCGGCCAGCTGGGATCTCCAGCGCGCTGCGCGAGAATGATCGGATGCAGGTTGGTCTTCACCACCTCCACCGCGAAGCCCAGGGAACGCAGCAGGCCACTGACGAATTCCTGCGCCCCCCTCATGCCGTCCTGGTACTTCGAGTCCGTCGAAACGCTGGGGTGACGGACAAATTCCTTCAGTCTCTCGACCGGGTCAAACATGCCCAAGCATCCGCCGGCGCCGCGCGAGCGCAAAACATTTAGTGTCGGAAATGCCGGATTCCGGTGAAGACCATGGCCATGGCGCGCTCGTTGGCGGCTTTGATCACCTCGTCGTCCCGCATCGAACCGCCGGGCTGGATGGCGGCGGTGGCGCCCGCGTCCGCCGCCGCAATCAAGCCGTCGGCGAAGGGGAACAAAGCTTCGGAGGCCACGACGGAGCCCTTTAGGTCGAGTCCAGCCTCGCCCGCCTTCCACACGGCGATGCGCGAGCTGTCGACGCGGGCCATCTGCCCGGCGCCGATGCCAAGCGTTTCCTCGCCGCGGGCATAGACGATGGCGTTCGATTTGACGTGCTTGCATACCTTCCAGCCGAAAAGCAGTCCCGCCCATTCCGCAAGGGTTGGCGGGCGTTTGGTCACCACCTTGAAGCCGGGCACGTCGCCGAGCGTGGCGTCGCGATCCTGCACGAGCACTCCGCCGACGACCGAGCGCACCTCGCGCAGCGAGTCCGCCCCCAGGCCGCCTTTGGCCACCATCAGGCGCAGGTTCTTCTTCTTGCGGAAGATCTCCAGGGCCTCCTCACTGAAGCGCGGGGCAATGATGACCTCCATGAAAATCTCCGCGATCGCCTTGGCCAGGTCGCCTTCGAGGGTCTGGTTGACAACGATGATGCCGCCGAACGGCGCCTGCCGGTCGGTCGCGAAAGCCCGCGGCCACGCGGCCAGGAGCGTGTCGGCGCTGGCGACTCCGCACGGGTTGGTATGTTTGAGAATGGCGACCGTCGGCCGCTCGAATTCGCCGATCAGGTAGGTGGCCGAGGTGATGTCGAGAATGTTGTTATAACTGAGCTCCTTGCCCTGGAGCTGCTCGAAGTGTTCGAAGAACGTCCCGTACAGCGCGGCCTGCTGGTGCGGATTCTCGCCGTAGCGCAGGCCGGAGGCCCGCTGGTAGGTCAGGGTGAGCGCCGCGGGGAAACCCGCGACTGCGCCGAGATCCGGCTCCCCGCGCTGTTCCTCGAGGTAACGCGAGATGGCGGCATCATAACTTGCCGTGCGCTGGAAAACCTTGAGCGCAAGTTTGCGCCGGAGCGCAGCCAGGGCGGCGGGAGACTCCATCGCGGCGAGCACCGGATCATAATCCGCCGGGTCGCACACCACGGTCACGCTTTCATGGTTCTTGGCGGCGCTGCGCAGCATGGACGGGCCGCCAATGTCGATATTCTCGATGGCCTCCTCGAAACGCACGCCGGGCTTGGCGACGGTCTGCTCAAACGGATAGAGATTCACCACCACCAGGTCGATGAGCGCGATGCCATTGGCCTCCGCCTGACGCAGGTGGTCCGGCTTGTCGCGCCGGCAGAGCAGACCGCCGTGAATCTTCGGATGCAGGGTTTTCACCCGGCCTTCCATGATCTCGGGGAAACCGGTGTGCTGGCTCACCTCCGTCACGGGGAGTCCCTGCGCCGCGAGGAGCTTCGCCGTACCCCCGGTGGACAGGATCCGGTAGCCAAACCGTTTCACCAGGGCGGTCGCGAATTCGACCAGGCCGCGTTTGTCGCTGACAGAGAGGAGGGCCAGCTTTTCCATAGCTGGCGTGTTTGTGCGGCGCGGCTCCGCCTTCGGCAAGCCGAAAGCCGTGCCCCGCGTTCACGCTCTGGCCAGCCAGTTCCGCCGCCGGGCCGCCTTCTTCCGATCAATCTGCGGCCGGCTTCTTGAAAATCGTGCCATCATGGCCGATGGTAGCGCTGTGCCGGGCGGCTGAACCCACTGCAGCGCTCCCGGCCCGATCCTAAGGCATGGCGCATAACTCTCTAGAAATCCCGGGCCTCACGGCTCATCTTGACCGTTTGGTCCACCACCACGGGGGCACCTGCCTGCCGGAGGGGAAGCCGCACGCGTTTGTCTATTTCATCACCATCAAGAATGAGTCGGACCGTGTGGTCACCCTGCTCGGGCGAAAATGGATGATTCTTCATGAAGACGGCAGCCGGCTCGTGATCGAGGGGGACAAGATCGTGGGCGAAACGCCCCGGCTGGCCCCTGGCGAGCATTTTTCCTACAATAGTTATCATGTCACCGGCTGCCGGGCGCGCGCCGACGGATCGTTTCATGGCGTCGACGAATTCGGCAGCCATGTTCACGTGAAGCTGGCCCCGTTTGACATGGTCATCCCCGAGGAATGAGGAAGCTTGCGCCAGCGGGCGCGCTGATCCTTGTTAGGCGCAATTAATGAAGTTAATCGACCTCAACCGCCACGGCGGCATCGGCGCCAATTCCTGCTACATTCAACTCGGCGATCTCAAGATTCTCATCGATTGCGGATTGCATCCGAAGATGGTCGGCCGCGCGGCCACGCCCGACTTCAGCCCGCTGCGGGGCGTGACGCTGGATCTGATCATTATCACGCACTGCCACCTGGACCACATCGGCAGCCTGCCGGTCCTCCTCCGCGAACAGCCCTCGGCGCCGGTGATCATGACCCAGCCCAGCCGGATGCTGATCGAGCGCATGCTGCACAATTCGGCCAACGTGATGGAGCGGCAGCGCGCCGAGGACAACATCCCGGAGTATCCGCTATTCACCCACGAGGAGATCGATCGGTGCGCCCGGCGGTTCACGCCCCTGCCCTACGGCCACGCTAAGAAGTTCCACGGAGCGCGGGACGAGATCGAGATCATCTTTCACCAAGCGGGCCACGTGGCCGGCGCCGCCGGCGTCGAGCTTCACCACAAACACCGGAAGCTCTTCTTTACCGGCGACGTGCAATTTGAGGCGCAGCGCACCTGCCCGGCGGCAAAGTTTCCCCTCGACCACTTTGACACGCTCGTCATGGAAACCACCCGGGGCGACACCGCCCGCCCCGTCGGCAAGGAACGGGTGAATGAAGTGGCCCGGCTCATCGCGGTCATCAATGAGACCATCCAGCGCGGAGGTTCGATGCTCATTCCGACCTTTGCGCTCGGCCGCATGCAGGAGATCCTCTCCATCCTGCATGACGCGCGCAAGTTCGGCCGGTTGGTCGACTGCCCCATCTTCGCCTCGGGCCTCGGCATCGACCTCTGCGACTACTACGACGACATCGCCCGCAAGACCAAGCAGCTGACGTTCACGCGGCAGGTTCTCAAGGATCTCAAGGTGCGCCCCCTTCCGCGCAAACTCGAGCCCGGCACCCTGCCTGAGGCTAGCGCCCTTTATGTCGTCAGCAGCGGCATGGTGGTGGAGCGCACGCCTTCCTACATCGTCGCTGCCGCGCTCGCCGGCCACGCCCGCAACACCCTCGGTTTCGTCGGCTATTGCGATCCCGACACTCCCGGCGGGCAGCTGCTGGCCTCGAAGAGTGGCGATCCGTTCCTTTTCGACAAGGTCAACGTGAAGACCAAGCTGAAGGCGCGGATCGAGCGCTTCGAGCTGACTGGTCATGCCGACCGGGAGGAATTGCTCGACTTTGCCACCCAATGCCATCCCCGGGTCATCGTGCTCACGCACGGAGACCCGCCGGCCCGCGCCTGGATGGGCCGGGCGCTGGCGGAGAAGCTCCCCAAGACCAAGGTCATCGATCCGGTGCCGCTCCAGCCGTATCAGGTGTAGCGTTGGCCGCACCCGCCCGCAGCAGCGCCTTGATGCGCGCACAGACTTTCCGGTTTCCGGCGATGTAGTGGATGCGCGGCATATTAAGGTCGAATTTCCGCAGGGGAAACGGGTTGTTTCGGAGGTAATGGAGCTCGGCGCCGCCGCCGAGCGCAATGGCATGCGCGGCGGCAATATCCCACACCCGGACGTTGTGATCCAGCAGGCCGTCGAGCAGGCCGATGCCGACATAGGCCAGATGCAGCGTGCTGCTGCCCAGCCCGCGGATCTTGAACTGCTGGATCACCGCCTCGACTTGCGGCACCAGCGTCTTGTCATAAGGGCTGTGAAACCCGACCAGGCTGTTCGCGTGCGGAGGCTCCGGTCTTGCGTGGGCCGGCTTTCCGTCGTCAAACGCGCCGAACGCCGGGCCGCCATGGATGAGCACCTTGCGCGCGAAGTCGTAAACCACCCCGTAGACCGGGACCCCGTGTTCGAGCAGCGCGAGGGAAATGGCGCAGTAGGGAATGCCGGCGGCGTAGTTGTTGGTCCCGTCGATTGGATCGAGTACCCAGCAGAACCGGGCCGTCGCGGCGACGGGTTGTTTCGCGTCCAGTAATTCCTCGCTGAATCTCTGGTCGTCCGGAAACTGCCCCTTGAGGTCCCGCAGGATCGCCGCGGAGATTGCGAGATCGGCCGTCGTGACCCGGGTGCCGTCGGATTTCCAGGTGCTTTTGGCGCGCCGGAAGCCGCGATGCAGCACTCCGGTCTGCGCCAGCACGGCGCGCTTCCCGGCCTCGAGGCGCTTGCTTAGCTGCGAATTCATCCTTCACGAAGAACAGGAAGCGCCCGAAGAACCAAGCCGGAATCTTCCGGCCGGTGGTTTCGGCGCGCCGCGCCGGACGATCCGCGCTTGTCTCCGCCCGGGAGGTCTGCTGGGGTCCCGTCACCCCTATTCACCCCATGAGCCTGTTCAAATCCCTCCTTGCCGCCGCGATTGTGGCCGCTCCGGTGGCCGCCCGCGACGCTGCGGACTGTTCCACTTGCCGAAAAGCGATTCTGGTCACCGGCGAGCTCCGCTATCAGAGCCTCCCCGCCGGAACGGTGATCGCAGGGGCGGCGGCTGACGCCGTGTTTTCAACGACCGCTTTCGGTTCCAGCTTTGAAGCAACCGTGGTCGGCTTGGCGGCGGGAGACTACACGCTGGAGGTCGACCTGGCGGAGACCGTGGCCCGAGCCGACGGCCAACGTCTGGTCGATATCTTCCGCGGCTGGAGGACGCCAGTCGTCGAAGGACTCGACGTCTTCAAGGCCGCCGGCGGCTTTGCCCGCGCCTACCGCTTTCAGGCAGCGCTCAAAGTGGAGGACGATCCCAACGGCTGGCCAGTGACCATCCGGTTCATGGGACAGCGAGGCGACGCGATGTTTAATGCCCTCCGGATTCGCAGTGTCGCGGG
>Ga0182017_10002575_pt1 | contig 13709 bp, 12 predicted proteins | sample 712E3DmetaG_FD_120492 | JGI IMG/M metagenome (GOLD analysis project Ga0182017, IMG submission 120492) | Permafrost microbial communities from Stordalen Mire, Sweden - 712E3D metaG | ecosystem: Environmental > Terrestrial > Soil > Wetlands > Permafrost | place: Sweden: Stordalen | collected... | reverse complement strand
TCGTCTCTATCACCGCATCGGCATCCCGTCCCGCCGTGAACCCCGGGCCAAGGGCGATGACGACAGTGCCGTTCTTCCTGGTCGTTCCCGTGCCGGCTTTGGCCATGATTGCATCCACGATGACCGCCGCATCGGCGCGATCCAGCACGGCGCCTTGAGGATCCACCAGCACTGCCACGTTCCCCTTTTCCAGCACCGACGGCCAGCTCTCCAGCGTGGCACGCTCGGCGCGCACCCCCTCAACGGCATGACTGCCGGCATAGACCGCTTCGGCGAAGGACACGGTGAGCCTGATCGCGGTTGGCTGGGGGAGCTCGGTCATGATCACGTTGAAGCCCGCCGCCTGGAAGGAGAGGGCCGCGCCAGTGGCAAGGTCACCCGCGCCTCTCACCACGACCAGGGGCCTGCGCTCAGTCATCGGCGGAGTCGTACAGCTCCCCTTTCTGAAAGGACACAAGCGCTCCCCGTATTCCGTATCTCTCCCGGGCAAGTCTCAGCGCCTCGGAAGCCGATCTCCTCTTCCGCTCGAGATCTCCCTGGTTCATGAGAAGCCTGAAAGCCATCCCGGGAAGGACTCCCTTGCGGCATCCCTCGGGATCCTCGGCAAGCGCGGCGATCTCCGGCGGCTCGAAGAACGCGCCGGTTTTTCCCAGGATTGTCAGCGCCTCCTGGTGGTTGTAGCAATGCGCCTCGTCGATCGGCTCGTCGAAGGCGCCCGCACCCATGAGCGCGAACACGGTTGTGGTGTTGCCGGGAATGACAGGTTCGCGGCTCTCGGGGGCCTTCATCGGGCGTTTTCTCGAACCGTCCCCCTCCACGAGGAGCACCATGTCTGCTCGAATGGAAAGGTCTCCCAGGAGACCGGGGTCAAGTCCCAGGTATTTTCCCTGGTCCGTCAGCGTCCCACCGACGAGGAGCCGCACCGGTGCATCGTCCATGAACGCACTCCCAAGGTCAGCGCGTCCGTGAACCACGGAGATGGGGAAGCCCTCGAACTCATCGATGCCGACCCTTGTCGTCGTCGTCATCCTGACTTTCACGCCGCTCTCCGCCAGCAACGCGGCGGCCCGCTTCATTGCGGTCGTCTTTCCGCCGGCCCCGACGAAAGTGTAGACCGCGCCCGGCAGGAACCACTTGGAAAGTGCGGCGCGGAACCGCTGGGCAGGCGTCGACATGCGCCGAGTATAGCCGTAGAATGCGCGGCAAAGAAGGTCGAATGCTTCTGCTTGTCATCTGCATTGGCATTGCCGCCCTCTCAGGCGCCGCCTGGTTCGGCGCCATCCTGCTGATCGATCCGCACCGCAGTGAGAAGGGCAGCACGGGGAGTCTCTTCATCTCCCTGCTCTTCGGGTTTGCCAGTATCCCGCTGGTATTCCTGATGTACGGGATCGTTCCCGATCTTGGCTCGGACATCCAAAACGCCATGGGACAATATATCGTCCGCAATTTGCTGATCGTCGGGCCCGCGGAAGAGTTCGCAAAGTTCTTCATTTTTTTTCTCATCATGATAAGCCGAAAGCCCGTGCAGGAACCCCTGGACGGCATGTTGCATGCCGCGGCGGTGGCGCTGGCCTTTGCCCTCACGGAGAACGTAAAGTACGGGCTGCAGTACGGCATCGATGTCATTGCCTTGCGCTCTCTCATTGCTACGCCGGCACACCTGACCTTTTCCTGCATCTGGGGCTTCGCCTATGCCGTATTGATCCACGCCAACCCGCGACGGAGGCCTCGGGATTACGTCATCCTGCTTTTTTCCATATTCCCCGCGGCTGTTCTCCACGGCTTGTCGAATGTTCTGCTCTATCTGATCGACGAATGGGCTCTCCTGGTTGATGGCGTCGAGTTCGTCGCAGCGTTCAGCCTCCTCCTGTGGCTGCAGCGAAAGTCTCCGTTTCGCCCATTCCGGCTGTCTGACGCCTCCAGGGCTGTCCAGAGCATCGACCTGCACCTCGCATCCAACGGGAACAGCTTTTCCCTGCACCTTCGCGCTGCGCTCGCCCGGGCAGCCCTTCGGGACTACGGCCGCGCGAGAGGGCACATCGACCGATGCCTGAAGCTGCGCAAGGGAGAAGCTTTCTCCATCGCCCTGTCGGGGGCCATCCATGTGCTGCAGGGTGAGACTGCCGCGGGCGAGAAAGCACTGCGCCTTTCCTGGCCGTCCCTGACCACGAGGCAGAGGCTCACGCTCGGCAGGCTCTCCCGTCATGCCGCCGGCTCGCATCGCACCGAAAATGCATACAACGAGTTCCATCTGAGCATGTGGATGAAAAACCAGCGTGCGGTGACCCGAAAGTGATCTGCCGGGCTTCTCAGTAGCTGTAGCGTATCACGAGGTCCGGTCCGGTCGTCTCAAGGCTGAGTCCCCCGGTTCTGCTGTCAGTTGCCTTCTGCCTGTGGAGGTAGGGAACGAAAAAGCCGATGGCCGAGCCCAGGGCTGCCCCTGCCACGACGTCCGTCACGAAATGCATCCCCGCTGCCACCCGGAATGAGGCCGTCAGCACCGCCATGCCGTAGCTGGCAACGGCGAAGGGAACAAGCCAGGGGGAATCAGGAAACGACATCGCATAGATCGTCACCCCCGCCGTTGCCGCGGCGAAAGCCACTGTCGCGTGGCCCGAGGGGAAGGACATGTCATCTTCCGAAGAGCTCACCCCGGCGGCGCCGCCGTTGTACACGTAGGGTCTGTATCGAGGCAGGAGGTAGTTCAAGAGATTTTTGACGGCGAACGCGTAAGAAACCGCCTGCCCGTAGACGATTCCCATTGTAAGGAAATCTCCCGGATCCAGGACAAGGGCGAAGAGGGCGGGGGCCGCCACGCTGGAGTACTCCAGTATCGTGCTTGCAAGGTCGAACCCGTGCGAGTAGGGAAACATGACCGCTCGATCAAGACTGTTCACGCTGCCAATGTCAGGAGTGCCCAGGCTGCCCCACGGTGGAGGAAGAGAGGGGAGCAGCAGCTCACTGAGTCCGGCGGCTGCCACGCCACCGGCAAGAATGATGCCGTCAGTGAGCAGATCGACCTTCAGTGCATCCGCGAAGGTCTGGTGTCCCTGGGCGATCGCAAAAACGAACAATGCGGTGGCAAAGAACCTGTGTGGGCGTGAGGTCATGGAAGGAGTGTAGCACGCCACCGGGCCCGGCACAGCCGGCCCGTTCAGATGCCGTACACTCCGTAGCGATGCGCGGTTTCGTACATCGCCAGGGCGTTGGCGGGCGGCACGGAATCGATGAGCGCGTTGCAGGTGCTCAGGATGAAGCCGCCGCCTGGCGCCGCGGCGTCGATCGTCTTCTTCACGACCTCTTCGACTTCACTGGGCGGAGCCATCGTCATGACGTAGTCCAGATCGATATTCCCGATGAGCACGAGATCCTTCCCGTACCTGCGCTTGATCTCGGCGATGTCCATTCCCGCTGATGGCTGCAGCGAGTGCAGCCCTTCGAAGCCGCAGGCGACGATCTCCTCCAGCACGGGGGTGAGCCTGCCGTCCGAGTGCAGGAGAACCCGGACAGTGCGATGGCGCTTGATCTCCGCGATGAGCCATCGGTAGAGAGGGTAAACCACCTGCCGCATGATGCGGGGGGGAAGAAAGGGGCCCGAATTGAACGCGATGTCGTCGCCCACGAGGATTGCATCAGCACCGGCGTCCAGAAGTGCCTTGGCTTTCTCCGCCTCGAAGGTCATCACCGCCTCGCTGAGAAACTGGATTTCGCTCGTGTTCTCCAGCGCGGCCATCATGTACTCTTCCATGCCCAGTGCCTCGTCGAGAATCGTGACGGGGCCACCGATCTGGCCAAAGACAAACATGTCCCGGTCCGCCGCAAACCTGCGCACCATCTCGCCCTTGATCTGGCGCGGATCCGGGGTCTGGTAGGTGCGCGCCTCGTCCATGGATGGGACAAGTGGATGGACGATGTGCCGTGAGCGGCCTGACATCGCGAACTGGTCGCCATACGCGGAGCGGTACACCCGGTATCCCCGATCATCCACGCCAAGGTCGTATGCCGGCCAGTCCCCCATGTTCACGAAGTCAATGTCGAGCCGCTCCCGGACCCGGCGATCGCGCTCGTAGTGCTGGTAGTCGTCGGGGAATGACGTGCCGAGGAGCTTGTTCGAAAAGCCCGCTTCAATGCTGATTTCTCCCATGGGAACGCGATCGGGCTCGCGATGAGCCAGGGTGGTCTCAACCCTTTCTCTCTTTGTCACACGTCACTTCCTTGGTCGAAAGCAGGGCTTGCCATTACTATTACGCAGTGTCATCCTGATTGACACACGATTGCAATACAATTTTTGAGGGTCATATGCAGGCATTTTCGGCCGAGGTCATCGAGATCCGGGTCCCGTACGACGAAATCCTCACCCGCCAGGAACGAGTGCAGGCGGCGCGCAGGTTCGAGGAGCCCGACCGGGTGCCCGTTCTTCCTGCTGTCGCCTACCGCTATCTCCTTCCCAGGATCGGCGTGCCCTTTCGCTCGTACTACGGAGACCCCGAGGTGATGCTGCGCGCCCAGATCCTCGGACAGAAGTGGCTCATGGAGAACATCCGCACCGACGCGTACAGCATTACCGGCGCCTGGACCGGCGCCTGGACCGATTTCGAGAACACATTCGAAGCCGGGAGCCTCGGCTGCGCCGTGGAGTTTCCCGAGAATGACATCCCGTGGGTTGCCGGGGCCTGGGTGCGGACGGAGGAAGACCTGCGAAGGCTTGAGGGGATGGACTTCGTCCACGGCGATCTGAACGAGCGGCAGATCACCTACCGGCGGGCAATGATCAGGGTCGCGGAAAGATACCCGGTGCGGTTTCTTGGGGGACCTGTCTTCCATCCTGGCCGGAACCCTGCGCTTACGCACACTTCTGACGGCCCCTTCGGTGTCGCCGGCGACCTGATGGGACAGACAGAGCTTTTTACGGCAGTTCACGAAAAACCCGGGTTCGTGGCGGAGCTGCTGCGCATTGTCACGGACAAGTTGATCGGCTATCTCGATTTCTGCTGGGAGGAAGAAGGCCTCACGGATCGGGATCTCTCCTGGACCGACGACCTGGCCGCGGGGCTTTCCGCAGAATCCTACCGGGAGCTCGTGCTGCCGCAGGAGAAGAGGCTGCGGTTCCATTTCGACGGCCGCGCATCCCTTCACATGTGCGGCAGGACGGATCACCTGCTCGAGGTCTTCCGGGACGAGCTGGCCATAGACGAGTACCAGGGATTCGGCTACCAGGTGGATCTGGAGAGGATCGCCGCGGTCATGGGAGGCAGGGTGGTGCTCCTGGGAAACGTGAATCCCTTTCTCGTGCTGCAGGGGCCTCCGGAGCGAATCCGGGAAGCCACTCGCGCGTGCATCGAAAAGCTGGCCCCGTTCAAGGGCTACATCGTCCAGGACGGCGCAAACATCCCCCCGGGAACCCCTCCCGAGCACATCAACGCCATGATGGAGGCAGCCGAGGTCTACGGCCGGTACAAATGAAGATATTGCTTGCTAATGCGATCGCATTGTGTCACTGTTGATTGACACACGATTGCATTCAAAGAAATGAGGGATAACGTGCAGGTGTTTGTCGTCTCCCACACCCACTGGGACAGGGAATGGTACATGACCCGGGAGAAAAGCAGGCACATGCTCGTCGGTCTCATGGAAGAGCTTTTCTCCATCCTCGAAGACCACGACGATTACACCTTCATGCTGGACGGCCAGACACTTGCGATCCAGGACTACCTGGAAGTACAACCTGAAAAGAAAGGGCTTCTCTCCTCCCTCGTTTCCGCCGGCCGAATCTCAATCGGCCCCTGGTACGTTCTCCCTGATGAGTTCCTGATTTCAGGCGAATCGCACATCCGCAACTACCTCGAGGGTCAGCGGCAGTGCAATGAGCTGGGCGGGTCGATGAATATCGGCTATCTCCCGGATTCGTTCGGCCACCCCTCGCAGCTTCCGCAGATCCTCACGGGCCTGGGCATGAACGAGGTCGTGTTCTGGCGCGGCCTGGGGCCGGACATCACCCGCACGGAGCTTACCTGGGCCGGGAAGGACGGGACGGAGATCCTGGGAGTGAACCTGCCGTTCAGCTACGGGGTTGCCGCGTGCATGCCGGAAGACCCTGAGGCGTTCGTGGACAGACTGAAGCTGAAGATAGGCCTGCTGGAGCCTCTCACCGACGGGAAGGTGATCCTCCTGATGAATGGCGTGGATCACGTGGCGCCCCAGAGGAGCTTCCCGTCCAACGTGCGCCTGGCGCAGGAGAGGCTGCCGCGGTATGAGCTGCGCCACGCCAGCCTGTCGGACTACCTTCACGCTCTTCGAGCCCAGCGTCTCCCCCTGCAGAAGGTCGAGGGCGAGCTGCGCTCCGGTTTTCGCGCGTACCTCCTCGGCGGAACGATCTCCACACGGATGTACCTGAAGCAGGCGAACTACCGGGCGGAAATCCTGCTGGAGAAGTATGCCGAGCCTCTTTCCACCCTTGTGTGGACCCTGTACGGCGGTGAATACCCGCGGGCGGAGCTGCGCCATGCCTGGCGCCTTCTGCTTTCCAATCTCCCGCATGATTCGATCTGCGGCTGCGGCGTGGACGCCATCCACGAAGAGATGATGCAGCGCTACAGGTTCGTGGACGATCTCGGCGGCTCGATCGTGGAGGAGGCAGCAACGGCGATTCGGGGCGCTCCAGGCGAGGCCGACGCCTCCTGGGACGGGAGCTTTGCCGTCTTCAACCCGCTGCTCCATTCTCGGAGCGACGTGGTTCGAGCGAGCATTGTCAGCGGTGAGCGGCTGCTGCGCAAGGTCAACTTCGAGACGGGAGTCCTGGAGGAGTTCAACCCGGCTGAGCAGACGCGGGTGCCCACCGGCATCGTCGTGCGTGACGGGGCGGGCAACGAGGTGGAAGGCATTCTCCACGCCGTGAACGGCGAGGACACGATGCACCTCAGCCTCCAGACCCAGCCGGAAATGTATCGCGGGAGCCGGGTTGAGTTCTCATTCGCCGTGCCCGCGCTTCCTCCTGTCGGCTTTGCGGTCCATGAGTTCCGCCTCACCTATGGGGCGCCGCCGGCGGCACCGGTGATCGGGCGGGTGGAGAACGAGTACTTCCTGGTCACCTTCCAGGCAACGAATGCCTCCCTGCGCGTGCAGGACAAGAGGACGGGTCTGATGTACGAGGGGCTGCACGTCCTCGAGGATGGAGGGGACGCGGGGGACGAGTACACGTATTCATGGCCCTTGCACGATAAGAAGGTCTTCCTGGATCCCACGGGCGTGTCGATCACGGCGGAAGGAAGCGAGGCATACCAGACACTGGTGATGCGGGGAGTTCTGAAAGCGCCGGCGCACATCGCGCCGGACCGGCAAAGTCGGTCCGGCGAGCTTGCCGAGATACAGATCGAATCCCGAATCACGCTGTGCCGCGGAACACCCCGCATCGACGTGAGGACCGTGGTCAGGAACGCGGCGGAAGACCACAGGCTTCGCGTCCTCTTTCCTTTGGGAGGGCCGGCCCGGTTCGGCAGTGCCGAGGGCATTTTCTCCGTCGACGACCGTCCCGTCACTCCGCGGGACGCCTCGGCTTTCGCGGACTGGGTCGAGCCTCCCTCCACGAACCCGCAGAAGAGCTTCGTCAGTGTCTTCTCAGGGGAACGCGGGCTGGCGATCGCCAATCGCGGCGTGCCGGAGCACGAGGTCATCCTGGACGATCACGGCAATGCCGTCATCGCCCTGACCCTGCTGCGCTGCGTCGGGTGGCTTTCGCGCCCCGACCTTCTTGCCCGCAAGGGAAACGGCGGGTGGACGCTGCCGACCCCCGGGGCGCAGTGCGCGGGAGAGCACCTCTTCGAATACTCCATCATCCCGCACGCCGGATCGTGGAAGGACGCGGGTGTCCGGGAGCTGGCGCACCAGTTCGCGGTCCCTCCGCTGGTCCTCAGCCTGGGCGCGGGCGGCCGCGGGAATGAAGCCAGTCATTCCTTCGTTCGCGTGGACAGGAAAGAGATCGTGCTGAGCGCGCTCAAGAACGCGGAAACGGGAGATGGCTGCATCCTGAGGCTCTGGAACTGCTCCGGGGAGACGGTGCGTGCGTCACTCAGTTTCGGAATGCCTGTTGAATCGATGCACAGGACAGACCTCGCGGAGAGGCGCCATGACATGGTACCGGGGCGGAAAGGCGTCTTTGTCCTGGAGTTCCCGCCCTGGAAGATCGTCACGCTGGAAGTGGCTCTTTCCGGGAACCGTCGCGAGGGACGCGTTGCGTCGCCTGACGGTCCCGGTAATGTGTAGCTTAGGAAGGAGTGAAGGTATGAGGAGAATCATCTGTATCGGCCTGATGCTGTGCGCGGCATCGGCCATGGTCTTTGCGGGAGGCCAGAAGGACAACGCCCCGGTATCCCTCGAATACTGGACCGTCTATGAAAAAGACAGCGCGCTGAACAAGGTCATGGAGGCCGCCGCGGCGAACCTGAAGGCCGCGAACAACATCACCGTGACCATCGTCAACAAGGGCGACAGCGGGTTCCGCGAGCTGCTCACCGCCTCCGCCATGTCGCAGTCGGGGCCGGACCTCGTCTTCAACTGGACGGGCCTGAGCGACATAGTGACGGGCGGGCGCCAGGGGCTGCACTACCCCCTGAACAAGGACAACCTCTTCACGAAGGAGGAGCTTTCCAATCTCCTGCTCCTGGACAGCTGCACCGATCCCACCACGGGCGACGTCTATGGCACCGCCTACGGCAACAACTACATCGCCGTTGCGTACAACAAGCAGATGATGAAGAAGGCCGGCATTGACTGGACGAAGTTCCCTCCCAAGTGGACCTATGACCAGTTCCTCGCCGTCTGCAAGCAGCTCAAGGACGCGGGCATCACGCCGTTCGGATACGCCAACAAGGAAGGCATCTTCGCCGACTGGTGGCACAGCTTCTCCTTCCCCACCTACGTCGACAAGATCACCGACGTCATTCCCTACTACAACAAGAAGCCGATCTATAACGACGTTTTCGCGGACTTCGCCAAGAACTGGAAGGCTTTCAGAGATGCCGGCTACTACCTGGAGGGCGGCAACACGATCTCGATCAATGACCTGTGGGGCCAGTTCACCGCGCAGAAGTGCGCCATCATCCCGCTGTTCCCCGCGCTGTACTCCATTTACGTAAAGGCCCTTGGGGAGGACACCGTGGGCATCATGGAGTGGCCGAGCATGGGTGGCCACGGGAAGCTCGCCATGGGGAACCCGATCTTCGGTGATGCCATCGGAATCACGAAATGGACGAAGCACCCCAAAGAGGCGGCCGCTTTCATAAAGCAGCTCGTGTTCAACAAGGATATAGTGAAGCAGTTCGTCGCCCAGGGGCTGTTCCCCGTCGACAAGCGGTTCAAGCTCTCCGATTTCGACATTCCGGGCGCGGAGTTGAAGAGGTTCGCGTCGGTTCACCAGTCGATGCCGACCTATCCCGAGGGTCACGCGTTCTGGACCCGGGAGTACAGCTCCGTCACGGAAAAGTTCTGCAATTCGCTGCTGGAAGGGCAGATCACCGCGCAGCAGTACGCCTCCGAGATCGAAGCGGTCTTGAAATAACGACTCAAGGAACGGCGGGGGCTCCGGTCTCCGCCGTTCACTGAAAAGGGAGACGGCTCACGCGCTCAAAACTCGGCTTCTCGGCCCGGGGATACGCCTTCGTACTTCCCGCCATTGCGCTGATCGGGTTCATCTACATCAACCCGATCATCCGCATGTTCCTTTTCAGTCTTGAAGGGTGGAGCTACCTCAGGCCGCAGGGCTTCAACAACTTCAAGAATTACCTCGATCTGCTGGGCACCGCTCATTTCTACTCCACGATGCTCAACAACGTCATCATCATCCTGGGCGTGGTGCCCGTCGTCGCGGTCATTGCCCTCGCCTTCGGCCAGGCGATCTTCTCCCGGATTCCCGGGTACAAACTCTACATGTTCCTGTTCTTCATCCCGGTGATCCTGCCGGACGTCGTGGTTGCCCGGGTGCTCACCGAGGTGCTGAACAAGGTCGGCCCGCTGAACGCCTTTTTCAGCGCGATCGGCCTGGACTTTCTGGCACGGGACTGGCTCGGGGCGCCCGGCCTTGCGCTGTTCTCCATCATCGTGTCCCTGATCTGGAAGAACATCGGGTTCGCCCTGATCCTGTTCCTGGCGCGCCTGACGACAATCGATGTCGGCATCTACGAGGCCGCGGAGATCGACGGGGCGAACTCCACTCAGAAATATTTCTTCATCACCCTCCCGCTCCTCTCCTCGACGATCGCGATCTACATCGTCCTGCAGGTGATCGGGCTCATGTCGTTCCTGTTCAATTACATCCACGTGATGACGGCCGGGGGGCCCGGCTACTCCTCAACGGTGCTCGAGTATTTCATCTACCTGAACATTTTCAGGCTCCAGGAGATCGGGAAAGGCAGCGCGGCGGGAGTCATCCTCATCGTTCTGACGACCATCTTCATCTACTACTACGTCTTCCGCACATCCCGGACCGAGCGGAAGGCAGGGAGGCAGGCGAATGGCTAAAGTGCGGCAGACCACGGCGGGCTCGGTCCTGGTCCAGGTGCCCTTCGTCATCTACAGCATCACGATCGTCGCCATGGTGCTCATCCTTGTGGTGACGCCGTTCCGCTCGGGGAATGACCTGGCGCGCGGGCTCCTCGTGCGGCCAAGCGGTTTCGGGCTGGGGAACTTCCACGATGCGTTTGCCAGCGGCCTGGGTGACGGCGTTCGCAACAGCTTCTTCCTCGGGGCCTCCACCTGCGTGATCACGATCCTCCTGGGAGGGATCGCGGGCTATGGCATCTCCTTCATGAAATTCCGTTTCAGGAAGGGTCTGGCTTCCTTCATGAACGCGTGCATCTACATTTCCACGATGCTCATTGCGCTGCCCTTGTTCCTCCAGTACAGGGACCTGCACCTGGTGAACAATCTGCTGGGCGCACTGCTGATTTTCCTCGGCTTGCGCCTGCCCTTTTCGGTGTACCTCTTCAAGAGCTACTTCGATGAGTTCTCCCGGGAGCTCATAGAGGCGGCCAAGATGGACGGTGTGAGTGACCTGCGCATATTTGCCAGCATCGTGTTTCCCCTGTCCCGGGGCGTGGTCATCACGGTCCTTCTCTTCAATTTTTCGGCGGTCTGGACCGACTACCTCATCGGACTTCTGTTCCTGCAGCAGGACAAGCTCATGACAATCATGCCGAAGATCATGTACATCTTCGGGTCGGGGCCAATGGTGACGCACGCGACCTCCCTGGGGCAGGGATTCGCGGGGCTTTTCGTGGCGACCCTTCCGATCGTCGTCATCTATCTCTTCACAAAGAAATACTACGTCGAGGGACTCACCCTGGGGAGCCTGAAGTGAGTGACCCCGGAGACCGGATGCGGAGTATCGTGACGACGGCGGACGTCGCGCGCGCGCTCAACATTTCCCGCAGCACCGTGAGCCGGGCCCTCAACGATCATGGACTGGTGAACGCGGACACCAAGGCTCTTGTGCGGGAGACGGCACGCGCCATGGGTTTTCTTCCCAACCGCGCGGCCCGCTCCATGCGGCGCAACCGTACGTTGCGCCTGGGTGTCGTGGTCTTCTCGGAACCCCGCTACTTCTGGGACGAGGTGGCTTCGGGGATCCGGCGTGCCCAACGGGAGCTGCGCGACTACGGCGTGCACATCGAGCTTCGCTCCGCGGACCTGCGCCATCCCGAGCAGCAGATCGATATGATAGGATCCCTGAAGGGGGAGCACGTGGATGGCCTTGCAATCTCCCCGGTGGACCCGGCCGCGCTGCTGGAGACCATCGATTCCCTGACGATGGACGGCATTCCCGTCGTCACGATAGGATCGGACATTCCAGAAAGCCGGCGCATTTGCCACGTCGGGTGCGACTACATCGATTCCGGACGAATCGCGGCGCAGCTCATGGGGATATTCGTTCATGGAGAAGGCAAGGTCGGCATCATCACGTTCAGGGATCCCGTGCTTCCCATCCAGCAGAGAATCATCGGTTTCCGCCAGGCGATCGCCGATTATCCCCACATCGAGCTGAACGGCCCCTTCAAACTCTCGCGCACCGGCGAAGACGCGTACGATTTCGTGCGCAACTACGTCCGCGGAGAGGCCGGCCTCCAGGGGCTTTTCGTGAGTTATGGAATCCTGGAGACTGTCGCCCGCGCCGTCAAGGACGAGGGGATGCAGGGCCGCATTCACCTCGTGGGATTCGACATTTCCCGCGAGATCGCGGCGCTGATCCGTGACAGGGTGGTGGATGCGGTCATCTGCCAGGAGCCGTTCGACCAGGGGTATTACACAATGAAAATTCTCCACCAGTACCTCGTGGAGAAGACGCGTCCGCGGCAGACCATCATCCATACCCGCCTGGAAGTGGTCATGCGGCAGAATGTCCACTACTTCGAGAATGAGACCGACTACCTCACGCTTCTCCACGACATCTGAGGCCGGAGGCTCCGTGGCCTATTCACCCGCAAGCTTCCAGTCCATTCCGATTTCCGACACCGCGGACGCGGTGCTCATTGACCTGCTGCCGTCGGCCGTGATCGAAAACGTGATCGTGGGGGGCACTCCCTGCCGCATCGTCGGTGGAGCCCTGGAGGAGACGTCGTGACGTCAAAAGAGAGGATGCTCGTTGCCTTGTCCGACGGAACGCCGGATCGGCTTCCCGCCACGATCCACCAGTGGCAGGACTTCCACTTGAAGACCTTCATGGGGGGAATGACCGACGTCGAGGCATTCCACGACGTGGGACTGGATGCCGCGATCACGCAGCCCGTTCGTGACGCCTCCGAGCCCGTCCTGGAGGGTGAGAATCTCCACTTCGGCGCCGGGCCGCACACGGCACGAGATCCAGACTCCGGAAGGGGAGTTGTCCTATGAGACGGAGTCAAACCAGTACACGAGCTGGATCACGGAGCACCTCATCAAGGACGACGGCGATGCGGATCTCTTTGCCGCGCACTCTCCACGAATCGGCCTGGACAAGGCCTCGCTCCGTAAGGACTACGACGCCCTCGGGGACGCGGGGATTCTGCGCATGTTCATCATCGGCCACCAGGGGGGCTGCTGGCAGGATGCATGCGAGTTGTACGGCACCGAAAAGCTCATCATGGCAACCTTCGACAAGCCCGACTGGGTCCACCACTTTCTCGAAGTACTATTGGAGCGGAAACTCGCGTTCATCCACGACAACATGAGAGGCGCGGCCGTCGACCTGGTGGAGACCGGCGGCGGCGCGGCCTCTTCCACGGTAATCTCACCAACGCTCCACGAGACCTTCTGCCTCCCCTACGACAGGAGGATCCATGACGCGCTGCATGAAGCGGGCCACCGGGTCGTCTATCATACCTGCGGAGGAATGAAAGCGATCATGCCCCTTCTCCTGCGCAACGGTTGCGATGTTTCGGAAACCCTCTCTCCAACGGGCGTAGGAGGTGATATCGGCCCCGATGACCGTGCTTCGGTCAAGGCGATTCTCGGCGAAAGATTGTCGCTGGTGGGGGGCCTGGACCAGATCAACATCCTTGGGGGTACCTCCAGGGAGGCGATCACCTCAGAGGTCGAGCACCTGTTCTCCACCTTCGGCCGCAATGGCGGCTACGTCATGAGCGCGAGCGATCACTTCTTTCACGTGCCCCGCGAAAATATCCTCCACTACGCCAGAATCGCGCGTTCGTGCACCTACTGACCTGCTGACCTGAAGTTGACTC
>Ga0182017_10002573_pt1 | contig 13710 bp, 6 predicted proteins | sample 712E3DmetaG_FD_120492 | JGI IMG/M metagenome (GOLD analysis project Ga0182017, IMG submission 120492) | Permafrost microbial communities from Stordalen Mire, Sweden - 712E3D metaG | ecosystem: Environmental > Terrestrial > Soil > Wetlands > Permafrost | place: Sweden: Stordalen | collected... | reverse complement strand
GTAAAAGAAAGCCAGCAACGCATTGACTCAGCCTTAAGAGCAAATGGTTACAGAATTCCGGGTAAAAAAATTGTTATTAATATGGCCCCGGCCGATATCCGGAAGGAAGGCTCTGCGTATGATTTGCCAATTGCAATTGGCATCCTGGCTTCGTCAGAACAAATAGTAACTGATAAACTGGACAAGTATCTTATGATGGGTGAACTCAGCCTTGATAGTGGATTGCAACCCATAAAAGGCGTTTTGCCAATCGCCATTCAAGCCAGCGAAGAAGGATTCAAAGGATTTATACTTCCAAAACAAAATGCAAGGGAGGCCGCTGTGGTAAGCAACCTTGATGTATATGGAGTAGAAAACCTGCAGCAGGTGATTGATTTTTTAACGGGTAAAATAACTCTTGAACCCACAACAGTTAATACCGAAGATGAATTTTATGCAAATGTTTCCAAATACGATGTTGATTTTTCCGATGTAAAAGGTCAGGAAAATGTAAAAAGAGCATTGGAAGTTGCTGCCGCCGGCGGGCACAATATTATTATGATTGGTCCCCCGGGAGCAGGAAAAACCATGCTGGCAAAACGTATACCGACCATTCTTCCACCTTTAACTTTACAGGAGGCCCTTGAAACGACCAAAATTCATTCTGTGGCAGGAAAGATGGGGAAAAACTCATCACTGATGACAACCAGACCATACCGCAGTCCGCACCACACCATATCAGATGTTGCATTGGTAGGAGGAGGCACATATCCCCAGCCAGGAGAAATTTCTCTTGCACATAACAGGGTATTGTTTTTAGATGAGCTGCCTGAATTTAAAAGAACGGTTTTGGAAGTTATGCGCCAGCCGCTCGAAGACAGGATAGTTTCTGTTTCGCGGGCAAAATTCAGTGTGGAATATCCTGCCAGTTTTATGCTTGTTGCATCAATGAATCCATGCCCTTGTGGATTTTATAACCATCCCGATAAGGAGTGTGTTTGTTCACCCGGCATTGTTCAAAAATACCTCAACCGAATTTCAGGACCCTTGCTTGACAGGATTGACATACATCTTGAAGTGGTCCCTGTTCCTTTCGATAAATTGTCCGATGCACGACCAACCGAACCAAGTAATAATATCAGGACCAGGGTCGCGGAAGCCAGGAAAATCCAGGAACACCGTTTTAAGGACCAGAAAAACATGCACAGCAATGCACAGATGAGTTCCAGGCTTTTGCGCAAACACTGCGAACTTGATGCTGCCTGTCAGGCGCTGATAAAAAATGCAATGGAAAAACTTGGCCTCTCGGCACGCGCCTATGACCGGATTTTAAAGGTTTCACGAACAATTGCCGATCTGGAAAAATCAGAAAATATAGCGCCCAATCATCTTGCGGAAGCCATTCAATACAGGAGTCTTGACAGGGACGGTTGGGCAGGGTAAAGACCTTAAGTCTAAAAAAAGTTATCTTGCAAATCAGTTGTTTCAATGAGGCTGTCTCAAAAGCCAATCGAAGCGTCATTGCGAGCGGAGCGAAGCAATCTTTTTGGTGTTTTCGTGTTTTGGCGCCTACGCTATAGCTTCAGTGACACTCGGACAGCGCCAGCGTGGTGGCAAAATTAAATTCTGGCACATCTAAATAATAATTAGCCATTTTTTTGACTGAATATTCAAAAAGATCAATTAAAAATTCATAAATTGTAATAAAATTTCTAAGCTATGAAAAGGATATTAATTATTGTTGCTGTTATTACATTTACAGGGTTAATGTATTTTTCCTGTTCCAAAGACAGTACATGCAAGAAATGTAAAATTGTCACATACGTCAACGGAAAACATACTAATGATGGAGAACCAGTTGAATATTGCGGTTCAGAACTTGATGCGAAGGAAGCAGAACCACCTGTAACAATTGATAGTACTACAACCAAGTGGGTTTGTAATTAATACCTGATTCCAATTACAGTAACATCATCGAGTTGTTCTAATTCACCCCGCCAATTTTCAAATATTTCATTGAGCCTGATGCCTTGTTGCAACATAGGCAGATTTCCTATTTGCAATAAAGATTCCCTGAAATTGGCGCTGAGAAACTTCTTGTTTTTTAACCCGCCGAATTGATCAACAAAACCGTCAGAGAAAGTATAAAATACATCTCCTTTTTCCAATGGCATTTCATTTAAAGTAAATGGAGTCATTACAGAATGTATGGCAACCGGCATTTTATTGCCTTTAACCTCAGTGAGTTCGCCTTTTCTGATAAGATATAATGGATTGTTGGCGCCTGCAAACTGGAGCTTATTGGTTTTGAAGTTTATATTGCAAATTGTTATATCCATTCCATCCTTAAGTTCGGCTCTTTCTTTTTGTTTAAGGCTTAAAATAACTTCATCACGCAAACTATTCAGGATTTCATCAGGGCGATGAACATTTCTATTATTGACAATCTCATTTAATTTACTTACTCCCAACATACTCATAAAAGCGCCCGGTACGCCGTGACCTGTACAATCAGCAACTACTACAATCATTTCATCATCAGTATTAGCGACCCAGTAAAAATCGCCACTGACTATATCTTTCGGTTTATAGAGCACAAAATGATCAAGAACTTCAGAAAAGAGTTCAAGTGCAGGCAGGATGGCGCTTTGGATGCGTTTTGCATATTCAATACTATCGGTAATATGCCGTTTTTGGAAGGCAATCTGGTCACGCTGCAAACGCGCTATGTCTCTTTGTTCCTCTATCTCTGCTTTTTGAGCCAAAATCATCCGGTTCTTTTCTTCCAATTTTATATTGGCCTGTTTTTTAATTTGATAACTTCGGTAGATGAAATATCCTAATGCTGCTATTATTGCTGCAATAAGAAAACTAAAAAACAATACGATTTTTTGTTTTTCAATAACCTTAAGCTGATCTGCCAGAATTCCGGTTTGATCGCTAATTTTCTTGTCTTTATCTGCAATTTCTTTGTTTTTAATATCTATTTTCAATTGCTGCCCGTTCAAAATATCTTTTTTATTATTTATGTCAGCCAGTTGGTTATTTATGACAGTCTTTTGCCCTGAAATAAATGATTCTTGTTTGTTTAACCGCAAATTATTTTCTATGACTATCTGTTGCTGAACGCCAACTTCCTCATTTAATAATTTTAGTTTGTGTTGCTGTGCTTCTATCTGGGCTGCCAGCGAGTCTATTTGTTTTGTCTGATCTTCTATTATTACATTTTGTTTTTTGACAGTCTCTTTTTCTTTACCGAGCGCTATATCTGTTTTTTGAAAAAGTAATTCCCATTCTTCACGGGTTTTAACTGCCTGCGCCAGGAACAGCTGCGAAACGGTCATCCCTTCTTCATTCATCAGTTTTTCGTTAGCCTCAAATTTTGGTTTGCCTCCTATTGCAACAAAATTTATCATGGATTGTCTGAATTCAAAATTTTCAGTAATTAATAAAGTATGCTTGCCCCTGATTTTTTTTAAAATGTCTTCGGCAGGAAATTCCTTTTTATTATTAACAAATAACACCTGGGTTTCCGCGAGATTCTCAATTGAGCGGCTATAAATTATTCTAATGGGTTTTTGCTGGATGAATTGTCGTGTCTTGGCCGCGTTAGCCAGTTCCCAGTAGAAATCAGTTTCAGTTGAAAGTACCCCGATTGTAAACTCAGGGAGTGTCTGAAAGTTTGCGTCGTTCCACTTTACATATTTAGAAATATCAAGTATATATAAAGCACGGGTTGCATTGTCGAACCCTTGTGATCTCGCGATAAAACTTATTAAAGTTAAAGATAGCGATACAACAAATAACTTTTTCAGAATCATAAGTTGAATATTTTCCATTAAGTTAAAAAGTTCTAATTGAAAATCAATGTTTTTACAAGAATATGTTTTGATCTATAACAACATTAATGATTTTCAGCCAAAATGGTACAATTGTAGCTGACAAATAGGGCAAGATGAGATATTCCCGATAGGGTTTTCTTTTGAGAGACCGGCAGGAATAGATTCCTTAACTTAACGACATTGGGCGCAATCCTGGGGCTATTGAATGCAGCACTTTGAGAGACTTTAGTCCAGCGACTTTTCTCAGGCCATTAGCGCAGTCACGGAGTGAGTTAATTGCAAAGTATAAAACTATTTCCTGACAATCTTAATTTTCTGAACGGATCCTACCCGGGTATAAATAGATATAAGGTAATATCCCGATTTTAGTCCCGATATATCTATTATTTTACTCTTGGGAGCGTTTATTGAAATCAACTGCTGACCTGCAAGATTGGTAATTGTAATAGCCTGAACTCCTTCAACAGAAGATAACTGAATTTGATTTGACACAGGGTTGGGATAAATGGCAACCGGATTATCAGCTTTTAATAAATTTTTGATTGAAACATGAGTCGTAGTATCTGCAAAATTTTCAGCTGTATCAGAAAAGGCTATTAATTTATCATCCGGTAAGCCTGTTGGATTCAAATATGCAATTTTGCCTCCTATATGTGAAACAAAAACCGTGTCATTTGGCAGAACTTTCCTGACAAGTTTCAGCACGATAATTTTTTTGTTCCCCGTTTTTAATGAAACAGTCCTTATTGTATCATCAATCCCGTTAACAGTAACAGTAAATGAGCTATTATCAAAAACCGGCGGGACCGGCGCCATATCAGCGCCTGTTTGGATTAACACTGAATCACCGGTTCTCACAACCTGAACTCCTCCAATGGGCGATTGAATAAATACAAAATCATCGAAGTAATAATCTCCAACTGTAAATTTTTGTATTACAACTCTTAAGCTGTCTTTGATGGTTGCGGCTCCCGCGTTGAAGCAAACCATAGTATATTTTGTCCAATTAGCAGTTAAGTTAATATCTGTATTTGTTAGTTCAGTATAGTTGTAGTCTCCAATGAGTGCATGTATTCTTGATTTTGTTGAACTCTTGGCCCAGAATGCAGCCCTGTAAAATTGTCCATGTGGGGCAGGAATATCTTCATTGCCTATTTGAATATCCCAATAAGTGGCTGGATTAGCAGCGTGTGTAACATTTGCATGTAATGATTTCGCCCCGGAATGTTTGTCAATACCTGTTATTGCATAGGTTGTATATCCAACGGGTGTTTGATATATCCATCCTAATGAAGTATCGGGATTTTCAAAACCTCCATTTACATTCAGGGTATCTTGTGCTTTAAGAACGCATGAAGCTACCACGAGCAATCCAATTGAATAAATTAATTTGCTTTTCATATTGTAACAATTTTATTTATTTTTTATATCTATCCTAAACAATAATTCTTTTAAACTTGTTAATTATAAGTTAGTTACAAAACTATACCGAAGTATTGCTAAACAAATCTTTATTTTTTAATGAACTTCATTACATTTGAGCTTCCACTTCTGTCAACCAATTTTATAAAGTAAACTCCTTTAGCCAGGCGGGATGCATTATAATCGAAAAATGCCGCATTTCTTAACGTGATTTTTTCAATTTCCTGCCCTGTTATTGTTGTTATCATGATACTTTGAGTATTTCCTGTATTGGTAAGATTCAGGATATTTTCAACAGGATTGGGATACAGCTCAATTTTGTTAATATTGGAATTTACAATACCTGAAAGCAAATTGTTTGGAAGATTTAAATTGCCGGTTGCGTCAAGTTGAGCGCCTTCAGTTGATTCCCAGGTCCCGGGTGTATATGAAAATACTACCAGGTCGTTGTACTTGATAGGCGAAGCAAGGTTCAATATTAATATCGAGGCGCTGTCTGTTTTCAATGAAACGCTGTTAATTATCCTGTTTCCGCCATTTACCTTAATAGTGAAATTTGCCAGCTGTCCCGAAGGATCCGTCATGTTTTTTGTAAAGTATATTTGAATTGTGTTGCCACCAGGTAATATGGCAGCATTTGTAATTCCAATTAATAAATTTTCAGCAGGTTCAGCGCCAAACCTGTCAAGCAAAGCGCTATCAGAAGAACGCTGTGATTCGCCCATGTATGAAACAACAACAAAATTGTCACTGGCTAAATTGCTCTTGAGGTTAAGAATTATCACACTTGAATCAGTTTCTTTTAAGGAGGCAGAAACAATAGAATCTATTACCGGACCATATACCGAAAAATTATTTTTTTCGAATTGTGGATCGCCCATTTTTTTGTCAAAAGTCAGTTCTACCTTTTTAGCAGCAATAACTCTTGCCTTTTTTAAAACAGGTTTTGGCAAAGCGCCGTCTGCTTCTTTTAAAACATAAGTTTTCCCTGCATCTGATTTATTGCAATCAATTGAAAATTGTTTCCAGGTAGAACCGAATTTGGCATTAACATAATACTTTCCAAAGAATCCCCTGAAAACATAAGATGAATCGTTTGATTTATCTATAATATTGGTGGACCATTCCTTATGTAAAAGATTGTAGACAGTGTCGGCAGCGGGTTTTGGAGTTTTATTTGCATTATACATTCCTGAACCGGCCCTGTAAACATAGGGATCCTGGAAGCCCCAAAAATAAAAACCTGTTATGGAAGGATATGAGAAGCTGTAACGGAGAACCTTTGAATAATACATGGCCTGATCTTTCTGACTCACACCGTCTTTGGTAACATCCATATCAAATTCCGTGAAGCGCATCTGAAGCCCTGGTTTGGCAAGTGAATCAAGGTACATTTTAAAACTATTAAAATTGCCAATTCGTCCGGGAAAGTGGCCCTGTATTCCAATACCGTCAATAGGTGCGCCATGGGCAAGACAAGATCTCAATATTTTCAAATAGTTTGCATACTCGCCCCATTCAACTAAATTGTAATCGTTCAAATAAAGTTGTGATGTAGAATCAGCTTCGTGTGCCCATTTAAAACTGTTCCATATAATAGAATCGCCTATGCTGTCGGTTAAAAAGTGGGTGTGGGTAGGTTCATTGTATACATCATACTCATGTACCCGTCCTTTATAGCGTGCTACATCTCTAAGTATCCGTGCTTTACACGAATCGTTCATGGCATTTTTATTTAACGCCTGCACCCATTGTGGTACCTCGTGATAATTCAGGGCTGTACCTCCCCAAAGAAGACAATGCCCTTTTAAAGGCCATCCAATTTTTTCAGTATATGCCAAAGTTGTGTCGAACCCGGCATAAGTGAAAACTCCCGCCTGTGATTCAACGCCGCTCCATTTAAACTCGTTACCGTTTACTCCTGAATTAAAGAACCTGTATGTGGAGGCATTTGTCCAGTCGAATACTTCGGTAGAAATTGGAGGGCCAACAGTAATTCCCCAGGTAAATTCATGGTTCACAAGTTTTATTGTCAAAGAATCTTTGACTGAATTTCCATCCTTGTCGCGAACCTTTATAATAAAATTGCCTTTGCGGATACTGTCAATTCTGATGTTGGTGCTATCAAACCAGTTCTTTGTTGCAGCATTGGCTTTTTCTGACTGAAAAAATGCAACTGCAATATGAAATGTGAGAAATATTGTTAAATACCGCATGTTGTTTATTTTTAAAATAGTAATTCATAATGATAAATAATCCTGGAATTAGTTCTATGAATTTACTACTTCCAGGATTAATTAATATTTTTAATAGGAATGTTACCAGGAACCATATTGAGTTAATACCCCATTACTTAAAGTAATTTCTTTATCAGGAACAGGGAAAAACTCGTTTTTACCTTTAACAAATGCAACGGCTGAACCATCGGCAAGTGTGGTATTTAAATAGTGATCAGCAAGGTTCCACCTGACCAAATCAAAAAACCGGTGGCCTTCACATGCCAGCTCAATTAAGCGTTCATGCACAATATCATCGTGTGTAATTGCTCTTGTTGTAATATCAGCAGGTGAATTTGTATTACCGCTGTTACGTGCACGTGTACGTACCATGTTGATGTAATAACCGGCTTCACCAATGGCATTACCGGTTTTGCCCGATTCTAAAGCAGCTTCAGCAGCAAATAATAGCACATCGGCATAACGCATTAATTTAACGTGGATCGGGCCATCCTCCCATCCTCTGGTTTTTGACCAAAATTCATCATACGAGCATTCATATTTTCTTGAGTTTGTTGCAAGACCGGTTCCGGCTTTAAGCACAGTAAAATTAGGGTACCCCCAGACAAGTTTTGCGCCGGCATCCGGATAACAGTTAATTGAATCCTGATCTGTCATTACTGTAGCTTGTTTGCGTGGGTCACCTGGTTCATACTGGCTGACCAGAAAACTCGATGGACACCACCAGCCCCAGCCAAAATCGGCACCGTTGCCAGGTGAACCGGGGGTTCTGCTTATCTTTCGAGGAGTGCACCATTGAACAAGTGCAGTACCTCTGGTATCGAACCAAACTAAACCATCCTGTGAATTTTGTATTTCAAAAACAGCTTCTGAAGAATTATTTCCTGCTACCATAAACTCTACCTGGTAACCGCCTGTATTAGGACCGCGCCAGGTACTGGTTTTTGTGCCATCAATTCCCACCAGGCTGTATTTTCCTGAGACAATTACCTGTTGGGCATAATACAGGGCTGAATCCCAGTGCTGTATACAACCATTAAAAACCTCGTTATCCGTACAATATTTGGCATACGATGATTCATATAAATAAACTTTTGATAACAGAGCCAAGGCAGATCCTTTTGTTGCTCTTCCAACATCAGCACCCCAACCATCCTTTTCAGGCAAGGAAGCAATGGCTATTTGCAAATCGGATTTTATGAGCTTGTACACTTCGGCAATTGAACTTCTTGGTTTATTAAATTCGCTGGCGCCAGGAATTTTACTATAAAGAGGCACTCCGCCAAAAATCTGGCAAAGTGTAAAATAATTAAGGGCCCTTAAAAAATAAGCTTCGCCGAGCCTCTTTTTCAGCACATCAGCATTATAATTAGGATCTGTTGCTTTAGTAATTCCCGGTAAATTTTCAATAGCAACATTACAAAATTTTACAGCCCGATATAAATAACCCCAGGGCCATTGAAAAACATTTGCTTCAGTAGGAGTAAAAGTAAACTGATCAATATGTTGAAATTCAAGAACATCGCTCTTACCGCCAGCACCTGCTTCAGCTTCATCGGATGAAATGCTGCCAAGAGTCATCATAATTGTAAGATCCCACACTTTTTCAATATTAAAAACAGAATAGCATGCTGTTATTGCTTTGTCGGCTGAGGACATTGTTGTATAGTAAGTTGCCTCAGCGGGAGATGCAATAGGTTTTAAATCGACAAAATCTTTACTGCAATCAGTAAATATAAGTCCAAGTAAAACCAAGGAACTATATTTGAATAATTTTCTTTTCATCTTATTTAATTTTTTAGTATGATATAGTTAAACCTCGTCTATTTAAAAAAAAACTTTGTTAAAATCTTGATAATTTTTTTGTTTCCTTTATAAATAAATATTAAAAAAGTCTTAGAATCGTAAGTTTACGCCAAACAAGAACATCTTTGGTTTGGGGTAATTTCCTGCCTTATCAATTCCCTGGGTAAGCGCATCACTACCGCCGATTTCCGGGTCATAGCCTGAATATTTTGTAAAGGTCAACAGGTTTTTTGCTCCAATGTATACCCTTAAACTTTCGATTTTCAGTATCTCTGAAATATTTTTAGGAATGGTATACCCTATTTGAATAGTCTTTAGTCTAAGGTATGAACCATCTTCTACATAAAAATCCGAGATTTTTGTAAAATTTTGATTTGCATCTGCAGGAACAGAAAGACGCGGCAAAGATGAACCGGTATTTCCGGGATCAAGTAAATTTCCACTGCGATCGTATATTGGAGAATAATATTGATTCAATACGTCTAAAGACCTGTTACGACCAGGACCCTGTGGCATTAACCCAAATTTTGCACCATTAAAAATTTTGTTTCCATAGGTACCCTGGAAGGCCATATTTAGGTCGAATCCCTTGTATTCAAGGTTGCAACTAAAACCGTAACTAAACTTAGGTGTGGGGCTACCAAGCACTGTCCTGTCTTTAGTATTTACTGAACCATCATGATTTAAATCGACAAACTTTATATCGCCAGGTAATGCATTTCTTTGGGCATAAATTGTATCGCCATTGACATTCTGAGTATAGGGCTGGTTCCAGATATAAACTTTACCAGTTGCATCTTTCCGGGCATCAGATTCATGGAAAATGCCGTCGGTTTTATAACCGAAAAATGCTCCAATAGGCACACCTTTTTCAAGCACAACGATGTTCGAAAGGTTGACACCAACTGTACCAGTATATGTAGTGTCACCAGCAACATCAACTATATTATTTTTTATAAAAGAGATATTAAAATCAAAAGATGCTTTTAATTCTCCTTCCATTTTTTTGTATCCTGCAGAAAATTCCCAACCGGTATTGTCAATTCTACCCAGATTAACAAGTGGACGGGCATCACCGCCTAATTGATAAACATCGCCGGCATATTCATAAGCACCCAATGAGGAAAGTACATTCTTTGGATATATCATTCCGATATTATGTTTGTTAAAATAGTCAACCGTAAGAGTAAATTTATTTTTGAGGAATGCAAGGTCTAATCCTAAATCAGTCATATCCATCGATTCCCAGTGTAATTCAGGATTTGATATTTTAACAGCTGCTGCACCTTGTGAAGCATTTTTTGAACCATCAAAAATATATGTAGTGGCAGTTAAATTAGTGACAACGTTAGATGAATACCTGAACCCTTCAGGGGCATTTGCACCCGTTTTGCCCCAACTAAACCTTGCTTTCCCAAAACTCAGGAAATCCAGGTTTTTAAGAAATTCCGAAAATTTGACGCCAAAAGAGAAAGAAGGAAAATCACCATATTTCTTGCTGGGTCCAAATTTTGATGAATAATCACGCCTGTAATTTGATGTTAACAATAAAATATTCATAAAATCATAATTTACCCTGCCAAAATATGACATATTTCTATTGTGGTCACCACCACCGGCAACAAGTTGTTTCCCGGTTGATATGATGTCCTGGCTTGAATTAAAATACTGATCTTCAGGTGCAGCGCTGGCAAGGTTATTACGTGTACCACTTATATCCTTTGTAACATCACTATAAGCTTCCATACCGGCCATTAATCCAACATGATGATTGTTAAGAATTGTGGTATTGTAATTTGCAAAGTTTTGCCAGGTCCAGTTATAATATTGTTTTATTGTTTTGCTAACCGAACTCACATTATTAGCAACCTTTGATGAATATTTATATTGTGGATTGAACTGGTCATTTATGTTAAAGTCCATACTTCCGCTCATCCGAGAAGTAAAAACAAATCCTTTGAAAGGGTTGATATCAGCATAACCCGTTGCTGAAGTGTTATAGTCTGTAATTGATTTATTCAGCTCATCTTCTGCAATTTTAGGTGATCCTAAATCATCGGGTGTTGGTGCCCACTTACCATTTTTGTCATAGGGTGGAACATATGGAAGCATTGAAAGTATGTTTGGGAAAGGACTTAAATATTCGTTCTGATATTCACTTTCTTCAAGCCCTTGTGTTATTGATTGAGTATAGCTGGCAAATTCACCTATCTTAATCCATTTGTTCAATTTATGATCACTGTTGATTCCGAGTATATATCTTTGATAATCACTTTTTCTTAATATTCCTTCCTGGTTTACAAAACTGCCACTTAAAAGAAATGTAGACCTTTTATTACCTCCTGATACAGAGAAATCAATATTTTCCATAATGGCTGCCCGAAACATTATATCCTGCCAGTTGTAATTATGGAAACTATCAGGTTGGGTAGAAAAAGGTGTGTATGTTCCACCGCTTTTAACCGCACTAAGCAAGTTAATTCTGTTCATAACGGTTACATATTCCTGGGCGTTTAATAAGTCAATTTTTTTCCAGGCAGATTGGACACCTCTGTAATAGTTGAACGTGGTTTTAGTCTCCCCTTCTTTTCCGCGTTTAGTAGTAACCAGAATTACACCGTTTCCACCAGTTGCGCCATAAATTGCTGCAGAAGAAGCATCTTTAAGCACTTCAACCGATTCAATATCATCCGGATTTAAATGCGATAAATCGCCAGAAACACCGTCAACTATAACTAAAGGCTTGTAACCATTAATTGAAGATAACCCTCGAATTTGTATTGTAATATTACCTCCAGGCATACCTGAATTCTGGACAATGTTTACTCCTGCAGCTTTACCTTGCAGCGCCTGATCTAGACTGGCAATAGGTAATCTGCTGAGACTTTCACCAGAGACCGAAGCTACGGCCCCGGTTAAATCACTCTTCTTCTGAACGCCATAACCTACTACTACAACCTGGTCTATTTCTTTTACACTTTCTGATAGAATAATATTAATAGTAGTCTGTTCTCCAACAGTTAATTCCTGGTTGGTATAACCAACATAAGTAATTGCCAGTACAGTACTGCTTCCGGGAACTTTTAATGAAAAGTTTCCGTTCATATCAGTAACTGCACCAGTAGTAGTACCTTTAATAACTACATTTACACCCGGTAATGCCAAGCCAGTTTTATCAACTATATTACCGGTTACAGTTCTCTCCTGGGCATGAAGAGCGCCCATAAAAATAAATGAAAGAAGCAATAACAGCATTCGTTTTGTCAACAGCCTGAATTGCTTTTGATCGTAAAAATTTTGCTTCATAGTGTGGTTTATTAATTGTTAGTTTTAGTATAAAATTTCAGTAATAGTGACTTACAAATAAAAAAAGTGAATCTAGAAAAAAATGCAAAGAGTAAAGTGGAAAATTCTGCCAAATAGGTAAAAAAATTATTAAGCTTTTTTTAATTTTCATTTTAAAGTTAAATATTTATTATTTAAAATTACATCAATAAAAATTACTATCTGGTTTTTAAGTAATTATGTTAAAAGTGATATTATAAACTTACAACTTTATTGTTAATATTTTTCATTTATCGGGGAAAAAAACTCTTCATATTGACAAAGTGTTATTATGACATATTATTGAATTATCAATATATTAAATGATTAACTGAGATTTTTGATATTGAATTTTCCTTAAAAATTCATATTCCTGGCCAGCTTCAAACGGCTGGCAATGGTATTATCTGATTTCTCATTATAAATAAAATCTTTATTTCATTGGTTGTAATTTGAATATCACCAAATTATAATAAAATCAGAAATGTTCAATAATTCATTATTTAATTAGCGCAAGTATTTATAAATTTGCGCTTCATTTTTTTTAACAAATATTTAGAAGATTAAAACATAGTTAACATGAAGAAGATCTTTATTTTATTAGTTATTCTGCTCTCTCCGGTAATGGTTGTGGCTAGTGAGGCAGATCTCAAAATTCCGAATTTAACTCACGACCAGAACATATTGCTCATGTGGGGCTTTTTAATATGTGCACTAGGTCTGATATTTGGTCTCTATCAATTTATCAGGGTAAGGAACCTGAGAGCTCACCAGTCAATGCTGGATGTTTCGAAAATAATATTCGAAACCTGTAAAACTTACCTTATTCAACAAGGTAAATTTCTTATTTATCTGTTCCTGATTATTGCCGCTTGCGTTGCATTTTATTTTGGATTTCTGCAGCACTCCGGTATTGGTGGTGTAATGCTGATTCTGTCATGGACAGTTATTGGTATCCTCGGTTCTTACGGTGTAGCATGGTTTGGAATTCGCATGAATACACTGGCAAACAGCCGTATGGCATTTGCTTCTCTCGAGCGTAAGCCATTAAAATTATTAACTATACCTTTAAATTCGGGCATGAGCATTGGAGTGGTACT
>Ga0182017_10002572_pt1 | contig 13713 bp, 16 predicted proteins | sample 712E3DmetaG_FD_120492 | JGI IMG/M metagenome (GOLD analysis project Ga0182017, IMG submission 120492) | Permafrost microbial communities from Stordalen Mire, Sweden - 712E3D metaG | ecosystem: Environmental > Terrestrial > Soil > Wetlands > Permafrost | place: Sweden: Stordalen | collected... | reverse complement strand
TAGCGGTGATTGCCTTGGTGGTTCACTTCGTCCGGGGTCGTAGCGCGGCTTGAAAGCAGGGCCAACCAGTTGTACCCGATAACTGAGGCGTCAGCCCTCTTAAGCTGGATCAGTGGTCGAGCCAGGGATTCAACCCCTCCTGGGTGTTCTCCCCTGGGCAGAAGCTGAAGCAGCCTGAGGCCGAGCGCGATTGAGCACCTAAAGACTAGCCAGCACAGCCGTCTAAGGCCAAGTTATTGGTTTGTTTGGTCGGGGCGAGTGGATTCGAACCACCGACCTCCTGGTCCCGAACCCGAGCGAGGCCTGCCTCGAAGGCATTCAAGCGGGAACGGCACTTCTTGCGTGGTAGACGGCCGGAGTTGCACCTCGCAACCTCCGGGAGCCCGCAGCGCCTCTCAACCTTCATAAGAATGAAGCATTTTCAGAGGTTCGGATGCTGGCCCGATACCGTGAAGGTGCGGCTTTCAGTCTGGGAATGTTCCGGGATCGCCGGGCCTTTACGCTGGGCCACCACCAACGGGCCGAAGCCGCAACATCGCAAGCTGCAGCCGGAAACCCGCGGTACTGAAACCCGCGCCAATCGGGCACTCCGTCGAATTCCTGCTCAGAGGTAGAAAATGCTCCTCTTGTTTCGAGCGCAGCAGTGGCACGCCCGTGACCACTGGGAGAAAACTCCCGGTGTCCAAATCCTGTATGGACGCCGGGAGGTTTCATTCGAGCTGCAGGCTACTTCTGATGTGCAGATTTTTCGTGAGCCGCCTTCGAGGCTTCGTGTGCCTTACCAGAGTGATCGAGGGCGGTCGCCGAGTGCTTCTTGCCTGATGCATGATCGCCCTTTCCGTGGTACTCCGCAGCCATCCGATGAGCCTTGGCGGCGTTTTCATGATGCTCAGCTGCCTTGTTATGCGCGTCTTTTGGCATGTAGATCTCCTTTGGGAATCGATATTTCGACTCTTTAAACCCCATGCAAGTTATGAACCATTCATCGAGCCACCCGCTGAGGCCGGGGTCGATTGCTCCAGCGCTTCCCGCCAACTTCCCCGCGCACGCGTGACCATGTATGGGTCATGTGGCTAAATATGGTCGGGGATCTTTACCAGACGAATGCTCAACTTCCGTACCGTGGCGTTCAAGCTAGGGCGCACATGTCCCCAGCAACTTTTGCCTTCCTGCGGCAAAACCTGCGAAGGCTGCTGTCACTCGGGCGAAGGAGGCTGTGAGTTTGCAAGCATCCTCTGGGACGACGAAGAATCCTCCGTTGAAGCATTCTAAGCCGCCATCAAAAGCCGCCACGAAGAAACATCGGGCACTGAAGAGGGCGGAAGCTGCTAAGGCGCAACTAACTACCGCAAAGAAGAAGAGCGCCCGCAAGAAGGCCGCTGTCAAGAAGGCAGCAACGGCAAAGGCGGCGAAGAAGACAACCCCGGTTCCTGCCCCGGCTGTCTCTGGACCTGCCGCTTAGTAGGCTAGGGTTGTCGGCTGAGCGCCATGTCCGATCAGACGGTGCGGATTGTCAGGCCGCAGGAATTGACGAGCCAAGAGTTCGGTGCCGTTCGTGCGCTCATTTTGGAAGGTGGAGAGGTTACCCTCGGTGCGGGTGACATCTTTCACGGAGCGTTCTGCCACCGGTACGTGGTGAACGGCTTCGGGTTTCGCGACGCTCTGGAGTTCGCGTCTGCGATTGCCAGCCGTTCCTGCCAGTATTTTGGTACCCGGGCCTGGATGAATGAGATTCCCTCCGCTGTCCGCCCAGGATAATCGAGTTGGGAATCTGAAACTGTAGATGATTTTGCAGCTGCCCGGTGCTTCCGGGTTCAACAGGGCTCAACAGGCTTCAACTGGATGCCCGTATCCCCTTGAAACGTAAACAGTTGAAAACAAGGCGCTTCCGTAGTGTGCCAAGAACTGCCTTAGGCGCAGGGGGTCGGGCGTTCAAACTTGCCGGCCCCGACCAATAAAATCAAGCATTTACATCAGCTTCCAACGTCCATGATCGGCGTTTGTGACCTAACCCGGACTCGCCGAAGACGTGCCATTCCCGCTCCAGGATTCTCCGCGTCGCCGGGCCGCTGAGCCGCTGGTGCGCCCGATCGACGGCGATCGGCAACTCCAAGTCCTCGGTGGTGTACTTGAACGGGAACCGTCGCCGCCCGCCGCCGCTCAGTCGGATCAGCCTGGCGATCTACGGCATGCTCAGCCCGGTCGCCTGGCTCAGCAAGGCCCGCACCGCGCCGCGCTGCTTCCTGCTCAGCGAGAAGTACCGTTGCTCCGTCAGAACGGCCTCGACCCACGGGTACCGCTCGGCCCGGCTCTGCCCGGTGAACTCGATCTCCGCACTGCCGCTCAGGAAGTCGGCGATCCGCTCCGGCGTCAGGGTTGCCAGGGTTTCCATACCAATCGGCATTCACCCGCCAGCATGGCATCGGCCCGGTTTTCAGGATCATCTTGTATTGCCCAAGCCTGCCCCGTCTCGCTCCCGCGGTAAAATGTGAGCCTGCATGCTTCCGTTCAAGCTGGTCTATCACCCGGCCTATGATTTGAATCTCGGCGAGCATGTTTTCCCTTCCCAGAAGTACCGCCTCATCCGCGACCGGCTCCTGGCCGACGCCTTCGCCGCGCCCGAAGATTTCGCCACTCCCGAGCCCGCCCCCGACGACGACATCCTCGCCGTCCACGACCCCGACTGGGTCCGCCGCCTCCGCACCGGCACGCTCACTTACTACGATCTTCTGAAGCTCGAGATCCCCTACTCCCGCAGGATGGTCGAAGCCTTCTGGCTGGCCGCCGGAGGAACCACGCTCGCCGCCCGCCTGGCTCTCGCCGACGGCATCGGCTTCAACATCGGAGGCGGCTTCCACCACGCCTTCCCCAGTCACGGCGAGGGCTTCTGCGCCATCCACGATGTCGCCGTCGCCATCCGCCGCCTCCAGAAGGATGGCCTCATCCGCCGCGCCATCGTCGTCGATTGCGACGTCCACCACGGCAACGGCACCGCCGCCGTCTTCGCCGCCGATCCCACCGTCTTCACGCTCTCCATTCACCAGCTCAACAACTACCCCGCCGAGAAGCCGCCCTCGGACCTCGACATCAACCTCGCCGACGAGACCGGCGATCGGGAATATCTCGAGCGCCTCCGCGCCGCCTGCGTCCCCGCCATCGCCGGATTCGACCCCGACCTTCTGGTCTACGTCTCCGGCGCGGATCCCTACTTTCAGGACCAGCTCGGCGGCCTCTCGCTCACCATCGAGGGCCTCAAGGCCCGCGACCGCCTGGTCTTCTCCGCCGCCCTCATGCACCGCGTCCCCGTGGCCGTGGCCCTGGCCGGCGGATATGCGGTGGACCTCGACGACACCGTCACCATCCACGCCAACACCGCCCGCGCCGGCAAAGAGGTTCTCGATCGCACCGGCTGGAGGCCCGCATGACCGATTCCTACGACCAGGTCGCCTACCAGGGCTTCCCCTTCCCCGAGTCGCACCCCGACCGGCTCTGCATAATCGGACGCCTGCTCGGCATGGACCCCGCCCCGGCCGCCCGCTGCCGCGTCCTCGAACTCGGTTGCGGCGATGGCGGCAACTTGATCCCCATGGCGCTGGCCCTGCCCGAAAGCGATTTCGTTGGCATCGACCTGGCCGCGCAGCCCGTCGCCCGCGGCTGCGCCATCGCCGCCGAGCTGGGCCTGCGCAACATCCGCCTCACCCGCATGGACGTCCGCGACTTCCCCGCGGACGCCGGCCCGTTCGACTACATCATCGCCTACGGCCTCTATTCCTGGATTCCCGAAGACGCCCGCCGCCAGGTCCTGGCCATCGCCGGCGCGCAGCTCCGCCCGCAGGGCATCGCTTACGTGAACTACAACGTCTTCCCCGGCTGCCACGCCCGGCTGATGCTGCGCGAGATGATGCTCGCCCACACCCGCACCGCCGAAAGCCCCGCCGATCGCATCGAGCTGGCGCGCCAGTTCCTCGCCGCGTTCCCCGATTCCCCCGCGCTCGCCGCCGCAGCCCGCCGCCTTCTCGACCGCGCCCCCGCCGCCCTCTTCCACGACGAGCTCGACGAGTTCTACCACCCGCTCTACTTCCGCGACTTCATCCGCGAAGCCGCTGCGCACGGCCTCCAATACCTGGCCGAAGCCACACTTTCAGACACCCACGCCGCCGCCGAGGACGCCGCCATCGCCGACCTCATCGAGCGCGAGCAGCACCTGGATTACCTGATGAACCGTGCCTTCCGCCAGACCCTGCTCTGCCGCGCCGAAGTGGTTCTCGATCACTGCCTGCGAACGTCTCCCATCGCCAGCCTGTGGGCAGCCTCGCCCGCAACCTCATCGAGCGCCGACGGCGGCCAGACCGAGTTCCGTACCGAGCATAGCGTCCTCGGCACCGCGCACCCGGCGGCCATCGCCGTGCTGAACGCACTGATCGAAGCCTGGCCGCGCGCCGTCCCCGCGGCCGAGTTGCCCGGAGATCCGCAGCAGGTCGAGGCCATCCTCCTGAGCGCTTTCGCGGGAGGTCTGGTGCGGCTCTACGCCACGCCGCCCGCGCTCGCGGCCGTCCCCGCCGAGCGCCCCGTGGCCAGCCCGCTCGCCCGCATCCAGGGCCGCACCGATGAGACTATCACCACGCTACTTCATACCTCGGTTGAGGTCAGCGACCCGATCGTCCGTCGCCTCCTGGTCCTGCTCGATGGCACGCGAGATCGCGCCGCGCTGGTCGATGAGCTGCTGCCCCTGGTTGGCGGCTCACGCGAAACCCTCGCCCCCGCCCTGGACCGGAACCTGGCCGCGTTCGCCCGCCTCGGTTTGCTGGCTACCCCACCGGCAGACCGCTCTCCACATACGCCCGCCAGCCCCCATCGAGCGAGATGACGTCGCGGTAGCCCATCTTCTGCAGGTTGTCCGCGGCCAGCGCCGAGCGGAATCCGCCGCCGCAGTACAGCACCATCTTCGTGTCGTGCCCCGGCACCCGCGTCTCAATGTCGCGCTCGATGATCCCCTTGCTCAGGTGCAGCGCGCCGGAAGCGTGCCCCGCGGCCCACTCGCTCTCCTCGCGCACGTCCACCAGCAGGAACGGCTCGCCCGATTCCCGCAGCCGTCGCAGCGCCTCGATATCCATCTGTGCGACGCGCGACTTCGCATCGTTGACCAGCGCCAGAAACCCCGGGCTATGATGTTTCGCCATCGGTCTGCCCCTCAGTTACTTCACCCGCCGGATGTCCGCCCCCGCCCGCGCCAGCTTCTCCTCGATCTTCTCGTACCCGCGGTCGATGTGATACACCCGGTCGATCGTCGTCTCCCCGCTCGCCACCAGCGCCGCCAGCACCAGCGATGCGCTCGCCCGCAGGTCCGATGCCAGCACTCCGGCGCCGCTCAGCGCGCTCGGCCCCGCCACGATCGCCCGTCTGCCGTCCAGCCGGACGTTCGCCCCCATGCGCATCAGTTCCGGCACGTGCATGAAGCGGTTCTCGAAAATCGTCTCGGCGATCAGCGAGATGCCCTGCGCCCGCGTCATCAGCGCCATGAACTGCGCCTGAAGATCTGTGGCGAAGCCGGGGTACTCCTCGGTGGTCACATCCACGGACTTGAGCCGGCCGTCCGACCGCACGCGTAGCGCGTCCGGCCCAACCTCGGCGATCTCCGCCCCGGCCTCGCGCAGCTTCGCGATCAGCGCGGTCTGGTGCGCTGGCTCGCACCTCGTCACCACCACGTCGCCGGCGGTGATGGCCCCCGCGACCAGGAACGTGCCGGCCTCGATCCGGTCCGGGATGATCGAGTGCTCGGCGCCGTGCAGCCGCTCGACGCCGCGGATACGAACCGTAGAAGTGCCCCCGCCCTCGACCGAAGCGCCCATCTTGTTGAGCAGCTCCGCCAGGTCGGCGACCTCCGGCTCGCGGGCGGCGTTCTCGAGTACCGTCTCGCCTTCCGCGAGGACGGCGGCCATCATCAGGTCCTCGGTGCCGGTGACGCTGACCCGGTCGAAGGTGAACGATGCGCCGTGCAACCGCCCCTGCGTTTCGGCCTCGACGTAGCCGGCCTCCTGCCGGATGCGCGCGCCCAGCCGCTCCAGTCCGGCCAGGTGGTAGTTGATGGGACGCGCGCCAATGGCGCACCCGCCCGGCAGCGACACCCTCGCGCGCCCGATGCGCGCCACCAGCGGCCCCAGCACCAGGCTCGACGCGCGCATGGTCTTCACCAGGTCGTACGGCGCTTCGGCGCGCGCGATGGTGCGGGCCTCGATGCGCAGCGGGCCGGCCTTCTTTTCGATGCGCACCCCGATGGCGTGCAGCAACTGCACCATGGTGGCGATGTCCCTGACCTTGGGGATGCGGTCCAGCGTCACCGCCTCCTCGGTCAGCAGGCAGGCCGCCAGCGCCGGCAGCGCCGAGTTCTTCGCGCCGTTGGTGGGGATCTCCCCCTTAAGCGGCGCGCCGCCGCGAATGACGAACTTATCCATGTTTGAGTGCTTCCGAAACCCGCCCGCGCGCGGCCCGCAGCCGCTCTTCCGCATCTTCGCGCCCGATGCCCAGCCGCGCCATCACGATCGCAGTTCTCACTTTACCACCCGCCGATTCGAGCAACGCCGCGGCGCGCTCGCGATCCACGCCGCCGGCCTCCTCAACGATGCGCACCGCCCGCGCCCGCAGCTTCGCGTTCGTCGGCTGCACGTTCACCATCAGGTTGCCGCAGACGTGCCCGAGGCGGATCATCGCTGCCGTGCTCAGCATGTTGAGGACGAGCTTGGTGGCCGTCCCCGCCTTCATTCGCGTCGAGCCTGCGATGACTTCCGGCCCCGTCAGAGGTTCGATGGCGACCTGGACGGCCTGCGAAAGCTCCGAGCCGGGCGTGCAACTGATGCCGATGGTGAGCGCGCCCAACTCGCGGGCCCGTGCCACCGCGCCCAGCACGTAAGGCGTCAGGCCGCTCGTGGCGATGCCCACCAGCACGTCGCCGCCCGCGAAGCCGCGCGCATCGAGGTCGCGCGCCCCCATCTCCGGCGAGTCCTCGCTGGCTTCGCTCGCCCGCGCCAGCGCCGCTTCCCCGCCCGCGACGATGCCCTGGACCAGTTCCGGCGCCACGTTGAACGTGGGCGGGCACTCTGCCGCATCGAGGACGCCCAGCCGCCCGCTGGTTCCCGCGCCGATGTAGAACAGCCGGCCGCCCTTCTCGAGCCGCTCGACGATGCCCTCGACCGCCTGCGCGATGCGCGGTATCTCGCGCGCCACGGCCTCCGCCACCCTGCCGTCCTCGGCATTGATGATGGCCAGCATCTCCCGAACCGGCAGCGCGTCGATGCCCTCCGACGCCGGGTTCCGCCGCTCCGTCATGAGGTCTTCGCACATCGTGTCCCCACCGAAGCCTCCATCTTAGCGCGCGGTGCGGCGCACGCTTCCGCGGCTACTGGCTACAGCTTCTTCGGCTCCACATCGGTGGGAACGGGATTTCGCAGCGTTTCCCCCTTGATTTCCGTAGTTGTGCCGCTACAATAAAGCGACGGCCGCGGGGCCACCGCGCACCGCGGTCTCCGACGACATATGGAAAACGGCCGCTGCCGCCGCCTCAAAGACTTGGTCTCCCGCCACCACTACTGGTCCGTGTTGGTGTTCATCCTGCTCGTCAAAATACTCATCTGGACCTGGTCCCTGGCCGTTGCCCACTGGGTTCCTGTAACCCCGTTGAGGTACTTCTCCGGCGGACATCACTACCAGATCGATCCGCGGATCACCGAACACCGGGTCGACTTCCTCAGTATCTGGATTTACTCCGACTCGGAGTGGTATCTCAGCATAGCCGAGCGGGGTTACCCGGATACCGAAGGAATGAAGAAGGCCGCCGCGGCGCAAGCGGCCAGGATCGGGTATCCCTATACCTTCTCTCCCGGCGACCCGGTTGCGAAGCATCGCAAGTATACGGAATGGGACGCCGACGCCAAGTACGCCTTCTTCCCCCTGTATCCGCTGACGATCGCCCTGTTCCACTTACTCCTGCCCCTCCACCTGGCTGCGTTTGTGGCTACCAATACCCTCAGCGCGCTCGCATTCCTGTTGCTGTACGCCCTCGTCTTCGAGTACTTCGCCGACAAAGGCCTGGCCTTCCGGTCGCTGGTTCTGCTGGTCTTCTATCCGTTCTCCGTCTTCTACCAGGCGTATTTCACCGAAGGTCTGTTCCTGCTGCTGGCCGTTTTGTCCTTCTACTTACTCAAGAAGGGGCGGCTGGGTCTCGCAGTCGCGAGCGGCGCGCTACTGGCGGCGACCAAGGCGACCGGAGTGCTCATCACCATACCCCTGCTGATTCTGGTGATCAAACAGAGCGCACCCGCTCCGGACCGGGCCGCCCGCAGAGCCGAGAAGCTGAAGCGAAAGACGGCCCGCATCGGCCCGATTAACTGGAGCCGCTGCGGAACCGCGTGCCTGGTGCCTCTTGGGCTGGCCTCTTATGCGTTCTTCAATCGCTGGAACACCGGCTATTGGGACTACTTCTCCCGGGCCCTGGGCAGGTGGGGCTACCAATCCACTGAGGTTTTCGATAATGCGCTCACCAACATTTTTGTCACGGGCTCCAGGTTGTTCAGGCTGAAACTGTTCACATACGGCGAATGTGTGGTGGAATACGCCGTCATGGTGATCTTCCTGGCTCTCATCGTGTTGAGTTACCGGCGGCTGCCGTTGGAGTTGTGGTCCTTCAGCCTCCTGGTGTGGCTCGCCCCGATCATTTCCAAGGACCTCGTTTCATTCTCCAGGTACATGTCCGTATCGTTTCCCATGTTCATCTACCTGGCCGGGATCAGGCGCAGGCTGGTCTTTGGCATCCTGTGCGCGTGTTTCGTGGCCGGCAGTCTTCTGACCGGCGGCATGATGGTCACCTGGCATTGGGTCGGATAGAATGGCGGAGTGAGCTTCTCCGCCTCCTACGACACCACCACCAGGATCGTCACCGCCCTGGTATTCGTCGCCGCGATCGGCGGCGCCGTGGCCGCGCACAGCGTCCCGATTACGTTCCTTCTGTTCCTGGCCATCTGCCTGTCGTACGTCTACTCGCCGCAGGGCTACGTTTGCGAAGGGCAGTCGATCATCGCCCGGAGGCTCGTCGGCAACGTCACCATCTCCCTCGAAGGCCTCCGCGAAGCGCGCGCCGCCACCAAAGAGGACTTTCGCGGATGCGCGCGTCTGTGGGGCAACGGCGGCCTGTTCGGATACTACGGTTTATTCCGTACCACCCGGCTGGGCAAGTGCACCTGGTATGTGACCAACCGGCGCAAGGCCGTGGTCGTCGTCACGCCATCGAAGACGGTGCTGTTCAGCCCAGATGACGTAGCTGGCTTCCTCGAGGCCATCCGCGCGTTCGCTCCCATTTCCCCTGGCGGCGCGGCCGCGCTGGCGCCCGAAACGCCGTCACCCGCGGACAAGTTGCGGCCAATCGGAATGATCGTCGGCGCCGTCGTTGGGGTTGCCGTGCTGGCGTTCGTGCTGTTTGCAGTGCTCTACTCGCCGGGCCTTCCCAAGTACACTCTGAGCTTCGAAAGCCTGGCGATTCACGACCTGTTCTATCCGGTCACGCTGAGTGCGGCGTCGACCGACGTCGACCGAATTCGGATCGTGGATCTCGGCGTGGACGCGGACTGGCGGCCCACCATGCGCACCAACGGATTCGCCAACGGCCACTACCGCTCCGGCTGGTTCCGCGTCGTCAATGGCGAGACGGTCCGCATGTACCGCGCCGACGGCACGCGCCTGATTCTCCTGCCGCCCAAAGGGACGGGCACCTCGGTTCTGCTCGAGGTCGACGATCCCGAAAGGTTCGTCCGGGAAGTGCGCGCGCTCTGGTCGCGGCCCTGAGCCCGAAACGCTTCCCGGCCGCCTGGGGCAGCCCGCTTGGCCTGCCTGGGCGGGCCACGGCGCGTCCCCCTCAGTGAATCGCGGCCGCGATGATGACGCACAGGCCGATGGACATGGCGCCGATCAGGATCGCCAGCGCTGTGTTGTGCTCGTGGACGATCTCGTTCCAGAGGTGGTAGGGCGTGAGCCGGTCGATAACCGCGAAAGCGGCCACGAAGATCACGATGCCGAGCGCGGAATAGACCAGCGCGTTGAGTAAGTAGCCGGGGTGGAAATCGTTCATGGAATTTGCTCCGTCACTTGCCCCCGATGTGCCGCGGATAGAACATGTAGTGCGCACGGTACGCGCCGGGGTTGTCGCGCACCGACTTGGGCACGTCCTTCATCTCGTTGACGCTCGTCAAACTCCAGCCGCGATACTCGGCCAGCGTCGTCGCGCCGAGCAGCGCCAGACAATAGACCAGGTAAAAGGGATGCCGCATCAGTCGTCGTCTCCACTGCTGCCGCTCGAGACGGCGGGCGGGTAGTCGCTTTCGCGCCAACGCGCCTGCTCGAAGCCCGTCGAGCGGAACGTCAGAAAGATCGGCGGCACCAGAAGCAGCAGCGCCGCGATCAGAAAGTAGCTCCAGGTCGGCACGTCGCGCCTCAGCGAGATTGAATATGTTACTCCGGCGGCGTTGGCGTCCATTTCCGGCTCGACGCGCAGATAATAGTGGCCGGAGGGAACGGAGGGAACCATGGCCGTGTCGTTCTGGCCGCCTTCCGTCCAGGAGCCGTCGCTGTCGCTGCCGAAGTAGTAACTCACCTCTCGCCCGAAGTCGAACGCCTGGTTGGTATCGGTGTTGATGAGGGCGTAGTTGAAGTACGCCCAGTTGTTGTTCAGGTCCGTGCGCGTCGAAAACTCGACGTTCGAGGTGCGGCCCTTCAGTTCGAACACGTCCGTGACGAACGAGGCTTCCTGGCCCGCGCGCGGCGAGAAGAAGTAGCTCCCGCTGAAGACCCGGTCCTTGCTCGCGAAGACGTTGAAGAACAGCAGGAGCGCCAGCAGCGCCGCCAGGAAGAACAGGCACACCATCCAGACCTCTTTCAGGTTGGCGCCGAAGGGCGAGGGCTGGTTCTCGTAGACTCCGACGGGCCGGGGCGGGCTGCCCGGAAGCTGGAACATCTGCCACACCTGCCGGCCGTCGATATACTCGCCCAGCGACCAGGTCGTCTCCGAGCCCGTGGTCTCCGAGGAGAGCATCCGCGGCGGGGCGACGAAGTCCATGACGCGAACCGTTTCGCCCACGCGCACCTGCCAGGGAAACTCGCCCAGCACGAATGTGGTGCGGGCATCGGCGGTCTGGAAATGCCGGTAGGTCTGGCCGAGCGCCTTGGCGACGGGCCGCGAGCCGCTGGTGCCCACCTCCGGCAGCGTGCGCAGCATGGTCACGTCGTTCCAGTGGCCATGGTATTCGGTCAGGTAGCGGAAACCCTTATACGGGTTGAACAGCAGGTACTCGGCCCAACTGTAATCGACGCCGTCGGCGGTGATGGTGCGCACCTGGAAGCCGATCGCCTCGTAGGGATCGCCGCGGATCTTGCCGCGCGTGCCCAGCGGAATGAGCGGCTGTATGCGCTCGGCCGCCTGGAATTGCTGGAGCACGGCTAAGTTGGGGTCCTTGGCGTCCAGGATCGAGTGGCAGTTGCCGCAGACCACGCTCAGCGTGGTAGCAAAACCGCGGATGACAACCGGCGCGCCGCAGTTGGGACAACTGAGCGATTTGACCTGAGGCGGGGGTGCGGTGCTCATAGTTCTACCAGCCTTCAAATTGTCGCAGGTTCTTCAGACCGAGGCTGTCGAACTCGACCATCTCGCCCAGGTAGAGCTGCGGCTGGGGATCGCTGTAGTCGAGAGTGGCGAAGCGGCCGTCGTGGGATTCCAGGTCCGCGAACAGCACCTCGTCCTTGTTCCAGTATTCGAAAGGCAGCTCGCCTTCCACGCCGCGGTAGTGCGCGCGCGTGAGGCAGGTGACCTCGTAGAGGACTCCATTGAAGTTGTACTGCTGGCCGCGCTGGACGCTGGCGACGGGTGGCAGGCCGGCGATCGGCGCCGCGAACGAGACGGCGTACAGGGCCTGCGCGTCCGAGAGCCAGCCGCTCGAGCTGCCGCTGAATATGGCGTGCCACTCGTTCCATCCGCCCTGCTCGTATTCGTAAAGAATGCGGCCCACCACCTGGAAGGCGCGGTTGCGATAGCTGCCCTCGGTGGCGATTTGTATGGGCGAGCTGTCCGGCGGCAGGTCGGCCACCTTGCCCACGCGTTCGAGGTTGACGTCCCGGCGCACCAGGATCGAGTGGCAGAATTCGCACACGGTCTGGACCGCGCTAGACCAGAGGAACCGGATCGGCGCGCCGCAGTTGGGGCAGTTCGCAGGGGTGCTCATCGGTTTGGTAAGTCCGTTCGAGGCGCCGCACGCTGACGGCGCGCGCGCCGAATTCCCGCTGGAGATTCCCTTCAAAATCCCAGCCGGGCCGCGGTTTGCAGCAGAACAGGTTCAGACACAGCGATCCGTATTCGGGAAACGTATGGCAGGCCAGGTGCGACTCGGCAAGCAGGCACAAGCCGGTGATGCCGCCCGCGCCCTCGAACTGGCGCCACTGCGTTTCGCCGACGGGCCGCAAGCACAGCTCGGCGACCAGACGGGCGAAGAGGCGCCGGAGCGCCGGCAAGCTTCGGAGCGCATCGCGATCGCAACCATACGCCTCGACGATCCACTCGACGCCACCCACCTTCTCGGCCTCCTCGTGTGGGGCAGGCCGTTCGGCCTGCCCTCTCGAACCCTACCCCTGGGCCGTCCCGCACTCCGGGCAGAACCTGGCCTGCCGCGGCATCGGCTTGCCGCAGCTCATGCAAAACTTGGAGTCTGCCGCGGGCGGCGCCGCCGGGCCTTGCCCCGCCGCGCCCTGCGGAGCCGCGGCCTGCGGAGCCGCGCCCGCCGACGCCGGCTTCATCGCGCCCATCATCTGCTGGGCCATGGTGAGCCCGGCGCCGAGTCCCACGCCGACGCCCGCCGCGCCACCGCCCTCGTTGGCCGCCGCGATGGGCATCGACTGCGCCACCTCGAACTGCGTGTACCGGCCCATGTCGCCGATCATTCCCATGCTGATGCGCTGGTCGAGGATCTTCTGAAGCTCGTCGGGCAGCGAGAGGCTCTCCACCACGAACGAATCGAGCGCCAGGCCGAAGTCGGCGAACGCCGGCTTCATCTGCTCGGAGATCTTCTGGCCCACCGCAACCTGGTTGGCGGCCATGTCGAGGAACGGGATCTTGCTCGATGCGAACGTGTCCGCGATGCGGCCGACGATGGTGTTGCGGAGCTGGCCTTCAAGCTCGTCCACGCGGTAGATCTCGCGCGTGCCGCTCACTTTGTTGTAGAAGATGCGCGGATCGGCGATGTGATATGCGTAGATGCCGTAAGCCCGCAGGCGGACGGCGCCGAACTCCGGATCGCGGATTGTAATAGGAGTCGCGGTTCCCCAGTGCTGATCCACCTGCACGCGCGCCGAGAAGAAGTAGACGTCGGATTTGAACGGCGACAGGAACTCCTTGTCCCAGTTCATCAGGTTGGTGAGCAGCGGCAGCGTGCGCGTGGTCAATGTGTAGAGGCCGGGCGAGAAGACGTCCGCGATGCGGCCCTCGTTGACGAACACCGCCATCTGAGATTCGCGAACGGTGAGTTGGCCGCCGTTCTGGATTTCCATGTCCTGCATGGGAAAGCGCCAGGCCAGCACGCCGTCCTCGGATTCGGTCCAGTGGATTACGTCGATGAACTGCTTTTGCAGAAAATCGCGGAGTGACATAGGCCTCCTTGAGTTCATCGTAATTGTACAGCACGGGCC
>Ga0182017_10002569_pt1 | contig 13722 bp, 9 predicted proteins | sample 712E3DmetaG_FD_120492 | JGI IMG/M metagenome (GOLD analysis project Ga0182017, IMG submission 120492) | Permafrost microbial communities from Stordalen Mire, Sweden - 712E3D metaG | ecosystem: Environmental > Terrestrial > Soil > Wetlands > Permafrost | place: Sweden: Stordalen | collected... | reverse complement strand
GAGGGATCTATAAACCGAATTGACCGAGAAGTATTCTTTTGATACGAAAACAAGGATGTTTCCCATTGTGAATTGCTTAATTCTGAAGGAAAAACAGGAATCTGAATCTTTCCCGGCAGTACGTGACGGGCCCCCGCTACTCGAGAGTCCGTTTCTGAAAAGATTCGGCCACTTTTTTTTATCACTCCGCTACGAACCCACGACTCGGTGCATGCAGTGCGATAGGACAACGTCCTTCAACATCGAAGAATTATTTCCCTTGTCAGGTGGCAAATATTTGATAATTGAAAAATACTAATTTATCGTTGGCACACCACACCGGGGCGGGTCACTTTTCTACCACTATTCTGACCTTGATAATGGAGTCCACATTTGCTGCAGATCATCAAAGATAAAAGAAGATATGGTGCAAAAACTTTATTATGTTTTTTCGACCCACCGAGCGTTTAAAAGAATATTCCGCAGTATGAATTCAATAGAACCACAACTCTTACATTCCTATACTATTTTTACGTTGGAAATACGAGCTTCTCATATTATCTCTCGCTTCTCCAAAGTCGGGAAATAACAGATGAACAGAATTGTATTTACTAATTGCATTTTCATATAATCCGCGTTTTGAATATTCATTGCCAAGGTTAAACAAACAAATGGCGATGAATTCCTTCTTCGTTAAATTTCTCAGATAATAAGTTATACTTGGATTGGGTTTGAAATAATTCCTGTAAAATTCATCAGTCCGATGTATGCCTGTCTTCAATGTTTCAACGTTGATATAGCTTGAACCATTTTGATATCTAACGAATACGTGACCTGGAACAAGAACTCCATATAATGGTAGATCTAACTGATCCGCAAGAATTAAATAAAGACTGGTCAAGCCGACACACGAAGCTTTTCGGGTTCTCAATAATATGGTGACACAATCGAATGTAATATCTGTTGAATCCGGCATGGGCTGAATTCCAAGAGAATCATAAATTACTTGACTCAGTACGTGTAAGATTTCTTCTGGCTGCTTCTGATGAATATTACTTTTAATCGAGCCAGTTATTTTTGCTATCTCTTTTTGAACTTCGGAGAGATCGGGATTATTTCCTAAAAACTTTATTTCGATTTCCTTCGAGTTCTGCAGTAATTCATTGCTCAAACACGAGTCATGATTTATAGAATTGCAGGAAATCATAAGGAACGCTATTGGTAATAGAAAAAGGTTACAATATGTCCGTATTGAAGTTTTATAAGCCATTATTTTAGTTGATCAATAATTTTCCAATCATCATAATAATTATAAAGATCGCGCGCAGTCATTATCCAAATAACCAATTTTGTGTTTTTCAGACCGCCACTTCCTATTTTTTTAATTCTATCAATCATGGCAGCACCTCCACCATAATTCAAAGTAACATACATTGGGAATTTTGCATTATAAGCAACATGCGCAGATACGCCCGCAGACTTGCAGCCAGTTAGTTGATAAACCCCCAAAAAACTATCCCCCATCATAAGCACAGGACTATTTTTATCATCTTTGTATAATTCATCATTCGATGCGACAATTTGTTTAGCCGATAATATCTGTGGTTTATATTTTGACTGACTTGCCATATCGAGCTGCGGAACAATATCTCCGATTTGCTGAAAAATGGTTTCTTGAATTTTATACTCCCTTTTAGATATGCTGGTGTACCATTTGTATTGTTGAATTCGATCTGAGATAAGTCGAGCAGTCATCTCAATACCATCAGTTGTCCAATGCGTATCCTGTTTTTGAAAAAGATATTTGTTTTCTTTTTTTAAACTATCTTTTGCTGCAATAAATTGTGGGAGCAGGTCAATAACTTCTATCCCTGATTCACATAATTCTTTTATAAATTTCCTTCCATATGGATTTATGAATCTTCCTCCAAGTTCAGGCATAGATGGAAAGAAATATTCCGGATAGACTTCCAATTTTGTTGGAATGGGGATAAATATTAAATCTATGTCTTTTTCTTTTAGCTTATTTTTTAATGCCAGAATGGCGGGAAATGGATTCTTCAATCCTTTCTGACTTTGAATATCGCCACCCGTTACATAATTGAAAGAATTTCTGAAAAACAAAAAACCTTCCGAGCCCTCAATTCCATTCATCCCTTTTGGCTTTGCCGACCAACAATTTCTAATATAGTTATATATAGTTTGAAAATAAGAACTCCAAACTAAAAAGCTGCCGCCTCCGTACAACTTTACTTCTTCTTCGATATTACGAATACACACATTGCATTTCTCTTTTTTTGAAGTCTCATCAATAATCTCTTTATCGACTTTATTCTGATTAGAACTAGAGTTTGCACTCTCTATAAGGGGTTCGATTTTGTCGATAAGAAATACGTTGTACATGAGTTTCCCAAATGGCCTCCCTTTGATAACCACCGTCGGGTTTTTTATTTTTAAGCCATGAAGTTCCTTGACCACCTCTTGATCGGTTTCATTTGTCGGCCATTGGGTTTTCATCTGATCTTGAGCGATATCTGTATTATATTTCGGATACCAAAATGAAGCAAGTTCATTTGCCCATGTTTTAATTTCTTCTCGTGACAACATTTTCTCGTGATAGTCCGATATTATGCGATTCAACAATTCTTCCGATATATTGAGGTCCTTTAATCTTGCATAAAATTCTGGAAAGTGATCCTTGTTTTCATCGCCAATAAAGCCAATTTCTTGAGCCCACGGTTCGAATTCAATCTTCATCCATATTTCATATTTTCCATTGCTGTTTTTATGAAAGTACATGTGCGTGACCTGCTGTAACGATTGATAGATATCGTCATTGCCCCATTTCTCTTGAGAAATTGAATCGCAGACAGCGATGAATGGAAATGATTTTTCATAATTCCAATTTAAAAGATAATGTTTCAATCCAGACCAATGCATAGGTACATCTTTTTCAGATTGCAGAAGAGGTGTTTTCGCCAGCGTATTTGTAATCGATGTCGAATCAAGGATATGATTAAAATGAAGTGATTTCAGCCTCCTCTCTTTGAACGGCTTTGGAACAACATCAATTGAATCGTACAGAATAACGTTTTCAGCATAAGCCGCAAAGTCAAGATTTGAGCGAGTGGGTTTCGTAATTCTCCGGATTAAAACACGAGATGACTGACGATTATAATTTGTATTTACCAATATAACTTCCGTTTTATTGATTGGTTTTTTTGTCATGAGCTTGCTGAATAATGCACTGTTATTAACAAGAAATAAAAATATAAGTCCGATAAACCAGTTATGGATTTTTATTCTCTTCACTTAATTTATCCTCGTTAATCATTTTTAATAAGTTATTGAAGTTGGAATTTGCCCAAAATACTAGAGCTTCATTCTGATTATATTGAGCGACAAATCCTTGACTAATTTTATGAATTTCTTCTGAAGAGCCAAGATCTATGTGATTATGTGTCATTTGTGGTTGATTGACAAGAACCATGCTGGAAGCATCTAAGAATACAAGACTCCAGTTTTTATCCAAATATAACATACTGGCAAGTTTCAGGTATCTTTGATTAATTGAAATAGGCAGGACTACGTGAGTAATGTTGTACTGCTTCTGTAGCGAATAAAAACTTTGCGGGTTATCTAAAATATTTAGATATCTATCAAATAATTCTCTGGAACGAATGACAAGTCGCCCATCAATAAAAGGAAGTTTTTGCGGAAACATTTCCCACATAATATATCCTCCCTCGCTGACGGAGTTAAACATGTTTCCGGAAATATTTGCAGTTTTAAGATACTTCACCGCTTCAATCGGATATCGGAAAGGTGCCAGATTAGAATCTGGATCGTCCCGTTTTTCTTTGACAAGGTTTTGAAAAATCAGGAACAAGACAATAATAGAGAGCGGAATGGAGAGAGATCTTATTCTTTTCCAAGGAGAAAATGCTTTATCAAATATTGTTGAAGAAGATAACGTCGAAATATTCGAAATTAAAATTGGTGCCGTAACAAACAAATAAAGTGGAATGTTGCGGTAAGCCATGGTGCCTAAAAATAAAAAGACAACAAACAAAAAAAGATGAGACAGATCTAAATTCTTGATTTTAAGAATAAACGAACCGAGCATAATGATTCCATAAATTTTAATATAGACAATACTGACGGCATTCATTTCATTAATTGTCCAGATGGGCATATTTTCTGAAACATTCATCGAATAGATATTGTCTATTGAAGGTGCAATTCGGTTAAACAGTTCAAATGCTAAACCGAATGCTTTATAACCGTAAGGATTGACCAAACATACTGCAACGAGAATAGCAAAAACTTTTAATGGATGATAAAGTTCGCTTAGGTTGTTCATTCTTTGAAATCCAATGAAATGCCAAAATCTTTTTTGAACAAACCATGTTATTCCATCACCCATGATATAACATGCAAGAATAACCAAACCCAGAGGAAATAACCCTTGCATATTCACCCAGCATATTTGCAAGGGAATTAACAACCATAAAATATTTTCCTTTTTTGTTGTTCGAAATCGCTCGATAATCAACAGAAAAGCGCCGATAAACAAAAGTGAAAATACTGTTGGACGGGCAAATATAAAAAACCGAATTGAATAACATAAAACGGCAATTATGAATGCATAGAAAAAAGATGAATTGGATTGTGGGTGTAATTTAAAAAGAATAACACAAGAGATTGCGAAGACGAATGCTTTTACTATGATGATTCCTTTTAGACCGCATACGGCATACGCAACATACATGATGATCTGAAACAACCAATGAACATTTATCCATTGGTCATTATACGCGGAAACGGAAAACGGATCTTGATAAATAAATTGATGGTTTTCGACGATATAACGACCGGCTGTTAAATGCCACCAGATGTCTGTGTTTACAAGGGGAAAATAGACCGAGTAAAAGGTAATGACAAATAAGATACTGCATATGATATAATATTTCAGATTATTCAATGACATATTCCTTACTGAAGTTATGCAGAACCCAATAAAAAATATTGCCACGATCTTCAAGTCGTGGTTTTAAAAGCGAAACAAATATGGGCTTCAGCCCAAAGCAATTCAAAATGAGGCTAAAGCCATTTAGACTTTTTTCTTTGTACCACGACGTTCCGCCAAAGAGACGGCGGACAAGAATCGTCGTGGCTATTAAAAAACTAATTTTGCGTAACTTCAATGAATAACCACATCTTTCCACCCTTCCGCGCCAAAGCGGAAGTCGCGTTCTACAATTTCCCAGATAACCAGCTTTTTATTCTTAAGCAACTGCGGTTTGCGCGCAAGCACCTGGCGCACGAGCGTCGAGGCGCCGCCGTCGCTGACCACCGAAGCCACCGGCTGACTGAGATCGCGCGCAAGGTGTGCTATCCAGCCTGCCGCCTTTGGCAAATCAGTCTGGTAGATACGCGAAAAACTGTCGCCCAAAACGAGGATCTGCGAGCGGGCATAATCGTCTTTGTAAAGAGTTCGGTCAGTCACGGTGCCTTTTTCGTCCCGTGCGATCCGGTACACTTGATAACAGAGCGTGGACTCGGGCGGGAAAGAGAATTCGTATTTCCCCAAGTGAAAACTTCCCAGATTTGTCATTTCGCCGATATCGCCGGAACGGAATATCACTACCGAGTCGATACTATATTCGGTCGTACCATTAATATACCAAGGATATTGTTTTACTCGGTTGGCAATCACATGTGCCGTGAGAAGCACTGCCCTGCGCTTGAAATGCGTATCCGTACGCAGATACAGGGAATCGCCCTCGGCAGCGTCGCGGTTACGTTCCGCCGCAAATGCGCCGAATAAATTAATTGTTTCGATTCCCGCCTTGTTGAGCTGTTCCATGATAGCAAGTGAATGCGAAAACGTTCCGGCGGATTCCGGCTTCATCCTTTTATTCACGAGCTCCGGATAGATGGACGGCTTGGTCGGCATAATGACCAGCAACAGATCAATTCCATTGCCGGTTAAACGATTCTTAAACGAAACGATGTTTCCGATAATGTTGTCCGTAATCGGCACGTCGTTAGGATCCACATCGCGGGAACGGGAATCGAATACCGACGGTTTTACCAGATAGTCTACGTCGGGCCGGTAAAAAAACCAGCCGTGCTCTCCCATAATTCCTTTGCTGCCGAGATCACCGTACGCCCGGTAATAGGCCATGAGCATCCACGGCCGGATCGCTGAAGCGAAAATCGAACTCTGCTCCACGTCCTTTTCGTACGGACGCAGGTAATCGGCGCCTACCATGCATCTCCGCAACGCCGTGAGGGTCATTGCAGGATAATCGATAATGCTTTTTTCACCTCCGAAATTCTTCCGTACGGCACCGACATCGTTTTGCAGAACCGCATCGCGTACCGCAACTTCGGCCGGATTTGCAGATGACTGAAGTGCGCCCCTAACGTCTTCCAGACTCTGTTCGAGTCTTACAAGCGATACGTAGTACGGTTTAAGCGTATCTTCGGCCGCGAATTTATTCCGATCTCCTTCCAAATGCCGGTTGTAATCGATAATGCTTTTTTTGAGCACGATTATTTTCGTCGCCGCATCGTCGCACAAATCGAGCGCTATTTGTGGATCCCACGGATGCGTTGTGTTATCGGCTGTGATTTTTGTCGCTTGAATCTCTTTTCCTATCTGTGCGGCTTCGTCAGCGAGACTGTCGATCATGGCGGCATCGGCTGAAGCTTTTTTCATAGGCGTCACGAACAGGTCTTCGACAAGATCCATTATTTGGATCCGATGTCCTTCGTTGTGCGTGAACTCATAGACGCTCTGAACAATCGGAACCGTATAAATAATGGAAAGAAAGATTACGATGATGGTTATCTGTTGTGATCGTTTCATGGTCGAGACTTACCTGATTCCTTTAAAACTGAAAGTACAAGAACGGGTTATAGGTTTGAGTGAACATCATGCAAACCGCAACGAGAAACACAAGGATGCAAAGGGCCAGCCTTGGAAATGTAAGTTTTTCTACCCAATCATGCGCCTGGGTCGTTTGCCAAACGAATAATCCGCATATCACAAGCATGACAATATTTTGCGGAGCGAATATTTCGGTATGAAGCATTGGAGAAGTCGGCGCTGACTGAACCATTCCGAGCATCGACTTCCAATACTGCCACCCTTGGGCCAGCGACGGCGACCGGAATATCGCCCAGGAAAACAAGAGGATGACATTGGCCAGCACGATTTGGAACGGCAACGGGAGAGGTGCAAACATTTTTTTCCTCCCGCGCATACGATCTAAAACTATGAACACACCATGGAAAAGACCCCAGACCACGAAAGTCATTTTGGCACCATGCCAAAGCCCGCTTACTAGGAAAACGAATATCATGATGAGATAGGTGTGGAGAGTCCCTTTCCGTTTGCCGCTGAGCACGAGCGGAATATAAAGATAATCGCGAACAAAGGTGGAAAACGAAATATGCCAGCGCGTCCAGAATTCGGTAATACTGGCCGAATGATATGGCCCGTTGAAGTTTTTAATGAATTCGAACCCAAGCATTCGTGCTAAGCCCACGGCCATGTCCGAATAGCCGCAAAAGTCAAAATAGATCTGAAAATGAAAAGCCAGTATGCCCCACCATGCTGATCCGATGTCAAGATTGTTGGCTCTGAATACCGTATCAGCGATTTGTCCGACAGCATTGGCGAGTAGGATTTTTTTAGAAAATCCGAGCATGAAGATTGCAATGCCGCTCAGAAATTTATCCACCGTGTGTTTTCGTTCCGAAAGCATATCGGCCACGGTATTGTAACGGATGATTGGACCGGCAATCAGGTGCGGAAAGAGCGCGATAAAACAGGTAAACGATTGGAAATTACGCGCTGGTTTGGCAATACCACGGTAAAGGTCAACTGTATAGCTCAAAGCGACAAAGGTATAGAACGAAATTCCCGCAGGGAGCACCAGATGCCACATTTGCGCCACGGCCGCGTTGCCGCCAAAAAGATGATCGAGCTTATCATACGCCTGCAAGACCAGCGGTGTGTATTTAAAAAACGCCAGCAATCCCAAATCACCAACAACCGCAGTTACTAATGCGGCTTTGCGTTTCCATTGCACTTGGCCAGGTGTAGAGATGATCTTGCCACAGACATAATCCCATACCGTTGAAGCGAACATGGGAATAATGTACCAAGGCACGAGCCAGCCGTAAAAAACATAACTCCCTATGGTGATCCAGTTGTTACGGAGATACATCTTCTTCCATGTAAATGGAAGAAGATAATAAACAAGCAGAAATATCGGTAAAAAATAGAACAGGAAAATATGTGACGAAAAAACCATTAGAAAAAAATTTCACTTTCCCGTGAGAGGGCACACACCGCTTCGGTGATAGATGAACCCCTCATGTCAAATACGGTTACTTTGCAATGTCGGTCTGAAGGGCGTAGTATTTTGTAATCTCATAGTCGAAGTATTCATCTTGGATCGCATAGTTCCATACCGCGGATATGGGGGCGATAAGGACGAGGCGATGTCTAGCGCCTACAATGAACTTATCGACGTTTCCTTTGGCAAAAGCGCGCATTTTATCCTTGATTTTATTGCGCGGAATGAGCGGATTGTACTGACCCACGAGCAGCTCTTTACTAGCGTGCATACCCTTTTCAACCTTTAATATCGAATATTTCATGATGTAAACATAATTATACAGATCGTTCGGGACAAATTTACTGGGAATCTCGATAAGCCGGGCGATTACGATGAGTGTGTCTGTTTTTTCCGCGGCCGAAGACGATGCGGCTAAAACGCACAATAAAACCGTACTTACCAATAAAAAACCCATATTCCGACTTTTCATACGGTCTCCGATAAATGAAGTACGTAGTCAGTGTTTTGCATTGTCTCTCAAATGTTTATTCAAACCTTAGCCTGTCCCGAATCTTTTTTTGGGAAATCCCTGTGCGGAGTATATATTTATTATAGATCGGGAAAGTACATTTATGATTAGAGATATTGCTTGATTAATGATGTAATCTTCTCAACCGTATCGAACGTATCCGGGATAATTCGGGACGCCGGAATTTTGACGCCAAACTCTTTTTCGATGTATACGTACAAAGTCACAAGAGAAAAAGAATCTATTAATCCGGAAGAAATCAATTCGGTGTCCGGTTTTATCTCGATATCCGGATCATTAACAATTTCATTTTTAATGAAAGCGATTATTTTGTTTTCCAAAACGACAATTTCCTTTCGTGAAATGACGACCGCTATTGATCAATAGTGGATATATCTCCGGGATCTTTACCTTCATATAAAGCACGCAAATATCTCCTCATAATTTTTCCGCTTTTATTTTTTGGTATTTTGTCAACTATAATTATTTCTGCCGGTGCACACATTGGCGATAACTTTTTACTGACATATAACCTTATCTGCAAATACAGATCGTTGGTAGAAGGCAAGTCGCTTTTCAGCTTTACATAGGCAACCACTTTTTCAAACAGTATCGGATCTGGAGCAGCTATCACAGCCACATCGATGATTTGCTCCATTTCCAAAATTGCACTCTCGACTTCGAAAGGACTGACGAGATGACCCGCTGTGTTGATAATGTCATCGATTCTTCCAATGAACCAATAATAGCCGTCCTCTGTCCTGTATGCTTGGTCGCCAGTATAATAAAAACCTGATTTGAATTTTTCTTGATAGACTTGCTGTTTGTTCAAATAGGTGATAAACATCGATTCCCAAGGTGCTTTGATGCATAGATTTCCAGGCTTGTTGTATGGCAACATATTACCCTCATCATCCATTATTTCGCATTTTATTTTATCTACCGGCACTCCCATGGAACCCGGTTTAATGGCATAGCCCGGTCTATTGGATACCATGATGGCGCCGGTTTCCGTTTGGAAATACGTATCGTAAATATCTCTTTTTAGAACGGTCCTGGACCAATGGAGAATTTCAGGATTGAGCGGCTCGCCGACACTAAAAATACTACGCAGTTTAGACAGATCATATTTGTTGAAATCTATGGTTGACTCTTGCATGATCATTCTTAGAGCGGTCGGCGCCGTGTACCAAACGGTCACTTGTTCCTGTTCCAGAATTTCAAACCATTTTTTCACATTCATACCGCCCTCGTAGCAGATCTGGCTTACCCCCAGACTACAGGGCCCGATGATGCCGTAGGAAGTGCCTGTAACCCAGCCAGGGTCGGCGGTGCACCAAAAAATATCGTCCTCTCTTAACTGTAATATCTTTTTGGTGGTATCGGTTTGCATGATTAGCGAATTGTGAACGTGCAGAACACCTTTAGGTTTAGCAGTTGAACCGGAAGTGTAATGCAATACCGAAGGTGTATCAGGTTCTGTATCAGGGATGGTAAAATCTGGACCGCATGCCGATAAAAGTTTTACATAGCTTAATACGCGATCATCAAGATGTTCATCCAGATCGATCAAAATGATGTATCGTAATTCAGTCAGTTCGCCCCACACACTGGTCAATTTTTTATAAATATTTTTTTTAGTGATGATTCCTCTGGCTCTTGCATCTTTTAGCCTATCCAATACCGCCTCATCGCCAAAGTTTGCGAACAACGTTCCGGAAATATTTCTATTCTTGAGCGATCCAAGAAAGGCAACTATTTGCTCCCTGCATTTGGGCAAAAAAGTAACAAAAACATCTCCCTCTTGAAAACCCAGTCCTTTTAGCAAATTTGCAAATTGATTTGTTTCTTTTTCCAAATCAGCAAATGATATATCTGATGTTGTATTGTCAGCCTTGATAAAACGAAATGCCTTTTTATTCGAATTGCCCGTTTTACATTGTCTGCCGGTGCAAGCATACCCGATGTTGTTTTGTGCTTTCATAAACCCTTATAATTTGTTAAAGTGCACCAAACAGGTGAAAACAAAATACAGAATAATTCAGCAAAAATAACCGTTATTCCAGTAGATTGTAAATCCGTTTCGCTGATGGTATCGAAACGAGACCTCGACAAATTGTACCATCAGTTACTAACTCTGTGTTGTGGTTTGAGAAGACAATTCTTTATCGTCTTCAATTCTTTAATTCCTTTACTAAATGGACGCGGATGATAATTGAGATCGGCAATTGCTCTGCTATTGTCCAGGTTTGCATGCTGAGTTACCCCGGTGATGGTTTGATGGGTTAACAAGGGCTGTTTCTTAAAAAGTTTGGAGATCAAGCTTGATACTAATGCTAAAAGTCTACAGACAGTTATCGGTATGTGAATAAATATTTTCTTTTTTCCCATATGTTCCAGCAAGCGTTGAGCCATTTCTTTCAGCGTCAGTTGTTCTCCTCCACTGAAGTTGTAGATGTTATTATAAGCTTTTTCGTTTCCATAGATATTAACGAATCCATCAATAATATCTTCTACATAGACTGGTGATTTAAGTGCATCCCCCTTGCCAATCAATGGAATGATGGGATACTTTTTTAAATAATTTATGAAATGTACAATTTCTGCAGCGCCTCCATCTTCGTATGCAAGTGTGGGTCGGATAATGGTGTAATGAGGAATGCTTGAATTGATTACAAGCTCTTCCGCTGCCTTTTTGGATTTTGCATATTCATTCGATATTGGATATATCACAGATGCGGATGAAACATATATAAAGTGATGAACATCTGATTTTTCTGCTGCCTGAATGAGGTTTTTTGTGCCTTGATAATTGATTTTCCAAAATAGATCTGGATTGAGAGGAGAAAGAATAATTGCCGCGAGATGATAGATGGTTTCAACATTCTCACATATATTTTCAATGCTATTAAAATTTGTAATGTCTCCGAAGCGAATATCAATAGCATGATCCTTCATTTTATTAACAGCAGTATCTCCGGGAAGCGCCAGTACTCTGACCTGATTGCCAGTCGTCATAAGTTTTTTGATCAACCGCATTCCCATAACGCCGGTGCCGCCTGTGATTAAAATCATACTGACACCTGTCTAATAGTATTCACGAGTATATCGAAATAAAACTCGCAGCACGCGGAGACCATACGTCATTGAATTCAAATATGATACTTCGTTCGCATATCGCGTAGGTATACCAATCTCGCCGATATTCAACCCGAGCTTTCTGGCGCTTGCAATGATTTCAAGGTCAAAATCAAAGCTGTTACTCAGTTTCATAAATGGTATTTGCTCCATTGCTTTTTTGCTATAACATAAGTAACCGCTGTGATAATCTGTTAATGAAAGTTTAAAGACCTTGTTCTCTATTATATTAAGCATCTTGCCAGCATAATATTTGTACAACGGCATACCGCCTTCAAGAGCTTTTCCCGATACAATTCGCGAACCTTGAAGGATATCGCAATTTCCGGATTCCACTGATTCCACAAAAGACGGAATCAATTCGGGAGCATACTGTCCATCTGCATGAAGACAAATAGCGTAGTCTGTATGTTCAGCTTGGATTGCTTTAAGACCGGCTTTCACTGCAGCGCCGTACCCCAGGTTTTTATCGAAATGAATACATTTGATTTGCGGATATTTTTGATTCAGGATAGAAATGACTGATTGCGTGTTGTCTAAACTGCCATCATTGATGATCCAAACGGATCGAATCATCTTCCACGCATCCTTAGAAATTCGCGCGAGAACATCGGGTAAAAATTTTTCAGCATTGTATGCGGGAATGAATATAGAAATTTCAGGCATTCGAGAACATATTATTTTTGGTAATACTGAATAAACCCAGCTATCGTTTTGTGTAACGCTTCATCAATGCGAACTTTTGGAAACCACTCCAACAACGTATTTGCCGAAGTAATATCCGGCAGTCTTCTATCACAATCATCGTAACCTTCGCCGTAAAATTCTTCACTGGAGACATCGATAAATTTAATATCAGAATTACCCGATTCGCCGGTCAGGTTTTTATAAATCGAGATCATATGTTCCGCAAGTTCACGAATCGTTAATTCATTTTCAGGATTGCCAATATTAAAAATTACTCCCTGGCTTTTTTCCGGTCGTTGAATAATTCTATAAATCGCATCTATTGCATCATCCACATAGGTAAATACACGCCTGTTTTTCCCGCCATCAACTAATTTGAGTGGTGTCTTATTGAACAGTGATTCCATGAAACAGGCAACAACTCTCGGAATGCCCTGTCCGTCGATATTCGGAATATAATCCATTTTAGGTCCGATGAAATTAAATGGCCGCACGATGGTGTAATTTAAATTTTCTTTTTTTCTATACGCATAGATCACTCTTTCCATCAGCTGTTTGGCGCAAGCATATGTCCATCGTTGTTTAGAAATGGGGCCAAGAATCATATGCGTTACATCTTCCTGCATCGGGTCATTATATTTCTCTCTATTCTCTCCAATCAGAGAAGCTGTTTTTCCATAGACTTCACTTGTTGAAAAATGAATCAACCATTTCTGGTATGCTGCACACATCTTGACTACCTGCAACGGCGTGGTAAAACTCGATTCAATAACTTGCAGGGGCTCAGTTATATAAAGCGATGGATTGCATATCGCAGCGAGCGATATAACAGCATCAGTTTCTTTTATTAAATCATTCAGGATGTTAATATCAGCAATATCAGATTTGTAAAAGCAGAATTGCGGGTGTTCGATTAAATGCTTGATCTTTTCAAATTCCAAATCGACACCGGATATGTGGTACTCTCCCGTGGAAAGAAGTTTTTCTAACAGATGAGATCCAATAAACCCGCTACATCCGAGAATACATAAT
>Ga0182017_10002566_pt1 | contig 13727 bp, 7 predicted proteins | sample 712E3DmetaG_FD_120492 | JGI IMG/M metagenome (GOLD analysis project Ga0182017, IMG submission 120492) | Permafrost microbial communities from Stordalen Mire, Sweden - 712E3D metaG | ecosystem: Environmental > Terrestrial > Soil > Wetlands > Permafrost | place: Sweden: Stordalen | collected... | reverse complement strand
GTAAAGCCACTATTGCCACGATGAATCCTTAGTATAAGACTCTTCATGCTTTCCCTCCCGAATTATTCTCAGAGTAACTCAGGTTAATAACCGTTAGCTACACGAGTAACCAAACCAGAAACAGTGCAGGTATAAGTGTTTTTAGTCGTAGTACTTCTCAAATAGTTTGGGTAAAGAGGATTAGTGCTGTCAGGGAAACTGGCCATATTACTGGTAGCTGTGGTAACGGCTGTTACCGTGCTTAGGCCCAATTTTGCCATCATCGTATCCATTGCGGTCTGGATGAGTTGTGTTTCTGCATTGGAGGCTTCTGTTTTCCCGCTACCGACGAGTCCGGTTACATTAGGAATGATGATTGCCGCCAGGACACCAATGATAGCGATGACAATGAGTAATTCGACCAGGGTGAAACCACGATTACCGGAATGCATCCTGTGTAGAAGTCTCTTCATGTTTTCCCTCCTCTCACGTTATGTTCGAGTCGTTGAGCCATGTGTTGACTGTTGTAAAGCAAGTGTCGTTATTGTAGACTATGGTACAACTTATGTCAAGCATGCTCCTAAACAATCTTTGTTGATTCAATCCATGAATTGTTATAGACTTGTTACAATTTCCTTAATAATTCCGCCCGACCGTTGAAAAATCTGATAGATAATCGATAATAGGTAGTAAGGAATTTATTACGGAGCATAATATGAGTGATAAGAAAATATTAGTGGTGGACGACGAACCACATTTAGTTAGGTCATTGACATTTATCCTGGAAAAAGCCGGGTATAATGTTTCTTCAGCATCGAACGGCGAGGAGGCTTTGAGTAAAATCCTTCAATCCAAACCAAACCTGATATTTCTGGACGTGATGATGCCCAAAAAGAACGGCTACGAAGTCTGCGAAGAGATTAAAAAATCGTCCGAACTGAAGGATATTTATGTTATTATTCTGACCGCAAAGGGACAGGAAACAGACCGGGAACAGGGTCTTAAAGCGGGGGCTGATGAATTCATTACCAAACCTTTCAGTCCTTTGGAGATAGTTGCCAGAGTCAAGAAAATACTGGAGTAATAGTCTACCCACAAAAGGCATCGAGAATCACCGGTCGCGGAGAGAGGCGATATGAAGACTAAAAAGGACGAACCGCAAAACTACTTTGAGGCAGTTTATAATGCCATGCCCGACCCGGTTATTTTAGTAGATGCGAATGGCATTGTTCTGCGCGCAAACAAGACCTATATAAAAAGTTTTAACATGGTGCTGGTGGATGTTATCGGTAAACCATTCACACACAACTTCCCCGTGCCGCAAGAAACTAAAAACGGGATTGTTGAAGCATACAAATTAAAATTCCGTCATCGCGATGCTACGCCTCTCGAGATCGATATCCCTGTTATCGAGGGTAAAAAACGGTGGATAAGGGACAGTCTGAGCTTTTTTGACTTTGGGGAAGCAACTTACTGCATAGCCACTATGCACGAATTTACTGATTTAAAAGAAGCTGAAGAAAAAGCTCACGCCAGCGAGGAAAACTACAAAGACATTTTTGATAATGCTAACGATCTTATCCAGAGCGTCACCGTCGATGGCAGATTCCTCTTTGTCAATAATAAATGGCTGGAGGTCATGGGGTACAAAGCAGAAGAACTTTCCTCTTTAAATATAAAAGACGTTCTTCATCCCAAGGAAATTGAACACCGTAAGGAAATGTTAAAGAGATTATCCAAAGGCGAATCCGTCGAGGCCGAATCGTTTGTCTTCTTCACGAAGGATAAGCGAGAAGTTTATGTTGAAGGGAATATTAGCGCTAAATTTAAGAACGGTAAAATAACGGCGGTTAGAGGAATTTACCGTGATGTTACCGAGCGGAAGCAGGCAGAAGATGCTCTCCGCATGTCCGAAATGAATTTCCGTAATTCAATGGATAGTTCTCCGCTGGGAGTATGTATCGTCAGAGCCGATGGTACAACCACTTACGCCAATCAGAGATTCCTGGATATGTACGGCTACGATAATCTGGCTGAATTTCAATCAAAATCACCCCGGGAACGCTATACCCCGGAAAGCTATCGTGATTATCTGGTTCTGAGAGGAGATAAACAACACGCTAACCTTACCGATTATAACTTTAAAATAAGCATTGTCCGTAAAGACGGCGGCATCCGCCATATGGAAGTCTTCCGTAAAGAAATGCTCTGGGGCGGCGAACATCAGTTCCAGATGCTCTACAACGACATTACCGAGCGCAAACAGGCGGAGGATGCTCTGAAGGAGAGCGAAGAGAAATATCGGCTGATTGTAGAAAATAGTCAGGATATCATTTTCACACTCAATGAAGGAGTGTTCATCTATGTGTCCCCTTCTGTGAAACCGATGCTCGGTTATAATCAAGCTGACTTAATCGGCGTACCTTTCATGTCGCTGGTCCATCCGGATGACCAGCATATTATCGAAGATGCTATACGGTACGGCGATGAAGCCGGCCGTCAAACTGTCGCCGGTAATGAATACCGTTTCCGCCATGCTTCGGGCGAGTGGCGCTGGCACATCTCCAGAGGCACTAAAATGGTTGGGACAGGCGGAAAATCATTTAACTTCATCGGTATCGCGAGTGATGTCACCGAACGGAAAAGCATGGAAGATCTCTACACAAAAATGGTGCAAAACTCGCCGATAGGCATTTATATCGCCCAAAATAGCAGGTTCCATTTTGTTAACCCGCAATTCCAAAAGATTACAGGATACACCGAAGAAGAACTACTAAAAATGTCCACTTTGAACCTGGTACACCCGGAAGATAAAAAAATGGTCCGAGCCAATGCCGTATCGATGGTCAAGGGAGAAAAGACGGCGCCAATTGAGTTCAGAATAAGTACCGGGGATGGACAAACCAAATGGGCAACAGAACAGGTCAGTTCCATTATTTACGAAGGTAAAAGAGCATCATTAGGCAGTTTTTTGGACATTACCGAACGCAAACAAGCGGAACTGGCTTTACGTCAAGCCCTGTCCGTTTCTGAGGAAAGTGTCGCCCGGGTTTCAGCATTATTGGAAGCGAGTCAGGCTGTTCAATCATATCTACAATTCAATGATGCTGCCAAGGCAATTTTTGAAATTTGCAAGAAAATTACAGGGGCTACCGGCGGGTACATTGTTCTCCTCGATGAAACGCGAACAAAATATGAAATGCTGTTTCTCGATGCCGGCGGGCTTCCATGTACCGTTGACCCTTCGCTACCGATGCCCATACGCGGCTTGCGCGGGGAAGTGTACAAATCCAACAAACCTATCTACAATAATGATTTCCCCAACAGCCCCTGGATAGATTATGTTCCGTCAGGGCATATGCAATTAAGGAATGTATTGTTCTCACCATTAATAGTTGAAGGAACAGCGGTTGGGTTAATCGGGCTTGCAAATAAACCCGGCGGTTTCACAGACGAAGACACACAACTGATATCAGGGCTGACTAATTTTCTCTCCGTGGCGCTTTCTAATAGTCTGGCATGGGAATCCATGAGGAAGAGTGAAAACCAGTACCATGACCTCTATAGCCAAGCGCCTATCGCCTACTTCTCAATTGGCACCGATGGTATTATTCAAACAGCCAATAATAAAGCATCGGAATTGCTGGGGTATTATATTAAGGAGATGGTCGGCAAACCTATGGTCGACCTTTATGCCGATACGCCATTGGGGAAGGAAAGGGCGAGAGCTATCTTCGTTCGTTCTGCCTCCGGCAAGAGGGTCCGCGACGAAGAAGTAGAGATGGAAACAAAGGATGGTGAGCATCTCTGGGTCAGTCTTTCCGTAGAACCGAATACTAATGCGGAAGGCAAAGTTACATTGAGTCTGCTGGCGGCAATCGATATCACGGAACGTAAGGAAGCAGAGATTGCGCTGGAAGAAAGTCAGGCGCGTTTCATGGAACTGGCGGAACTTTTACCCCAGGGTGTCTGGGAAATGGATATGCAAGGGAAAATAACCTATGCCAACAAAGAATCGCTCCGGGCATGGGGTTCTCTGGGATTAGAAGAATTAAGAACTTTCCCGCAAGGGTCTTTCATCCCTGAAGATAGATCCAGACTCCAGCAAAATGTACGGGACTTATTACGTGGGAAAGGTTCCAGCCCTCATGAATATACAGCGCTACGGCAAGACGGTACTACTTTCCCGGTACTGGTTTACTCCACCCCGATCATTCGACAGAACAAGATTGTCGGTCTGCGTGGCATCAATGTCGATATTACCGAAAGGAAGCGGATGGAAGCTGAACTTCAGGGAAAATTGCAAGAGTTGGAAAAAGCCAACCAGCGCTTAAAAGAACTGGATAAACTGAAGGACAACTTCCTGTCAACTGTATCGCACGAGTTACGTACTCCTTTGACATCAATTAAAAGCTTTGCGGAAATTTTACTCGCCTACGAGGAAGATAGACCAACGCAGAAAGAGTTCCTGGGCATTATCAACGAGGAAGCCGAACGTCTCACCAGATTAATAAATGATTTTCTGGATCTTTCCAAGATTCAAGCCGGTCGCATGCAGTGGGAAACGACAGAGGTGTCTGTCCCTTGGGTCATCGAAACGGCAGTAAACGCTAATCACGCCTTACTCAACAAGACCCAATTGAAACTCGCCAACGAAACGGAACCGGACCTGCCGATGGTTTGGTCGGATAAAGACCGTTTGGCGCAAGTGGTGACTAATCTGCTTAGCAATGCCATTAAATTCACTCCGGAAGGCGGACAAATCAGTATCAGAGCACATTTAGTTAAAAAAGAATCGCCGGATGAGACACAGAATATGGTTGAAGTCAGGGTAAAAGACTCAGGGATTGGTATTGCTCCCGAACATCATCAGACAATTTTTGAGAAATTCAGTCAGGTGGGTGATACGCTGAAAGATAGACCGAAGGGAACCGGCCTGGGCTTGCCCATTTGTAAAGAGATCGTGGAACATTATGGCGGCAAGATCTGGGTAGAGAGCGCATTAGGAAAAGGAAGTACGTTTTCCTTTACTTTGCCGATCGTGCAGAAAGCCACTCCCCAAGCTATTAAAATTACGGCAAAAGAGTCGCCCTCGGGCTCAACCGCGATTAGAACGATCCTGGTGGTCGATGATGAAGCTAATATCCGCCGTCTGATCAGTCATGAGCTTATCAGTCGCGGTTACAAAGTTATCGAAGCTTCCGGGGGGAAGGAAGCACTGGATTTAGCCAGACAATCGCATCCGGACCTGATCACGATGGATGTCGTTATGCCCGATTTGGATGGTTTCGATACCACCGCAGTGCTAAAGACCGACCCGATTACCAAAGATATTCCGATCCTCATCGTTTCGGTGATCGAAGATAAGTCCAAGATGTATCGTCTGGGCGCTAACGATTATATCACCAAGCCTTTCAATATTGAAGCATTAATGGAAAAAGTAAACCATTTATTAAACGGTTCACAAAAAACAATCCTGATAACGGATGATGATAAGGCATTGGTGAAATCGCTCGAGTTTGAATTGAAAAAACGGGGTTTCACCACATATACAGCTTATAATGGTAAGGAAGCACTGAAAGCAGTGGAGCAGAACCGCCCCGACCTGATTTTACTGGACCTGAAGATGCCGGAGATGGATGGGTATGGGGTGATTACGGCTCTCAAGAGCAATCCAAAGACAGCCGATATCCACATTGTGATGGTGACCGGGGTTGACATCGATGGGGGTAAAGTAAAAGCCCTGTCCATCGGCGCCGCTGACTATTTTAATAAATCGGAAGATCTGAGCAAACTGTTTGACACAATCGAGCGGATTCTTACCGGCGGCAATAAATAATTATTTAGTATCGTCAGGCAGATATTCTTTTATCTTTGCCAGCAGGACTTCCCGATCAATTGGTTTATTGAGAAATTCGTTAGCGCCAACCCTCAATCCTGTTACCCTATCCGAATCCTGTCCTTTGGCGGAAAGCATCAGTATCGGCAAGTTTATAAATTTTGGTTCAGCGCGCAGGCGATGACAAACCTCAAAACCGTCAAGGCCGGGTAGCATTACATCTAAAAGAATAAGGTCGACATCTTCTTCCTGGGCTTTTCTGAGGCCGGTCAAACCATTTGTTGCCGTCAATACCTCATAACCCTCTTTCGTCAACATATAGCTGAGGTATCTGGAAAAGCTCGGGTCGTCTTCTATACTCAGTATTCGTTTTGTGATTTTAGCCACCACCTGAACGATAAACATAGAATCAGTAAACTATGATTATCATAGCAGATTTTCGCTTTACTCCACCTTCTGACTGATTTTATAACCGACGCCCGGGATAGTAGTGATGCATGATAGAGTCTCTGACCCAGCTTCCAACTTACTACGCAGACGCCGTATAAAAACATGCAAGTACTGCGTCTCGCTCTTATATTCGGGGCCCCAGACTTTTTGTAGAAGTTGAGGGTGAGTAAGCACTTTGCCCTCATTCAACGCCAATTCCCTCAGTAAATTGTATTCTGTTGGAGTTAATTTAACTTCTTTATCGTCTACTGTGACGCGCCTATCGGTGAAGTTTATAGTCAATCCACCACAGGTAAAAGATGGTTTGGAGGAGAACGGAGTATTTCTGGGAGTGCTGCGCCGTAATACAGCTTGCACCCGGGCCATCATCTCATTTACACCGAAAGGTTTAGAAATGTAATCGTCAGCGCCCAGTTCCAGACATCTAACCCTGTCAATTTCATCACCGCGGGCAGTGAGCATTATTATCGGCACCGTTGTCCATTCACGCAAACGGCGGCACACTTCGAATCCGTCCATTTCGGGCATCATGATATCTAGCAATACCAAGTCAGGAGGATCCAGTTCCACTGCTTTCAATGCCTCGCTACCGTTGATTGCTACCACCACTATATAGTTGTTGGCTTCCAGATTTGCCTTGACGAATTTCACTATGGTAGGATCATCATCGACAATAAGAATGGTTTGTTTGCGCATTTTCACTCTCCTAAAGCTTTTTTTACTTGAGCCAACAGCTCGGAGATGTTGAATGGTTTTGCCAGATAGCTAACGCCAACTTCACTGGTGCGTTCTTCGTCACTCTGTGATAGATAGGCAGTGGCAATTAGAACCGGTACTCGCTTTAGTTTAGGAGTACTCCTTAAATTTGTCAATACCTCCCAGCCGGACATGCCCGGCATTTTGACATCCAACACGATCAGGTCAGGTTTTCGGCTTTGCGCTGATTTCAACCCTGCTTCGCCATTCTCTGCGGTAGTTACGAAATAGCCGCTGGCAACCAGATTAAATTTGATTACATTTCTCAGATTCATGTCATCATCAACTACCAGGATTTTAAACATCGGAATTCTCCTCCCAGATGGGAATGCTAAAACTGAAGGTTGAGCCTGCGCCTACTTTACTCTCCACCCAAATTTTCCCACCGTGGCTCTCGATAATGCCGCGACAGATAGCTAAACCAAGACCAGTGCCATGTCTGCGCCCGGTAACTACGTTCTCGGCTTGGTAGAATCGGTTGAATAATTTACTTATCACTTCTTTTGACATGCCTACGCCGTGATCCGTCACGCTGACAACCACCTTATCCTTGTCGCGTTGTGCCGAAATGCTTATTTCACTCCCCGCGGGTGAGAACTTTATAGCATTGTCTACCAGATTGCTGATTACCTGCCCGATACGCATCTCATCAACAAAGACGGCAGGCAATTTCCTCGGAAAATTAATATTCAACTGATGGTGTTCAGTAAGAACTTTTAGCCTGCTCATGATAGAGCCAACTATCTCTGGCATACGGTTTCGCTCCTGTCTCAGCTTCAGCGCTCCGCCTTCAATACGAGACATATCCAGAATGTCATTGATAAGTTTGGTCAAACGGTCCGTCTCATTATCAATCGTCTGCAGGAAGTCCTGCCGTTGTGTTGCCGACCATTTTACATCCGTGCGCAACAATGTAGAAGCATATCCTTTAATCGATGCCAATGGCGTGCGCAGTTCATGGGAGACATTTGCCAGCAGTTCGGAACGCAGACGGTCAACCTCCCGCAGTTTTTCTGCCTCAAGGGCTTTCGCCTCAGCTTCTTCAAGCTGGGTTTCCTTTTCCAACCGATCGAGAGCAAAGGCAATATCATTCGTTAGTTCTTTAAACAGTTCCTGCTCCTCTTTGTCAACAGCCAGCTTTGATGGTAATTGAACCGATAATACACCATAAACTCTACCCTCATATTCCAATCTCCCCGATAAATTACCCAGATTGTCTCCCAACGCACCGAGCGGACAATCTGCATGCTGTGAGCCGAGTTGGGGACAGAGAATCGTGTCTTCTTGTTGTTGCAACAAGTCTTTTGTGCATGGTAAATACTCGCCTTGTTTAAAATTCTTAAGGATAGGTTTAAAAATCTTGGGCCCGATACCGCAACTGACGCCGGTAACAAACTTCCCCTTCTCATCGGTCACCGCTACCCAGGCAGTATCATAGCCGCGGGTATTGACCAGCAAATTGCAGCTATTTTGCAGTAGTTTTTCTCTATCTTCTTCCAGGGTAATAAGCTGACTGATACCTCTTAGCGCATTGAGCACTGAGTTGAGATGTAGAATGCGCTCTTCGGCTTGTTTGAGTGCGGAAATATCTACGATTACTGCCATGACGCCGGCATAATTCCCCTTATCATCATAAAGAGGCGTGGCGCCGACGCGAGCCTGAATATGTGTTCCGTTTTTATGGATAAATTCGGTGTCGTATTCACCTTTTATCCCCTGACGTCGCCGCTCAAGTTCTCCTTTGAGAATATTTTTACCCTTCTCATCCAGAGAATCGTAGACATATTTGCCAACCAACTCTACTTCGGTGTATCCCTGCATCTCCAACATGCGCTGATTGACAAAAGTGATTTGAGAATTAGCATCCAATATCATGATGCCTTCCTGAGCGGTCTCTACCAGCTCGCGGTATTTCTTTTCGCTTTCCTTGAGCGCCTGTTCTGCTTGTTTACGTTCCGTGATGTCGTTATAGATAGTCTGGTACTGTTGCTTGCCATCCCAGAGCACCAGCTTAAACAAAGCCTGTAAATGCCGCATAGTGCCATCGTTACGCGTAATATCGATATCCACTCTCTCTGGCATCAATTCACCACGCCCATATAATTCCCTCATTCCGAGGTACTCGGTATAACACTCCGGTGTGTAATATTGTTGAGGTGAGATTGCCTTCACTTCGTCGTTATTTTTGTAGCCAAAGATATCCATCAATGCTTGATTCGCATATAAAGTGTGGTTATCGATATCGGAGATACGAATACCCACCAATGAATTGTCCAAAGAGTTGCGGAAATTCTCCTCCGATGCTTTCAAAGCTTCCTCTGCCTTTTTATGTTCGGTGACGTCATTGTACAGCACCTGGAATTGAGGTTCACCGCCCCAGAGTACTTTTTTACGGAAAACCTCCAGATGGCGAATGCCGCCGTCTTTACGGTTGATGCTGATTTCATATTTTTCAGAGGTATGCTCGTCATGCTGTGTTTTTTCCCAGAATACCTGAGATTCCCGATAGCTTTCGGGGGTAAGTCGTTCCAGCAGAGATTTAGACCGAAACTCTGCCAGATTTTCATAGCCGTAAATATCCAGAAACTTATGATTGGCGTAAATGGTTTCCCCGTCTATACTTTCGATACGCACCCCAAGAGGAGAATTATCCATTGAATTGCGGAAATTCGTTTCAGACATACGAAGGGCTTCTTCCATCCGTATATCTTCCGTGACGTCACGGTCAATGCCTTCTAGAGCTATTAACTGACCGTTTTCATCATAGATGGGTATTTGCCGCCTTTCCACCCAAATGATTCTGCCATCCTTCCGGACACACCGGGTGACCAGAGGAATGCCTTTGTAAAACTCAGGCTTTTCAGCCATCGTTTGTTGTAACCCTTTGTCTTCAGGATATATCATGTCGGCACCGAGCTCAGGGTTAGCATAATACTCTTCCGGCGTGTAACCGGTAACGAGTGTTGATGCCGGACTAACGTATTCGTAGCCGCGTGACGGGACAAATCTAAAGCGGGTAATGACATCAGGGATATTCTCTGCCAGACGACGGAAGCGCTCTTCACTGGCTTTCAGCGCATTCTCCGCCAGTTTACGCTCAGTGATATCATTACAGAGCATCTCATACTGCTGCCGGCCATTCCATAACACATCATTGAGGGAGGTCTGTACGTGACGAACAGTGCCGTCTTTACGTACAATTTCAATTTCCAATTCTTCCGTGACCTTTTCACCTCGCAGCCGTTTTTCCTGACGCTTTAAATACCGGTCATATTCTTCAGGCGTGTATAGTTCTTTCGGGCTGACGATGCCGATTTCGTCAACGTAGGCGAATCCAAAAATATTAAGGTACTGTTGATTTGCGTATAGAGTATGCCATTCCGTATCGACAATTCGGATGCCAATCAACGAACTTTCCAGAGAGTTCCGGAAATTCTGTTCCGATGCCTTCAGAGCATCCTCTGCCTGTTTACGTTCGGTAATGTCATTCGCTATGCCGATGAAGTCACTTATTTTCCCACTTTTGCCAACCATTTTAGTGCCTCGGGAAGCGTACCAACGCCACTCACCTGAGGCATGGCGGAAACGGTATTGATGCCCCATGGGCGTTTGATGAGCATCCTCGTCACCATACCGGATTGCATCTTCGATAACATGTCGGTCCTCCGGATGGACCAGCGACATGAAAGGCACGCCTATTAAGTCGGCTTGATCATAACCAAGCATCGGTTTGACTGAAGGAGAGACATAAATGAACATACCCTCATTGAGTGTGAAGATGATATCCTGGCTGTTCTCTACGATTAGCCGGTATTTCTCTTCGCTTTCTTTTAGAGCATCCTCTGCATGTTTACGTTCGGTAATGTCATTGAAAAGCATCTGGAATTGATACTCCCCACCCCAAAATACCTTTTTACGGAAAACTTCCAGATGGCGGATGCTGCCGTCTTTACGGACAATGCTGATGTCATATTCTTCAGGGTTGGGTTCGCCGTGTTGTTCATTTTTTATAAATGCCTGAAAGGCTTGGTAACTGTCGGGGGTAAGGCGTTCCTGGGCAGATTTAGACAGGAACTCCGCCATATTTTCATAGCTGTAGATATCCAGTAATCTACGATTGGTGTAAGTAGTTTTCCCATCTGCGCTCTCAATACGAATTCCCAGAGGAGAATTATCCATCGAATTACGGAAATTCATTTCTGACATACGAAGGGCTTCTTCCGCCTGTTTACGACCGGTAACGTCTTGCATCACACCGATTAATCCTCCTACGGAACCGTCAGGATTAGGGAATGTTGCTTTGTTGAAAATTACATCATGTATTTTACCTTCGGCGTCTTTTAATGTAGTTTCATATACCTGAGTACCGGGATTATCAAACAACTCCTGGTCCTTTTCATGATAAACATCCGCAAATTCTTTAGGGTTGATTTGATAAGCAGTTTTACCGATGATAATTTCTTTCTTGATGCCAATAAATTGACTATAATTTGCATTACACCCCAGAAATACACCATTGATGTCTTTATAAAATACCGGAAGAGGAATAGAATCAATAAGCACCTGCAGGAATGTAGCATTTTGTTCTTTTTCCAGTTCGCGCTTATTACGTTCGGTGACATCATTGTATACCGCCACTATTTCACCGCCGGGTAATTTATAAACCCAATTCTCCCGCCATGTACCGAAGTCGCGCTCGTCTTTGTATATGGTAGAGGGGAAATACTCAGAATTTCCGGTTCGCCAAACTTTTTGAAATACTTTAAACAACCCGAAACTCTTTACACCGGGAAAAACTTCTGTAACTTTCTTACCGAGAACTTCTTCCCTGATCGTCCTCTCTATCTTTTCCGCCGCATCATTAAAATCGACAAAAACGAAATCTTCCCCATTATCAATAGCTTGATAAACCGCAACACCGCTGGTGATAACGTTCACTAATTCATGGTATTTGATTTCTTGTCCCTTCAGCGCTTCCTCAGTTACTTTCTGCTCAGTAATATCCACTACGGTGCCCAGTATTGCCCGTCTGCCCCGGTATTGGGTGAGAACGATAGACCCCATAGACCAGATGATGTTACCGTCTTTACGGACACCTCTGTATTCACAAGATGTAATCGGCTCACCTTTTAGCGCTTTAGTAACTTCCCCTCTGACTTTTTGCCGGTCTTCCGGATGAACAATCTTGTCGGTTTCCATTTCCATCAGTTCTGCTTCCGTATAGCCGATTGTTTCAGTCATCCGAGGGTTAACAAACTGAAACTTGTCATCCTGAATAATGAAAATGCTTGCCGGGGAATTAAGGGAAATATTTTTCAATAGTTCTTCAGCCTGTTTTCTCTCGGTAATATCCCTGCAGATACTGAGAATATGTTCGTTATTACCAAGTTTGAAAACATGAGCGTGTATCTCGACCGGTAGGACCGAACCATCCTTACGATAGTGCGCACACTCAAAAATAGCATCCCCTTTCGTTTCTACTTCTTCAATTTTGGATTGAGCGATTTGAGTATAATCAGGGACGATCACCTTGTTCATGTTTACTTTCATCATTTCGTCATGAGTATAACCATGAGCTCTACAGGCAGCTTCGTTAACGTAAACAAAATTGCCCTTAGCATCGCACCATAACAGGGAATCGGAGGTGGCATCCAATAGTTCAGCTCTGAACCGTAATTCTTCTTCAGCTTTTTTACGTTCGGTGATGTCCCGGCCGACACTGAGAACAAACTCCTTACCAAGCCACTTGAAATTACGTGCGTGTATCTCCAAAGGCAGGATTGAACCGTCCTTGCGATAGTGTGCACTTTCAAAAATGACATCGCCCTTCTTTTCTACTTTTTCAATTTCAGGCCGCAGGACAGGGCCGGATTCCGAGACAGTGAGATTCCGGAAGTTTATCCTCATTATCTCGTCCCGTGCGTATCCATGGGATTTACAAGCCGCTTCATTGACATAGATAATGACGCCGTCATAATCATGCAAAATGATAGAATCAGAGCAAGCATCCAGTAAATCACCTCTGAATCGTAATTCCTCATCGGCTTTTTTATATTGCGTCATATCCCTGATCGATAGAACTCTTACTTTCTTGCCTTTGTAAGCAGCGTCTCTGCCGCGGAGTTCAACAGGAAAAGTAGTGCCGTTCTTCCGGCGTAGGGTCACTTCATAAGGCTGTGTGTAGCTGTCATGAAAGTGGGTCATCACCACTTCGAGATATTCCGGTGTGATGTAATCCGCAAATGATTTCCCGCGGATTTCAGAAGGCTCCAAACCTAACATTCTGGCGCTGATATCATTAGCTTCAAGGAAAATATTACCGTCATGGATAATAACACCCTCGATAGCCGCGTCGGATAAAGCTTGCATTCGCTCTTCGCTTTCTTCAAGTTCCTCTAAAGCCTTGCGACGTTGTGCCATGATGCGGGACATAATGGTACCGACAGCAAGAGATGCGGCGAGAACGATAACGAACGTGGACGCGATGAGTATGACCTGATTATTAGTGATATTTGTAACAAACCCTGTTTGGCGGAAAAGCGTTAAGGCAAGAATAGCGCAGACTGCCCAAATCAGGAGGCTGACTGACACTGTGAGAAGGACAACCCTGGATTTTATCTTCATTGCTCCTACCTCCTGCTGTACAAGTGCCTGTTTTTGTTGAAATCTATTACATTATTACATGATATTTTTATGCCACCCG
>Ga0182017_10002565_pt1 | contig 13729 bp, 14 predicted proteins | sample 712E3DmetaG_FD_120492 | JGI IMG/M metagenome (GOLD analysis project Ga0182017, IMG submission 120492) | Permafrost microbial communities from Stordalen Mire, Sweden - 712E3D metaG | ecosystem: Environmental > Terrestrial > Soil > Wetlands > Permafrost | place: Sweden: Stordalen | collected... | reverse complement strand
GCGCGCCAGCAGGCGCGAGCGCTGTTTCGAGCCGGCCCGCGCGTAGGCGTTCATCAGCGAGGCCGGAGCATCGGCCTTGAGGATCGTGTTCTCGCGCGTGGTGAGAAACGGGATGTCCCGCCCGGGCGAGTGGTTTCCGAGCCGGACGAGCTCCCGCTCGACCGCGCCTCGACCCAGGCGCCCGATCAGGTGGTCGGCGGCGGTGTTGTCGCTGATCGCGATCATCAGCTGCGCGTAGTGAAGGAGCGTGAAGCGCTTCCCGGCCGGCTCGTTCTGCATCACGCCCGAGGAGATGCTCTTCCACGCGTTCCGAATCGCCAGCTTCTCCTGCCAGCTTGCCGTGCCGTTCTCGATCGCCTGCCCGAGCGCCCCGAGTACGTAGAGCTTGAACGCCGACCCGATCGCGCCGACGCGGTTCGGATAGAGCGCGTGAACAGTCTTGAGGCGGCCGTCTTGAACCTCCGCGGCGAGCATGCTCGCCTGGCCGGCCAGTTTCGTCAACCCCGTGTCGATCACCCGCCAGTTGTTCATGCTCGAAGCGGCCGCTTGGAAGAAAAGCGCGTCGATCAGATGCGCGGGATTGTTCGCGACAGCGATCGAGACGCTCAGGCTGGCTCCGCGATCGCCATCGAGGCGCGCGACCAGCTGCAAGTTGTTCGGCGGGGTCAGCATTCGCACATATCGGTAGGGCTTCCCCGCGACGATCGGCTCGATTCCGGCTATCAGCTTCGCGGGGGGGAAGGCCTTCAGAAACGCCGGAGAGAAGTGCGCCGCAAACTCCGCCGCGGTCGGCGTTCGCCCCGAGTTGACCAGGGCTAGTGCCCAGGCGAGCTGGCGGCCGGCCGGTGTCGAAGGGAGCCCGGCGTTCGACTGCGCCGTGGTGCGAAGCTCTGTTCGCGCATGCGCGCTCGATTGCGAGCCGCAGCCCGTCGCGACGACTGCGCCGATCAGAAGCACTGCGGCAAGACCAATCTTCGGCATCGTTCCTCCTCGAGGTGTTCTTTGGACACCCGAAGCGTTTCGTACGAGCGGACGCCAGCCTATCGAGTCAGCCCGAATCCGACGGTGAAGCAGACAGGCCTCTGCAGGTGCGGTTGACCCCTCGACGAGACGAAGCCCTAGTCGGCGCGCAGGAAGGCGAGAACCGCGAGCACGCGCCGGTGCTGGTCGGGCGAGGCGGGCAGACGCAGCTTGGCGAAGATGCTGGTCACGTGCTTCTCGACCGCGCGCTCGGTGACGACCAGCCGCGCGGCAACCGCTGCGTTGCTCAGCCCCTCTGCCATCAACGAGAGCACCTCGCGCTCGCGCGGGGTCAGGTCGTCCAGCGGATCTAGGCGCTTCCTCCGGCCGACCAGGCGCGAGACGATCTCGGGATCGAGGGCCGAGCCGCCCTCGCCCACTCTGCGTACGGCCGATACGAACTGCTCGACGTCCGAGACGCGATCCTTGAGCAGGTAGCCGACGCCCTCGGCGCTCTCGGAGAGAAGCTCGAGCGCGTACTCCGACTCGAGATAGGCCGAGAGGACGAGCACTCCGGTTTTCGGAAGCTCGGCGCGGATCTGCTTGGCGGCGCGCAAGCCCTCGTCGGTCTGCGTTGGCGGCATGCGGATGTCGACGACAGCCACGTCCGGCTTGTAGCTGCGCACCTTGAGGATCAGCTCCTCGGCGTTCCCCGCCTGGCCCACGACCTCATACCCCGCCTCTTCGAGCAGGTGAACCATCCCTTCTCGCAGGAGTACCGAGTCCTCCGCGATCACGACACGCACGGAATCACCGCCTCAAACGTGGTTGAGTCGTCGGACCCCGTCACGATAGCGAGCGAGGCGCGGAACACGGCGAGCGCCGGCTCTTCTCTCATCCCACCAGCAGGTCGATAGCCGCACCCGAAAGTTCGCCTTTGGGCACGAAGCCGCGCGCGCCGCTCTCGACGATCCGCGCGCCGTAGTCACCCGCATCACGGGAGGAGGTGAGGACGATCTTGGGGCCGTCACCGCGGCGCCTTAGCTCCTCGGCGACCGCGAAGCCGTCGATGTCGGGGAGCTGGATATCGAGCAGAACGGCGTCAGGCGCGAGCTTGGCGATTTGATCGAGCGCGCTGCGACCGTCCTCGGCCTCGCCCACGACGACGAAGCCCTCAGCCTCCAGCAGATGCCGGGCGCTCTTACGGAAGGCCGGGTGGTCGTCGACGATCAGAACAGTAGTCATGGGCTCATCGTGGCACACCGCTTCACGCTCGCCGGTACGGTCACCCACACACTTCTTCGAGAGTTCCCTCGAATAAAGCGCTGCGCAGCCTGGCAGCGCTCGGCGACATGATCGTGTTTCGGCGCGGAGTCGACACATACCCTGCGCTGTTTCTCGCTACCGTGTCCCGACCCCGCGGGTGGGTGGATTTGGTGGCGGGCGGCGGAACTTGGTGCCGATGGCGCGATGTGAAGGCTAGGTCGAGGCACCGATACTCGAGATCACGCGAGGCGCTCGCGTGCGAAGGCCAGAAACGCCTCCGCCACCCGCGAGAGAGAGCGCCCGCTGGCCCGGACGAGCGAGATCTCGCGTGCCGGGTCGAGGCCCTCCACCCGTGCACTCGCGAGCTGCTTCGAGGCCAGTTCGGCTTCGAGCGCCGAGCCTGAGATGAAGGCGACGCCGTAACCACCCATCACCGCCGCGCGCACCGACTCCTGCAACCCGAGTTCCAGGCGAACGTTGAGGTCACGCATGCGCACTCCGTACCGGCGCAGCTCGTCCTCGAGCACCTGCCTTACCCCTGCGCCCTCTTGCATCACGATCAGCGGCTCGGCGCGTAGCTCGTCGAGCGAGATCGTGCGCCCGGCGAAACGGTGGTCGGGAGCGCAGGCCAGTACGACCTCGTCGCGGAAGAAAGGTTCGAAGACCACGCCCCGGTGCTTACGGGCCGCGCCCACGACCCCGAGCTCGAGCTCTCTTTCCGCCACCCGCTCGACCACCGTCTGTGTGTCGAAGATAGCGAGCGAGACGGCGACCTCCGGAGAGCGCCGCTGAAACTCGCAGAGAAGTAGCGGCACCACCCGATCGCCGGGCCCCGTCGAGGAGCCGATCTCGAGCCGGCCCCGCAGCTCTCCCTCCTCGACGCCGGCGACCTCGTCCAGCAACTGCTCCTCGAACGCGATCAGCCGCTGTGCGCCGCGGTAGAGGCGCAACCCCGCTTCTGTCGGCTCGACCCGGCGCCCGGAGCGATCGAGCAGCCGGTGCCCTAGCTTCTCCTCGAGCGTCCTGATCTGCATGCTCACTGCCGGCTGGGTGACGCCTAGGCGCTCGGCCGCCTGCGAAAAGCTACGCAGCTCGACGACCGCGCAGAACGCCGCTAGCTGGCGCGTATCCATAAGCCCACATTATGGAGTCCAGAGTACGCGACGCGAGATCGCTCTCTCTTTGAAGAGTCCGGAAGGCACCCCGACGACGGGAGGGCTATTCTCGATCCCGTGAGATCAGAGGCCCTCGCGGAGCGCTACTCCCGGCTGGCAGAGGAGTCTCCCGACTTGCGCGGAGTCGACCGGGCGCTGCGCTTTCTCGATCTTCTCTTCTCGGCCTTCTTCCTGCTGATCTCGCTGCCAATCACGATTTTGGTCGTTCCGGCCATCCTGATCACCGGCGGCACGCCGATCTTCTACCGCGGCGAGCGGGTCGGCCGCTCGGGCCGGGTCTTCTCGATGTTGAAGTTCCGCACGCTCAGGCGCGGCGCCGAGAGCCGGCTCGGCCCCTACCTCGGCCCCGAGTTGGTCGAGCGCACGCGAGCCGAGTTCACGCCGATCGGCCGCTGGCTACGGGCGACGCAGCTCGATGAGATTCCCCAGTTGTTGAACATCCTGCGCGGAGACATGAGCCTGGTCGGGCCGCGCCCGATCCGGCCGCGTTTCTTCGAAGAGCTCGCCGAGCAGATTCCCGCCTACTGGCAGCGCCTGGTCGTGCGACCCGGTCTGACCGGCTTCGCGCAGGTGCGAAAGGGCTACGAGACCTCGTGGGCCGAGAAGCTCGCGCACGACCTCGAGTACATCGCCGATCGCTCGGTCCCGCTCTACCTGCGCACGCTCGTGGCGACGGGCTGGCGCGTGCTGCGCCAATTCCTGCGCGGCCTCGTTCGACCGCGCGAGTAGCGACCGGCGGCGACCGGACCGAACTAGACTCCGTTCCCGTGTGCGGAATATGTGGGATCGCCTCGGCCAGGCGTAGCGCCGACCCTGGCGAGCTGGCGGCAATGAATGCGAAGCTGGCCCACCGCGGCCCCGACAGCGAAGGAAGCTTCTTCGAGGGCGGCGTCGGCATCGCCGCGCGCAGGCTCTCGATTATCGACCTCGACACCGGCGACCAGCCGCTCGCAAACGAGAGCGGCCGCGTACACGTCGTCCAGAACGGCGAGATCTACAACTACCGCGAGCTCCGTGCCGAGCTGGTGGCGGCCGGCCACCGCTTCGCGAGCCACGGCGACACCGAGGTGATCGCCCATCTCTACGAGCAGCACGGGCTCGACTTCGCCGCCCGCCTGCGCGGTATGTTCGCCGTGGCGATCTGGGACGCGGGCGAGCGCCGGCTCGTGCTCGCGCGCGACCGCTTCGGCATCAAGCCGCTCTACTACCGGCACGAACAGGGCGAGCTGCGCTTCGCGTCGGAGCTCCGCGCCCTGCCTCGAGGAGAGATCGACCTCAACGCGCTCGAGGCCTACCTCACCTTCAACTTCGTCCCGGCGCCCTTCTCGATCTTCCGCGAGACGTGCAAGCTGCCGCCCGGGCACCTGCTCGTCTGGCAAGACGGTGAGGTGCGACTGGAACGGTTCGCCCGGCCGCTGCCGGTGGACGCCGGCGAAGAGCGCCACGAGTCCGCCGGCGAGCTGAGCGAGGAGTTGCGGGCGCGCATGCGCGACTCGGTGCGCGCGCACCTGGTCAGCGACGTCCCGGTCGGCGTCTTCCTTTCGGGCGGTGTCGACTCCTCGCTTCTGGCCGCGCTCGCGGCGCAGGAGTCGACAGGTCGCTTGCGGACGTTCACGATCGGCTTCGAGGAGCGCTCGTTCGACGAGACGGCGGGCGCTCGCAAGGTCGCCGAGCGCTACGACACCGATCACCACGAGCTGATCCTGCGCCCGGAGCCCGAGTTTCTGCTGCGAACGCTGGCCGAGGTTTTCGACGAGCCCTTCGCCGACTCGTCGGCGCTACCGACCTACCTCGTCTCGGAGCTCGCCTCGCGAGAGGTGAAGGTCTGCCTTTCGGGCGAGGGCGGCGACGAGCTTTTCGGCGGCTACTACACCTACTCCGCCGATCTGCTCGCGCAGAGACTCGGGCCGCTCGCACGCGTCGCCCGCCCCTTCGCCGAGCTGCTGCCCAGCTCCAACGCCCGCGTCAGCTTCGACTACAAGGCCAAGCGCTTCACCCGCGGCGCCCACCTGCCGCCGCTCGAGCGTCATCACGCCTGGAAGGAGATCTTCTCGCCCGAGCTCCGCTCCGAGCTCAGAAGCAGCCACAGCGGCTTCGACCCGGTCGATGTCTACCGCGCTCGCTTCGCCGAGACCGGCGGCGCCGAGATGCTCGCCCGCCTGCAGGACGTCGATCTCGGCATCCCGCTCGTCGACGACCTGCTCGTCAAGACCGACCGCTCCTCGATGGCTCACTCGTTGGAGGCGCGCGTTCCCTTCCTCGACACGATCGTCACCAGCCTGGCCCTGTCGCTCCCGCGACGGTTGAAGGTCTCCGGCCTGAACAAGAAGATCCTGCTCCGCCGGGCCGCCGAGCCGCTGCTTCCGCGCGAGGTCGTGCACGGGCGCAAGCGCGGCTTCTCGATTCCGGCCGCGGCCTGGCTGCGCGGCGAGCTGCAGCCGCTTGCGCGCGAAGTGCTCGCCCCGGCCAACCTTCGTCGCCAGGGCTATTTCGCGCCGGAGGTGGTGAGCCGGTTGCTCGATCGCCACATCGCCCGCAAGGAGGACCTCTCGCGCCAGCTCTGGGGCCTGATCGCCTTCACGCTCTGGTACGAAGGCCACGTCGAGCGAGAGCCCGGGCCGCTGCGCTCGGCACGGCTGGCGGCGGTGGAAGCGTGACTCGGGCACGGGGGCACCTCCACGTGAAACGATGCGTGCCGAAACGATGAGAGTCTGGATCGACATGACCGCGCCGGCGCACGTGCTCGTCTACCGGCCGCTGATGCGCTTGCTGCAGGAGCAGGGCGCCGAGATCGAGCTGACGGCACGCGATTACGCCCAGACGCTGCAGCTGCTCGAGCTGCACGGACTCGAAGCCGAGCTGATCGGCCGTCACGGCGGGCGCTCGCGCCTCGGCAAGGCGCGCTCGCTGACGTCGCGGTTGCGCTATCTGCACCGCTGGGCCAAGGGCCGGCGCTTCGACCTGGCGCTGGCGCACGGGTCGCACGAGCTGACGATCACGGCCCGCAGGCTCGGCATTCCCAGCTCGACAACGTTCGACTATGAGTGGGCCTGGCTCCAGCACCAGCTCGGCTGCCGCGCCGCGACGCGGGTGGTCGTACCCGAGGCGATTCCGCCCGAGCGGTTACGGCGCTACGGCGTCCACGAGCCCAAGCTCCGCCGCTATCCGGGCCTGAAGGAGGAGTACTACCTCTCCGACTTCGAGCCCGACTACTCGGTGGCTACCGGGCTCGGGCTCGACAACTCGCGCGTGCTCGTCGTAGTCCGCACGCCGCCGGATGTCTCGCTCTACCACCGCGCCTCCAACCCGCTTTTCCCGCGCGTGCTCGAGCACCTCGGCAATCACGCCGATGTGCACGCGGTCGTGATCCCGCGCACCGAGGAGCAGCGCAGCTACGTCCAGAGTCTCGAGCTTCCCTCACTGATCGTCCCCGACCGCGCCGTAGACGCGCAGAGCCTGATCGCCCTTTCCGACCTCGTCGTCTCGGCCGGCGGAACGATGAACCGCGAGGCGGCGGCCCTCGGCGTTCCCGTCTACACGACGTTCGGCGGCAGGCTCGGCGGCGTGGACGAGTGGCTGATGCGGGAGGGAAAGCTCGTTCCGCTCACCGACCCGCGCGCGCTCGACCTGAGCAAGCGCGGGCCCGACGAGAGCAAGCGGGTGCGCCGGGATCCGAAGCTGATGCTCGAGCTGCTGCTATCGGCGCTCGAGAAGCCCGGCCAGACCGCCGGCTAGCGACAGCTGTACGGGAGGATCGCCGAGAGGCGGATCAACGCCGTCAATACGGTGCGTCGCGCGATGCGCGCGTCGCGAGAATGAGAACGCCATAGCGGCGATTCTCACAGAATCCGTCGTTGGTTTTCACGCTAGCGGCTGCTGTTCAGGATCTCGGAAAAGCGAATGATCGTGATCGTGTCGTCGGGCGTGATCTCGCGGTTGTAGAGCTGGCTCAGGAACTCGACCATCTCTTCGGTGCGACGCAGCTCGGGGTTGTCGTGCTCGATCTCGCGCGGCGACAGGTCGCGCAGGCGCTTGACCTCGATCTTGTCGATGACGGCGTCGAAGACCTTCTCGCGCGGGCTGAAGCGAGCGCCGCAGAGAACCTGCACGATCTGGCCCTTACGGTACTTACCCGACTTGTCGCCGAGACGGATCGTCGCAGTCTTGCGATGGCTCCGAAGCTGATCGGCCACCATGGGTGAGTAGAAGTTGAGTGCGTGCATCGAAACGACCCGAACCGCGCTGGACGGCCTGAATCATAAAGCGTGGCGAGCAGGAAAGAACAGTGTTCCCCGAGAGCTCGGTGCATACACGCGAGCAGAGCCGAGAACGACAATCTCTTCTTAGCGTGATCTTTCAAGGATCTCAGTGCGATCGACTTAGATTCCTTGCGATCACGCGGGACCGTCGCTACACTCGGTATCGGCACTCTCGTACTTAGAGTGCCAAATCTATCCGCAACTCGTAGACAAGCTCACTACAGGAGGGCGTTCATGAATCTCCAGCCCCTGGGTGACCGCCTGATCGTGGAAGTCCTCGAAGAGGAGCAGACCACGGTTAGCGGCATCGTCCTGCCCGACACGGCCAAAGAGAAGCCGCAACGCGGCCGCGTCGTCGCCGCCGGCCCCGGCAGTCGCAACGAGGCAGGCGAGCGCGTACCGCTCGACCTCGCCGCCGAGGACACGATCATCTTCTCCAAGTATGGCGGCACCGAGATCAAGGTCGGTGGCGTCGAGTATCTGATTCTGCGCGAGTCCGACGTCCTGGCGAAGGTTGTCGGCAAGCCCGCTGCCGCAAAGACTGCCGCAAAGAAGAAGGGATAACGAATGGCTCACAAGGATTTGAAATTCAACGAGGATGCGCGTAGGGCGCTCGAGCGCGGCGTCAACATCCTGGCCGACGCGGTCAAGGTGACGCTCGGCCCCAAGGGCCGCTACGTCGTGCTGGACAAGAAGTTCGGCGCGCCGACGATCACCAACGACGGCGTTACGATCGCTCGCGAGATCGAGCTCGAAGACGCGTTCGAGAACCAGGGCGCTCAGCTCGTACGCGAAGTCGCCACGGCCACCAACGACGTCGCCGGCGACGGCACCACGACGGCCACCGTACTCGCTCAGGCAATCGTGCGCGAGGGTCTGAAGAACGTTGCCGCCGGTGCCAACCCGATGGCGCTCAAGCGCGGCATCGAGAAGGCAGTCGACGCGGTCGTCGAGGATCTCAAGACCCAGTCGAAGGAGATCTCGGGCAAGGAAGACATCGCCCGGGTCGCCACGATCTCAGCCCGTGAGCGTGAGATCGGCGACGTGATCGCCGACGCGATCGAGAAGGTCGGCAAGGACGGCGTCGTCAACGTCGAGGAGGGCCAGACCTTCGGGCTCGAGCTCGAGTTCACCGAGGGTATGCAGTTCGACAAGGGCTACCTGTCGCCGTACATGATCTCCGACGCCGAGCGCATGGAAGCCGTGCTCGAGGATCCCTACATCCTCGTCGCCAACCAGAAGATCGGCGCTGTCAAGGATCTCCTGCCGGTGCTCGAAGGCGTCATTCAGGCCGGCAGGCCGCTCCTGATCGTGGCCGAGGACGTCGAGGGCGAGTCGCTCGCCACCATCGTCGTCAACAAGCTGCGTGGCACCTTCACGGCCGTCGCCGTCAAGGCACCTGGCTTCGGCGATCGCCGCAAGCGCATGCTCGAGGACATCGCGATCCTCACCGGCGCCGAGGTGATCACCGAAGAGATGGGCCTCAAGCTCGAGAACACGAAGATCACCCAGCTCGGCCGCGCCCGCAAGGTCGTGATCAACAAGGACACGACCACGATCATCGACGGCGCAGGCGAGAGCGACGCGATCAAGGGCCGCATCAAGCAGCTCAAGGCCGAGATCGAGAACACCGACTCCGACTTCGATCGCGAGAAGCTGCAGGAGCGACTGGCCAAGCTGGCCGGCGGCGTCGCGGTGGTCAAGGTCGGCGCTGCCACCGAGACCGAGATGAAGGAGAAGAAGCACCGCGTCGAGGACGCGCTGCAGGCCACCCGCGCGGCCCTCGAGGAGGGCATCGTGCCGGGCGGCGGTGTCGCTCTGCTCAACGCCGTCGAGGCGATCAAGCTCGACAGCTTCGCAGGCGACGAGCGCACGGGCGCCTCGATCATCGTGCGGGCACTTGAGGAGCCGCTGCGCCAGCTAGCGCAGAACGGTGGCCTCGAGGGCTCCGTCGTCATCAACGACGTTCGCAATGCCGCGAAGGGCCAGGGCCTGAACGTCGAGGACGGTCAGATGGAGGACATGGTCAAGGTCGGCATCATCGACCCGACCATGGTCACCCGCTCGGCGCTGCAGAACGCGGCCTCGATCGCCAAGAACATCCTCACCACCGAGGCCGTCGTGGCCGAGGCGCCGGAGAAGGCATCCGCCGGCGGAGGCATGCCAGGCGGCATGGGCGATATGGGCGGCATGATGTAATAAGCGCGCAAGCGCTAACGGATCAGGGGGGCCGGCGAAAGCCGGCCCCTGCCGTTTCTCAAGGGAAAGCCCGGCGAATCATCTCCGCCGCGTCTTGCAGCCAGACCGCCCGCTCCTGCCCACTGCTCGTGACGACGACCCCGAAGTTGCGCCGGCGAACGTCCTCTACGCCGCAGAGGCCAAAGACGCAGCGCACCCAAAGGGCCTCGAGCGGATCGCCGAAGACAGCCAGCTCGCGATTCTCGTTCGTATTCGAGGTGGTGAGGACGACAGCCGTCTTCGCCCGCAGCAGGCCCTCGGGAACACCTTCGCCGCTGTCACCCTCGAGAAAGCGGTACGCAACCTCGGGACGGACGACGCGATCGATCCAACCCTTGAGAATCGCCGGCGGCTGCCCCCACCAGTTGGGATGGACGACGACGATCCCCTCCGCCGCGGCCAGCTCGGCGCCGTGTCGGACGACCTCGGGATCGACCGGGCCATCGCTCAGGATCTCCTCGGCCGGAAGTAGCGGATCGAAGCCCTCGGCGTAGAGATCGTGGAAGACGACCTCGTGCCCCCGCTCCTCGAGCGCGGAAACAACCGCTTCGGCGAGCGCGTGATTGAAGCTGCCGGGCTGTGGATGCCCCAGAACGACGAGGATCTTCACGCTCGCGATCCTAGTCGCGCGAAGAAGTCGCTCGGCGCCGACCGGACCCGAGACTCACTCGGCCCGCGGCGTTGAGCTCACGCCAATCCTCGCGGGATAGTCCGCCGCGACCGACACGGCGAGCGCGGCTCACTCCGCGCCGTCCCCACCCGCCGCAAGCCCCGACCGCAACCTCGGCCGGATCGCCCCGCTCTAAGGATCACGCGATGGAAATCGCGCCGAAGGCGCGGCTCATTGCCTGCTTGGTCCGCCGACGAAAGTCTTCGTCCGCTCCGCGGACGGACTCTCGTCGGTAGAAAGGCGCGCCCGGCACGATTTGAACGTGCGACCTCTGCCTCCGCAGGGCAGCGCTCTATCCCCTGAGCTACGGGCGCCAACCCGCCAAGTGTAGCCGCCCCGCACGCACAGGTCAGAGCCTCGTAACACAGCCGGTTCGTGGCGATCAGAGATCTCTCGGCCGCCGCGACCGACATGGCGGGCGCGGCTCAGCCAACGCCGTCCCGATCCGCCACGAGCCCCGACTACAACCTCGGCCGGCTCGTCCCATTTGTAGGACCACGCGATGAACCTCGCGCCGAAGGCGCGGTTCATTGCCTGCTTGGTTCGCCGCTGAAAGTCGTCGCCCGCTCTGCGGGCGGACTTTTAGCGGCGATACGATCGTCGCGTATGGCTCTCTACCTGACAGAAGAGGACGTAAACGCCCTGCTCGACGCCGAGTCGGTGAACGAGGCCGTCGAAGAGTGCGAGCAGAGGATGGCCCGCGGCGCGGTGGAAGTTCTTCCGCGGGCGCGGCTCGGGCTCGACGGCGGCGGCATGACCTTGATGGCGGCGGTGGATCGCGAAGCCGGTCTGGCCGGCGTGAAGAGCTACGTCGCCGGGAGGGGGCGATCTTTTCGCCCCGTCATTCTTCTCCAGGACGAGCGTACGGGCGAACTCAGCGCGGTTGTCGAGGCGCGTCGTTTGGGGCAGCTGAGAACGGGCGCCGCCAGCGCGGTTGCCGCGCTCAGGCTCGCGCGCCCCGGCGCGAGCACGCTCGGCCTAATCGGCTGCGGCTACCACGCCTTCGGGCAGGTGGAGTGCATCCGGGCGGCCTTTCCGTCGATTAAGCGTGTTCGCGTCTTCTGTCGCAATGAAGAGCGCCTTCGCTCCTTCTGCGAGCAGACAGGCGCCGTCCCGGCCCACGATCACAAGCAGGCGGCCCAGGCCGAAATCGTCGTCACCGTCACCAGCTCGCCCGATCCGGTTCTCCGTGGCGAGTGGCTCCAGCCCGGGACGCTCGTGTGCGCGGTCGGCGCCAACGTAGCCGGCCACCGCGAGCTCGACAACACCGTGCTCGAGCGAGCCTCGCTCGTCTGCTGCGACCTCAGGGTTCAGGCGCAGATCGAGTCGGGCGATCTGATCGAGCCGGCCGCAAGTGGCGTCCTCGACTGGCTGGAGGTGCACGAGTTGCACGAGCTGGTCGCAGGGGAGCTGCAGGGGAGGCAGTCCGACGAAGATATTGTCGTCTTCAAGTCCAACGGCATTGCCGCCTGGGACGTCGCGGCGGCGGCGGTCGCCGTGAGTCGGGCTCGCGCCGAGGGGCGCGGTCTCGAGCTCTGACCATTCTCCTGGGCGCGCTCGCACGCTATCCTCGAACCGTGCCGAAGGATTCGCCATCTCGCCGGTTCGCCGAGCGCGCGTTGCTGGGAATCGACGACGAGGGCAATGAGGAACGCGTCGTCTTCTGGATCGAATACCAGCCCGAGGCGCTCTGGGCTGTCGGCCGTGCGGTCAACCCACAGCTCCGCTCCGACAACGGGCCGCGGGATGACGACTACATCTTCAAGGGTTACGAGCTGGATGACGCCCTCACCGAGGCAAACGGAGCGCTGAGCGACGACCTGCGCGTCTCGAGCGAGGAGGGAATCGAGCAGGAAGTGCTCCCCTTCGCGCGGGACGAGATCCTGGAGCCGCTCGAACGTTGGTTCTTCCACCACGGCGACGGCAAAAAGGCCGAGCCAGGTAACGGCGCGGGCCGAGCCTAGCCTTGCTAGGTTCGCGGCCTGATGCTGATCCGGATCGGGCACACACCAAATCCCGACGACGCCTTCATGTTCTGGGCACTCGCCTCGAACAAGATCGACCCGCGCGGGTTCGAGTTCGAGCCGATGGCCGAGGAGCTCGAGACGCTCAACCACTGGGCCTGGGAGAGCAGGCTCGAGGTCACGGCGCTGTCGGTGTACGCCTATCCCTTCGTTCAGGAGCGCTACGCCCTACTACCCCACGGCGCCAGCATGGGAACGGGCTACAGACCGGTGGTCATCTCGCACCAGCCTCTTTCGCGCGAGCAGCTGCGAGAGGTTGAGATCGTCGTCCCGGGTGCTACAACGACCTCTTTTCTCGTTCTGCGCATGTGCCTGGGCCAAGAGTTCCGCTACCGGGTGCTGCCGGCGAACAAGATCCTCGACGAGGTCAAATCGGGCCGCGCCGAGGCCGCGCTGGTGAATGAGGAAAGCCAGCTGACCTATCGTGAAGAGGGTCTCTCCAAATCGGTCGACATCGGCGAGTGGTGGCTGCTGGAGACGGGATTGCCGCTGCCCCTGACGGTGAACGTCGCCCGCCGCGACCTCGGCTCACGCCTGCCCGAGCTCTCGAACGTGATTCGCGACTCAATTCTCGCCGGACTCGAGAACCGTCGCCGGGCGATGGCCTACGCGATGCGCTACGGCCGCTCCAGCGACGTCGCCATCACCGACCGTTTCGTCGGCATGTACGTGAACGAGCACTCCTTCGATTTCGGCGATGAAGGCCGCCAGGCAATAGCCGAGCTGCTCGGCCGGGCTCAGGCGATCGGCGCCTTCGACATGCCGGTCAAGATCGAGTTCGTCGCCTAGGGCACGCCTCGGCGCGGTACGTCGTCTCGAAACGAGCTCTTAGCCGCGACGCGACTTCAGCTCGACCACGAGCTGGCAGTCGAGCGCCTCGGCTATCCGTAGCAGGGTGTCGATCCGCGGCGGCCGGCCTCCACGCTCGAGCCGGGCGATGGCCGATTGCGTCGTTCCGGTCAACTCGGCGAGCTGCCTCTGCGACAGTTTTGACGCTTGGCGCTGCTGGGCGACTTGATCGGCGATCTGGGCAAAAAGCCAGCCCCCGTCGCCGACCCCGGCGATGCGCTTGAGAGCTCGTTCCTTCAATCGTTCGAACGCTCGTTCTTCTGTCACAGGTGAAACATAGCAGCCATG
>Ga0182017_10002564_pt1 | contig 13729 bp, 9 predicted proteins | sample 712E3DmetaG_FD_120492 | JGI IMG/M metagenome (GOLD analysis project Ga0182017, IMG submission 120492) | Permafrost microbial communities from Stordalen Mire, Sweden - 712E3D metaG | ecosystem: Environmental > Terrestrial > Soil > Wetlands > Permafrost | place: Sweden: Stordalen | collected... | reverse complement strand
TTCGGCAATCCCGACTTGAAGGCCGAGCGGGCCATTCACTATTCGGCGGGTGTCGAGTGGAAGCCGCGCGAACACATCAATCTGGACGTGACCGGCTTCTACAAAGACCTGAGTCACTGGATCGGTACCACCACGGCGACCAGGCCCGACGGGACGCCTCTGCGCCTTGACAACAACGGCGCCGGGCGGGTCTACGGCATGGAAGTGGTGGCGCGCCACGAGCTGACCAGCAAGTTCACGGGCTGGCTCGCCTACACCCTGTCGCGCGCCACCAGGCGTGACTCGGGCAGCACGACCTACCGTCTTTTCGAGTACGATCAGACCCACATCCTGACGGTTTTCGGCACCTACCAGTTGCCGCGCAATTGGCAGATCGGCTCGCGCTTTCGCCTGGTCAGCGGCGATCCCACCACGCCGGTCACGGGAGCGGTCTACAATGCCTCGACTCTTCGGTTCAATCCGATTTTCGGCACGAAATTCTCGGACCGCTTGCCACCTTTCGCGCAACTCGATCTGCGGGTGGACAAGCGCTGGATCTTCAACCGCTGGATGCTGAACGCGTATCTCGATCTGCAGAACGTTTTCAATCGCGCCAACCCGGAGGCCATGCAGTACAACTACGACTACACCAAGAAGCAGGTGCGCGAGGGACTTCCCCTTTATCCCATCATTGGATTGCGGGGTGAATTCTAATGCGTCGCCAATGGATGCTTGGTCTAGCTGCGCTGGTCGTCCTGGCTGGCGGCACCGCGCGTCCGGCGCGAGCCCAGACCCTGGAAACGCCGCGCGCGCGCCAGGGCTACTGGATCGGGGTCGGTGTGAGCAACGTGGCTTCGCACCTCAACGAGGAGGGGAAGAACCGCGGTTCTTACACCGGCAATGCCTTCAGCTTTCGCGTCGGCCAACTTCTGACCGAGCGCCTTGGCCTGGGCCTGCTGGTCGAAATGGGTGGAGTCAAAAAGGGCACCGACCAGGGAAATATCCTCGGGCTGACCCTGGAAGGGAGCGCCACGCTTTGGCGCGGCCTATCCGCGCACACTGGATTGGGACTGGGCGTGGTGTATGTGACCGATCAGAGCAGCCTGGACAAGACCATGCGCGGTGGCTATGGCTCAAACTACCTAGCCGGCGTCAGCTACGACTATTTCCCCTGGCGCAAGCGCCTCACCGGGGGCTGGGCCGTCACCCCGACCGTCGATTTTCACGCCATGCCCGACGGCAACATTCATGCCTACACCTTCTTCATGGGGGTGCAGGTGCTGTGGTGGTCGGGCCTACCCCGCCAGATGCTTCTCCTGCCCGAGGAGTAGAGTAGTCGGCCACGATGTATTGCCTTGCCGGGCGAGCCATTTGGCTTTGGGCTCAGACACCATGCAGCGTCATAGTGCTGGCAGCGGGATCAGGGGGGCCTTGTTCGGTTCGTGCCCCGGACACTTAAGCTTTGCGGCCCAGGTGCCGAAAGTTTTTAGTGGGCGGTACTCTTCTAGCGGTACCAAGGCAACTGCGGGACAACCTTCGCATCGTGCGACGGGAAGCCCGGTCGGCATTCAAGTAGAGGCGTTTCGATGCTCGAGCCATGGATCATCAATGAAATCGTTCGACGCGAAGAAGATCGTCGACGCGGTGATCGTCCACGGCTCGAGCTTCCCGTTTCCGACCCGCAGTGGCCGGGTGAGGGCGATCCTGGAATGGATCATGACGAGCGGGGCCACTCGGTGCCCGAGCGCGGCGTGATCATCATGAAAATGTGATTCTCTTGGGCGCTCGCCCTTCATATCCATGGAGACCCTGCCGAACTTGAAGTGAGTAGGTGTGTGTCTGGACGGCGCACTCCTGGGCGCGCCGCTGTGCTAGATATTGCCCATGCGCTTCGTCTCGCGGACCGTGCTGTCCTGGATGGCGCTCGCTGTGCTTTCCGGCGCCTGCGCCACGACCATGACCCCTGCTCAGCGCCAGCGCATGTCGGATTGCGCGGCTCAATGTGACGTCGGCCGGGAGCCGCCATCACCAGGGCCGATGGGCAGGCCGGCCAATGGGTTCGACACCCGCACGGAGTGCGAGAAACGTTGCCAGTAGTGGGCCGGGGATATTCTCCTGGCCCTGCCTGCGCCGGCCGTGCGAGACTCACCGACCCCTTGAGCCCCGCCGACCAAACCACCAAGCCCGCCTCGCCCCCTGGGGACGCGCCTGCACCTGGCAAGCCGCCCGTGCTTCTGCGGGCCACCCTTGCCGAGGTGGTGGGTTCGTCCATGCGCGTGGCCGGCTTGTCGGTTCTCGAGCGGGCCATCAAGCAGTTGCACCGCCTGCAATACCACGTGGTGCTGGCCACCGACGGAAGCTGTCGCCTGCCCACCTACTTGCCGGCCTCGGTACAGGTACACAAGGTGCCCAAGCCCGAGAACCTGACGACTTTGCGCCGGGAGCTGGTCGGCGCCATCGAGGTAGGTGCCGACGAGGTACGCCCGGCCGGCGGCTCGCTGGAAGGAGCCATGCGCGTCATCGACGAGCCCAGCCGCCGCCACGCCGAGCGCGCTGTCTTCGCCGAGCTGCTGCGTGGCGATCTGGGTTTCGTCGCACGCTACCTGAACAAGCCGGTGTCGTTCTTCATCACGCGCCACCTGCTCTGTCACCTGCCGTTTACCCCCAACCAGGTCACCCTGGGCGCGGCCTTGGTGGGCTTGCTGGGCGCGTTCCTGGTGTCGAGCGGCGGCGCGGCGCTCATCGTGTGGGGCTTCTTCCTGGCGCACATGCAGTCGATCCTGGATGGCTGCGACGGCGAGCTGGCGCGGGTGCGCTTCCAGCAAAGCGCTCTGGGCGAGTGGATGGATACCGTGGTGGATGATGGGCTCAACATCGTGCTTTTCGCCTGCATCGGCGTGGGTGTGTTCCGCGCCACCGGCAGCCTGCTGGCCCTGACCGCGGGGATTCTGGCCGCAGCCCTGCATGTCGGGTACGACGTGATTGCCTACCGCGAGCTGAGTCTGCAGGGCGGGGGCGGCGAGATCATCAAGGTGCGCTGGCACCTGACCGGCAGCTCGGACATGAAGACCCGACTGGCCACCGGCAAGCGTGACCCGCTGGCCATGGTGCACACCATGGGCCGGCGCGACTTCTTCATTCTGGCGTTCCTGGTCTATGGCCTGCTCGGCGTTCCCTGGCTCGCGCTCATCCACGCCCTGCTGATAGCCGGGCCGCTGGCCGTGGTGGCCGGGGCGCAGGTGGTCTGGCGCGCACGCGGCGGGCGCTAGTTCACCTTTCTTGCCCCGGTCCTTTCTTGTCGATGTACGATCGCGGGGTCGTGAGCAGTTGCCAGCGGCACATTTCGATTGCGGTGATCCTCTGGGCAGCTGCCATTCTTTCTGCTGGCTGCGGGAGAGTTTCGTTGAGGACTCGCTCCAGCGACGCTGGGCAGGTGGGCGGCTCGATTACACACGATGCAGCCCCGGGCCGCGACGGCGCGACCCAGACTCCTGACGCCACGGTCCCCGATGCGGGCCAGGACTGGGCAGCCCAGGATGCGTCTCTGGGAGCGGATGTCGCCGGTGGCAGGGATAGCGCGGCTGGTGCGGACGCCTGTGTCCCGTTGACCTGTCGCGATCCAAAGTGCGATCCCTATTGCGGCACGATCGGGGATGGATGTGGTGGGACGCTCGCCTGTGGGGATGATTGCCCGCCCGGCTGGACCTGCGCAGAGGGCATTTGCCGACCTGCACCGGCCATCTGCATAGGGCTCAGTTGCGGCACCGCCAGCTATAGTTACTGCGGCCGTATCGGGGACGGGTGCGGCCGTGCTCTCGACTGCGGCAACTGCACGACGCCGGGCTGGCAATGTGTGGATTTCCTGTGCGTGGGTTCCCGCGACGCGTGCACGCCGATTCCTTCCTGCGATTCATGGTCGGCAGAGAGGTACTGTGGATTGATTGGTGACGGATGCGGAGATGTGCTTTCGTGCGGCGACTGCCCGGCGGGATGGACGTGCGTGAACAGCATCTGTGTCGACCAGTCCGGCGGATGCCCCAAGGTCAGTTGCTCGCCCTCGGGCGGCGGCCGCTACTGCGGCGTGATCGGCGACGGCTGCGGTAGCTTGCAGGATTGTGGCGGGACTTGCCCGGACGGCGGAACCTGCGGCCAGACAAGAGCCAACGTGTGCGGGGATTCGACGATGCCGGACCCGCCACCCTTGCCCCCGCCCAGTTCCCCGCCACGTCCCCCGCCGGCGCCGTGCCTGACCCCGCCGCCACCGCCGCCAGCCCAGTGAGATCGCCCCCAAGGCGCGGGCGCTGGCGCTCGTGACAGTCACTGGTGGTGTGATATCCTTCACACACTTTTGCCTCCTGGAGGAGGCGCCTAGGAAAGATTGGAGCAGGCATGAGTTCCTTCATGGAGAGAATAGAGTCGAAGTCGGCCGTGGTCGGCGTTATCGGTCAGGGCTACGTGGGCCTGCCGCTGGCGCTGGTGTTCTGTGAAGCTGGGTTTCGGGTCATCGGGTTCGACGTCGACACGAAAAAGGTCGATGCCCTGACCAAAGGCGAGTCGTACATCAGGACCATCGGGCCCACCCGGGTGGCAGCCGCCACGAAGACGGGGCGCTTCTCGGCCACCTCTGACTTCGATCGATTGCGCGAGTGCGACGCCATCCTGATCTGCGTTCCGACCCCTCTAGGCAAGCATCGTGAACCCGACAACTCCTATATTCATGCCACCGCGCACGACATCGCGAAACGCCTTCGGCGTGGGCAACTCGTGGTGCTCGAATCCACGACCTACCCCGGCACGACCGATGAAGAAGTGCTTCCGATTCTCGAGAAGAGCGGCCTCAAGTCGCCGGCCGACTTCTTTCTCGCTTTCTCGCCGGAACGCGAGGATCCAGGCAACGCGAACTTCTCCACCCGAACCATTCCCAAGGTGGTGGGTGGCATCAACGCGGAATCCACCGAGGCGGCGGTGGCGCTGTACCGAGCCGGCCTGGACCGCGTGGTGCAGGTTTCGCATTCTCGGGTGGCGGAATCGACCAAGCTGCTCGAGAACATCTTCCGCTCGATCAACATTGCGCTCGTGAACGAGCTCAAGCTGACGTTCCTGGCCATGGGCATCGACGTCTGGGAGGTGATCGCGGCGGCGAGCACCAAGCCGTTCGGATACATGCCGTTCTACCCAGGCCCGGGACTGGGCGGGCATTGCATTCCCCTGGATCCCTTCTACCTGTCCTGGAAGGCGGCGGAGCACGGCATCTGGACGCGCTTCATCGAACTGGCCGGCGAGATCAACACGCAGATGCCTCGCTTCGTGATCTCCCGTCTGGCCGAAGCCCTCAACCAGGACGGCAAGGCGATGAACGGCGCGAAGGTCTTGGTCCTTGGACTGTCCTACAAGGCCAACATCGACGACTGCCGCGAATCACCTTCGTTCGAGCTACTGGAGTTGCTCAAGGAAGGTGGCGCGCTGGTGCAGTACTGCGATCCCTACTTCCCCGTGGCGCCGCACACCCGCAAGTACGACTTGGGATTGAAGTCGGTTCCCTGCACCCCCGAAACCTTCGCCGGGTTCGATGCCGTGCTGGTGGCGACAGCCCACGATGAGTTCAAGAATCCGGAACTCTATCGCAACGTGAAGCTCGTGGTCGACTCCCGCAACATGATCGCGCCGCTTTTTCAGGATCGAGGCGGCAGCCTGGGGCGCCTGGTCAAGGCGTAGGGGAAAGCTACAGCCATGTATCATCGTCGCGACCGTCTGGCGGCGACTGCCCATCGCACTGGCGTCGCTTACGTCGTGCTCGCGGCGAACGGCAGGCGATTCCGGGGCTACGGGGCGTTTTCCAACTCTCTTGGCTAGACAGGCATCCTGTGAAGCCACAAGGGCAGCGATCCGAGCGACCCTTGCGGGTACTCATCCTTACCAAGCTCTTCCCCAACGCTGTAAACAAGCACGGCGCGGCTTTCAATCGACAGCAGTTCGTGGCGCTGTCGCGGCTTTGCGACGTGCAGATACTGGGCATCATACCCTGGTTTCCGGGCGCCCGGTTGTTCTCGCACCAGTCAGAGGCAGGCCGGTGGTGCTCGGTGCCGGCGCGGGAATGCATCGACGGCCTCGATGTGCACCATCCGCGCGCATTCTTTTTCCCCCGCTTCGGCCATGCTGCCAACCCCATGACATTCGCGCTCTCGCTCCTGCCGGCGGTGTGGCCGCTCAGGAAGAAGGTGGATGTGATCCTGGGCTCTTGGGCCTATCCCGACGGTGTCGCCGCCATCCTGCTCGGGCGATGGCTCAAGCTGCCGGTGGTGGTCAAGGTGCATGGTTCCGATCTCAACTGCCTGCCCGACCGGGACAGCATCCGACGCGTGCTCTCGCGCAGCCTGCCCCGCGCCGATCGGTTGGTGGCCGTGAGTCGGGCGCTGGCGGCCAAGGCGCGTGAGTTCGGCGTGGCCGCGGACCGCATCGCCTGCGTTCCCAACGGGGTCGATCGTTCCCTGTTTCACCCTGGCGATCGGACCGAAGCTCGACGCGAACTGGAGCTGCCCGACGGGCGACTGCTCCTCTTCGTGGGCCGGATGGAAGCCAGCAAAGGCGTGCTGGACTTGCTGCAAGCATTCGAGAACATTGCACCTCGTTCGCGCGAACTGCGCTTGGCAATGGTGGGTGACGGCACCGAGATGCCCCGCTACCGTGAGGCGCAGTCGCGCTGGCCAGGCCGCATCTTCCTACCCGGGGCCCAGCCGTTGGCGCGGGTGGCGCGCTGGATCACCGCCTGCGACGTGCTCACGCTGCCCAGCTGGAACGAAGGATCGCCCAACGTTGTCCTCGAGGCGATGGCCTCGGGCCGTCGCGTCGTGGCGACCCGGGTGGGCGGCATACCCGACCTTCTTGATTCCAGCTTTGCAGGCGAAATGGTGTCGGCACACCGCCCGGACGAATTGGCGGAGGCACTTTGGCGGGCTGCTCACGCGGCCTATGATCCCCTCATGATCGCTGCGGCCGGCCCAATGGATTGGCGCGAGAGTGCCAGCCTGCTGCAGCAGGCCCTGCTGTCCGCCCGCGATGGATCGCCGCTGCCTAGAGAGTTGCGAGTGGACTGGGGCGAGTGAGCAGTCTTGTCGACCGATCAGTTTGGTGTCCCGTCAGCCTATCGACGCCGTGGAGGATCCGGTCCTGGCACGTGATAGACGAGCGAAGATGTGGACCAGCCTCCAGTATGAAGGTCTTGCCCATTCGGGAAAGACGATTTCGGCCCTGAGCAAACGGTCAATGTCATGTTCTTCCACGACTCGTCCTATCCTGAGGAATGTGACATACGCCCCAACGCCCAGGAATGGCCCGCCAACAACACCTACAATGTTCGGAACCAGGCGCATGAACAGCGCCACTACCGCCGCCATTCCGAGCGCCGCCAGGAATACCCGCAGTGTGAAGCCGAGCGAACTGCGGAAACTGACGTACTGGCGGGCGATGACGATTGTGCCGATTGTCGATATCGCCTGTCCCAGTCCATTTGCCAGGGCACCACCCATGGCCGCATAGTAGCGGACCAACCAATAGTCGAGAGCGATGGTGGCGACGGCAGATAGTAATCCCCAGCGCACAAGCCGTCCCTGTCCACCGGCTGCCGTGATCAGAGATGTCGCGGGGCTCGCCATCGGCGCGAACACGCTCAAGGCCGCAGCCAACAGCAAGACCGGGGCCGCTTCGTAGTACTGTACACCGTACAGGATGCGTACCAAGGGACCGCTCAAGGCGGCAAGCCCCAGGCACACCGGCAGAACCAGCAGCACCAGGTACCGCCAATATAGATAAGTGACATGTCGCCCCGCTTTGGCGCTACGCCCTTGTTCGGCGAAGACACTTACCCCGGCCGCCCGCGAGAAAGGACCAACAATCTGGGGTGGAATCAGACTCAGGCTGAAAGCTACGGAGTAGAACCCGATCTGGCGGATGTCACAGTATCGCTTCAAGAAGATCATCTCGGAGCGGTTCCAGACGACGATGGCGAGCAGCACCAGAACCGTCGCCTGCCCCAGGAACTTCGCGATCTCGCGGGCAAGCCCCGGCGGCAAGCGCACCGCGCCTTGCAACGAATCGGCGCTGGCCCCCATGGCCTGCAAGTAGTGAGGAAGCCGCCGCTTCGTCAGTATCCAACGTACGACACAGTCACAGGTCTTGCTGGCTAGTTGGGCTCCGGCGAGCCCGGCCAGGTCCCAGCCCATGACCAGGGTCGCGCCCATCCCGGCCGCGTGCACCAATCCCGCGGCGACGGAGGCAATGACGTTTGGGCGGAGCTCTTCCACGGCGTTGTTCACCGACGTGGCCATAGGCATCAGCCCCGCAGGGAGGATGGTAATGATCGCCAGAGTTGCGAACCCACGCTCGTCGCTCGGCAGAGCTGAGAACACCCAGTACAGCCCGGCGCCGACCAGAAGAAGTGAGACGATGGCCTGGAAAAGCAGACCGACGCGGAGGATCGCCCGAAACACATCGGGACGATTCTGCCCAGCGTAGTCGGCCATGTACTTGCGAGCTGCCGCCGACATCCCTCCACCGCCAAGATTTGCAGCCACGGTGGCTATCCAGGTGACGTAGCTAAACACGCCCAGCTTCGCTGGACCCATCGCCCGGGCCACGATGATGGACACGATCGGCGGCAACACGGTGTCGACAAGCAAGTCGAAACCGCTCCACAGGCTGTTGCGCGCGACGGTGCGTACCAATGACATGGCTGAAAGGCGGGACCCTAGCACAGCGTCAGGCCTGGAACAGCGCCGATTGGCAGCGCCATGCTAGCCTGGACGGCTACGGAGAGCTGAGAAGGGCTTTGACGACTGCTTCGAGCGTGGCCCCTGGTGAGCTGCGCTCAGGGAACAGTCGGTAGCAACCGCCGGATTCTTTCAGCCAGGACAGAGCTGTGAGGCCCGCGCAGGAGTGTCAGGTGGTCGCCCGGTATGCGCTCCACATCGACACCGCCCCGGGTCCGGTCTCCCCAACCCTTGCGTTTGTCTCGAGGTCGGAAGAATTCGCTACGGCCGACGGTGAAGAGGGTGATCTTGCCGGAAATGACTGGAGGCTTGAAATCCCTGCCGGGAAAATACGTCTTGAGCATCAAGCTGCGCGTCGATATCGGATCGGGTGACTGGGCAGCGCCGGGGTTGGCCACAAGAGCGGTGCTGGCAGCGGGCTCGATCGAGCCTCGCTGGTTGGCACTGGGACTTGCGTGTTTGATCTTGTTCAGGATGCGCAGGGCCCGCGAGCGCAGCGCTTTTCCGAGGAGGTAGAGGGCAAACAACCACTTGCGTCGAGTGTTCTGCTCGGGCCAGGCATCTATGATTCCCAACAAGCCGAAGCGGTCGCCCGTCGCCTCGATCTGCCGCGCCATCTCGAACGCGATGTACGCGCCCTGGCATTGTCCGATCACGTGATACGGCCCGCGCGGCTGCACCGACCGCATCGCTTTGATGTACTCCCGCGCGATGTCCTCGTACTGCTGTTGGGTGAAATCGATCTGTGGATCTTCCGGGACCTGCGCCTGCAGTCCGTAGACCGGCTGCTCCGAGCCCAGGTGTCGTGCGAGGATGGCGTAGCCGAGAGCATTGACGTTGGGGCGTGACGCGCAGAATAGTGGCGTCCCGGACCCGTTGGCCTGAATCGGGACCAGGATCGGCCAGAGCTCGGGTTCCGCTCCGGCCTCGCGGTTCGCTCGCAGATCGACCTCGCGTGCGAGCTGCGCGCATGTTCGCGCGCCAAACAGAATACGCACCGGCAGACTCGTTCCGAACTGCTGATTGATGGCGGAGACAATTCGCACCGCCAGCAAAGAGTGCCCGCCCAGGTCGAAGAAGTCGTCGTCGAGCCCCACGCTGCGCAGTGCCAGCACTTCGCAGAGGATCGCGGCGATTTTTCGCTCGCTCTCTGAACGTGGCATGCGGGCATCGGACGTCGAGGGCTGGTTGGCGGCCGCCGCCGGCGCGGGCAAGGCCTTGCGGTCGATCTTGCCGTTGGGGGTGGTGGGGAAAGACCCCAGCGCGACGAAGTGCTGCGGCACCATGTACTCGGGCAGAGCGGCGCGCAGCTGCGCGCGCAGCTGTTCCACCAGGTCGGGCGGCGGAGCGTCAGCGACAAGGTACGCGACCAACCGCTTGTCCCCGGGTGCATCCTCCCGCACCACCACCACCACCTGCCGGACCGCCCCATGCCGCGCGACAACCGCCTCGATTTCCCCTAGCTCGATCCGGTACCCTCGGATCTTCACTTGGTGATCGGTTCGGCCCAGGCACTCGATGTTCCCGTCCGCCAGGTAGCGCGCCAGATCTCCCGTCCGATAGATCCGTGCGCCCGCTTGTGATCGGAACGGATCGGGAAGGAACTTCTCGGCGGTCAGCTCGGGCTGTCGCAGATAGCCCCGGGCCAGCCCATCACCCCCGATGAATAGCTCGCCCACCACGCCTATCGGGACAGGCTGGCGATTTTCGTCGAGGATATAGCATTGCGTGTTGGCCACCGGCCGGCCGATCAGCACCGGCTGCTTCCCGTCGCGCACCAGATACCCCGTCGACCAGATGGTGGTCTCCGTGGGTCCGTAGAGGTTCCAAAGGCGGCGCACGATGGGCGCCAGCGCCGCTGCCAAATCCCGTGGCATGGCCTCTCCCCCGCACGCAGCCTGAAATTCGGATTTTCCTTTCCAACCCGCTTCCAGCAAGAGCCGCCAGGTGATCGGGGTGGCCTGCAGAAACGTGATTCCGTGCCGATCGATCAGCTCGCGCAGGCTCTCCCCGCGGACAGCGTCGTCTCGACTCGCCAACACCAGGCGGGCGCCGACCAGAAGCGGTAGCCAGATTTCCAACCCTGCGATGTCGAAGGAGATGGTCGTGGCTGCGAGCAAGCGATCCTCGGTTGTCAGCCCGAGCCAGTTGCGCATTGACCAAAGGAAATTGGTGAGTGCCCCGCGTGGAACCTCGACGCCCTTGGGCCTTCCCGTCGAGCCCGAGGTGTAGATGACATAGGCGAGATGCTCAGGCTCCACTGCCACGGCCAGGTTGTCCCGGGGGTTGGACCTCCAGCTCTTGTCATCCAGCGAAATCACGATTCCCCCGAAAGCCGGCAGCGCTGGCCGCAGACTATCCTGGGTCATGACCAGCGTTGCCCCGCTGTCCTCAAGCATGTAGCTGAGCCGCTCCCGCGGCAGCAGCGGGTCGAGCGGCAGGTAGGCCGCCCCTGCCTTCACCACCGCCAACAGTGCCACCACCATGTCCGCTGACCGCTCGACAAAGAGGCCCACCAGACGATCGGGGCCGGCATCGCGAGCGCGCAATTCATGCGCAAGCTGGTTGGCACGTGCATTCAGCTCTGCATAGGAGAGTGACTCAGGCCCGCACACCAACGCCACCACATCCGGCGATTGCTCTGCCTGCGCCTCGAATAGCTGGGCCAGCGGTACCTCGCGCGGATAGTCGGCCTTCGTACGGTTCCACTCCACCAGGAGTTGGTGGTGATCGTCATGGGTCAGAATGGGCAGGCTTGACACGCTCTGGTCCGGATCGCGTGCGATCATCTCCAGAAGAACCCCAAAGTGCCGACACATGCGCCGCACGGTTTCGGCCTCGAACAAGTCGGTGCTGTACTCCATGATGCCCTCGAGGCCGGCTTCGGTCATGGAGAGATATAGAGTCAGATCGAACTTCGATGTCCCGTTGTGTATCCTCGGGTGGACGAACACAGTCGATGCGTTCGAAGTCCTGTCGGGGTCATGAAGAACGAACATGACCTGGAACAGGGGCGTGCGGCTCGGATCGCGGTCCGGTGTCACGGTTGCGACCAGGTGTCCGAAAGGGAGGTCCGCATGGGCGAACGCACCCAGGACTTGCTCGCGCGCCTGATACAGCAACGTGCGGAAGGTTTGGCCGGTGCCGAATTGCGAACGCAGCACCACCGTGTTGAGAAAGCATCCGACCAGACGCTGCGTTTCGCTTTGCGTCCGGCCGGAGATGGGCGTCCCGACCAGGATGTCGGCTTGGCCAGAATACCGGTGCAGCAGAGACGCGAAGGCAGCCTCCAGCAGCATGAAGGGCGTGACCTGCTCCTTCATGCACAGAGCGAGCAATTGCTGCTGTAGCTCCTTGGGCAGTGCGAAGTGCTCGGTCGCGCCTCGGAAGGTCTGCGTAGGAGGACGGGGCTTGTCCGTGGGCAGGGTCAGGACCGGCGAGGCGCCCTCCAGCTCCTTCTTCCAGTAAGCAATCTGCTCCTCCAGCTTCTCTCCCTCGAACCGCTCCCGCTGCCAGCACGCGAAGTCCGCATATTGCACGGGTAGCTCCGTAAGCGGTGATGACCGCTTTTCAGAGAACGCAGAGTAGAGCTGCTTCACCTCGTCCCGGATCAGCCCAACAGCCCATTCGTCAGCGACGATGTGGTGAATGATCAGGAGTACCGTGTGCTCCTGCCCCGAATGATGAACCACGGTCGCCCGTAGAAGCGGGAGCTGGGACAGGTCGAATGGTCTCTGCCCTTCTTCATGTGATAGCCGGGTCCATTGGCGTGCCCGCTCCAGCTCCGGCAATGCACTTAGGTCGACCTCCGCAAGGGGCAGGTCACTCGCCAGGGAAACCGTCTGCACCAGTTGTCCGCCGCTAAGAGAGATCGACGTGCGCAGGATCTCGTGACGTCGCACCAGCTCGTCCAGCGCACCCTTCAGCGCGGAAGCGTCGTAGGCCCCGTTGATGCTGATCGCGCCCTCAACGTTGTATGCAGGGCTCCCCGGGGGAAGCATCTGGTGCAGCAACCAGAACTGCTCCTGGGCGAACGAGAGGGGACAGGGGCTGGCCTGCTTGCGTCGCTCGATTCGCCGATCCTCGTGTGAAGGGCTCTTGACCTCCATCACCGCTGCGGCGAGCCCCGCCACCGTCGGGTTTTCGAACAGCCTCTGCAGCCGCAGATCCACCTGGAACACATCCCGGATGCGCGACATCATCTTCATCGCCAGCAACGAATGTCCGCCGAGCTCGAAAAAGCTGTCGTGGATACCGATCTCCCCCACGTGCAGCAGTTCGCTCCAGATGGCCACGAGGGATTCCTCGGTTTCGTTGCGAGGGCCGGCTGCTTCCCGGATGCCGACTGTGCTTGCCTCGGATGGGGCGGGCAGAGCCTTGCGATCGATCTTGCCATTGGGGGTGGTGGGAAGGGACGGCAGCGCCATGAAGTGCTGCGGGACCATGTAGTCTGGCAGAGCAGTGCGCAGGTGCGTCCGCAACTCCGACTCGTCGATGGTCGCTTGCGTCGGGATAACGTACGCCACCAAGCGGACATCACCCGGGCGGTCCTCGCGTACGATCACCGCGGCCTGCTTGACGCTGTCATGAGACGTCAGCCTGGTTTCGATCTCACCCAGCTCGATGCGATGTCCCCTCACCTTGACCTGGAAATCGGTCCGGCCCAGACACTCGAGAATCCCCCCGTCGCGCCAGCGGCCCAGGTCGCCCGTCTTGTACAGACGCTGGCCCGCGGACAAGGGAGCGGTAATGAATCGCTCCGCCGTCAGCTCTGGACGATTCAAATACCCCAGCGCGAGACCGTCGCCGCCGATGTAGATTTCACCCGGCACACCGATCGGACACCGGCGCAGGCTCTTGTCGAGTATGTGGACCGTCGTGTTGGCAATCGGTCGTCCGATGTAGATCCCCTGGCGAGGACGTTCCACCCGCCAGCAGGTCGACCACACCGTCGTCTCGGTGGGCCCGTACATGTTCCACAACTC
>Ga0182017_10002563_pt1 | contig 13732 bp, 14 predicted proteins | sample 712E3DmetaG_FD_120492 | JGI IMG/M metagenome (GOLD analysis project Ga0182017, IMG submission 120492) | Permafrost microbial communities from Stordalen Mire, Sweden - 712E3D metaG | ecosystem: Environmental > Terrestrial > Soil > Wetlands > Permafrost | place: Sweden: Stordalen | collected... | reverse complement strand
ATTTCTTTTGACAAAAAGGTTGTCGACGGCGATAAAATTATGGAACTTGCCCTTGATGCCGGCGCAGAAGATATTTCGGAAGATGAAGGCGAGATTGAAGTAACCGCCGATGTTACAAACTTCGAAAACGTAAAAAAAGTTTTTGATCAAAATGGGATTAAGTATATGGTTGCTGAAGTTAGCATGGTTCCTCAGAATTCTGTTAAGCTTGAAGGCAAGAATGCGGAAACGATGCTGAAACTCATGGAAGCGTTGGAAGATTTGGATGATGTTCAAAACGTTTATGCGAACTTTGATATTTCAGCAGAAGAAATAGAAAAACTAAGCAGTTAGTTCATAAATCTTAACGAAATACTACGAGAGTTTAATACGTTTCACTTCCCCGCTACCACCGGTGAATTGAACGTCATTACCATTGAGAATCAACCTTACACCCCCTGCATTACCGATAAGAAGATCATATTTTTCTTTTGCATTGAGAATAATTATGTCCTGGGGATTTAGCATAAATTCTTTTTTTTCGGTGTCATCGATCACAACGCTGACCCATGTTCTCTCCTGACATGTTATCATGAGTTTTTTTGCCTCGGCTACTTCGGAAGTGACCTGTCTGTCAGGACCAGTGTTGTTGGCTATATTGGTAGATGTCCTACCTGCATTCTGTATCCGTGTTGTAAGCGGCTGCTCTCTATAAATTTGGCTCAAGATAAAAAAACCAATAACAGGAACCAATGCAAGAGGATATATAAAGGCCCTTTTTGGTAAGTGTTTATGTTTTGTTTCGGCTTTTTGCTGAATGGGTACTTCTAACGGCGCCCTTGCCTCTACATATGCAAGCTCATCTATGATCTCATCGGAGACATTGAGAAGATGGGCGTACTCCTTGAGATAGCCCTTTACATACACCTCATGGGGTAACAGCTTCCAGTTCCCCGATTCTATGGCATCTATTAAGGATTTTCTAAGGCACAGTGAATGAGATATATCGGTAAGCGCTAATCCTTTTACTTCTCGCTTGTCTTTGAGAAACTTGCCTATTTTTTCAAGGTCAATCGGCATATTTTCCTTACTATGAAAATTTATTTTTTATGCCGTTACATACCGTCCAACGAGAAATGAACAATTTATATTCAATGCCTATATTTTATATCTTTATAAATTAATTGCAACATTATTTTTAGTCTACTAAAATAAAAGTCCTTTTTCAGTGTTTTTCGTCACACTTAGCATTATTTTTTCATAAATAAACTGACGATATAAGGAAGATGAAAAATTGTGGGGGACGGAAAGTCCATATAATTTTTTTACAGTTCTAACTTTAAACTATCCTGAATTACTTTGCGCTGCACAGGAATTTCAGCTCTTCCCAGTCTTTATCAACCCTTTCCTGTATTTTTGCAACGATGTCATCGGTAAGGTGCCTGAACCTGCCCTGACCTTGTATATACTCCGATACAGGCTTTAGCGTTTCCGGGTTATGGGTGATTCTGTACTTTCCATTTTCAACCTCATATAGAGGAAATACGCCTGTTTGTACAGCCAGTCTGCCATAGCGTATTGCCTGATCTGACGGTATTCTCCAGCCGGTAGGACATACCGAGAGGATGTGGATATAGGATGGTCCGTTTACCATGCTGGCTTTTTTTATTTTTGCGAAAAGGTCATAGGCATATGAAGGACAGGCCGTTGCTACATAAGGTATATTGTGGGCAGCAGCAATCTTGGGCATGTTTTTCTTTTGTGTAGATTGTCCAATGCTCTTCTTGCCGGGAGGGCTTGTTGTTGTCATAGCGCCGTATGGAGTTGAAGAAGAGCGCTGGATGCCGGTGTTCATATACGCTTCATTGTCAACACAGATATAGGTAAACTTATGCCCTCTTTCCAACGCACCGGAGAGGGATTGAAGCCCGATATCGCTTGTTCCACCATCCCCTGCGATTGCAACGACATGAATGTCTTTTTGCGCGATTTTACCTTTGTTCATGAGGATCTTGAGTCCAGATTCTATACCGGAGGCAACAGCAGCAGCATTTTCAAAGGCAACATGAATCCAGGGAAGGCGCCAGCTTGTTGTGGGAAGCGGGGTCGAAATAATCTCCATACATCCTGTCGCCATTGCAAGAACAGTGTCTTTCCCGAATACTTTAAGGGCGAGCCTTAGTGCAAGTATTTCTGCACACCCCTGACATGCCCTGTGGCCGGATGTGGCAAATTCAATCTCGGGATGTTCTATATATCTTTCAAGACCTTTCATAAAGTACTTTATCATGCCCTCACTCCTATTACTATGTAATTCTTCTCATTTTTCTTGGTTTCTTTCTTCGGAGAACTCATGTTTTCAAAGATTTCCAGGAACTCTTCCGGATTGACATCCCGTCCGCCAAGGCCAAGGATGTAGTTTTCCAACTGAATTTTAAGCCCCCTCGCCTGTGCTAAAGCAGAGAACTCATTAAAGAGGGGACCGTTCGCTGCACCACCGGGCATGACTCGTTCAATAACGGCAACTTTTTTCTTTCCCTTTAGCGCAAATGCCAATTCTTCTTCAGGGAAAGGTCTGAATAGCCTCAAACTAATGAGTCCCAATTCTTTCCCTTCCTTTTTGAGTTCATCGATTGCAGTTTTGATGTTTTCGTTGATTGACCCGAGAGCAATAAATACCGTATCGGTATTATCCGTGTTATATGTCTCGACGGGTTTATAATATCTTCCAAACCGTTTGCCGAAATCATCCATGATCTCAATGATGGCATCCTTTGATTGCCTGATCGCCATCTCTTGGGCGTATTTCGCTTCTGTATAGAGCTCTGGCATGCCATAGGCACCCATTGTTACCGGTTTATCAGGATGGAGTGTGTAAAGCGGATTATAGGGAGGCAGGAACTTATCAACCTCTTCCTGTGATGGAAACTCAATAGGTTCTATGACATGGCTCAAAGAAAATCCATCAAGATTGACCATAACAGGAAGCAGCACCCGTCTATCCTCAGCGATCTTGAATGCCATAATGGTAGAATCGACCACTTCCTGACCATTTTCACAGAAAAGCATGATCCATCCTGTATCCCTTGCCGCCATAACATCAGAATGGTCGCCCCAGATCGATAGGGGGGCAGAGAGAGCACGGTTCACAGCGGCCATGACAATGGGGAGCCGCAAACCCGATGCGATGAAGAGGATTTCATGCATGAGTTCCATACCCTGGGAACTTGTTGAGGTAAATGTCCGTGCACCTGCAGCAGAAGCGCCACAGCACGCCGACATGGCCGAATGTTCAGATTCTACGTTAACATAGAGCGCATCTAACTCCCCGTTGGCAACAATCTCGGAAAGGTGTTCTACTATATGGGTCTGAGGGGTAATGGGATAGGCAGCAATAACTTCAACCCGAGCGAGCTTTGCCGCATCCGCTGCTGCAATGGATACCTCGACACCTCTTTTTGTACTCATCGTTCTTCCTCCACCATCGTGATCGCACCAGGCTTGCATTCATGCGCGCAAATCCCACAGCCTTTGCAGTAATCAAGGTTTGTCGTATAGAGGCCGTTATCTTTTTGGTAAACTGCCGCATCCGGGCAAAAGAGCCAGCATAAACCGCACTTGACGCACTTATCGTCATTCCATACAGGTTTTGAGGAACGCCAATCACCGGTCTTATACTCCATTGCGTTCCCAACCTCTTCAATGACACACCCTACATTGAGTTCGTGCCATTTGTATTCTTCCATTGGTTTAGCCATATACAAGCCCCCTTATTAGGAATAAAGAGATTATTATACATAATTATTTCATTTAAACAAGACAAAATAAAGAAAAATAATGTGAAATAATGAACAAAATAATATAAATAATCCATGAGGAAATAAGATTATTAATTATATCAATTTATTTGTTAACAGTCAATGATGCAGTTTTATAAGTAATTATGTGAAATATATTACATGTTGGCAAATGTACATTAATGACATTTATGAATATTTTATTGACAATTAACGAAAGTATATTAAAATAGACATACAAAAGAAAGGGGGCATTGAAATGCCAATATATATCATGATTAGCACGCTAACAGATGAAGGAAGAAAAACGGTGAAGAAGCACCCTGATAGAATCGAAGAAGTGAACATGGAAATCGAGAACATGGGTGCAAAAGTCCTTGCGCAGTATGCAGTTTTGGGACAATACGATTTTATTAATATTGTTGAAGCTCCAAGCAACGAAGCCATTGCAAAGGTTTCAATCGAACTTGGTTCGAGGGGTACTGTACATATCGTAACCCTTCCGGCAATCCCCGTCGATGATTTTATTCAAAAAATGACCTAATCTCCACAGGGTATATGCCCCTGCTTTTTCCTTTCATCCCACCTTATATAAAATGAGTGATAATACAATTGACAATCAACAGTGATTAATTTTAGATTAGAAAAATGAAATCTGTTACGTACGAAGAATCCGGTGTAGATATTAAAAAGGCCGATAACCTTCTCGATGATATAAAATCGAAAATCCAAAAAACGTTTAATCCATATGTCTTGAATACAATTGGCGCTTTCGCAGCGTTAACCGAGGTTCCCAAAGATTATAAAAACCCTGTTCTCGTAAGCTCAACAGATGGCGTGGGGACAAAACTCAAAATAGCATTCATGGCCGGCAAACATGACACAGTTGGCATTGATCTCGTCGGTATGAGCGTAAACGATATTCTCACCCTGGGCGCCCGCCCCTTTTTTTTTCTGGATTACTATGCCTGTGGTCACATCGAAGACAGCATATACAAAGATGTTATTACCGGTATCTGCGACGGTTGTCAGATGGCGGGATGCGCCCTCATCGGCGGCGAAACCGCAGAGATGCCCTCTTTCTATCAGGAGGGGGAATATGACCTTGCTGGCTTTGCCGTCGGTATTGTCGAAAAAGACCACATTATTGATGGTACTTCAATCGTGGCAGGCGATACCGTCATCGGGCTTGGGTCGAACGGTCTCCATAGCAACGGGTACTCTCTTGTCAGAAAGGTTCTTTTTGATATTCACAATATCAATATTAACGGTATGTTAGAAGGAACAGGTAATAAATTGTATGAGGAACTTCTGAAACCAACGAGAATTTATGTAAAACCAGTATTGGAAGTTGCCGCCCGCTACAACATTAAAGGTATGGTTCATATCACAGGAGGAGGGCTGCCAGGAAACATCAAGAGGGTCATCCCGGATGGTCTTGCAGCAGCAGTAAGTCTGTCCATCGAATCAGCGCCTTACATCTTTCAATACATTATGAAGCTTGGAAATATTAATTTTTCGGAAATGTGCTCTACATTTAATATGGGAATCGGCTATGTCCTGATAGTGGGAAAAGATGATGAGAAACCGGTTATGGATCTTTTTAAAGAATTAGGAGAAACTCCGTCCCTTCTAGGCTACATCGAAGAATCCGGGGATGGTAAAAAAGTTCACATCATATAAGATCTTGTTCTAGGGGACATCCTTCACAGAGCGGCGATTTTTTACAATAGTTCTGACATAAGCAGACAATCAATGCATGGAATTCGTTAAAAAGATAGACATCTTGAGGAAGGTTTCTCATGAAAAATTTCTGCAAGTCATCATAATCGTTTCGCCCTTCATAGAGTTTGTGATTTAGTAAAAACCTCTTTGTATAGGCGTCGATGACGAAGATCGGTTTATCCAAGGCATAGAGGATGATACTATCGGCCGTTTCTTTTCCGATGCCATCTATCTTGAGCAGTATCTCTCTCATCTTTAACGTGTTTATATTATTTAATTTAGATATGTTGCCATTATAATTTTCATATAATACATTAACGATATTCTTTAACCTCTTTGATTTAATGTTATAAAACCCAGATGGTCGTATAATTCGGGCTAATGTTGCTGTATCCATTTCATGGAGCATAGATACGTCAAGGGCTTTGTGACATTTCAAATTATTGATGGCCTTCTCAACATTTTTCCATGACGTATTCTGGGTAAGAACAGCGCCGATAATGACCTCAAGCTTTGTTTCACCGGGCCACCAGTGTCTTTTTCCGAATGCACTAAGAAGATCATGAAAGATCTTGAGAAGTCTTTTCTGCAATCTGTACCTCACCAAATAGTTTATTGAGATACCCTATCACAGCATGGACGTTATTGGGAATGAAAAGAAATAAAATCTTGCACTCCCAACATGTTCTGTGATATGGAATAACACGGTTTGACCTTCAAGGGAAGCGAAGTGAAATTCTTCCGCTGTCCCGCAACTGTGAAGGGTTTAAGACTGCGCACGGGAGCCACCCGGCCACTGTTCTGCAACAATGAGGATGGGAAGGCGCGCATGACCAAATACCCTTAAGCCAGGAAACCTTGGGCTGAATCCACTACAACACTACCTTACGAGGCATAAGGATGTTACTCATGAAACACAAAATCACACCTTTACTAGTATCACTTTTCCTGGCAATGCTGCGGGTCCAATGCCCCGCAGAAGAGGTTGTTCCCTACAAACTCGACGATATCATCGTTACGGCTACGCGCACCGAGTCACGGCTACGGGAAGCGCCGGCAAACATCTCCATTATTACGAAAGAGGATATGGAAGAAAAAGGAGCCGTCACCTTGACTGATGTATTTCAGAGCGAACCAGGGGTAGTCACCAGCAACCTTTTCAATAGTCCCAAGTTCTCTACCATCGATATTCGCGGTTATGGAGAAACTGCAGCCCAAAACTCCCTTTTCCTTGTTGACGGCAGGAGGGTAAACGACATCAGTATGTCGGGAGTCGACCTCATGCAGATACCCGTAGAAATGATTGAGCGGGTGGAAATCTATCGAGGCCCCGCCACGGTTCTCTATGGAGATAATGCTATAGGCGGGGTTGTAAACATCATCCTGAAAAAAGGTGAAGGGAAACCCACGGTCAAGGCCGGTATGAATACCGGCAGCTACGATCTGTACAACCCCTACATAAGCACATACGGGAAGCAAGGAAATTTGTCGTACTATTTTCTCACCTCCTCCTATGACACAACCGGTTACAGGCATAACAACGATCTCCACGCCAGGGATATTACGGGCCACTTCTCCTTTGACGTTACAAAAGACCTCGGGTTGAGTTTGAGGGTGGGCCATCATAAGGATAACTATGGGCAGCCGGGATATCTGACAATGAATGATTTCGCAGTGGACTATGATAGAAAAGATACCAAAACACCGGATGATTTTTCGGCCACGGAAGACAATTTTATCGATATGGAAACGAGGATCAATTTTAGTGAAGGTCTTTCGCTTTCGCTGGGCGGTGCATACCGAAACAGGCATACTTCCTTTCACTACGAGACTACATTTGGTCCCTGGGATTCAATGAGACAGGTTGAAACGTTCTCATTGACGCCAAAGATTACCGTAAAAAGAGATGTATTTTCTTTGAAAAATACCTTTGTCGGAGGGATCGATTATTATTATACTCCTACCAAAAGCAATGATATGGGAACAGGGACATCATACACCACCAATATTGATAAAACCGAATACGGATTTTATTTCAACAATGAGATGTATCTTTTTAAAAACTTGCTGGCAAGCGGCGGCTACAGAGTAACCAAGGCCAAATACGAGTTTGATTCCGTCGATCATACAGGTTTTTTAAACACCGTCAACGACAGGGTCTGGAAAGAAAAAGAAGCGTACCGTGTCGGAGTCAATTATCTTTTCAACAAAGATGGAAATATCTTCCTGAATTATGCAAAAGGATTCCGCCTGCCTACAACAGATGAATATTTCAATGTCTTCAATGTACCCCCAATCAATGAGTCCCTGGAGCCTCACGAAGTAAAAGAAATCGATCTCGGCATCCGGTGGAATTTCATGAAAAATATGGGTGGGAGCGCGACGGTTTTTTCCGGAAAACATAAAAATGAAATCTTTTATAATCCCCTGACTTACGTCAACGAAAACTATGATAAAACGAAACGTGAAGGCTTGGAAGCATCACTCTTCTGGTTGATAACGGAAAGCCTTAGGCTCGATGCCGGTTACTCTTATATGAAGGCTAAATTCGACGGAGGTTCATTCGACGACAATGATATACCTCTCGTGCCGACCCATAAATTTTCCGGTAAGGCTGCCTATGCGTTCAACAATTTCTCTTTTATCCTGTCCTCAACCTATGTCGGAGAAAGGTATATGGCAAGCGACACGCTCAATAGTTTCAAAACACTGCCAGGTATTATTATATACGATTTAGATATCCTTTATAGATACAAGGGGATAAAAGTCGTCGCAGGCATAAAAAATCTTACCGACAAAGAATACAGCGCATACGGGGCTGTCAGTAATACAAGCTTGATAAGGGCCTACTATCCTACGGCAGGCAGACAGTTCCTCTTCGGACTTGAATATACATATTAGCCGATCCAGAAAAGGGTGATTTATGAATACGACAGTGAACGAGATTGCGGCACAATTAAAAAGAAAGCTCATAGCTGCGGCGCTGAGGTGCCCTGCTGACGGTATTCTCTTCTCCGGTGGATTGGATTCGGGCATTCTTGCCTGTATCAGCCCGGGCATGAAAGCGATTACCGTAACCCTTGAATCCTATGGGCCTGACATAGCATTTGCTGAAGATATCAGCAAATCGGAAAGGATCCCGCATTACCATAAACGGGTAGCCATTGAAGAAGCCCTACAGGCTATCCCCGAGCTCATCGGCATACTGGAAAGTTTCGACCCTGCCATCCCCAATGATCTTGCTGCCTATTTCGGACTTCAATACGCAAAAGAGCTTGGCCTCAAGGGCGTCATGACAGGCGACGGTGCGGATGAGTTATTCGCAGGTTACAGTTTTATGGAGGATATTGACGATCTGACAGGGTACATAAAGAAGATCTCTCCACATTTCGAGTTCAGTTCCAATCATATCGGAAAACATTTTGGCCTCTCCATATATCAACCGTTCATTGACAAAGATATCTTCGACTTTGCCCTCAATATTGACCCGAAATTGAAAGTAAAGAAAGAAAGGGATGTTACCTGGGGAAAATGGATTTTAAGATATGCATTTGCAGATGTTCTTCCCTGTGGCACAGCATGGCAGACAAAAAGACCGCTGGAGGTCGGCTCAGGCATGAGTTACCTCAGATCCGTCATCGAATCGATGGTTTCTGATAAAGAATTTAATGAAAAGAGAGATCTTTATGGGATAAAATTTTTTAGCAAGGAGCATCTCTACTACTACAAAATATTCCGAAAAGAAATAGGTCTCATACCTCCTGTGCTGGGAGATGAAAAACAGTGCCACAGCTGCGGTGCAGGGATTCCGAAGGATAAGTTTCACTGCAGGGTATGCGGCTGGGTGGAGGAGAGTATATGGAAATAGAAGCGTTCTGCTCATGGAGCGGGGGTAAAGAATGTACAATGGCGCTCTACGAGGCCCGCAAAGCAGGCTTTAACATTACACACCTGCTCAATATGGCCTCAGAGGACGGCGTTCATTCCCGCACCCATGGTATCGATTCTTCGTGGCTTGTCCTACAGGCGAAAGCGATCGGCCTTCCCATAATACAGAGGACAACGTCCTGGGAGGGTTATGAACAGACATATAAGGGTGCCTTGAATCATTTGGGACAGGAAGGGATTACGACAGGCATCTTCGGCGATATAGACCTGATACAACACAGGGAGTGGGTCGAAAGGGTATGCTCGGCTTGCGGTATCATGCCTGTCCTCCCGCTCTGGCAAAAAGAGAGGGAAGAACTCCTCAACGTTTTTATAGATAACGGTTTCCGGGCTATAATCGTTGCCACAGACGCAAGGTACCTCGGCGGGGAATGGCTCGGTAAAGAGATTAACAATAATTTTATAAAAGAAACAAAGTCGCTCGGCACTATAGATTTATGCGGTGAGAGGGGTGAATACCATACTTTCGTTTATGCCGGTCCCATATTTAAAAAACCTCTCAAATTCAAACCCTCTCAAAAAATGCTCCGTGAGGGTAATTGGCTATTAAAACTTGATTATCCGACGTCTCAGGAGGGTAGATGAAGTTATCCGTAATCCGTGTTTCTGTGACCCTTATTGCGTCATTTTTTATTGCTGTAATGATGATGGCCCCTGCGGGCTGCCGTGGGGCAGTCAAAGACCTGTCGGGCACACCTCAAAGGATCATCTCTTTGAGCCCCGCCATTACCGAAGGATTGTATCTACTTGGTCTGGAAAATGCCGTTGTAGGTGTGACTATCTATTGTCAGAAACCGCCCCGGGCACAGAAGAAAGAAAAGATCGGTTCTATTATGGAGCCCGATATGGAGAAGATTGTCAGTCTTAAACCTGACCTTGTGCTTACCATGAGCCTTACGGGTCCCAAGGAGATACAGAGGCTCAAGACTCTGGGTTTGAATGTCGTCACTTTTCAGATACCACGGGATTTTTCTCAACTCTGCGATGTTTTTCTTAAACTGGGGAAGGTTGTCGGAAAAGAAAATGAGGCAAAAAAACTTGTTGACGAATCGAAAAAACGGGTTTACGACATCAGCAATCGCGTCAAGTCACTGCCTAAAAGGGAAGTACTCATTCAAATAGGCTCCAAACCGCTTTTCGTTGCTACAAGAGATTCTTTCCTCAACGACTATATAGAATTGGCCGGTGGGACAAATATTTTTAAAGATGCGGGGTCTGGTTCTGTGGGCACCGAAGAGGTCGTCAAACGAAACCCTGAGATCATTATGATCGCCGCTATGGGTATGTCCGGCGAAAGCGAGCGTATCGCCTGGCAAAAATTCGCAACGATACGTGCGGTAAGGGAAAAGAGAATCTATATCGTCGACGCCTATAAATTGTGCAGTCCCACGCCGGTAAGTTTCGCCGGGTACCTCGAAGATATAGTACGTCTTTTGCACCCATAAGGGGCAATGGTAGGGATGGATAAGAGATCGACACAATGGGCCTTTTCCTTAGCAATGTCGGCCACATTCCTGCTGACCGCCTGTGTTATCTCCCTTGCGAGCGGTTCTGCGGGAATACCGGTAGGCAAAATAGTGTCCATCCTTTTGAAGGGGAGAGGGAGCGCCGAATACAGTATTCTTATCGACATCAGGCTTCCGAGGATCATACTTGGTTTTGCAATAGGAGGCGCGCTGAGCATTGCAGGGGTCATATTGCAGAGCATGTTCCGCAACCCTCTCGTCGAACCTTATACGCTCGGCATATCAGGCGGCGCAGCCCTTGGGGCATCGTTATGCATTACCCTGAGGCTCAGCCGTCTGCTTCCCGAGATGGCCCTGCCCTTTTCAGGCTTTCTTGGGGCCTGTTTTGTCATTATGCCTTTATATATTCTCAATGCGAGAAGGAAGATGTTCCAAATAGAAAGGCTTCTTCTTACAGGCGTCATGATCAGCTTTGTCTGTTCCTCACTGGTTATACTGATCCTTGCCATTTCCCGCGCAGAGGACCTCCACAGCATTATCTTCTGGATCATGGGCTCCCTGGAGCAGCCAAGCTGGATTCTTATATTGACGGCGCTGGCCACATCCCTTATATGTCTTGTCCTCTCGTATTTTTTCAGCCTCCGCATGAATGCCCTGTCGCTCGGAGAAGAAGAGGCGATCCATCTCGGCATTGATGCTGAAAAGACAAAAAGGCAGCTCTTTTTTATTGCTTCCCTATTAACAGGTATCAGCGTATCAGTTTCAGGTCTCATCGGTTTTGTAGGCCTTATTGTTCCTCATTTCGTTCGAATCATAGCCGGATACGATCACCGCAGGCTCCTTATCATCTCCTTTCTTACCGGCGCTGGATTTCTCATCTTCTGCGACACAATCGCGAGAACGGTCATTGCGCCCATTCAACTCCCTGTCGGCGTTATTACCGGCATACTGGGAGGAACTATTTTTGTTTATGTACTCAGCGGAAAGTTTTTTTCACAGGGGGGCGGCAGGCTATGATCAGGCTGGAGGAGATAACCTGCGGATATGGTTCCAAGATTGTTCTCAACGGCATTGATCTTGAAACAAGAAAGGGTGAATTCGTTGGCATTATAGGACCCAACGGCTCAGGAAAAACAACGATCCTGCGGGTAATAACCCGCCTTATCAAGCCCATGAAAGGAAGAATCTACCTCGACGATAAAGATATTCACAGCCTTGATCATAAGGAAGTGGCAAAAAAGATCGCCGTCGTATCACAGAACCTGCCCGTGGTGACCATGACGGTGAAGGAGTTTGTTCTTCTTGGCAGGGTGCCCTATTATAAAAGCCTTCAATTTTTTGAAAGCGAAAGAGATATGGTGATCGCTAAAAATGCTATGGCAATGACAGATATTGTAAAGCTTAAAGACAGTTACATGTCTGAAATGAGCGGAGGAGAGGTGCAACTTGCCTTCATAGCGCGCGCGCTTGCTCAGGAGCCGGCCTTGCTCCTTCTTGATGAACCTACGGCACACCTCGATATTACCCATCAAGTGGGCGTTTTGGACCTCATAAAGCGATTAAACAGGCAATACGGCCTCACAGTAATAATAATCCTACACGATCTCAATCTTGCTTCTGAATACTGTGACCGCCTGGTACTCATGGACAATGGAAAGATAAAAAAGGCAGGGATACCCGAAGAGGTTTTGAACTACAGCCATATTGAAGAGGTCTATCATACCGTTGTCGTTGTTGAAAAAAATCCCCTTTCAGCAAAACCTTTTGTGTTGATCGTACCGGAGGAGGTTAAAAACAAGTGCAAAAGATAGTCTTTATTTTGGGAGGAGCGAGAAGTGGAAAAAGTACTTTTACCCTCCATGAGGCATCACAGATTGAGGGTAGAAAAGCCTTTATTGCAACTGCCCAGGCCCTCGATGATGAAATGCGATTACGAATAAGAAAACACAAAGAAGAACGGGGCAATGCCTGGGTCACCTTTGAGGAACCCTTGCATATCTCCGAGCTTCTCAAAGATATCAGGGATTTATATACAGTAATCCTTATTGATTGTCTGACTCTCTGGGTATCGAATATTATGCACGAAGCACAGGATGTTAACGAAGAAATTGACAGACTTATTAATGTCCTTTCACATAACCGCCCTGCCCTCGTTTATATTGTCTCAAATGAAGTCGGGATGGGTCTTGTTCCCGAGACAGCCCTCGGGAGAGAGTATAGAGACAATCTTGGTTATGTGAACAGGAGAGTTGCTGAGATTGCGACAGACGTTTATTTCATGGCAGCAGGGATACCAATAAAGATAAAGGGGGTCTGAGGAATGAAAAAACTGCATATCGAGTCTATAAATGGTGATTTACTGGATTTTGCCCAACAAAGACTTGACAGTCTTACAAAACCGCAAGGAAGCCTCGGAAGACTGGAAGAGTTTACAAAAAAACTTGTGGCAATTACCGGAAAGAAGATGCCGTCCTTATTAACAAAAAAGGCGATTTTCACTTTTGCCGGAGATCATGGTGTTGTGGAAGAAGGTGTATCGCTTTTCCCAAAAGAAGTGACCATACAGATGGTGTATAATTTTCTTAAGGGTGGAGCAGCAATCAATGTGCTTGCGCGCCACGCTGGAGCGGATGAAGTGGTCGTTGATATAGGGGTAGACTATGACTTCGGCAATGAACAACATCTTCTCGCAAAAAAGGTTCTTAAGGGCACCAAAAACATGAGGAAGGGTCCCGCGATGACACGACAGGAGGCAGAAAAATGCGTGGATACAGGGATCGAGATTGCGCTCGAATATGCAAAAAACGATTATAGTAT
>Ga0182017_10002562_pt1 | contig 13734 bp, 8 predicted proteins | sample 712E3DmetaG_FD_120492 | JGI IMG/M metagenome (GOLD analysis project Ga0182017, IMG submission 120492) | Permafrost microbial communities from Stordalen Mire, Sweden - 712E3D metaG | ecosystem: Environmental > Terrestrial > Soil > Wetlands > Permafrost | place: Sweden: Stordalen | collected... | reverse complement strand
CGACTACGTGGCCCATCCCGAGGAATCCGACGCACAGGATTTTCAGGGGGCGATCACCCACGAGTTCGGGCATGTCATCGGCTTGAGTCACACCTGCTTCAGCCCCGGTGGAACTTTTGCCGACGGCACGCTCATCCCGCGGCCGACGGACAACCAGGGCAACCCGGTACCCGATTGCAATGCCGGCAACCTGCCCCCCATCATCACGCAGGCCACAATGTACGTCTCGGTGGCCACGCCAAGCGCGGAGTTTGAACTGCGCAGCTTGTCGCCCGACGACATGCAAGCTGCGTGTGACATCTATCTCTTCGCCACCAACTTTGAGTGTGTCGCGCCGTCGAGACTTGGCTCCACATCAGATGGAGGCTGCTCCTACTCGGGGCCGACAGGACGTGACTCTGTCGCTGGCGTGCTGGCCATCCTCGCGCTCGGCCTGGCTTTACGTCGTCGGCGTTGGTAGCGCAGGCTCACGGCCCGGGACAATCCGCACGCTCGTCTTTCACCTGTGGCGACAGTTTCGTGGGCTCATCAAGCGGCTGGATAATGCGTGCGTAAATCCGCGTCTTCCGCCGTGGTCTGCGCCAATTCTGACCTGTCACGCGGCGGTCACTAAGTTGTAGCAAATCCCTCACCCAGGTTCCCTGGCAAACCCGCGTAGAAAGCAGCCGCACAAGACCTGCTGGCCAGGACAATTCATGAACCCGACTATCCCCCAATGCTCAGGAATCTGCGCGGCGCTGGTGGCGCTGGTGTGCGGTCTTTGGGGCTGCGGCAGCGGCGCAAAGACGCCCATCGCCGACGCGAGTCGTTCAAGCGTCGATGCGCTTGGTCCCAGCGTCGAAGCGAGCGGTCCCGGTGTCGAAGTGGGCGTTGACGGCGGCGCGATTGATGCCCCGATGTGCCCGGCCTCCTGCGACGACAAGAACGACTGCACGACGGATAGCTGCGATCCCAACACGTTTCAGTGCGTGCACTCGGCCGTGGCTGATGGCCAGAGCTGCGAGGACGGCAGCCCTTGCACGATCAACGATATCTGCCAGGGCGGCCTTTGCTATTCGGGACCGAATAGGACCTGCACGGCAACCGATCAGTGCCACGAAGCCGGGGATTGCAGTCCCAGGACCGGCGAGTGCAGCAACCCCAATTCCCAGAACGGAAAATCCTGTGACGACGGGCTGAAGTGCACGACGGGCGATCAGTGCCAGGCCGGGGTGTGCCAGGGGCAACCCTTCTGCCCGAGCTTTGCAACCTGCGACCCGACTACGGGCATTTGCGATGGGTCCGTGTTCCCCACTGCGCTTTCTGACCAACTCTTCGAGAACGCGAGCGGACCGACGAACAGCAACGGCCTGGTGCGGGCGCCAGACGGACAGATCTTTCTGGCCGGCACGTTTCGCAACACAACGAACCTGGGCAACGGTCCCGTCACCACGATGTCGCCGACGGACATGAACAACTCCGCCATCTTCCTCGCGAAGCTCGATGCGAGCACGGACAAGGCGACATGGTCGCAAGTCTTTCTCGGTTCGCGGTCGCAAGGCATTACGGGCGTTTCGGCTAACGGCTCTGGCCAGCTTGGACTTCTGGGTTCCTTCTCGGGAAACATTACGGTTGGTGACACGACGCTGGAACAGTCTAGTGCGGCAGCTTGGTACATCCTTGGGGCAAGCGCGACGGACGGCCGTGGACAGTGGGCTCGGCAAGTCGGTGTTCCTACTAGTAGCAAGTCGCAATCAACCGGGTTGAGCGGAATAGCTGGAGATCCTCAGGGGGCCAGCTTTGTCCTATGCGGGACCGTCAACCAAGCTGGCACGGATCTCTCGGCGTCGCTCCAGGGAAAGGCACAGTGGCAGGGCGGCACGGACGTCGTTCTGGCGGGTCTGGACGGTGCGACCGGAGAAACCCTGTGGGCGGCTCAGGTGGGCGGGAACAATGACGAGGATTGCGCCGGGGTGGCCATGGATGGGCAATCAAACACGTACGTCGTGGGCAGCTACCGGTTCGCTAGTGTCGTGAGCTTTGGCAATCTAGCCCCGCTGGCCACAGTGGATGACCCCAAGACCGTCCGGATGTTCGTGGCCAAGCTGGGTCAGCAAGGCCCGTTTGGCGTTGCCGATGCAGGTGCCGAAGATTCGTCCGGCGCTGCCGATGCAGGTGCCCAAGAGTCGTCCAGCCTTCTCAACGCACTCTGGTCCTTGCCTTTCGCCGAGGGGACGCAGGGGATTGTTCCCCTGATGCTCGCACTCGGTTCCGATCTCGTGCTGGCTGGCATGATCCCGTCTGGAGGGGCAGTCATGGGCGGCGTGGAGTTGAGTGCCTCCGACCTCTTTGTCGCAAAACTCGATGGGTTTTCGGGGAGTCCACTCTGGGTTAAGCGCATCGGCAACTCCGCGAGAGTGACGCTGACGGCCCTGGCGGAACGCGCGAACGGGGGACTTCTACTCACCGGCAGCTACTCCGAAGCGTTCACGATAGGAACGTTGAGCCTGCCTGCGGCGGCTAACGGTCAAGGGACCTTCGTGGCTGAGCTCGACAGCGATGGAGACGTTCTGGCAGCCAAGGGCTACGGAGGTCCCTTCAGCAAGAACATGGCACTGGGAGTGATTGGCCGGACGGGCGGGACTGATGCGGAGAATGGCAGCTTGCTCATGCTCCAGTTCCAGGGAGGGCTGGATCTGGGCCTGCCAATTGGTTCGATCAGCGCCAGTACTCCCACCACTCCGACGGTTTGTATCACGACGCTAGCGCCCTAGCGGACGTCTTGTGATGACTACGACGCGAAGAATGCTTCACCAGGGCCGGGCACCGGCAGCGGTATCTATGCCCAAAACTAATCCCCAGCAGGGGCCCAACCACAGCGAGGAAAACATGATCCGACACACGCGACCAAGCACCAGGACTTGCAACACGCTCTTGTTGACCGGGGCCGTGGTGGCCGTATTCACCGCCGGCTGCAGCTCAAGTTCTTCCAGCAATCCCCCACTCCCAGATGGAAGCCCACCCAAGCTCGACACCGCGCCAGTGCAGGTGCCGGATGCAAGCCCACCGAATGTCGACACACCGCCAGCTCAGATGCTGGATGCAATCCCACCGAATGTCGACACACCGCCAGCGGTGCTGCCGGATGCAGCTCTACCCAAACTCGATACCAATCCACCAGACGCGCCTGCGGATCTCCCGGTAGCGACCGGCGGGGCCGGCGGCAAAGAGGCTGGAACCGGAGGAACAGGGGGCAGCGATGGCTCGGTCGATCGTCCCTCCCCCGGACCGGACGCAGCGGACGCGGCTGGCGATGGCGGAGGTGAGGACGGGGGGGATGGCGGGTTCGTCTGCGCGACCCCCAAGGCGGCCTGGGGGTATGATACGACGGAGTTTTCGAATATCGCGTGGGACACGGATGGAAGCCTGATCACGGCAGTGACCTACTTCCCGCTCATTACTTCACACCCCGACACGTTCGGTTCAAAGCTAGTGACCAGCCACGGAAGCTCGGACCTGCTTCTCGCGAAGATCGACCCGAGCTCAGGCGAGGCATCCTGGCTCGTCACTGTAGGCGATGAGCAGGACCAGAACGTCACCAGCGCCGCGCTCAGCAATGCGGGACTAGGCGTGATCGGCAGGTTTATGGGAAGCCTGGACGTCTTCGACGGAGACCAGCCGACCAAGGTCATTCTCAACTCGGGAACTACCCTGGTCGACTTCATTGCGGGTTTCAACGATGCCGATGGCAGTGGGCTTTGGGCCAAGAAGGTCAACCTGGGTAATGGCGACCTCACTGCAATCGCCGGCCAGCCAGGAAAAGACTTCTTCGTCGTGTGCGGCTCTGCAGACAACAACGCCGCAAGCCTTGCCGTCACGGGAACCACCACCGCCCCTGGAACGCCAGGCGGTGGCTTGGACGTGGTGGTGGCGGCCATAAAGGCCAGCGATGGCAGCGTCATCTGGTCGCACCTGTTTGGGGGTGCAAATGACCAGATGTGCACCTCGGCTGCTCTTGATGACAGTGGCAACGCCATCTTTGCCGGAAGTTACGCCGGCGTCCTGGATTTCGGTCCCGGGGCATTGTCTCCTGCGCCGACCGATTCGACGCACGCGATCCTGTGGGTGGCCAAATTCAACGGCACGACCGGGGCCACCATGGCTGCCAAGGCGTTCGGAACGACAGGTCAGGTGCAGACCAACAGCACCGGGGTGACGGCCGATGCCCAGGGAAACGTGATCGTGGCTGGGGAATTCTATGGCCCCATGACTTTCGGAAGTACCACGCTCACGCCGCTCGGAACGGCGGACACTTTCGTGGCGAAACTCGATGCCAGCCTGGTACCTATCTGGGCTCGGCGCTGGGGCGGTTCATCGGGCATCGCCGGCGCCCCGGGCGTGGCCGTGGACTCAAGCGGAAATGCGACCGTTGTGAGCGATTTCAACCATACGATCGACGTGGGCCCAGGGAACACCATCCTGACATCAAACGGCGCCGCTCAGCCGGGGAACTTCAATCCGTTGGTTGTCAGTTTGGATGGAGCCACAGGCCAGACCCTGTGCGCGCACGCCTACGGTGATGCGAGCTTCAAAGCAGGAAACGCCGTGGCTGTGGCCGTCAACCGCCAGGCCACCGGTGCGGCCAAGGACACTACTGCGATTGTCGGCTTCTTCGCTCCCCCGGGCATCGACTTTGGTGGGCCGACCACGCCGCTTGTCGCGCCGTCGGGCGTGGGGAATGGCCAAGGGTTCTTGCTGCGCATGTAGCTTGCTCGCGGGTAGCGCTCCGGCGCTGATTCGCTCACCACCATAGGCATTCCAACCATGGCGTCAGCCAAGCCGCTAATTCGCCTGCGCTGTTTCGGCGTGCTTTTGCTCCTCGGCCTGGCCGTCGGATGCAAGAGCAGTTCCAACGAGAAGTTGGACGCCGGACAGCGCAAGTACTGTTCTGACTCCGTTGACGGGAGCAGCGGCGATGGCGCTGAAGTTCTGCAAGCAACAGAGGCCGGCAGTGGGGCCATGGACCTGGCGCTCGATGGGCAAGTCCCCATCGACGCGCCGGCTCCGGGCCGTGATGGCACGACCGCGGACGTGGCAGATGACGGTGCTGGGGGGGATGCTGGGGATTCCGGGCGCAGCGATCTGGCCACCGGTTCGGGGGCCCCGGATGGAAGCGGCGGCACCGGCGGAACCGACACGCCCGTTGGCACTGGCGGTGCGGGTGGAGCCGGCGGGACTACTGGCGCGGGTGGGACTACTGGCGCGGGCGGGGGGCCGGACGCCTCGCCGGATGTGCGGCCAGATGCCGGCAGCGAGGTGAGAGACGCCTTTTCTGGCGACACGGTTGCGCCGACGGATCTCGGATCGAGTGAGGCCAGCGCCGGGGCTGATGCGCTGGTCGACAGTGGAGGACCTGACGCTCCGGCTGATGCACCATCGGCGTCGCCAGACACGGTGCCGGTCTCCACTGTGGACGCACCTGCGCGCGATGTGCCGATCGACAGCCTCCCAGCGGCCTGCGGCGTGAATGGGTGCGCCTGGGCAAATCCGTGGCAGGCACCAAATGAAACATTGGCAGCTTTTTCCGGGCTGGCCCTGGCCGGGGACGGAACCACCCTCTGGGCCGCTGGCCAGGTCAGCGCGACGTTGAATTTCGGAACGGACGCCAATCCGGTGACGAATCTCTACACTGGCCCCTTGCCGGGCGCACAACCCAACAATGACGCTATACTGCTCAAGCTGGACCCCACAACTGGCTTGGCCACAGCGGCCTTTGATTTTGGCGACGGCAGCGCCACTGACCACAGCGGCACTAATGATCAGTCGAGCGTTGGCGTAGCCGTTGCCTCAAGCGGGAACGTGGGCTTGATCGGCGTTTTCAACAACGGTGAAATCGATTTCACGTCCCTCAACAACGACAGTGATGGCTCTGCACCTGGCTTTGACTACCTTTTCACGACCACGGCGGGGACATCATTTTACGCCACCTTTGACGGCACATCGACCGGCAGCTACGTCACCCCGATCAAGGAACACATGGTCGACATGGGCAGCGGCAGCCTGACCACGATTGTCTCAAACCCGGGCCAGAATGCGTTTGTCGTCTGCGGCCAGGCCGACAAGGTCGTTGCACAATCGACCAAGCAGCTCGGCTTGCTCACCACCACGTCGTCATGGGTCACTGGCAACCGCCAGGACATCGTGGTGGCCAAGATCAACGCGGCCGATGGCACCGTGCTCTGGGGCCAGCAAATCGGCGGCGCGGGCGACCAGCTCTGCCAGTCTGCGACCATCGACAACAACGGCGACGTGATCATCTCTGGTGACTACGGTGTCGGCACTCCGGCGAGCTTTTTTACTACGTCGTCCCCGGCACCGGCCCTCGGTATGGCGTTCATCTTCGTTGCCAAACTGGATGGCACCACGGGAAACGTCGTCGCGGCCCAGGGCTGGGGCTCCACCGGTCGCTCCGACGCCTTCGCGGTCACCGTCGATGCCAGCAACAACATCCTGCTGGCGGGCGACATCTCGGGCGCCGTGGACTTTGGCAACGACGCCAACAGCAACGACGTGAGCATCGCTTACCTCGGTTTGACCGACGCCTTTGTTGCGAAGTTCACCTCGGCTCTCGTGCCAATCTGGGCGAAGTCATACGGCGATGCGGCCCACGACCAGGCCGTGAACGGCATTGCCGCTGACTCCAGCGGCAACGTCTTCGTCGGTGGCACCTACTCGGGCAGCCTGGGCGGCCTCGGACTCAACTCGGCGAGCCCCACCTCTCCTGACGCCTTCATCGCCCAGTTGGCCGGGGCGGACGGCTCGCTCCTTTGTGCGCGGTCCTACGGCAATGCGGCTGGCACGCAGGGTATCCTCGCCGGCGGCGTGGTTTCAGGCGCCGCGGGCGGTCTCCCCAACGCTGTTTTCATCGGCGGGACGTACGCGTCTAGCATGACGCTCGGAAGCACGACCATGACCACGCCCGGCGCCGGGATTCAATATCCCTTCGTGGCCCGCCTCTCGCCGTAGCGACGAAAAGCACGAGCCCCAGCAGGCCCATCACCGACAGGAAGATTGCCAGTCGCAGCCCAGGCGCGCGGTACTGAAGCTCGATGCGATGGGAACCCACGGGCAGGGGCACAGCCCGCATGAGCAGGTTCGCTCGCAGCAGGGGTGCGGCTTTTCCGTCGACCCATGCGTTCCAACCCGGGTCGTACTGCTCGACGAACACGGCCAGGGTGGGCGACGGCGTCGAACAGAAAGCGACAATGCGGGTGTTGGCAAAGCTTTCCAGCGTGCAGGCGCGCGGCTCGTCTCTCTGGACGGCCGGCACAAGCAAGGGCTGCCCGGCCGTGAGCAGCAGCGCCTGCTGGCCCCCAACCACCGCCTCGTCGAGCAGATGGCTGGCTGCCTCGGCGGGTGGGACGCTTCGTATCTGACCGGGCAGATAGACCCGCGGCCGTGCGTCTTGCAGGCGCAACAGGCTGCCGTGGGGCAGGGGATGCGATAGCAGATTCACGGTGCTGGCCTTGCCCAGTTCGCTGGCGCCTTTGTCAGTCACCAGCGCGTAGGGCGCCGACAACAGCCTGAGCATGCGTCCCAGATCCGCGAAGTTTCCGGGACCTAGCTGGGAGAGCAGGTCCGGAATGGCAGAGGCGTAGCCCGGCACAACGGCCAAGCCAAAGACGTTCAACGTGTTGGGGGTCAGTGATTCGATGGCGCGTTCCTGGCTATCCCGCCAGGTGGCTGTGGGGCCAAGCGGGGCCGCGGTTTGCTCCAGATTAGGCTGGCGGAAGATTCGTGGCGGTGCAGGACTGCCGTTGTCCTGCAGGATGGCGGACGCGGCTGGCGGAACGCGAGTCAGAAGTTGCGCAGAGCCGAACCCGGTCAGCCGACCGGCGGGAATGCCAAGGTCCAGCGCCACCAGCGCCAGCATCACAAGGGGCACGGTTCGAGAGAATCGGCGACGCAGGTGAATGAGCGCGAAGAGCAGGCCCAGGGCCAGCAGGCCGCGCAGCCCTGCCGCTCGCACAGTGGGCGCGAGTGCAGCGGGAAGCAAGGCTGGCGCTGCCAGCGCGAGTCCGGCCAGTGCGCCGGCCAGCACGAACAGGCGCCGCAGGCCGGGCCGCTCATCGGCCAGTACGCGGGTGGCGCCCAGACCAGCCAGCGGCGCCAGGGCGGCCACCACCAAGACCACGTACTTCTCGGGCGAGTGCATGTGGGCAAAGGGAAACAGGATCGTGCGCCAGATTTGGTGCACAGGCGTGTGCTTGCCAAAGGCCACGAACAGCGCGAGCAGCGCCGCGCCGGCCAGCCCGATGTGCAGTCGCCGCCGGCGCAGGCCCAGCAGCGCGAGCGCCACAGCCACCACGCCCAGGTACGAGCTGAAGAAGAGCGGCGCACCGGATGCTTGCGGCTCGCCCACCCACTGGCCGGCTGGATACGCGCCGGTCGGATCGCCCAAAGCACCCGGCGCCACCATTTCCAGCACGCGCAGCGGGTGGTGCGAGTACAACTCGGCAGCGGTCCGATCGAATGGCTGCGCGCGCTCGGTGGATTCCAGCATGCGCAGTGGAGGCAACCAGGAAACCGCCGCGATGGCCACGGCAACCATCCACGCAGACGCAGACTTGGTCGTGGTCGCCAGGGCAGCTCGCGTGGGCCGGAAATCTCTACCCACGGCCAGCACGACCACCAGGGCGAAGAACAACGCCATTGCGCTCATGAACGGCTCTCCCACCAGCAGAGACATGGCCATGGGCCAAACCGCAGAGGCCATCGGCCTTCGCCCCTGCTTGCGGGCGAGCCGAAGAAATCCGCGCGCCACCCACGGAATCCAGGCTTCCCCAAGGAGAAGCGGTCCGATGGCCCAGGCCGAGGTGGTGTGCCCCGAGAGTGCCCATGTGAGGCCCGCAACGGCCGAGCCGACAGGACAGGCGCCAAGCCCGCGCGCCAGCAGCATCATGCCCAGGCCGCCCCACGCGAGATGAGCGAGGCTGAGCCAGCTCATCAGATGGGCTACCATTCCGTTGGGCACGAGCAGGAACAGCCAGTTCGGCGGGTAGAATACGCCGTACTGTGGATCGGCGAGCAGGGGAAACCCCAAGCCCTGGTAGGGATTCCAGCCCGGAAACTCCCCGGCCAGCAGCGACTGCCGAACGAACCAGCGCGCGGGAAAGAGCCAAAGTGCGCTGTCTCGCTGGAAGACAATCTGGCCGGCCAGCATCGGCCAAAAAGCGAGCAGCACGGAAAAAACCACCGCCAGAACGGCTAGCCACAGGCGCGCAGGCTGGCCTGCGCTCGGGAGAGACGTAGACGCGGTGCCGTCGCGCGCAGCAGGCTCGATCATGGCGAGCCACTTTACCAGTCGGACGCGGCCGCGCGATGAGCCTGCTGGGAGTTGGCAGAGAGTTCACACAAGAGCGGGCGCTTGCCTGTTATGGCAATACTGGGGAAGCCTGCGGGGTCAGGCGCGATATTCTCGGTTTTCCGGCTGCCCTGCCCTAGGATCGAGCGCGCGTTCCGTGAAGCGTCCGCGCTGGGATGTCCGGGGCTGTAGTGCACGTGCACACTATTCATGAGCTAGCTCCTGGCACAATTTCTCTGCGCAACGGTAACAGTAGGTTTGCTTGCCGCAACAGTCGCGCGATGGCTAGCCTGCCGTCATGGGCGGTTGCTGCAGTGTAGATTGCACCCGGTTGGGGCACAGCCTGATTGTGCCGCCGGACGAAAGTCGCCGACTGTGGCCGGCACCCTGAGTGGACCTGCGGTTCAGTCAAACTGAGAAGGAGGCAGGAAATGTCAACATCGCGGAATTGCAGCAAGAGGATGTTCGGCGTGGCGATCCCGACAGCGATCGCCGTGGTGGCGATAGCAAGCGGCGCCGCCTGGGCGCAAACCTATGTGATCGAAGGGTCAGATACGATGACCAATCTGGTGAACGACGCAATCGCCGCGTCCGGTGCACGCCTGACCTACAGGAATATTGGGTCAGGGCAGGCAGAAAAGGACATGGCCTCGCTACCTGGCCAGCTCGTTCTGCAGGGCATCGGCCCGATGTCGCGCAACTTCGTGGCGAGCTTGCTTTCGCCCCACCCGAACTGGCAACCGACGGATGCCAACGTGGTTTGCCTCGACGGCCCGGTGGTGGTAGTGAACAGCAGCAAGGTCGCGCGTTGCAAGGACCTCACGGTGGAAACTCCGATCACCACTGGCCCGATCAGCGAACTCGCGATCCTCTTGGGCGGCTATCCCGCGTACTGCAGATACAACTTTGGTGGCGTTCGGACCTGGTGCCGCATGGAACCCGTTGAATTTCCCCTGGTTCCTGACTTCGGGAGCAAGGCGACGACCGCGGAATGCTCGGACCCGGTTCGCATCCAGGCCTGGAACGACCTGGTCGCTTGCCAGCAAACGGCCCGCATCGACCACATCTATCGCATGGACGACAAGTCCGGGACGGACATTTGGTTCGAGAAGCTGGGCTTTCTCAGGTGGTGTAACGGCAAGTCCGAGGGGCCCACCAACCTGGACAACGAGGACCTGGATCCGATCCGAACCCCCTGTGAGGCTAGCGACTGGGTGACAGCCAACGGCAAGACTACCGGTAGCAGGAGGGTCACCCACTGCAGCTACTCGGCCAAGGGCGTGCAGGTGACCGCCCCGCTGAATCAGGCCTGCACGGCTGGAGATCCCGACATCACCGTGGGTGGCAAAACATACTCGTGTACACAGGGTCTAGTCGTCGCGATTTCACAGGGCGACGACGGCACCAACAACACCTACGCCCCGGGACAGCTTCCCGCTGACGTCACCCAATCGATCGGCAGGCGCGTGGGCAACGACGCGATCGGCTTCTTGGTCGGTCTGGCAGGCCTTGGCAGCGTCAAGAACGTCAGCTGGCTGGCCACCGGCACCACCCTCAATACCATCAGCTACGCTCCCTCGAGCATCTATCCCGGGGCGTACCTCTTGTCGCGCCGGCTGTTCTTACAGCGGGCCACCGATGTGCAGGCGACGATCGCGGGCAACGCCTCGCTTGGGGGCCAGGATCGCGTGGACCAGGAGAACGCTCTCTTCACCTTCATGACAAACAAGTGCAGCATTTCGCCGATCTGCACGAAGTACGGCTTCGTGCCGTCGTATGAAGGGGATTGCTCCGACTCCTGCGGTTCCCCGAAGGAGAACGGGAACATCGTTTGTCTGCCGGCCGACCCCGGTACCGCCACGCCGAAGCAGAACATCGGCGGGGGCGAGACCTGTGACAATTCTCATCCTTGCGAAGACAGTGGCGTCACCTGCGTTTCGCCCGCTGTCTGCGGTCCTAACTGAACGCCCAGTGTTCGACGGTCTATCCTCTGCGGGCGGTCGATGCTTCCGTCGTCGCTTCTCTGTTTAGCAAGCCCTGGGCGTTCTGGAATTTGTCGGGGATGACCGGGGCAGGGCGGCGCTTCCGAAGACCGACGGGGGCGCCGCCGGCGAAGCTGCGCCGATCTATCTGGTCGAGCAGAACGTGGCCATGGCCGTGCCTGGCCTTGCCACTGATGCCCCGCGGCCCGCGGATTTTCGACACGGCTGAGCATCCCGACGCGCGTCGATTCCAGAAAGGGCTTTGTTGCCGCGGACTTGGTCCATTCGGCTGGGGTGTCGGAATTCCGTCGGCAAGCCTGTCGGTTTTCCGCCGCCGAGAGGGCAATGCCGGCCGAGAGGTGTTTAGCAAAAAAAATAGTAAGCAAGGTTGCTAAATATACTCGGCTAGGGAGCCGAACTTCCTTCTGTGACCGCTGCATCGCAGTTCAGAAGCAGGACGTGTGTATTGCGCCGTCCTCGCCACAGGAGGAATCGGACCATGCCCCAGTCGTTCGCTCTTCGTGCCGCTGCTCTGTTGGCCCCGTTGCTCGCCGCCACCCTGGGCTGTGAAGGTCAGCCATCGACAGAAAGCCAGACCTCGCCCGCGCTCAGCGGCCAGCCTCTGTCAGCGGCCAACGTCCCTGACCAAGGCAAGGCCACAGTAGAAATCGTGGTCAATGCCCCGCCGCGAGTCGACGCCATGACGAGTTCAACGGGAAATGTGGCGAGCAACTCTCCTCTTACCCTGCATGTCACGGCCAGCGATCCTGACCACGACCCGCTTGCCTTCGCCTGGACCAGCGCCTGTCCGGGCACGTTCGATCACGTGGATCGGGCTCAGGTGACATTCATCACCGGTACCCTTGCCGCGGGCGCAGATTGCCCCTTCCAGGTCTCGGTGAATGACGGCCGCGGCGGAACCACCACAGGTACGCTGGTCCTGTCGGCCGCCGTGCCCGTGATCAACGTTGCGCCCACCATGGGCATCGTTTACCAGTCGACCGACGCGGCCGATGTTTCGCAAGTGGTTCTGTTGCACGCCAGCGCCACCGATCCGGAAGGTCAACCACTGACATGGACATGGAAGTCCAGCGACGGCGTGCTATCGGACCAAGTAGACCAGGCTGGAATTAGCGACGTGAACTGGACAGCGCCCGCAACCCCAGGTGTCCGCTGCACCATCACCGCGACCGCCGCGGATCCAGTCGGCGCCATCTTATCCTGGGTCTTCACGGTTCAGGTTCAGAACACGGGCGGATAGCGGCCAAGGTTTCGAGCCTGTCAAACCCCGGCCCAGTGCCGACGCACGACGTGCGCGCCCATGCTACCGGTTTCCCTGGACGAACTGATGATGAGCCCGGGCGAGGACTGGCCAGCCAGCCGTTGCCACGCGAGGAGTCCCGCGGCGTGACGAGGGGTCAGCGTCGACGACATCTTCATCTCGACGGGGAGCAGCTTGCCGCCGCGGTCGATGAGCAGATCGACCTCCAGCCCGGCCACTGCGCGCCAGTAATAGAGACAGTCGCGCACACCGTAGGCGTCAATGGTCTTTTTGAAATTGGACACCACCGCGGTTTCGAACAGTGCCCCCGCCATCGGGCCATCGAGCACATGCTGGGCGGACTGCAGACCAACTAGATAACACACCAGACCGGTGTCCATGAAATACAGTTTGGGCGCTTTGATCACGCGCTTGCCAAAATTGCGGTGAAAGGGCGGCAGCAAAAACACGATCGAGCTGGCCTCCAAAAGCGAGATCCACGAACGAATGGTTGGAATGCTCAGGCCGAGCTCTTTGGCCAGCGAAGCCTGGTTGAGCTCCTGGGCCGTGCGCGCGGCGAGCAGCTTGAGGAAACGCTGGAAATCGTACAGGTTGGCCTCGCGGATGTTTCCCCGCACGTCGCGATCGAGATAGGCCTGGACGTACGAGGGATACCAAAGCTCGGCGGTCAGGTTCTTCCGCCGCCAGACCGTGGGATAGCAACCCTTGAGCAGCCATGCGCCCAAGTTCGGCGCTCGTGCGGGGTCGTTTGGGCGTTTGTCAAGCAGCGCATCGAGATATGCATCCCAGGTTTTGGCGGAAGGGCGCCGGTCTTGACACTCGGCAAAGGTGAACGGGTGCAGGTTCACGATGGCGGCGCGGCCGGCCAGCGACTCGCTGACGTTCTTCATGACAGAAAAGCGCTGGGATCCCGTGATGACCCAACGGCCGGGACGCGGATCCCGCTCGATGCGGGCCTTGATTGAGGGCAGCAAGCCCGGGGCGTTCTGGATTTCGTCGAGGATGACCGGGGCCGGGTGGCGATCCAGAAAACCGATGGGATCGCCTTCGGCAAAGCTGCGCTGATCCAAATCGTCGAGCAGAACGTAGGCGTGGCTTTGCGCCAACAGGTGGCGGAGTAGGGTGGT
>Ga0182017_10002561_pt1 | contig 13734 bp, 11 predicted proteins | sample 712E3DmetaG_FD_120492 | JGI IMG/M metagenome (GOLD analysis project Ga0182017, IMG submission 120492) | Permafrost microbial communities from Stordalen Mire, Sweden - 712E3D metaG | ecosystem: Environmental > Terrestrial > Soil > Wetlands > Permafrost | place: Sweden: Stordalen | collected... | reverse complement strand
CGGCGCGGTCGCGCACATGTACTACATGATGAAGCAGATCTCGCCGGGGCCGTACCAGACCGCGCACTACGCCTTCGCCACCGGGACCATGGGTCTCTGCAATTTCTCCGCTGGCTTCTTCAGTGGCAAGCTCGCGGATGCACTCGGCTACCCGACCTTCTTCACCGTCGTCCTTTTCTGCGCGATCCCAGGCCTGTTCGCCGCTTGGTTCGCTCCCTTCGTTCACCCCATGGATGACGGGTTCAAGAAGTCCCCGCCCGAGCCGAAGCCCGCCGACGCGTAGAGTACATCGACCGACCAAGGGCCCGCTCCGTCGAGCAGCGGGCCCTTTTCATTTGGAGAAGATGTCATTGAAGGTAGTTGATGGTGGGAGATGTGGTCGCGGGCCAAGTCGAGATGTCCGGAAAAATGCGCGGCCCTTGCGGCGCGCGGCCTGACACGAGCACAATAGACGCAAAGGCAATTCCGCTACCGTCACAAGTGACGTCAATGGCTGACCTGCAGCAAGTCGGTCTTCCTCGTCGGGGGCCTCGTCTGGGGCTTCTGGCGGACGCCTTTGACGACGAGTTCCAGAAACAGGTGCTGATGGCCGCGGAGCGCGAGGCGCGCGAGCAGAGCCTGGACTTCGTGGCCGTATCCGGTGGCATGCTCGGCGTCGAGTTGCAGCATCCCAAGGGCTTCGTGTTCGACCTCCTGGGGCCGCACAACGTGGACGCCTTGCTCATTTGTGCGCACACCATCGGCCACCACGTGACGCCGGCCCAGATGGCCGCGTTCGTGCAGCGCTACGCTCCCCTGCCGCGCGTCTGCCTGGGGGTGGAGGTGCCCGGTCTGTTCTCGTTGCTCATCAACAACGAGGTCGGGATGTACACCGCTGTCAAGCACCTCATTGAGGCCCACGACCGGCGCAAGATAGCCATGATTGCCGGCCCGCCTGGCAACCCCGAAGCCCAGGCGCGCTATCGTGGGTTTGCGCGCGCGCTGGCCGAGCAGGGCATGCACGTCGATTCGCGCCGGATGGGATTTGGCAATTTCACGCGCGCCAGCGGTGGCCAGGCGGTGACCGAGCTATTCGACCGGCGCGGGCTGGGGGCGGGCGAGGTGGATGCCATTGTGTGTGCCAACGACGTCATGGCTTTGGGGGCGCTCGACGAACTCGACCGGCGCGGGGTTCGCGTGCCGCGCGATCTCTCGCTAGTGGGATTCGACGATCTGGACTTCGCCCGCTACGCGCGCGTGCCGCTCACCACCGTGCGCCAGCCGGTGACCGAACAGGTCCGCCACGCCGTGCGCACCTTGGCTGGGGCGCTGCATGGAACCGCGCTGCTCGATCGCGCCATCACCTTCGAGACGGAATTCGTGCGCCGCCGCTCTTGCGGCTGCAACACGCGCAGCCGCGAGCTCGTGCTGTCCTGGCCCCTGCCGGGTGAGACGCAGGATTTCGCAGGCACCTTGCGCGGTCGCCAGGACAGTATCCTGGCCGACCTCCATCAGGCGGCACACAGCGGGTTCGACTTCGTACCCGAGGACTGGGAGCAACGGTTGTTCGCTGCCTTCTTGGAGCAGGTCGCCGAATCGGAAGCGTCCGCCTTCGTCAATTGCGTGGAAGACATCTGCTATGCCCTGCTCCGTCGGGATAGCTCGGTCGGCACCGCGCACGACGTGCTCCTGGTCCTGCGCCGCGACGCCCTTGCCTGCGTTCGCGATCCCGCGACGCGGGGCCGGATCTACGACCTCATCCAGGAGGGGCTGCTGGTGGCCAGTGACATGGCGGCCATCGCGCAGGCCCAGCAGCGGGGCGAGTTGCTGGCCCTCATGGGTACGGTGGCCGAGGCGACCGCGGCGATGCTGGCGGCGCCCAGCCTGGACGCGCTGGGCGAGGCAGCGGCGGAGCATCTGCCCCGTCTGGGAATTCGAGCCGGTGCGGTGGCGTTGTTCACCGAACCCAACCGGGTCAGCGAACAAAGCGAGGCCACCCTGGTGTTCGGCGAAAAAGGTCGTTGCGACAAGCCGGTGCGCTTTTCCACGCGCCAGTTGGCGCCCGCCGGTTTTCTCGAGGGCCGCTCGGTGGTCCTCGTGCCGCTTGGCTTCCGCGGCGAGCGGCTCGGCATGGCGTCGCTCGAGTTCGGCGCGCCCGACACCATGCTCTATGAAGAACTGCGTCTGGTGCTCAGCTCGGCGGTGACCGGCGCCCTGCTCACCCGCGCGGTCGATCAGGCGCGGCGCGAGGTCGAGAAGCTGGCCATCACCGATCCGCTGACCGGCCTGTACAACCGGCGCCACCTGTCCGAGCGCATCCGCGACGAATTCGTGCGTATGCGCCGGCACCCGCGCAGCCTGAGCCTGGCCTTGGTCGATCTCGACGGGTTCAAGCAGGTCAACGATCGCTTCGGCCACGAGGCCGGTGATCGCGTGCTGGTGACCGTCGCGCAGCGCTTGCGTACCGGGCTGCGCGAGATAGACATCGTGGCCCGCTTCGGGGGAGACGAGTTCGTCGTCCTGCTTCCCGAAACCACCGCCGTCCAGGCGTGCATGGTCTCCGGCCGCATCCTGCAGGCCTTGTCAGGCCAGCCCATCGACGAGCACGGCATCGTGAGTGCGACCTTCGGTGTCGCCACCACCGACGATGGGGGCACCCAGATCGACCAGGACGAGCTCTTGCGCCGTGCCGATCACGCGCTTCTGTGTGGCAAGCGGGCCGGCAAGGGGCGGGTCTTGCACTTCAATGATTGTCCGCCCGCCTTGCCGGAGAAGTAGCGCGGGTACGGCCCAAAGTCACTTTCCACACCTTCCGCGACCCGCCCACGCAGACCGCATCGCGCTGGTCGCTACCGCCCACGCGACCGCTCACGGGCACGCTGGCCGATCTGCGCTCGCCCGGGATCTTCCCGACAAGTTGTAGCAAGGATCAGAACCGGACCCGCAGGCCGGTGTTGAAATCCGCCACCATCGCGAAATTGGGGAACCCGACCAGGCCATTGACTTCGAGGATCCAACTCCAGGAATCGCTCAGGCCAACCGACATGCCTCCGCCGGCGCCAACCACGACCGGGCCGCCCGCCACGGTGTCGGTGCGTACCTGGCCCTTATTGTTTGTGAGGCCAGAGATGACTAGGCGGAACCCTTGATACCCGCCGCCCAAAATGGGGCCGATGTAGAAACGCACGGTCTCACCGCTGCTGAAATACAGCAGTCGCGCCAGGAACGAGATGGACGTCGGGGCAATGGGGTTGCTGGCAGGCTGAGAGATGTACTGGAATCGTCCCTGCAACGAGAGGGACAGGCTCCGGGTCATGAAGTAGCCGACCTCCGGCGTGACTTGGCCGAGCGACGCAAAGGCGTAGCCCAGCGGGGCCTCGCCACTCTTCGGAATCTGGCTGTGGTACACCTCGTAGTTCTTGTTCCCGGCATAGCCGATCCCCGAACCCAAGCCGAGGCCGATCCACCAGAAGCCAGACTCGGCGGCCTTGGCCTCGCCGCCCTCGCCCTCCTCGTCGACTCTCCGCGCGCGACGTGAGCCTGCCTCCTCCGACCCCTGATCGCCGCTGCGGATGCCAACCACGGTGGGATTCTCCTCGCTGCCCACTGAGCTGAGAACATCACCCTGCTTGTTGTGCGCCTCGAAGTAGAGGAAGAGCTGGTCGCCCGAGGTTGCTTCTGCGGGAAGCTGTGTGGTCCAGCTTGGGCTTCCATCCAGGGTTGATTCAGTCGACATCTTGCGCGATCGAAAAGTACCGTGCCCCGGGCGGAAGTAGACGATCACCTCGCTGGCCGAGAGCGAACCTTCGGCCACGCAGCGGAGTTTGAGCGCCGAGCCCGCCCTGGCCACGGTCGCGGCTGGACAACGAAGCTGGCCTTCCGATGACGTGGAGGTCTCGGTCGTGTCAGGGACAGAAGCTGCTGACGTGCTCTCCATCTCGGAGTGTGCCCGTTGGAACAACTCCTTCACCTCAGGAGAACTCATCTCTTTGTTGGGTACGTAGTCGGGTCGCAATTCCAAGGTCTTCTTGAAATGGAAGAGGGCTTGGTCTTCGTTCTTTATACCGGTTGCGTAGAGGACGCCCAGGTTGCCGTGCGTCCCTGCCATCACGACGTGATCCCCGAGGGCCGCGGCTTCACCGATTTCCAGGGCTTTCTTCAGGCTCTTCTCGGCCAGAGAGAACTCCATGGCGTCGTAGAACTGCCTCCCCTCCTTGTTGAGGCGTACCACCTTCGCCACCGCCTCCGGGTTGGCGCCGGCTGCCTCGGCCAGCCCGGCCGGCAAGGACAAGAGGAGCCAGGCCGCGGCTCCCCAGACGAGGTGTCGGCAAAACCAGGGGCGTACTGTTTTTCGCGCGCTCATGGGCTCCCGTGGGGGGAAAAATCCCTTCCCCCGCTTTATAACTCGGGGGCCATTCAAAGTGTCAAGAACTTAGCCGTCTTACCTATTTCTTGCGTCGTGTCTTGGCCTTGGTTGCGGGTTTCGCTGCGGCCCTGGCCTTGGGCGCAGATTCTGCCTTGGGCGCGCTTGCCGCTGCGTCTGTCGCTGGCGGGGCTGCCGCCGGGGCGTCTTTGACCTTGGGCAGGGTAGCACCCTTCTCGTCTAGGTAGGCCAGCACCCAGGCGAAAGGGGCCTCGTCCTCATGGGGCGCGAGACCGAGCACCAATGGGCACGCAACCCACCGCCAGAGGCAGGAGGAGCGCGGGAAGGACTGCCCGCATAGGTCGGGCTACCACCACATGCTGGCAGCGATGGTGAAGGTATGCCGGTCAGGCTGCAGAGGCACCCAGAGATTCCCCGCCTGGCCGTAGGGATAGGGAAGGCTGCCGGTTGGGTTGCTCGTGTACCAGCTTCCGTAGTTATAGTACTGGTACTGGATGATCACCTGCTCGTGCGTGACCCACTCCGTACGGAAGATCAGCCGGGGAGACCAGACCGAGAAGCTGTGGGTGTTGTCGTCCATGTTCGGCTGAACCCAGTCGGTACGCTCCCCGATCGACATGAAGGGCAGGGGTGTGTAGAGCAACTGATAGCCCATCTTGAGCTTGGTCTTTCCCAGAGCCGCGACGGCTGGCTCGTCGGATGCGGGAAGGCCACTGATGTGATTAAACATGCCGAAGAGCTGGACGGTGAAGTCGGCGCCTTGGCCCCACCAGGCCGCTGGCCGCGCCAGGAACGCAGCCAAGCTCCACGTGTACTGGAGGCCGACGCTGTTGACCCAGCCATCACCCGTTCTACCGGTGAAGTTGGCCGCATACTGCCAGCCACCCTGAGAGTGCATGACCTCGATTGAGTCAGCCAGGACGCCCACGTTGGTCGTCTTGATGGAGGAGAAGCCGAGGTAGCCGGTTCCCAGCCAGCCACCGTCGAGCCTAATGTCCTCACCCAGGACTAGCATGCTGCCATCCCTGACTGCTTTCTGGCCCAGGCTCGGGCTGACGTAGTTGGCAGAGGGGAAGTGCTGAGGGTAGTGGGCCGGATCGTTCATGTCGGTTCGCATGGCGTCTTTGGTCCAGGTGTACATGCTGTGACTTGTAAAAGTGAGCATGTTGGCGACCACGAAGCCAACGTGGCTATGGGTCAACAATGTGGTTCCCATCTGTTCATAGCCAGGGTAGGGCTCCCACGAGGTGTAGGGATAGATCTTCCACTGATGGACGTCCATCTTGGCGCCACCACCTATCTCGCCAACGATCCTGAAGTTGTCGAGGATGTCAAATTCGAATGTGCCGGTGGCGCCGGCGATACGGGTGCGGCCGATCATGTAGGTGTCATAGGCACCGCCATCGTACTTGCCCATGGCTCCGTAGCGGTCCCCGAACACGCCCACGTTCCACGTCATCTTGCCAACGTCGCCAAAGGCGTCCGGAAAATTGAGGGTGAGGAAGGCGCGGTCAATACCGAGCTGGTCCTGCAACTCGCGCCAGCTACCCGAGGTGATGTTGTAACTGGCGATGGCCGCGGTCATGATGGCGCGGTTGTTTCCATACTGGAGAATCAATTCCGCCCACGGGCCGGGGTTGTTGTTGGTATAGCTCCACGTCGTGTAGTTCAGATCGGGTGTCACGGGCGGGGCATGGAACTGAATACCCCTGCCGGGCTCAGTCCCCATGCTCAGGCGCATGGGGCCGCGGAAGAAGCCGCGGAACTTGAAGCCCCAATCCTCGGCGGGCACTTCGGTCGCGGGCGGGCCCACATTGTCAGCCACGTACGACGAAGTTTGGGGAGACAGGCCGAGTTCGGCGGCTTGCCCCCCGCGCTTGCGCTGAGTGCTGGCAGCTCCGGCCTCCGGCGCGGTCACGACTGGTGCGGGGGGCACGGCCGGCGTGGCAGCCGCAGCCGGAGCGGGAGCCACAGGCTCCTCGGCGGGAGCCGGCGCGGCCGGGGCCGGAGTTTCTTCGGCCGGGGCTGCCGCGGCCGGGGCCGGAGTTCCCTCGGCCGGGGCTGCCGCCGGCGGCGGCGGAGGCGCCTCGTCTTTGCTAGCTGCTGGGGTCTTGGATTGGGCTTTCTTCTTGGCTGCTGACGCGGTCCCGACCGACGCCAGCAGGGCCGTGACAAGGAAGGCCGCCGAAAGCAGGCGCAGGGCGATTCGGGTTCTTGGAAGCGTGGTCGTTGTCATGGGGGGAGCCTCGTTGGTTGTCTTCGCTCCCCAACCATCAAGAATGGACAAGTGGGAAGCAGCAAAGGAGGAGGTTGTTGTACACCAACTTACCTTTCGCCGGCAAGGCGCCTGCGTGTCCCGTAGGCAGCGACCGGGGATTCTATGGAGCGCCATTGGACACATCCTTTCTGGTGTTGAGGTGATGGGCGGCAACGTAGCCACTACAGATCGAGAGTCTCCATCCCGCGGGCGCGGTTCAGCATGTGCAATTCACCAAAGGTTCCTGAGGACTTCCCACGCGACCAGGCTCGCGTGTTCAAGCGACGAGGGAGGATGACTTTCTCCGCGGAATTCGCGGGGGCTCTCATTGAGAATCGATGCTCGGCACGCGGCCCACCACGTTCAGGGTCACGGTTTCCACAGCGGCCAGATCGGCCTGTGGCTTCGGTCTGCTCGACGAGCAGATGACCTTGTGCGCCGTTGGCCCGGCGTTGGCGTCGGTGAGCGTTGCGGAATGCGCGGGACCACTTTTTTCCAGCGGCCTGGCCGACTATGCTTTGATGAACCTGGGCCGAGAGGCGAGCCCACGAGTCGTGGAAAGAATAAGCGAGACTGCCCTTGCCGCGTTGTATCAGAAGTACGCGCCGGCAATCTACGCCCACTGTCGGCGGATGTTGCAGTCGCAGGCTGCCGCTCGGGACGCGACCCAGGAGGCGTTTGTTCGCGTGCTTACGCGCGGGCCGCGGTTTCCCAACGACGAGGATGCCCTTCGCTATCTGTACCGCGTATCGACGAACGTTTGCTTGAATCAGATACGTGAGGTCAAGGTTCACACTCGTGCCGCGGCGTCGCTGCGGCTGCGGCCCTCATCGTCGGGATCGATGGAGGGGCGGCACGTGGACCGCGAATTCGTGGCTGCCGTTCTTGACCGCTGTGGTGAGGCCGCCGCGAGGGTGGCGGTCATGCGCTACGTGGATGGCATGTCGCAGGTCGAGATCGCCGAAACCCTGGGGATCACAAGGCGAACGGTGTTCAATCGACTGCGCAAGATTGCCAGAATCGCTCGGGACTTGCTCGGGGTCGCGGAGCCTGAGGCGAGGGAACCGAGGAGGGAGGGAGACTCATGACTGATTGCGTGATGCGCCTGGAGCTGGTGCAATGGGAGGCGAATCCAGAGGCACGGCGATCCCCGGACGTAGGCGCCCACCTGCGAACCTGCGATCGGTGTGCGGCCGCGCTGGCGGAGCTGGTTTCGGCCCGCGAGGAACTGCTCGGAAGCGATCCCGCGGCCCAAAGCCTCGCGGCAGCTCGCGCGATCCTGGCGAGGGTGGCCGAACGGCGTCGCAGGAACTGGTGGCGCCTGGTGGTGCCCCTGACTCTCACCCCGGTTGCGGCCGCGACAATGGTCCTCCTCGTGATGACACGCAGTGGTCTGTCTCCAGCGCCACCGGCGCGGGACAAGATCTCTGGTGCCGCCATGTATGTTGCGGGTGCCGTGCGCAGCAAGGGTGCCCTGTTGGTCGAGGCGTTTTGCAAGCGCGGTGAGAGCGTGTTTCCGATCAAGGATGGCGACGATTTCGTGAAGGGCGACCGCTTGCGTTTCGCTTACACCAAGGATCAACCCGGGGTGTTGCTGGTGTTCGGGGTCGACGATACCGGCCGGGTTTTCCCCTACTACCGCGATGACGCATTGGCCGGGGTGAGTGCTCCCCCTGGTGCCGAGGTCATGCTGCCCGAGTCCGTGGAATTGGATGACCACCACGGTTGGGAAAGGGTTTTTGCCCTCTGGACGCCCGCCGCTCTTGCAGATGACATGGTTCGCACGGCCGTGGCCGAGGCGCTGGCCGCCGGCAAGGGTGACATCCGGCAGGCGGCAAGTCTGCCAGTGGAGGCTGAGCAAGTGTCTTTCTTGCTCAGGCGGCCGTGACCATGGTCACCAATGCTGCATGGGCTTGTCACAATCGGTGTCACGGCCGTGAAAGAATGAGGTACGCTAGAAGCATGGCCCTTCGCTTGTTAGGCGTTTGCCTGATCCTGGCGCTGTGGCAGGGAGCCGCCCACGCGCAGGCCCAGCAGGCCCGCGTGGCTGTCGTGGTCGGCAACAATCTAGGGCACGACCCAGCGCGGACCTTGCGTTTTGCCGAGGCAGAAGCCGGCAAGCTGGCCAGCTTGCTTCGCAGTGCGGGTGGATTTGATAGCGTCGTCACGATCAAGGGTGCGCGGCGCCAGGAGGTGGAAGAGGCGCTGGCCGTGGCGCGGGCACAACTCGATCGCGCTCACGCCGAGGGCAAACGGACCCTATTCCTTTTCTACTACTCGGGCCACGGTGACCAGGAGGCGCTTGAGCTGGGCTCGTCGCGCTTGCCCCTGCGTGATCTGCGTTCGTATCTCGAGCAGCTTGCTGGGGCAGATGTGCGCGTGGCGTTTGTCGACGCCTGCCAGTCGGGCGCGCTCACTGGCGTCAAGGGTGGCCGACGCGCGCCGGGTTACGAGATCCATCTGGCCGATCCTGGGAGCGTCAAGGGCATGGCGATCGTGACCTCCTCGACGGCTAACGAGCTGTCGCAAGAGTCAGACGACCTCGAAGGCTCCTTCTTCACCCACAACATCATGGCCGGGCTGCGTGGCGCTGCCGACTCGTCACATGACGGGCAGGTGACCTTGGGTGAGGTCTATCAATTCGCGTTCAGGCGCACCCTGGCCAGCACAGCAGCCAGCCTGGTGGGCGGCCAGCACCCGACCTACGACTATCGCATGTCCGGTGCGGGTGATGTGATCCTGGCCCGCACGCGGCCCAATGACGCTCGCCTGGTCTTTCCGCGCGAAACCGGCGTCACCTATACGGTTGTACACAAGGGACGCGGCGAGGTGATTGCGGAATTGAGCTCGACCTCGGGCGAGGACGTGTACTTGGCCCTGCCTGCTGGCGAGTATCGGGTCGTGCGGCGGGTCCTGGCCGGCGTGAGCGAGACGACTTTTTCTCTCGCGGCGGGCAGCTCGACGGTCATCGAGACAGCGGCTATGGCCCCGGTCCTGGCCGATGCTGACAATCATCGCGAGAAGGGCGGGCTCTGGCAGCCCAATTCTTTGGGCATCAATGTCGGTCTGCAGAGCAGTCCGGTGCCTGGAACTGGATCCGTGGTTGGGACGGCTGCGCTTTCTTACATGCGCAGGGTCGGCAGGCTCGCGTTGCGTGCGCGCGCCGAGTTTTCCTCCTTCGATGCCACGTCCCAGGACTCGCAATCGTCGTTCCTGCGCTTCGGGCTCTCGCTCGACGCACTCTGGCCGCTCTTTTGGACAGACAGGTTCGCGCTGCTGCTGGGTCCGACCGTCGGCATGCCCATCGTGCGCCAACACGATACTCGGTACGACGGCACATACTCCGTCGGACTGGCCTATGGCGGTGTGGCGTCAGCTATGTTGCGTACCTATCGCAGCACATGGCTTGTGCTCTCAGCGCAGGGAGGCGGCGAGTTCTTCCGCTTGAACGACCAGCGCGTGCAGCGGTTGGTCGGTGGCGTATCGCTGGGCGGACTGCTGGCTTTCTAATACATGGGAACCCTCAAAGGGTTCCCAAACCCTCCCGCGATGGTGCGCCGCCGGCAAAGCCGGCGGGCTCCCCACGCGACTAGCGCTCCGGGTTGCGCGACGAATGAGTAGGACAATGTGGTCAGGCACACACCAATCTGGCGTCTCGTGCGCTTCACATTTCCGTTTCGAGCCCTTTCGAGGGTACTCTATATGTGATGAGCGAAACTAGGCATAGCGTTCGGTGCTCCAGGGCAAATGGACTCGGCGAAGTCTCCCTTAGCCTGCTCCTCCCAGTCGTAGTTGCTTGCCTGATGTTAGGGGCCACATGCGGCGCACCCGATGAGGTGGTGAGGCACGCAAGCCCGGCGCCGACCGGTGGCGGTGGCGGAGCATCCAGTTCGAGCGCTGTGGGAACCGGAGGCAACGCTGGCTCCACCGCTGAACCAAGCGGCGGCCTGCCCAGCCAGGGTGGCGTCAGCGATTCTGGCGGCACGGTAGGCACGGGTGGCAAGTCCAGCGCGGGCGGGACTGTGCGTTCAGGCGGCACGAGCGCGACAGGAGGCAGGACCGCAACCGGCGGGATCAGCGCCACGGGCGGCAGGACCGCAACTGGCGGGATCAGCGCTACGGGCGGCAGGAGCGCAACTGGCGGGACCAGCGCCACGGGTGGCGCGGGCGGAACTGGTGGGATCAGCGCCACAGGCGGCTTGGGCAGTGGCGGCACGAGCGCAGGCGGAGCGGACGGTGGAGTTGGCGGCGCGAGCGGGGCCGGGGGCCGCAATCCCTTCGGGAATGGCGGAAGTACAAACGGAGGCGCTGGCGGCACGCGCACTGGCGGCGTGAGCGGGGGTGGCAACGGCGCTGGCGGCGCCACGACAGGCGGGTCATCGGGCGGAGGCGGGGATTCCGGCGGAGCGGGCGGTTCTGGCGGTGCGACGTCAACCGTGGCAACTGGCGCCTTGCAGGTGTGGGTCGTGGGGATTACTGGCAGCACAGGTCAAGTCACGTTTAATATCCGAATTGACAACATGACATCGCAGAGCACTGACCTGTCGACCGTGACACTTCGCTACTGGTACAAGGACGAAGGGTTGGGCACGGCTCTGAAGGTCTCAGCCTATTACGTGAGCATTGGTCACTCGAACACAGGTAGCGTGGTGTTCGACAAGGTCGTGGCAGTTTCGCCGGCTGCCACAGGCGCTGACCACTATTTTGAGCTTTCATTCGGCGGAACGTTGACAGCAAAGAATGACTCGTCCGGTAACGACAAGTTCAACATAGACATCGGGCTGCTCAACGGGGGCGCATTCGACCCAACCAACGATTACAGCTACGCGGGAGCAACTGGGTACGACACCAAGATCACCCTCTACGGGAACGGCAAGCTAATCTCGGGCGTGGAGCCGGGCTAGGGCTAGGCTGACCCTGCTGACGCTGGGCTTGATGCCAGCGCCGGCGGCGGTGAGTCCGGCGTGTAGATCACCGGACGGGAAGTTGAACTCGAGGGTAGCGCGAGCGCAGTTGCTCAAGTAGCCGCGGTTCTTGCGTGAGGGCGCGGACTGAGCGACCATGGTCCACATGGTGACGAGCCTGCGCGTGGTGCTTGCGTGTCTTCCGCTGGCATTTCTCGGCGGTTGCAGCGGCCGCCGAATCTCACGGCACGCTCCGCCGCCCTTGGCTGCTCGCGGCATCTTCTTCGTTACAATCGTGTCATTTGCTCGCAAGATGTGTCATTGTCTCGTGACACCATGCGAACAATCAAGCGCTACTCCAACCGAAAACTCTACGACACCTTTGACAAGCACTACGTGACGCTGGCTGATGTGGCCGGGTTCGTGCGCGGTGGCGACGAAGTGAAGGTCACTGATCACGTCAGCGGCGCGGACCTCACGTCAGCGACCCTGGCGCAGATCATCTTCGAGGAAGAGAAGCGCAACTCGCGCCTCGGTCCCGAGGGCCTTCGCCGCATCATCCAGCACGGCTTGAAGGTCGAGTAGGCATCTCCCCGTCGGAGAATCAGGAGCGCCTACGCGCTACGCTCAGGTGGCTGGCCCACATGGGCGAGCCACGGTTTGGGACAGTTCTGCTCGGCCAGCGTGCCCGTGAGCGGTAGCGCGAGCGACTCGCGTGGCGCGGCCCAGCCTGCCCCGGCGGCCCCGATTTTCCCGACAAGCTCTAGCTAGCCACTCAGCCTGTGAATCCCGTCCACCACATGCCAAGTTGCCACGATGGTCAGGTCGACCAGTTTCTCGTTCCGGCGATTCTCCGGCACGACTAGGTGCTCGTAGGTACACAGGGCCTGGAGCTCGCGCAGAAACTTGCCGATCACGCGCCGGTCGGAATCGCCAATCCAGCCGCCCAGCTTGCTTACCAGCAGGCGCTGGTGTTGCTGGATGAAACGCGCTGCCGACAGGGCGCCCTGTGACCCGCGCGCGCGCGCGGAGCGCCGAGGGAAGATGTCGAGCAGATCCTTGCGGTACTCGGCCAGGTCCGGGTCCAGCGCATGGTTGATGTCGAAGTACTCGGCGACGGTTTCCCGTACCTCCAGATATGGCGCTTGCGAGCCAGGTCGTTGATTCTCGGGGGAGCCCCGGCATGCGCCTTCCAGGTCGATGATGCGGTCCACATACTCCAACTTGGTCAGCGCGACCTGCCAGTCGCGGTAACGGCGCCGCCAGCGCGACGCCGGATCGAGCCAGACGGCGAAGCTCTCGGCAAAATCCTCGTCAGGGTGTTTCTGCGCGTAGTGGTACATGCCCGCACGGTGCAGGTGTCTTACGTAGTCGTGACTCCAAGGGTTCGCGTTGTAGACGTCGCGGTACGAGCGGCGAAAATCGCCGAAGGTTTGCGTCCAGTCTTTGCGCTTCCACAGCTCGAAGGCGTAGTTGACGGCATGCCCGGTCTCGTGGCGCAGATACATCAAGACTTCTTCGCGCGTGTATTCGAACAGGTGGTTGTTGACCATCTGCCACAGGACGGAGTTGGCGAGGTACCAGGGGATGTTGACGCTGATGGCGCGATCCGTGGTCCAGAAGTCGTCGTCGCCCAGGTAGTACTGCGGAACGAAAACTATTCCCTTGGCGCGCAATTCTGCGCCGACCTGGGCCAGACACTCGGCCAACACATCCTGCGGCTCAAGCTGAAGATCGCAGATGCGGGTGGAGAGCAGCTTCTGCAGCCCGACCTCGCGTTCAACCGGATCGTCTGTCGCCAAGTGAGCGACGCTGCGCTTCGTCTTGAGTGCCGGGAGCGACATTGACGAAGAACATTTACCATGGCGGCGCGGAACCAACGGCGGAAATGAACCGATCCGCAACGCGTCTTTAGTCATCTGTGACGCATGGAAGAATCAGATATCGCCTTGAAAACACACGGTTATTCTGCACTTTCGATGACCCCTCGTGCTATAACGCTAAGGGACTTCGGGCGTCGCTAGCCCTGCTGATCTGGAATTGTCGCACGGGGAGCCGGCCGGCTCTGGCGGCCGCGCACCATAGCGCGAGGCCGAGCGCGAGGGCGCGAGCGTAGCGAGCGGGTGTGGTAGGGAAGGTGCAGGTCCCGAAGTCCCCGAAGGGGGAAGCGAGCGGGGTGGGGGGGGCAGGTGGGGGGCCGAAGGGTCTGG
>Ga0182017_10002559_pt1 | contig 13737 bp, 11 predicted proteins | sample 712E3DmetaG_FD_120492 | JGI IMG/M metagenome (GOLD analysis project Ga0182017, IMG submission 120492) | Permafrost microbial communities from Stordalen Mire, Sweden - 712E3D metaG | ecosystem: Environmental > Terrestrial > Soil > Wetlands > Permafrost | place: Sweden: Stordalen | collected... | reverse complement strand
GAAATGCGGCACATGCCATCGCTCATCTGTAGAATACCGATGGAACCCGCCACCCAATTGATCATAGATTCCTCCCTCTGCTATTTTCTGTAACGTAGCCAATACCATATCGCGCGCTATCAAATTTCCGGTGCGTGAATAGTATCTCAGCAAAAAATTATAAATGGTCGGGCGCGGAAATTTCGGGGCAGTACCAAATCCGCCAAAGGTCGAATCAAAGCTTTGCGCAAATTCATCAAACGCGTGATCGAGGATACTTAAAGATATTGACGTAGCAGAATGTTGAGCCTTTTCAGATTCCTGGAGAATTTCGGTGATTCGATTGCCATGTTCAACAATTTTAGAACGCTCATGGTCCCAAACATCATGGATACGCGTCAGTAATTCTAAAAATCCAATCCTTCCATCTTGATTCGTTGGCGGAATATACGTTGCGGCATAAAATGGTTTGTATTCTGGTGTCATAAAAATCGACATCGGCCAGCCGCCGCTTCCCGTCATCGCTTGAAGCGCCGCCATGTAAACACGATCCAGGTCGGGTCGTTCCTCACGATCCACTTTTATACTCACAACCCAGCGATTCATTATTTTAGCAATTGCTTTATTCTCGAAAACCTCTCTCTCCATAACATGACACCAGTAACATGTTGAATACCCGACAGAAAGAAAAATTGGCTTATCTTCTCTCCTGGCTTTTTCGAATGCTTCCTCTCCCCATGGATACCAGTCCACAGGATTGAATGCATGCTGTAAGAGGTACGGGCTCTTTTCATGAGCAAGCCGATTCGGTTCTATTTCTTGATGAGTGAGATTTTGACAAGTTTTGTCTGTCGAGTCTTCGTTTAATATTTTCATATATCCTTCCGTTTGACGATATGAGGATAGATTATTTTTAATAACAACAATATCCATCCATAAGTTCGTCCCATTTTAAATGGAAGGGATTGAAAGCATCAAAAAAAAGCCCCGCATTTCTGCAGGGCTATTATTATTCCAGCCATTAATTTAAGAATTACTTCTTCTTTGCACTCTTCCAGAAATTTGGAAATTCTTGGTAATAGTGCGCTATCGTCTTGATGCCGTTAAAGAAATTATCCAGATTAAGAAACTCATTCGGCGCATGGGCATTCTCGTCCGGCAAACCGAAGCCGAGTAGTACCGAATCGGTACCAAGCAGTTTCTTGAAGTCCACCACAATGGGGATTGAGCCGCCATCGCGCTGATAGAGAGGTTTCTTGCCGAAGCCTTTTTCTAATGCCGCCACTGCTGTTTTGACGCCAGGGCTATCTAATGGTGTAATGGCCGGTTCGCCGCCATGCAAATCACGAACTTTTACCTCGATAGTGTTTGGAGCAATTCTTTTTAAATGCTTTTCAAACAACTTCGCGATCTTCGCCGAAGATTGATCAGGCACAATCCTCATAGAAATTTTTGCATACGCCTTTGAAGGAAGCACCGTCTTCGCCCCTTCTCCCGTATAGCCGCCCCATATGCCATTGCATTCAAGTGTCGGCCGCGCCCAGAGCCGCTCAAGCGTAGTAAATCCTTTTTCACCATAGAGCTGCTTCAAGCCAAGAGACTTCGCATACTTTTTATCGCTCCATGGGAGTTTTTTGAACGCTGTTCGTTCAGCTTTTGTCAAAGGACGTACATCGTCGTACATTCCTTTCACGGTGATGCGTCCGTTTTTATCGTGAAGCGATGCAATCATTTCTGTTAATGCTTGAATTGGATTATGCACTGAACCACCAAATGAGCCGGAATGCAGATCGCTATTCGGTCCTGTCACCTCCACTTCCATATACGCCAAACCGCGCAGGCCATACGTAAGAGAAGGAACACCTTTGGCAAATATATCAGTATCAGAAATGACAATGACATCGGCTTTGAGCAATTCTGTGTGCTCAAGTATAAATTGAGGAAGATGCTCGCTGCCGATTTCTTCTTCCCCTTCAAAAATAATTTTGATGTTCACAGGCAGAGCGCCGCTGTTTTTTAAAAATGCTTCGATTGCTTTGAGGTGGATGAATATTTGTCCTTTGTCATCAGCAGTCCCCCGCCCGTACAAATTTCCATCGCGTTCCACCGCTTCGTATGGTGGTGATTTCCACTCGCTCACCGGGTCTTCCGATTCTACATCGTAATGTCCATACACGAGAATCGTCGGCTTGCCAGTCGCGCCAAGCCAATCGGCATACACAACCGGATGTCCTCCAGTCTCTAAAATTTGGACATTCTGCAGACCAATGTTCGTCATGTGAGTCTTCAGCCATTCGGCTGTGCGACGCATCTCCGGCTTGCGTTCTGATTGCGAACTTACACTTGGAATTGCAAGAAGTTCTTTCAATTCAGATAGATAACGTTCATGATTGGATTCGATGTACGACAAAATGCTTTCCATAGATTTATCCTTTTATAAACAGCAAAAATTGTGTGGAAGAATATAGGTATTGGATGAAGGAAAGGCAAGAAATGGATTTTCAATCCTCGAAATTCTATTGCAGGTTCATCCTTTTTCAAATTGACTCTCCTATAAAATTTAAGTAAGATTTTTATGAAAGCAGGTAGTTACACTATCACATAATGCTCAAAAGTGGATTTCATATGGACACGTATCTAATTAAATTATTCGGCATCATTTTTTTTATCTGTCTCTTCATTATACCACCATCCATTCAGAGTATGAACAAACAGGATAGAGGCAGTACCCAACAACAAAAGATCAAATCTCAAGGACAGAATATGGAGAGAACCATTCAACCCCCTTACATAAAAAAAGTTGGACAGCGAGGCAAGATTACTATATGGGTCGTCGATGGAACATATGTGCGAACACATCTCGATGAAGAATTTACAAACTATGGCGAGCACTACGGTTTCAAGTGCATTCCAAAAGATGAGTTTTGGTTAGACAAAGAAACCCAAGAAGATGAACAACAATTCTTCATCGATCATCTACTCGTCGAATACCGTTTGGCAGAGAAAGGTGTGCCCTATGATGATGCATTGGAAAAAGCCGACAAAGCTGAGATGGCAGAGCGGAAAAAAGCCGGTGACGTAGAAAAACTAACTAAAGGAGGCAATCTTCCAGATCCCCAAAAAGTACACGTGAAACTTTGGAAAGAGCTCGAATCCGGCGTGAGCGTCTGGATTGTTGACGGCAGATTAGTGCGCAGTGTCTTCGATATTGATTTTACGGAAGGCGGCCACGACCACGTGTATGAATTTGTTCCCCAGAACGAAGTGTGGATTGACAATGACCTTGAAGAAGCAGAGCGTCCGTATGTCCTTCTTCATGAACTACACGAGCGGAATCTGATGGCAAAAGGTTGGTCATACAGTAAAGCACACGAAGATTCAAGCAAGATTGAATACTATTGCCGGCATCATCCCAACGAATTGCATGCGATGCTGGCAAAAGAGGGCTGGGAATGAATAGTATCTTGTCCATCTTCGCAAGAGAGACATTTTTACTATAAAACTACGGCAAAATACATTGAACGGAACTGCGCGTCACTTCCCTTTCATTCCCAATAATTTGTCGTAAGTCTTTTTATTTTTCAAAATGCTGATTGCTGTTTGCAATTGAATATCGGTTGCAAACGTTGATTCGAAGCGGGCTTTATCACCTTTCATCCGTGCAAGGATTTCGGTTTTTAAAGCCAGACGTATATCTTCTTGATAGCGATGGATTTGTTTGCCCCTTGATGCTTTCAACTCGTTCTCCAGCTTGTTAAGTCCGTCCAAAAAAGATTGGTCGTACCGCGCATTCGTGGCAAGTGTGCGCAGTTCTTTCAGTTTCACTTCTCCTTCATCTTGATATTCGAAATCTTTTTCCTTGAGGAAAGATTCAAAGTCATCAATTGTAGCATTGGAAACTTCAAAAGTGTCGGGAATTATTTTTTTCTCATAGGCATAATGATTAGCATACTTGAAGAGCATAGACTTACGATTGAGCTCTTCAAGAAACATATTGCGTATTGTGTCAGAGACAACTGTATCCGGCAAAATTCCTCCACTCTCCCACACACGTCTGTTATGCGCCGTCCGGAATTCACGTCTCAGGCTGTCAGGTTTGGTCGTGACATTGCCCTCGCCATCACGATGCCAATAATCAACTTCTTGAATACACCTGCCGCTCGGTGTATAGTAGCGCGCTGTTGTTATCTTGAGCGATGCATTCTCCGATAATCTTGTGATTGTCTGCACCAATCCTTTCCCAAACGTGCGTGTGCCTATTATGACGCCGCGGTCGAGATCCTGAATGGCACCTCCAACAATTTCACTGGCGCTTGCACTAAACCGATTCACCAGTACTGCCGTTGGAACATCCTTCAGTATCGGTGTTTCTGAAGAGTAATATTTTCTTTCTGAATCGCTTTTGCGTCCGTGCGTAGAAACAACGAGACTGCTTTCCGGAACAAATTTGGAAACTACTTCGACTGCGCTTTCGAGCAATCCACCTGGGTTATCGCGGAGGTCCAGCACCAGTCCTTTCAATTCTCCTTTCGCCCTCAAATCACCGATAGTGTTCCGTAAATCATCTCCCGCTGTACGTGAGAATCTTTCCAGCCGAACATAGCCGATACCACCTTGAATATAGCCAGCATAGGCAATATTATGCACAGAAATTTCTTCTCGCATGAGCACAAAGTCGATGGGTTTCTTTTCCCCTTCTCGTTCAATTTTCATTTTCAATTCCGTACCTGGTGTTCCGCGAACAAACTGGCGAATACCCTCCAGCGACATTCCTTTTGTTGCTTTTCCTTCTACCTCAATAATTCTATCCCCCACTTCAACACCCTGCTTTGCCGCTGAAAATCCTTCGAGCAAATTTATTACCGTTACATAGCCGTCGCGAAGTCCAATGGTAACACCGACTCCGCCGTATTTACCGTTCGTAATGAGATCAATTTCATCGTTCTCTTTCTCACCAATGTACACCGTATATGGATCGAGTGTTCTCAACATGCCATCCACACCGGCGCGCATGAATTCTTCCGGATCAAGAGAATCGACATAGTTGATAGTAATTTCTTTATACACTTTGCTGTACGTGTCAATGCCGCGATAAATTTTCAGATAGAACTCGGCATCGCCCCCTTCTGAGAAAAATCCGAAAAATGTGAGTGCAGCGATAGGTATAAGAATAATGGCTGCTCCGTGCATTTTATTTCGTAAACGTAGTTGATTCATACAACTCTCTCCAAAATCATTTTTGTAAGGATACTGTTTCTATCACGTGCAGCCATATCTGTTCGTGCAGATCATCGATGGGCTGCATTCCATCAATGATGCGGTACCGAGATTCTGTTTTAGCTAATTGAAGGAATCCGTTTCGGGCGCGTTCGTAAAATTCGATACCGCTCGATTCCATCCGATCTTTATTCGTTTTTGCTGAATTCATACGTTTTTCAATTTCCCGAATTGGGATATCGAGAAAGAATGTCAAATCAGGTACTAGCCCGCCTGTAGCATACAGATTAATTGCATGGATAACATCGAGTGGAATGCCTCTGCCAAAACCTTGATATGCAGTAGTGGAATCATAATAGCGGTCACAAATGACCACCATACCGCCATCAAGTGCCGGATGAACAACTTCCTGAATCAACTGCGAACGGCTTGCGGAGAACAGGAACAACTCGCTTGCTTCCGTCATGCCATCGTTGTTTTTATCGAGCAGCATCTTGCGGATTTTTTCGCCTATGTCTGTACCGCCCGGTTCACGCAGAACAAGCACACGATGATCTTGCAGTGTGAGACGATCTGCGAGCAGTTGCACTTGGGTTGATTTGCCTGAATAATCGAGACCTTCAAATGTGATGAGCATGGGAATGAATGCGGTGGTGAATGGTTAATAGCTGCTTTGTGATTTAAAATTCGAGATTTATGTTTTATGTTGCTCTCTATTTCATCTGGTTCTTATATCCGTACGTCTATTTGTAAAATACCCAAATTCGGTCAGTTAAGCAAACACTTGAATCACGTGTGACAGTTCCAAGAAAGCTTTCGTGTCGTACATTTCGTTGAAATACAAGGACATGATTAATAACAATATATTATTTTTTGTCAGACGCCTCATTACTTTATTATAAAATTATTCGTATGTTGGACAAGGTTTATTCTTTGATACATGATATAGCAGTCTAAAGCTAATTCCCTTTTTATTACAATATAAGGTGGCAAAATGCTCTATTGGTTCTTGTTAGCCGGTAATGAACCAGAAAAGTTGAAAACGAAATTCAACACATTTCTCTCCGACAATCATTTTCCTGCAGGTGTAGCATTATGGAAATGGAAAAAAACATGTTGGATTTGCTCGCCGGAAAAATTCAAGAAAAACATTCTTTCTACGTTTGGCAATTATGGAATAATCGAATTTTCCTCTGCACCTTCTCCATCGGACATAGAATTCCTTCACGGTGACAGCAATGCCCTCAAACCACTGCATGCACTAAAACCTCCACTGACTTGATCTCCACTTTACCTTTCTTGCTCCTCTCGATTTTTTTTACTACAATAAATTAGAAAATAAAGCGGTGACAGATATTTAAAGATGCCTAAAGCCCAAAAGAAATATACTCCGTCACCTTCTCCGATTTCAACTCCCAAAGCAATGAGCACCATAGAGCAAAGGCGATTTGAATCACGCGGAGAAGATTGCACGCTCATTCAACAAGCACTTGCAGGTGACCAGAAAGCATTTCACAAGCTCCGGTTAAAATACTATGCGTCAATCTTCAAACTTATTAACCGAATGATACGCAGCCGCGAAGAGGTAGAAGATCTGACTCAGGAAGCGTTCATCAAAGCGTTCACATCACTCGCCAGTTTTAATGATGAATATTCCTTCTCCACCTGGCTTTATAAAATAGCAACGAACAACGCAATCGATCACGTGCGGAAGAAAAAGCTTCAAACGTTTTCTATCAATAAACCCATTGAGTCTGAAGAAAGTGATTATTCATTTGAATTGCCGGACACAGATCCGGAGCCTGATCAAGAGTTAATCGCCGCCCAGCGAAAAAAAATGCTGAACGATGCAATGGATTCTCTGCCCGCGAAATACCGTCAGGTCATTCTTATGCGTCACGTGGACGAAAAAGAATATCAAGAAATTGCCAAAACATTGAAACTACCGCTTGGAACAGTAAAAGCCCACATTTTTCGTGCCCGCGAACTTCTCTATAAACAGCTCCGCGACAAAATGCGTCATTATTGAAGATTGATGCAACTTCTGCCGAGCTGACTACGTAATATACCACAGGCATACAGGTATATCATGAAAAACTCTATAAAATTTCTTCTGTTGCTTCTTGGCGGCACTCTGTGTACGTTTGCGGCATTTGCACATACACTTGAAAGCAAACACCGTGAATTCAGCCGAACAAAAGAGAAAGAGCTACACATTATTCTTGATGTTTCGTTCGGAAGCATATCTCTTAAACGAGGTGAGCAGGATAAAATTGCTTCTATTGATTACAGTGAAGAAGAAGCTGCCAAACAAAAATTATATGTTTCTTATGATATCTCGAACGAAACCGGCACCCTGTACATCAAGCTGAAAGAATCGACACACTTTTGGGGCGACGATGACGACCGCAGTGCTCGCAATCGCCATCTTGATATTAAGCTAAGCAGTGCCGTTCCGATTTCTTTCGAATTAGAGCTGGGGGCAGGGCATGGTGAAATTGATTTAACCGACTTGCGCGTGAAAGATATAAAAATTTCGACAGGTGCCAGCAGCGTGACGATGCTCTGCAGTAAGCCCAACCCGATATTCGCAGAAGATATCTCCATTGAATCGGGTGTGAGCAAATTTACAGCAACGGACCTTTGCAACTTGAATTTCCAGAATATGAAATTTAGCGGTGGTGTCGGCACTTATAAACTTGATTTCGATGGCAACCTTAGACAAAATGCTGAAGTACAGATTGAAGTCGGCCTCGGCTCCATTAATGTGTACATACCCAAAACCATTCCTGCGAAGTTAGTGTACGATGACAACTGGCTTTCTAGTTTCAAACTTGATGATGATTTTGAGAAAACGCGAAGCGGTGTGTATGAAACGAACGATTTCCAAGATGCTTCGAAACGATTGACCATTAGATTAGAATCCGGTTTAGGCAGTGTGAGAGTGCAAAGAAAATAAAAGTCCTTGAATAGCTTCTATCCTTGGTTGGGCTATTCCCCCTTTAGCTTCCACTTTAATTTCATACTTTTTATTTTCTTGTTCCTATCCTACTCCGAAATGAAAGAATTGTCCCCACGAGCGCGGGTGGCTTACTTCGCGTGTGCGAATAAGATTGAGGAGCGCTTGCCGGTACGCATCACCGGGAGCAAGACCGTTTGCCAGATGTGTAAAGAAATATTCACTGAAATATTTCGTCGCCTTCCTATCCGCTAACCAAGCATTGAAAAACACATCAGCGGTACCGTTCAAACGGAGCAAAAGTGCATGTTCGGAAGAGAGCCCTATGCCTTGACCATAGTGATTTGATAATGCGATAACCGGAATTGCTTCAAGCTCCGAAAGCTTTTCAAACGGGATGGTAATAGTTTGCTCCACCATCAAACCATTGGAAAGAATAAAATTGCCGAGCGGAAATTCAGCATTTCGCTGGATAAATTCAGTGGAAATTTGCAGGATGTCGGCTTTGACGGATTTCAAATTGTCCCACGATGTTTCTAATCCCACCATCACTTTTGCGTTCTTGAAAAAGCTACGGATATCCCGTAATTCATAATCGACTGACCAGTTTTTTCCTGTCGGATTGCCGAATGCGACAATATCCTGCATGCGCGCTGCAGAGGCAGTACGATAACGCAATGAAGACAATGATGGCACATAATCTATGGTTGTTAACTCAATAACATATTTCACATTCCCCTTTTCATCCTGTCGTTCTATGGCGTGAAACGGAAAACCTTCCATTTCACGATTGGCAACGATGACAAGATTTCGTTCGAAAAGATCTTCCACCGGACGAAGTAGTACATCATACATCTGAGTAGAAAGTCGGGCGAAGCGTGTCATTGCAGCCACGCTCGCTTCTCCAGCTTCACCAGAGTAGACGCTCGGGTCTTGCAGAAGTTGTCGATACTCCGTCATCATCCGTAAAAGATTATCATGGTGAATAGCCGAGGTACGGACAACAAGCTTTGAGCTTGTCACAGCAAAGAGATAGAGCAAATCATCGGTTGGCAGAAATTCAATTGCCAGCGTGCCACGCGGGATGCTCGACTGCAAATTCCCCGTTTCGACTGGGCATGGAAGAAGCAACGTTTCATAGTTTGGATGTTCATCAATAATTTTCCGCGATTCTTTTCGGAGCGTTTGTTTTGCCGATTCAAGCTCAGAACGCAATGCATTTAAATCATTACTATCACACGAATGCTTGGTGCTGGCAAGCCTTGCAGCATATTCAGCTTCTAGCATTTTCGCTTTTTGAACCCGTACTTGTACATTCCTGGTTTGCAATTTCACTTGTGGAAAACGCAGTGAAACAGTAAGGTTCTGAAACAAATTGGCAAGCTGTTTCGTCCGCCCGTACTCAACAATTTTCAATGCTTCTTGTTGATGCTGTAACTTAATAAGTAATGCACTGAGACACGCATACCAATCTTGATGTGTTGGTTGAATGCCAAGCGCAATCTGATATGGCAAATGCAATTCTTCATTTGAATATTCCGCAAGTGCATTTTGATCAAGTGTGACTGCTTTCAAGAAATAATCGCGTGCTTTGAGGAGATCGCCCGTCTGTTCATATTCTTTTCCAAGCTGGATATAGAGAAAACCTTCGCCGGCTATGTGACCGCAATCCATAAAATTCTTTGCAATTTGTTCGTATGATCGTCTTAATTTCTCTCCATTCTGTGCGCGCTGTTCCTGCGATAAAATATTGAATTCGCTGCGGACCAAGAAAAGCGAGAGATAATTTTCTGCTATACGATCACCCTGCGATCGTGCAAGTTCTAACGCTTCACTATAATAACGTTTTGCTTGCGATAGATTACTGCCCTGTTCATAGAGATATCCAAGTTGGAAGAGCAGGGCCGCTTGAACATCTAGAGCAGTGCGTCCACGACGAAGCACATTCACGGCATCGCGAAAATCACTGATCGCACCGTTTATACTGTTTTGTGCTACATGAAGAAGACCAAGTTCTGCATGCAACCGAGCTACGAGATACGGATTACTTGTTTGATTGATCGATGCAACCGCTTGTGCAAGCGAGTTTGCCGCTTCCTCGTTTCGTTGTTGCATTCGATAAATACTCCCCATGCCACCGAGTGCGGCAGCAAGGTGCTGACGATCTCCGCTTGCTTGCGAGAGGGAAAGCACACTTTTATATACATTCAGCGCTTCATCCAGATCACTGCTTGCCTGCAAGGCTGAAGCAAGTTTTAATTCTGACTCAGCTCTGGCGATCACGTCATCAAACGCAGTAGCTGAGGCGGCGGCTGTACGGTAACTGCCGATAGCTCGATCGTACATATGCATTGCGGTATAGAGATCCCCGTTCAGAAGTGCAAGTCGAACTTCACCATGCACGTCTCCTTCCTTACGCATGAGGGCGGCGGCTTGTTCCGATGCGATAAATGCCGCACGGAATTCCCCTAAATTTAAATCAGTTTGTACGAGGAACGTAAGCGCTTCTATAAGCTGGTCGTCCATCTTAAGATTACGAAAGGACCGGATTGCCGACTCTAAAATCGGCTTTGCTTGTTTGAATGATTGCTCACCGACCAGTGCAACAGATTTTTCGTACATCTCTGTAGGATCAGTCGTCGGGTGCTTCCCGAAATCGCATCCAAGCATGAGAACAATGGTGAGAATAAAAAAGGGTGATGTGCGTTTCACTATGGCTGAGATTTTCGTATGGTTATGGGATATCACTGCCGAATCAATTGGAACACGAGAAGAATATAACAAACTCCTGCTTATGCTTCAACAAAAAGAATCAACGCTTGCCGCCGTAGCTCTTTACCACACTGACTATATCATCTGCGTTGTTGGATAAAATACCATCAACACCATATGACAACATTCGTTGCGCACCTTTTACTGAGTTTAATGTATAGACATAAACCGCGATGCCATGATGGTGAGCATCGGTTAACATATGGCGGTTTAATTCGCGTGTAGCACATTTGAACACTTTTGCCCCAACTCGTTCAGCGAGCTTTGATGGAGAGCGGCCGAAGTCATGTAAAAAATCAAAGAGCACACCTGTCACAGCAGAAGATTTCAACCGCTTTATATTTGATAAAAGTTGATGGTTGAAAGAAGAATACAGTACGCGGTCATCCATCCCATATTGATGAACTACATCAAGCACCCTTTCTTCCATCAACCCGAGTGGCTCCCGATGGAACAAATCCGATTTCATCTCTATATCGACCCAGAGCCGGCTTCCTATTTTCCGAAAGACCTCTCCAAGTGTGGGAATTCGTTGTTCGGAAAACATTGGATGAAACCACGAGCCGGCATCAAGCTTTCGAATTTCCTCCAACGAATAATTGCGCGCGGGACCATTGCCGGTGGATGTGCGCTGAAGTGTCCTGTCATGCAGAACAATGACTTCTTCATCTTTTGTCAAGCGGACATCCAATTCGATCATATCAATGCCGGGGATAGCAGCAGCCTGTCCAAAAGAGGCAAGCGTGTTTTCAGGCGCTTTTGCAGAGATACCGCGGTGCGCGATAACATACGGCGGCATGTCCAGATTTGGTTTTGGCTGGTAGGTTCTCATCGAACTCTATTTTTATAGAGCGCATCCAGGATAAGCTTGTGCACATAGCCGATCTCATCCATGCCATCGATTGGAACAAGTCGATCGGTTTCACGATAATATTCGATCAGCGGTTTCGTTTGTTGCTGATAGACTTCAAGACGCCTGCGTACTGGCTCCGGTTTGTCATCATCCCTCTGATATAGTTCGTTACCGCACGACGGGCATTTTTTAAGATCAGCCCCGATGCGGGCAATTGTATAAATGCGTCCGCAGCCGCGACAAAGCCGCCGTTGATCGAGACGATTTATTATTTCCTCGTTGTTCACTTCAAGACTGATGACAGAGTCAAGTTTAATTCCAATTTTTTCAAAGAGCACGTCAAGAGCGCGTGCTTGCGGAAGCGTTCGTGGAAAACCATCGAGGATAAAATTATCGCGCGCTTCATCGGACGCGAGTACTTCTTCAATTAAACCGATAACGACTTCGTCGGGGACAAGATTGCCGGTATCCATAAAAGATTTTGCCTTCAATCCAAGAGCGGTTTTATTCTTCACCGCTTCACGCAGTAAATCACCTGTAGAGATATGAGCTGAATGAAACTCTTCGACAAGCAATTTTGCTTGAGTACCTTTCCCCACGCCTGGAGGTCCAAAAAGTATTATTTTCATGGTCTGTTTGTTGTTCTTGTTTAATGAATGATCGGTGAATTAAATATCAAATACATGTACATGAAAAGGTATAACCAAGAATAATATAAGGAACTTATAACCGCAATTTCAAAAAACGGCACCAAACGTGATGATCAATGTCGTCAAACCAGATTGGCGCTCAACGCTTGGTGTAAGAATGAAAAGTGGCCCGTGGACGACACGTGTTCCTATTGATATGCCGCCGCGGAGAGTGAACTCCCATCCAGCATGTGTTAACGAAAATCCTGCACCAAGCAGCGGTTGAAAGAAAAACACCTTCCAAGAGCCGGTTTTGCTCTGCGCAGTCACTCCAAGATTTAATGCATTAATTGTTAATTCTGTTACTCGCTCGTACGACCGCCAGGAAACAATAAATGAATCCGGAACAATCACTGTTTCTGATTTTTTCGAAGTGTAATGGCTGAATCCTATTGAGACACCGAGTGTGGGGATATTCTCTGCATCTTCCTGTTTCACAAAGTAGTAAGTTATGCCTGGCGAGATAATACCGTCTTGAACAATGCCTCCATTCTCTTTCGCATAAGTCAGGTTCGCGTCTAAGATACCGCGATAGGAATATCCCGCGAAGAAATTCAATCCTCGTGCATCTCGATTCGTGCTGAAGCCCAATCCGCCACCGCAACCGCTTTGATCACGGAGAAGAAATTCGCCTTGCGAAAAAGACCATTGAATCGAACTAAGCATGAAAAATAATAGAATGGAAAATCGTCTCATCTATAACAAACCTAATCAAATTTTGATTTTATTCTTTGATTCAATAACTGCAAGTTGTCCGCATGCGGCGTTGATATCCTGACCGGAACTGCCTCGCACCATCACGGTAATGTCAGATTTGCGCAATGCATCTGCAAATGCTTCAATATGGATGGCCGGTGTCGGTTTGAGTGAAGCTCCAAATCCAGAGGGATGCATAAACGCAATAGAGTGGAACGGAATAAGATTGACCTTGCAAGGAATTCTTCTACTCAACTTCACGAATAACTTGACATCAGCTGCCGTATCATTGAAGCCATCAAAGAGAATATATTCAAATGTAGGGCGGCGGCGTGTCTTATGGTAATAGTACTCCAGCGCTTTAATCAATTCATCCACAGAGAATTTCTTTGTGATCGGCATAAGCTGAGTGCGCTTATCGTTATCCAGTGAATGAAGTGAGAGCGCAAGTTTTATCGGACGTTCTTCGTCTGCCATCTGGCGGATTTTATCCACATAACCTGCAGTGGAAACAGTAATATGCCGCGCACCGATATTTAATCCACTATCATCGTTCATGATGTCGATGGATT